>ENA-UPSM01003544-UPSM01003544.1-activated-sludge-metagenome-genome-assembly--contig:-NODE-3544-length-17334-cov-5.994849_pt1 | contig 17334 bp, 15 predicted proteins | sample MGYA00238181_ERZ773283 | MGnify/ENA primary metagenome ERZ773283 (study PRJEB29023, sample SAMN05720199) | activated sludge metagenome | isolation source: Anaerobic digester | place: Japan...
CCACCGCCTGATGGACCGGGACGACGTCCCGCTCACCTTCGAACGCAAGGGCAAGCAGATCACCGAGAACGTGCGCCCAGCGCTGCTCTCGGCCACCACCCAGCCAGCACTCCGAGAGGGCGCGGTGGTGCTCACCGTCGACCTCGCGACCAAGCCCCGCAGCATCCGCCCCTCCGAGTTCCTGACCTGCCTCGAGCAGGCGGGTGAGGTGCGTCGTATCTGCCGAAACGAACAATGGATGACGATCGACGGAACGTCGCTGCCGCCCCTGGTGGCCGGTGACCCGTCGCAGCCGGTCGGCGAACGACTGGCCTCCTGAGAGGTACGCCCACATGTCCGAGACAGAGCCCACCACCCCACCCACGTCGGCCCCGCTGGTGCCGAAGGTCCCGCCGCCGGCACCACGCAAACCTCAGATCGGCGATTCGATCCCCGGGGGTGCGCCGGCCGCGGCGGGCGGTCAGCCGTCGGCGCCCGGTGAGGGCCTGAGCACCTCGGCGAAGCGGCGTCGTCGCCGCAGCCGAGGTGGCGGTGGCGGTGGCGGCGAGGGCCGTGACAACGGCGGACGCAGCCCCCAGGACGGTGGCCAAGGCGGTGGCCAGGGCGGTCAGCGTGGTGGAGGTCAGGCCCGCGGCGGCCCAGGCCAAGGCCAGGGTGGCGGCAGGAACGGTGGTGGTGGTGGTGGCCAGCGCGGCGGGCAGAAGCGCCCGGCGGCCACGCCGATCGAGGCCGTGTTGACCGACGACGACGGGCCGGTTCATCTCGACGCGAAGGCGCTCAAGAAGCGGCAGGGCCGGCAGCGCAACGGCCGGGCGGTCGGGCGCTACCAGATGAACGTGCACGTCGACTCGGCGGGACACACCCATATCGCCGTCCTCGAGGGCCGGTCGCTCATCGAGCACTACGTGTCGCGCCCCTCCGACGACGTCAGCCAGATCCACGGCAACATCTATCTCGGTCGGGTCGAGAACGTGCTCCCCGGCATGGAAGCGGCGTTCATCGACATCGCGACGCCCAAGAACGCGGTGCTCTACCGCGGCGACGTCCACCTCGACGCCGACGATGTCGAGGTCAAGGCCGATGCCCGCATCGAGGACGTCCTCAAGCCGAAGCAGCTGATCCTCTGCCAGGTGACCAAGAACCCCATCGGGCACAAGGGCGCCCGGTTGACCCAGGAGGTCTCCCTCCCCGGTCGATTCGTGGTCCTCGTCCCCAACTCCAAGACCTACGGCATCTCCAAGCGGCTGTCGGACCAGGAACGCAAGCGGCTCCGCCAGATCCTCGACCGCGTGAAGCCCGCCCACCACGGCGTGATCGTGCGGACCGCCGCCGAGAACGTGACGAGCGAGGAAATCGAACGTGACGTGACCCGCCTGCTCAAGCAGTGGGACCAGATCTCGGCGCTTGCCGCCAAGCAGAACCGGCCGGCGCTCCTGTACCGCGAGCCCGACATGGCGGTCCGCGTGATCCGTGAGGAGTTCAACGAGGAGTACCGCGCGGTCATCATCGACGAGCCCGGGTTGTACTCCGAGGTGCACGACTATGTCGCGGCCATCTCGCCCGCGACGGCGGATCGGGTGCAGCACTACGACCTCGAGACCGAGAACCTCTCGCTGTTCGAACGGTTCCAGATCACCGAACAGCTCAAGAAGGGCCTCGACCGCAAGGTCTGGTTGCCGTCGGGTGGGTCGCTGATCATCGAGCACACCGAGGCGCTGACCGTCATTGACGTCAACACCGGCCGCAACGTCGGTTCCTCCTCGCTCGAGGAGACCGTGTACCGCAACAACCTCGAGGCAGCGGTCGAGATCGCCCGGCAGCTGCGGCTCCGCGACATTGGCGGCATCATCGTGATCGACTTCGTCGACATGGAGATCAAGGCCAACCGCGACGAACTGGTGCGTACCTTCAAGGAGGCGCTGGCCCGCGACAAGACGCGGACGCAGGTGTTCTCCGTCAGCGACCTGGGTCTCGTCGAGATGACCCGCAAGCGCATCGGGGAGGGGCTCCTCGAGTCCTTCGCCGACCAGTGCTCGGTCTGCAACGGCCGTGGCATCGTGCTGACCAGCGCCGTCGTCGGCATCGACTGACTTGATGGCCACGGCGGCGTCGGTTCGCTGAGTGACGGACCGACCTGGTAACGTTGCCGACGCTATGTATGCAGTCATCAAGACCGGTGGAAAGCAATACCGCGTGGCCGAGGGCGATCGCGTCCAGGTCGAGCGGCTCGGTGAGCCCGGCACGGACGTCTCGCTGACGCCGGTGCTGCTCGTCGACGGCGACAACACCCTCGCCACTCCTGCCCAACTCAAGGGCGCAGCCGTCTCGGCTCGCATCGTCGAGGAGACCAAGGGGCCCAAGATCATTGGGTTCACCTACAAGAACAAGTCGAACAACCGGCGCCGCTGGGGTCATCGTCAGACGTTGGCCACCATCGAGATCACCGGCATCACGAAGGGCTGACCTGACATGTCAAAGACCAAGGGCGGCGGCTCAACCAAGAACGGTCGCGATTCCGAGTCCAAGCGCCTCGGCGTGAAGGTGTTCGACGGCGGCGTCGTCAACGCCGGCTCCATCATCGTCCGTCAGCGCGGCACCAAGTTCTACCCCGGCGTCAACGTCGGCCGTGGCGGCGACGACACGCTTTTCGCCCTTGCTCCTGGCAAGGTCAAGTTCGGGTCCCGCAAGGGCAAGAAGCTCGTCGACGTCCTCACCGACTAGATCGACACCAGTTCTCCCACGAGGGTCACGCTCCGGCGTGGCCCTCGTGGCAGTTTTGGGCTGATACTCAGCGGATGCCGACGCCTTGGGGGAGCGTGTCGCGGTCCCATCCAAGGAGGCCGATGGCCGCGTTGAACGCGAACCGATCGGTCATACCGGCCACGTACGACACCGCGTCGTGCAGCGCCTCGGGACTGCCGGCGGCGGCGTGGGGGCGCACCACCGCCGGCTGGTGGGCCGGACGGTGGTGGGGGTCGTCGAGCAACAGCGTGTTGGGGCGATCGGCGTAGTACTCGACGAGCGCGCGCAGCACCCGGATGACGGACTCGCTCTGGGCCACCGAGGCCGGCCGCATGTAGATGCGCTCGTAGTTGAACCTGCGGAACGCAGCGAGTGCGTCGGCGGTGGGCTCGTCGAGCGCGATGTGGCCGGTGCGGGCGATGGTCTCGACCATGGCCCTGATGAACGAGCCGAGTTGCTCGGAGCGCGTGGCCCCGCACCGGTCACGGACCACCTCGGGCAGCATGTCGGGGCTGACGATGCCGGCGTGCACGGCATCCTCGAAGTCGTGGCAGACGTAGGCGATGCGGTCTGCCCACGAGACGACCTCACCTTCGGGTGTGAGGGGCGTCGGACGCGACCAGCTGTGGTTGCGGATGCCGTCGAGTGTCTCGACGCAGAGGTTGAGCGGCTCGAGCACCACGTCGGCCCCCCAGACCGCGTGGTCGTACCCGCCGGGAACATATGGACTGAATGCGTCTTCCGACGCGTGGCCACCCGGGCCGTGCCCGCAGTCGTGGCCGAGCGCGATCGCCTCGGTGAGGACGACGTTGAGCCCCACCGCCCCGGCAATGGCGGTGGCGACCTGGGCGACCTCGAGGGCGTGGGTGAGCCGGGTGCGTTGATGATCCTCGGGGAAGATGAACACCTGGGTCTTGCCGGCGAGCCGCCGGAACGCCGTGGTGCCGTGGAGGATGCGATCGCGGTCGCGTTCGAAGCAGGTGCGGAGCGGATCGGGTGCCTCGGGCCTGGCCCGGGTGCCGGCGCCGACGGCGAGCGTGGCCCCCTCGGTGAGCGTCGCCCGCTCGAGCTCCTCGCGGGCCTGACGGTCGGCGATGGGGCGCGTTCCGATGGTGTTGAACCCTTCGCGATGAGCGTGGCGCAGCGCCACCGGCGCCTCGCCGCCTGCGGGTTGGCCATGGCCGGCCATCGTCGCCGCCCACTGCTCGGCGCGGCGTGACCCGACGGGGCGGGGCTCGGCGACCGGGTCGGTGTCGTGGGGAACGGCTGACTTCGACATGCCCTCATGCTACGAGCGACCACCGACAGTCCCGGACCGCTGAGCTTCCTGAGTGTTCCCTTGGGCGGTCCGGCTCAAGAACCGGGGTACAGGACCCGATATGAGGAGGTCAGGGTTGTCGAGATGACGGGAGGCGAAGCGTTGCGGTTCCGACACGAACGCTCCCTCACGCGCTCCGAGCGCGGCGCCGTTGTGGTCGAATCCGCGCTCGCGTTGCCCCTGTTCCTCCTCCTCATCTTCGGGACGATGGAGTTCGGTCTGGCGTTCCGGAGCTACCTGACGCTCGCCAATGCGACCCGCGACGCCGCGAGATTCGCCTCCACCCTGGGCAAGGACGCCGACGCGGACTTCCAGATCGTGAACGAGATCACCGGCAATCTGTCGGGCTTCAAGACGGGCGCCATCAAGAAGATCATCATCTTCAAGGCGACTGGTCCCACGTCGACCACGTCGTCGGGCGCGCTCGCGGCGTGCCGGACCGGATCCGTCACCGGCCTCTGCAACACCTACATCGCCGGCAGCATCTCGACCAACTCGGCGAACTACGGCTGCAACTACACGTCGCCCGACCGGTTCTGGTGCCCGGCCGGGCGAAAGGTCGCGGTCTCCGATCCGCCCGACTACATCGGCGTGTACATCGAGACCCGGCACACCGGCGTCACCGGCGTGATCGGCATGACCCGCGACTTCAGCGACGAGTTCGTCATGCGGCTCGAACCGGTGCGCGCATGAGCAGCGCCGCGCCCAGGGGGAGCTGCCGTTCTCGGCGCGCCCGCGGCGAGAACGGGGCCGTGCTCGTCGAGGTCGTCCTGATCCTCCCCCTCCTGATGTTGATCTCGTTGGCCGTCTTCGACCTCGGACTGGGGTGGAAGGCGTCGATGACGGTGACCAACGCCGCCCGCGCCGGCGCCCGCGTCGCCTCGAACCTGGGCGTGGCGGCGACCGCCGACAAGTCGGCCCTCGCCTCCATTGCAGCTTCGCTCGGCACCGTCCCGGTCTCCGAGATCGACGTCATCGTCATCTACCGTGCCACCACGGCCGACGGTGACGTGCCCGCCGACTGCCTGACCGGCTCGACCCGGGCGACCGGGGGCAGCTCCGCGTCGCAGTGCAACGTGTACACCGGCGCCGAGGCGATCGCTGCGTCGACCTCCACCACGTTCACGGGCAACTGCGGGAGCAGCCGGGACCGATTCTGGTGCCCGTCCACACGCGGCAACAGCCAGGCCGCGTCGACCGGCCCCGACTACCTGGGTGTGTACGTGCGGATCAACCACACCACCAAGACCAAGGCGTTCGGGTCGACGATGGTCGTCAAGGACCGCGCCATCATGCGCATCGAGCCCAACGCGGGGAACCCGTGATACCCCGCCGCGCCCGCCGCTTCCTGCCGTCGCTGCCCCTGGGGCGGCGCCGTCGTCGTGACGAGAAGGGCTACGTCCTCGCGGTGTCGGCGATCATCATGGTGCCGTTGCTCGCGATCTCCGGCATGGCCACCGACATCGGCGGCTGGTACGCCGAGGGTTCCAAGATGCAGAAGGCCGCCGACGCTGCGGCCTTGGCCGGGGTCGTCTGGCTGCCCGACCTGTCGAAGGCGACCGCGGTCGCGAACGAGACGGCCCGTCAGAACGGGTTCGACTCGTCCAAGGCCAACATCTCGATCGTCGTCGGCCAGATCAGCAACACCGATCTCCGCGTCAGCATCACCGACACCGACGCGCCGATCTTCTTCTCACGGTTCTTCATGTCGTCCATGACGATCAAGCGGGAGTCGATCGCGACGTACGTGCTGCCGGTTCCGCTCGGCAGCCCCCGCAACTTCTTCGGGACCGGCAACCTGTACACGAGCGAGCCCGAAGGCATGTGGGCCTCGATCAACGGGTGGTGCGCGCCCAAGGAGCAGGGCGACCCCTTCGCCGTCGGCTTCGAGGGCAACTGGCCGGCGACCGGACAGGTGTGCCCGGGCTCGACCGCCAACGGTCAGTACCGGGCGAACCCGACGAGCCAGTACGAGTACATCATCTCGGTGCCGGCGGTCCGCGCCCTCCCGATCGTCGTCCACCTGTACAGCCCGGCGAAGACGACGAGCAGTCCGGACAACAACGACGGAACGAACATGACCACCACGTTCACGTTGAGATCGCCCGACAACACACCCTTCGACGACGACGACAATCCGATCACGCAGTGCACCCCGATCGTTCAGAGCAACCCCCGCGCCTACGCGCCCAACGAGGTCGACAACGACGCCACGATCCTGGGCGTGAGCGGATGGTCGGCGTTCTGCACCATCCCGACATCGGCCGTCGGCGGTAACTACGTGCTCGGCGTCCGGACGCTGCAGGGCGAACTCGGCTCGAACGGCTCCAACCAGTACGCGGTCATGGCCTCCTACAACGGCACCGGCACCGCGTGCGACTCCCGAACTGACGCGACGTGCCCGACGGTCGTCGGCCGGAACTGGATCTCGGTCCTCGCGACCTCGACCTCGTCCAACGCGAACTTCTACCTTGCCGAGATCAACCCGATCCACGCCGGCAAGCAGATGGAGATCACCCTCTTCGACCCCGGTGAGGGCGGCAACTACATCCAGATCCTGGATCCGAACGGCTTCCCCGTGAACTTCTCGTATCGCACGGCCGACGGTGCCAGCGGTCTGACGGGTTCGGGAACCCAGCTCGACGTCAGTGGGTGCAACGCCTCGATGACCCAGATCGGGCCGAACCGTGCATCGAACTGCAAGTTCAACGAGCGATTCGTGATCCTCACCGTCGACCTCCCGGCCAACTACGCCACGGCGTACGCCGCGAGATGGTGGAAGATCAACTATGTCTTCACGAGCGCGGTGACCGACCGCTCGACCTGGTCGGTCCGCATCATCGGTGACCCGGTGCACATCTCGAACTGAGCGCAGAGCGCTCAGTTCGATATGTGCACTCGCGCTGAACCGATGGCCCGCGTGCTTCGTCTCGTCCGCTGGGTGTCAGATCCGTCGGCTTCGCCGACAGCACAGTCCTATTGGGGCCAAGGCCCGACTTCGTCGACCTTGGCCTGATCCGGGTCATGGAACCCCTGCGGGGGGCTCGCGGACAGGCACCTACACTGTCGTCGTGTCCAACTTTGTCGACGAGGCCGGCCTCAATGTGAAGGGCGGCGACGGCGGAGCCGGCTGTGTGTCCTTCCGGCGGGAGGCCCACACCCCCAAGGGGGGCCCCGACGGCGGTGATGGTGGCTCGGGCGGCGACGTCTGGCTCGTGGCCGACCGGAACGTGGCGTCGTTGCTCGCGTTCCGTGACCACCCGCACCGCAAGGCAACGGGCGGGACCCACGGGTCGGGTGCGAAGAAGCACGGGTCGACCGGCAAGGACCTCATGGTGCCGGTGCCGGAGGGCACGATCGTCAAGGACCGTGACGGCACCGTCCTCGCCGACCTCGTACAGCAGGGTGACCGCTGGTTGGCCGCCCACGGCGGACAGGGCGGCAAGGGCAACACGCGCTTCATGTCCAGCCGTCGTCGCGCCCCGTCGTTCGCCGAACAGGGCGAGGTCGGTGAGGAGCGTTGGATGTGGCTGGAGCTCAAGCTGATGGCCGACGTCGCCATCGTCGGGCTCCCCAACGTCGGCAAGTCGACGCTCATCTCCCGCGTGTCGGCAGCGAAGCCGAAGATCGCCGACTACCCGTTCACGACGCTCGTGCCCAACCTCGGCGTCGTGCGAACCGACGACGGCTTCGAGATGGTGCTCGCCGACATTCCCGGTCTCATCGAAGGCGCTGCCGAGGGTAAGGGCCTCGGTCACCAGTTCCTGCGCCACATCGAGCGTGCCCGCGTCCTGCTGCTCATCCTCGACCTCTCGTCCACCGCCGAGCAGACGCCCCTCGAACAGGAAGCCGTGCTGCTCGACGAGCTCGAGCGCTACCGACCCGAGCTCATCGAGCGTGAGCGGGTCCGCATCGGTGCCCGCGCCGACCTGGCGACGCCCGACACGCTGCTCGAGTTCAACGGCCACATCGTCTCGTCGGTCACCGGGCTCGGCATCCCCGAGCTCATCGGCCGGCTCCGCGTCGCCGTCGAGGAGGCCCGTGCCGCGACCGCGATGCCCGACGCCTACGTCGTGCACCGTCCGACGCCCGAGGGCATCCGCATCGAACGCGACGAGTCCGGCGAGTTCGAGGTGCACGGTCGCGAGGCGCTGCGCGCCGTCGGGGTCTCCGACCTCACCAACGCTGAGGCGCTCGACTACGTCCACGAGCGACTCAGCTCGCTCGGCGTCGACCGGGCCCTCGCCCGAGCCGGAGCTCGCAACGGCGACGTCGTGCACATCGGCAAGCTCAGCTTCGAGTACGAGAACGCTGACGAGATCAACTTCGCCGACGAGGCGGAGGACCGAGGCCGGAAGCAATGACGGCGGCGCAGGGGCAGGGGAGTCGAGGGCCGTCATGATCGTGGTGGTCAAGGTCGGCACGTCGTCGATCACCGACGTCGACGGCCGCATCGATCGCTCGGCCATCGCGAAGGTTGCCGGCGACGTCGTCCGGTCCCGCCAGGCCGGTCACGAGGTGGTCGTGGTGTCCTCGGGCGCGATCGCTGCCGGGCTTCCCGCGCTCGGGCTCACCGCCCGTGAGCGGCCCAAGGATCCCCGGACGCTGCAGGCCGTGTCGGCGGTGGGCCAGGCCCACCTCATGGCGACGTGGAACGAGTGCTTCGCCGAACACGACGTCGTGGCCGGCCAGGTGTTGCTCGTCCCCGACGACCTCAACCGACGTTCGACCTATCTCCAGGCCCGCGCAACCTTGGGTCGCCTCGGCGAGCTGGGCGTGGTGCCGGTCATCAACGAGAACGATGCCATCGCCGACGACGAGATCCGCATCGGCGACAACGACCGCATCGCCGCCCTCGTGGCGCACCTCATTCGGGCCGATCTGCTCGTGCTGCTCACTGACGCTCCCGGCCTGCTCACGGCCGACCCGAGCGTCGACGAGCACGCTTCACTCATCGAGGACGTGATCGAGGTCGATCAGGAGCTTGAGTCGCTGGCCGGCGGGAGCGGTTCCAACCGGGGGAGCGGCGGCATGGCCACCAAGCTGGCGGCTGCCAAGATCGCGACCTGGAGCGGCGTGCGCACCGTGATCGCCAAGGCCAGCCGGCCCGATGTGCTCATCGACGCCATCGACGGGGTTCAGGGTGTCGGCACGATCTTCCGGCCGGCCGGCCGACGCCTGTCGGCGCGCAAGGTGTGGATCGCGTTCGCGGTCGGAGCCCGGGGCCGCCTGCATGTCGATGCCGGGGCGGTGCAAGCGCTCCTGAGCGACAAGTCGCTCCTCGCCCCCGGGATCCGCAAGGTCGAGGGCTCGTTCCACCGCGGTGACGCGGTCGAGATCGTCGGTCCGGACGGCACCGTGTGCGGAAAGGGCACCGTTCGCCTCGACGCCTCGCAGATCGACGGCGGCGTCGGTCGTGGTGTCGCCGTGCACAAGGACGACCTGATCATCCTCGACCTGTCCTGACGGGCCGGTTCGGATCAGGGCTTCCGAACCGCTGGGCCGAGTGGTTCAGCCGGGTGCGCTCAGCCGGCGGCGCCGGCTTCACCACCGGTGGCCGGTTCGGTCGCCGGAGCGACCTCGGGGGCATCGGCCGGAGCGGTGGACAGCCCCATCTGTGAGCGGATCTCCTCGAGGCGGGCCTGCGCCTCGACGTTGATCGACGCCTGCTCGACCTCGAGCATCTTCGCCTCGACGCTGCTGCCCTCGAGCTCGGCGCCGGCCATGGCCTTGGCCTGGCGGGACTCGATCTTGCGGCTGATCTCGTCGAACGTCGGGACGTCCTGACCGACGACCTCGGACAGCGAACCCAGCGCCTTGTTGAGCTGCTCCTGCATCTTGGCCTGGTCGAGCTGGCTCAGCAGCTTCTGCTTCTCGGCGAGCTTCTTCTGCAGCGCAGCGCTGTTCTGCTGCACGGCGGCCTTGGCCTGATCGGACGCCTGGGCGCCCTGGAGGGCGAGCGTCTTGAGACCCTCGACCTCGCGCTCGAGCGCGATGAGCCGGTTGGCGAACGCCTCGGCCGCTGACGTGTACTCGGCCGCCTTCGCGGCGTTGCCGGCCTTGGTGGCCTCGTCGACCATGAGGACCGCTTGGCGGGCGTTGGCGCCGACCTTCTCGAGTTCCTCGAGCTTGCGGTTGAGCTGCATCTCGGTCGTCTTCTGGTTGGCGATGACGCTCGCCGCCTGCTCCTTGAGTCGACGGTGCTGCTCCTGCGCCTCGGTGATGGCCTGTTCGAGCTGGACCTTCGGATCGGCCTTCTCGTCGAACGACATGTTCAGCTTCGCGCCGATGTACTTCCACCACTTCTTGAGCGTCTTGAGCATGGTGGCAATCGTAGTTGGCCCCGACGGAGTCGGGACGGTCACGGGTGGTGTGGGTGGGTGTAGTTGGCCCCGGCGGAGCCGGGACGGTCACGGGTGGTGTCAGCGGAGGAAGCGGCGGCGAGCACCGGCCCAGACCGCAGTGATCTCCGGGACGCGCAACACGATGCCGAGCCCGAGGTAGGTGAGCCCGCCGAGCACCACGCCGAGGGCGACGCTCGCGACCGCTCCGGCGCCGGCGTCGTCGGGAAGTGCCTGTCGGATCAGCCACACGACCACTCCCATCCCGAGGGCGGCGACGGTCATGGAGCGGAGCGGGGACAGGTCGGGCCGAACCACGTCCGGGTCGAGTTCGCGGAGCCGCCGGTCGAACCGCCAGACGGCCAGGATCGCCGCCAGCACGTAGGCCACCGAGTACGCGAGGGCGAACGTCGTCGACGAGGCCGAGCCGACGATCACCAGCCCGACGATCCCGAGCACGTTGATGCCGTTCTCGACGACGTTGAGGAAGAACGGCGTCCGGGTGTCACTGAGCGCGTAGAACCCTCGGCAGGCGAACAGGTAGGTCGAGAACGCCGGGAGCCCCACGGCGAAGGCTGCGACCGCCCGACCGGTCAGACGGGCGTCCTCCGCCGTCAGGTTGCCGTGGCGCAGGAACGAAGTGATCGGGGTTGCCAGCAGCACGTACCCGACCGCGGCGGGGACGATCAGCGCCGCCAGCAGACGCAACCCTCGGGCGAACCGGTCGGCGAGGCCCTGGAAGTCACGGCGGGCGGCGGCGCTCGCGAGCTCGGGCGTCATCGTTGTCATGATGGACACGGCGATCAGCCCGTGGGGGAGCTGGAAGAAGATGAACGCGTCGTTGTAGCGCTTGTTGTCCGACAACAGGAGCACGACGGCGAGGAGCGCGAGCTGGTTGGCGATCACGTAGCCGAACGTCCAGCCCGAGAGGCGGACGACCCGCTTCACGACCGGGTGACCGAACCGGGGCAGGAAGCGCAGCTCGTCATCACTGTTGCGGACCGCCCACATCATCGGGATGACCATCGCCGCGATGCCGGCGGTCGTCCCGAGACCGAGCCACAGGACGGCGGACAGGTCGCGCTGCCCGGCCTCGAGGACCACGTCGTCGCCCTGGAGCTGCACCCCGACGATGGCGAACGCGACGATGGTCACGAGATTCGTCAGGACCGGCGCGAACGCAGCGGTGCGGTACCGCCTCGACGCGTTCAGGTAGGCCGTCGACAGGCTGGCGATCGCGTAGAAGAGGATCTGCGGCAGCATCAGGTACAGCAGATCGGTGACGATCTGCAGCTTGACGAGCGTGGATGCGTTGTCGCCGCCCTCGGCGGTGAACCGGCCGTGCAGGTAGTGGTCGACCGCGAACGTCGCGGCCAGGGCCAGGAGGGACAGGAGCGCGGCGGCGACGAACCCGACCGAGATCAGGACCGACGTCGACTCGGGGTCGTCCTCCTCTCTCGACCGGACGAACAGCGGGACGAGCGTCGCCGACAGCACCCCGCCGACCACGAGCTCGAACACGAGGTTCGGCGCGGAGTTCGCCTTGGTGTAGAGGTCGGCGAGTGGGGACTGGCCGACGGCGTAGGCGAGGACGAACACGCGGGCGAACCCGGTGAGCCGGCTCAACCCGGTGCCGGCGGCAACCCAGATGCTCTCGCGTCCGGCGCGACGGGTGGACGTGCCGACCCCCTCGGCCGCCACGGCCGTGGCCTCGACGTCGTCGGTCACTGAGCCTGCGGGCGGGCCTCGCCGGCCGCACCCTCGCCGGCCTGCCCCTCGACCACTCCCGCGATCGCCGAGGGCCCCGGCTCCGGAAGGGTGGGCAACCGCGACGACGACGTCTCCTCGAGCGCTCCGCGCAACGCCTCGAGCTCGTCGGTGATGGAGCCGAGGTCACCTTCCACCTCGTTGAACGCCTCGGGACGGTATGCGCCGACCGACAGCTCGATGCTGTGCGCCACCGACTCGTCGAGGCGAGCGTTCAACAGCTGCAGACCCTCGCGGGTGTCGGTGATCATCTGGTACATCCGCCGCGCCGTCGCGAGCTGGGCCTCCAGCGCCGTCACCGTGGCCTGGGTGGCCGCGCTCCGCGGCGCTGCCGCTGTCGCGTTGATGGCCTCGAGCTCGCGCTGGGTCGACGCGACGTCGAGGCGGGAGTAGGCGTCGGTGAGCTCGTGGCCGGCGCGAGCGGCCGCCCAGGCCTCTTCGACCGAATCGTCGATGCGCTCGCCGATCGTCGTGAGGCGATCGCGGATCGGACCAGGGCTCGTGCGGCCCACGGCGTCGTTGAACTGACGCTTCGCCGCGATCGCGTCCTGGGTGAGCCGACGCCAGGGCTCGGCGATCGTGAACGGATCGATCCGATCCTTCTTGGGCGCCTTCGGCACTGCGAGGCCGACGCGGGCCGACCAGGCGACGATCGCTCCGATGATGCCGCCGACGACGGCACCGACCGGGCCGGCCGCTCCTCCGGCGAGGATGCCCGCGGCGGCGCCGCCACCGGCCGCGACGATCGCGAGCGGTGACGTCATGGCCGTGGACACCTTGCGGGTGAAGAAGCGGTCGCGGAACGAGAGCATCAGAAGTTGCTCACCACCTGGGTGAAGACCTTGGCGATGGTCGTGGCGTCCTTGGCGCTGTAGGCGGCGGCCGACGACGCGTCGGCGATCAACGACAGCGCGTCGGTCTGGGCGTCTGCGCCATACGCAACGGTGAACATGCGGATCGGCTTCGACAGCTCGCCCGAGGACCCCTTGCGGAGGTTCTCGAGCAGCGTCTCCTGCTGCTGCTGGTCGTCCTCGGGGTTGGCATCCTCGTTGGCCCCGTCGGTGAGGAGGATGACGGCGTTGATCCGGGTGGGGTCGTAGGACTGGAACATCTCGTCGTACGACGCCTGCGCGACGGAATAGAGCGGAGTGGCGTTCTGGGGTATGAGGTTGCGGATCGACTCGGCGAGGCGCTCGCGGTTGGCCCCGATCGGCGCGATCGGCTGGAGATCCTGGAACTCTTCGTCCTGTCCCGGGCCCATGTTGGTGGTGAACACCCGGAGTCCGACCTCGTCCTCGGGGTTGAACTGGTCGAGCGCGTCGATCGCCGCTTCCTTCGCCAGATCGAGTTTGGAGTCACCGTCGTTGCCGTCGGCGGGCTGGCCCATCGAGCCCGACACGTCGAGCACCATCAGCACGCGCGCGGTCTTGCGGTTCTTCGCCCAGGCATCGAGCAGGTCGATCATCACCGACGGCTGCGGCACGTCGAGGAGGGTTGCGGGCTGGTCGGGGTCGACCCCGTTCGCTTTCACGATGGGATCGGCGACCTTGACGGCAGGGTTCGCAGGGCGGAAGCCGTACTCGAGCACCTTGGACTGGTTCTCGGGCTGCTGGACGAACTCGCCGAACAGCTCGGCGCCAGCGCGCTCGTCGGCATCGACCCACGGCGCGTCGAGCACGTAGAACGGGCTGTCGGAGTAGAGGGTGCCCTCCGACGGGTAGATCGACACGAGCGGGACCTTCGGGACCCGTGGCTTCTCGCCCGGGCTGAGCACACCGTCGGGGTTGCCCTTGTTGTAGTCGACGACCGACTTCTCCTCGATGGCGACCGCGGACGCGTACGTCAGGGACGTGCCGCGGCGGTCGGCCTTGAACCAGTTGTTGAGGAACGTCATCGTGATGTCGCCGTAGTGCACGACGGACGACTCGATCTGCTTCGAGAAGTCGACGACCGCCGGGTTCGCGAGATCCTCGGTGCTCAGACCGGTGGTCTTGCCGGCCGCAGCGTACGTCTGGGCGATGAGCGCCGACAGGCCCGAGGTCGAGAAGTTGGGGTTGGTCTTGCCGAGGCGGAACGGGCCCCACTCCGGATGTCCGTAGGCAGCCCAACCGGCCGGGTCGGTGGCCAGGCGGGCGATGTCGGCCCACCCCACGGGCTTCTCGGGGTAACCGAGAGCGGTCGCCATCGGCTTGGGCATCGCGATGACGAGCGGCGTGAGCATGAACGGCGTGCTGTCGGGCGGTGCCATCTCGGGTTGGCCCTGGTCGGCGAGCCGCTGGTTGAGCACAGCGCCCCACGCTGCCGACGCCGGCGACCAGATGACCGGTTCCGGACCTTCGGCCGCCGTGTCCCAGTCGGTCGAGAGCAGGGTGGCGGCGCCGCCCGAGGCCTTGGACTGGGGCCGGACGAACACACACGTGTCGCCGACCTTGCGCTTCTCGGCGTTGAAGGAGTCGGCCAGCGCCTTGATGACGTCGATCTTCTCCGACGACACCGACATGTCGACGACGATCCCGCAGTCGCCGGTGTCGTCGAACGCGCTGGTCACCCCCGGCCCGGAGGAGTCGTCACCGCCCCCGCAGGCGCTGGCCATGAGGGTGACACCGGCGAGCGCGACGGCGAATCGGCGGGAGACGGAGGGACGGGGGTTCATGCGGGACTCCATTGGGAGGCGAGAGCGTCGAGGACCCCGGGATCGGGGAGCCCGTCGTCGTCGGGGAGGTTGGTCGACCAGCCCTGGTCGGTGAGTGCGGACTCCAGCTTGGCCTGATCGAGGCGCTCCAGTGCGGCACGGCCCGCCGTCGTGGCGGCCGGGACGGCGACGGCCACGGCCGTGATGCCGGTCGGCGTCGCGGTGAAGTCGTTGCGGCGGGCCGCCCCGGCGAGCCGACGGTCGACGTCGAGATCGAGCGCCACCTCGAACTTGGGCAGTTGGAGGATGGTGGTCAGGGGATCGGACGACTCGACTCGTTTGGCCTTGAGTCCGATGAGCTCCTGAACGAACTGGTCGTTTGCCTCGATGTCGCCGGTACCGGGGTCTTCCAGGTCGGGCCATCCGGTCAGGAGGAAGGCGAGGGCGAGGAGCCCCTGCGTCTGCTTCACCGCTGTCACGCCGACCTTGGGCGAGGCGTCCATGACGCATTGGCCCGTCGGCGGCCCGCCGCACGAGGTCGACAGGTCCGTGGCCCGCGCGTTGAGGGCGACCAGCGAGAGCGGCGACGACGCGAGTTCCGTCGGTTCACCGAGCCGAACCGTTCCACCGGACGACCGGAGGGCGGCGATCTCCGGCCACGGTTGCGAGGTGATCCACAGGTCGAAGCCCGGGGTCGATTCGGCTGCCAACCGGTCGGCCGTGGTCCCCGGCGCTTCGATCGTGACGGTGGCGTCCAGCCGCTTGCACGCGGCGGCGAACTCGGTCGCGCAGGTGACCCGCACCTTCGTCGTCGTTGTGTCCTCGCCCGACGAGGAATCGTCGTCGTGGATCGCCTGGTTGATGAAGATCGCTCCGGCGATCAGCGCCAGGGCGACTGCGAGCGCTCCGAGCCGCTTCATGGCGACGGGACCTCGGCAGGTGCGGCGGCCGGTCCGATGTCGTCGGGGTGGAACCGCTGGAGGTCGTCGTCGGTCGGCGCGTCGATGCGTGCGACCCGCGACGCGTGCCGACTGACCGCGGCCTCGAAGAGGTTGCGGGCGAAGCGGCCGTTGCCGAAGCCCTTGTCGCGGGGTTCGGCGTCGAGGACGTCCCTCAGCCGTTCCGTCGACGCCTCGTCGAGCTCGTAGCGCTGCTTGCCGCAGATGCTCTCGAAGATCGCGAGCAGCTCGTCGGTCGAGTAGTCGGGAAAGGAGATCGTCTTCGGGAACCTGGACTTGAGGCCGGGGTTGGCGGCGATCAGGTCGGCCATCTCGTCGGGATAGCCGGCGACGATCACGGCAGTCCGGTCGCGACGGTCCTCCATGAGCTTCACCATCTGGTCGATCGCTTCGCGACCGAAGTCGTTGTCGCCGCCGCGCACCAGTGTGTAGGCCTCGTCGACGAAGAGCATGCCGCCGTCGGCCTCGTCGAAACGCTTCACCACGAGCGGGGCGGTCTGTCCGACGAACCCGGCCACCATGCCCGAGCGGTCGGTCTCCACGAGGTGGCCCCGGGTGAGGGCCCCGACCGAGTGGTAGATCTGCGCCAGGAGGCGGGCGACGGTGGTCTTGCCGGTGCCGGGGTTGCCCACGAACACGAGGTGGAGGCTCGTGTCGATGGTGGGGAGGTCACGTTCCTTCCGGAGCTGTTGCACCCGGAGGAGGTCGGTCACGAGGCGCACCTCGGCCTTCACCTCGCTGAGCCCCACCAGCGAATCGAGTTCGGCGAGCAGTTCCTCGATCGGGCGGGCGGGCGGCTCGGGCGGGAGTTCGGGTGGCGGGCCGGCGGGATCGGCCGTCTCGGGGATGTGGGGCTCGACCTTGGTCACGTCCGGCTGACGGTCGGCCGGCACCCGCATGCGGATGTGGTTGAGCAGCAGGTTGCGGTAGTCGCCGATGGCGGTGAGTTCGGCCTGGGCGGTGATCTCGTCGAGCGCGGCGATGAGATGGCAGATGTCGAGCGCCCGCCGGTAGTACGTCATGGATCGCTCGCCGCCGTCGACGCTGTCCGCGGCGACGAGGATGTCGAACAACGTCGACATCCGGTCGAGCCACACCTTGCGGCCGGCGATGAGTGTCGAGCTGCGGAGCTGGGCGGGGGTGGCTCCGGCAAGGCCGGCGATGTCGATCAGCGGGCCGAACGTCGAGGTCAGCGCCCACAGCTCGTTGTCGGTGTGGCGGTCGTCGACGTCGATGAACGCGACGCAGAGGTTGAAGGCTTCGTTGACCACATCGGCCCGGAAGTCGCCGGTTCGCGGTGGGCGGACGCGCGACGCTGCGTCGGTGAGCGCCACCGTCACGTCGTCGACGAACGCGGCGACCATCGGTGCGAGGGCGTCGGAGGCGATCACTGCGCCGAGGCTACCGGTTGGGTGAGGTGGCCCCGTAGAGGGGCGCGGCGTGGCCGTGATGGTCCGCCCAGGCCCGATCGCCGTAGGAGTAGTGCCACCACTCCTGCTCGTAGGGTGCGAATCCCGCTTCGGTCATCACCGTGAAGAGGAGGCGTCGGAGGTCGCGATCGAGGGTGGCCGGCCC
>ENA-UPSM01003558-UPSM01003558.1-activated-sludge-metagenome-genome-assembly--contig:-NODE-3558-length-17293-cov-6.792145_pt1 | contig 17293 bp, 12 predicted proteins | sample MGYA00238181_ERZ773283 | MGnify/ENA primary metagenome ERZ773283 (study PRJEB29023, sample SAMN05720199) | activated sludge metagenome | isolation source: Anaerobic digester | place: Japan...
TCCGGCGAAATCCGTCGTGGCTGGTTCGCGCAGCGCTTCAGCCGTCCGTGCGGTCGCCGGACTTCGTATTCTTCGCTTTCTGGCGCCGCGCGCGGTTCAGCTCGGCCGTCAGCTGCTTGTGGCAGCGGTAGCAGACCACGCGCAGATTGGCGCGGCCCTCCGCGTGGCCGCCCTCGCACACCGGCTTGATGTGGTCGATCTCGTACCAGACACGGCCCATCCGCGGCCAGCCTTCCGCTGCGGCGTGCTCGACCACGCTCCGGTCCCCCTCCAGCAACGCCTCCCGGACCTTGGCGCGCAGGCTCTCCGGGTGGCATCCGCAAACCGAACACAGGCCGCGATTGAGTTCGTAGACGTGCTTGCGCACGAACGCCCAGTCGCAGCGCAGGCGCACGCGCTCGATGCACTCCGGCGTCGCCCAGGTGCGGCGCGGCGGCGCCACCTCGGCCCCGCACCCGCACCGGCACAGCAGCCGCCCCTGCGGCCCACGCTTGGTGGGTTTCGCGGGCCAGGGCGGCAGGTGCGGGCGGCGTGACATGGTGCGCGCCATGGTGGGTTCCACGGGCCCGGTTGCGACCGATTTCGGCGCACCGGCGGGCACGCGCCAGAACAGCCCGGATTCCGGAGGCGACGGAAGGTAACGAAGGAAACAAAGGGACTCCGGAGAGAGGGAAATCGCTGCCGGCACGCAGGGAGGTTTCGGTGTACCTGCGGCGTGCAGATCGTGGCGGCGGATGCCGTGGCCCAACCTGATCGTCCTTCGCACCCTTCGTCGCCTTCTGTCGGCTCCGACCACGGCACACAGGATCATCGGGCAAACGCGTCCCCGCTGCCCCCGGCGCAACACAGCGCCGGCCGCCTCCGGCCGCCAAATCCACCCATGAAAAAGCCCTCCGCGGCGGGAGGGCGTATCGGGATGGTGGACAATACAGGACTCGAACCTGTGACCCCTTCCATGTCAAGGAAGTGCTCTAACCAACTGAGCTAATTGTCCGGCCAAAACTGAGCGGGCGAGCACAAGAACGCGCCCCCGCCTCCGCAAGCATTTTTTCCGCGAATCTTCGCGCGCCAGCGCCCGGCCTCGCGCGCGCGGCGCCTCCCGCCCCACTCGCCCCGCCGTGGCTCAGCCGCTGATTTCGCTCTGCAGCCGGGCGAAGACCATCTTGCCGCCGGCCGAGGGCAGCACGCTCACGACCTCCACGGTGACCTTCTTGCCCACCGAGGCGCGCGCGTCGGCCACGACCACCATCGAGCCGTCCTCGAGATAACCGATCGCCTGCGCCTCCTCGCGACCGGGTTTCACGAGATCGACCTCGATCGTCTCGCCGAGCGTGAGCTCGGGCCGCACCGCCTTGGCGAGCGCGTGGAGATTGAGCCAGGTCACCCCGTGGAACTCCGCCATCCGCGCGAGGTTGTAGTCGGTGGTGAGCAGCTTGGCCTTCATCGACTGCGCCAGGAACACCAGCTTCGACTCCAGCTCCTGCCGGTTGGCGACCTCGCTCTCATGGATACGCAGGTCGAGATTCTTGATGGCGCGCAGGGCGTTGAGGGAGTCCAGGCCGCGCCGGCCGCGGGCCTTGCGCGCCGGATCGGGGGAGTCGGCGATGCGTTGCAGATCGTTGAGCACGAACCGCGGGATGATCAGCGCCGCGCTGATGAAATGGGTGCCGCAGATCTTCGCGATGCGGCCGTCGATCAGCGCGCTGGAGTCGACGATGACCAGCGGCACGTCGACCTCGTGCGGCACGAAGCGCACATACGGGATGACGAAGTTGAACTCGTCCTTGCCGCGCAACGCGATGACCGCGCCGAGGTACATGCAGACGATGAAGAGCACGAGCCGGCAGGTGAAGAGCACCGCCGGTTCCCCCCACACGAACAACGGCGACGAGCCGATCAACCACGAGATCAGCGCGCCCAGCGCCAAGCCGAACGTCATCGCCGAGAGCCCGCGCAGCGAGAAGCCGCGCAACTGCACATCCACCAGCACCACCAGCGAGCCGCCCAGCACGCCGATCAGCAGCGCCAGCCACCACCAGGCGTTCCACTCCTTCACCGCCATGGCGGCGATCACGCTGCCCGCGGCACAGAGCAGCACGAAGAAGATGCGGATGATGACGATGGTACGCTTGAGACCCATGGAGCAGGGGGGAACGAGTTAGCGGAAAAGCCAGAACAGCAGGAACGGGAGCACGATGCCCACCGCCATGCAGACACGCAGCGCGCGCACCGCACGACGGGCTTTGGGGTCGTCGTTGGGCGAGGCTGGCATCGGAGCCGAGTAGAGGAGAACCCCGGGCGCTTGGCAACTCCGTCGCCGTTTCGGCGCGATTTCACGTCCACCGCGCCGGCGCGCCGCCGCGCGCGGCCGCCGGACCGACCCAGGCCGCCCCGGGCCGGCGTTGCCGAAATTCGTGGTTGAGCACCCGCCCGCCCCGGTCCGTGCTCTCGCTCCCGTGCCGATGACGCCCCGCGAACGTTTCCTTGCCGCCTGCGCCTGCCAACCGCTCGAGCGCCCGCCGCTCTGGATCATGCGGCAGGCAGGCCGCTATCTGCCCGAATACCGCGCGCTCAAGGCCAAGCACAACTTCCTCAAGCTGGTGCGCACGCCCGACCTCGCCGCCGAGGTCACCATGCAGCCGATGCGCCGTTTCCCCCAGCTCGACGCCGCCATCGTCTTCTCCGACATCCTCGTCATCCCCGAGGCGCTCGGCCAGGGCTACCGGTTCAAGGAGGAGGGCGGCATCGCCATGGACTGGCGCGTCGAACGCTGGGAACAGGTCGACCGGCTGGCCGTCGAACTCGTGCCCGAGCGCCTGCGCTACGTGGCCGAGGCGCTCAAGCGCACCCGCGAACAACTCGGCCCCGACCGCGCCCTGCTCGGCTTCTGCGGCTCCCCGTGGACGCTCGCCGCCTACATGGTCGAGGGCGAGGGCTCCGACTCGTTCGCCCGCGCCAAGGCGCTGCTCTACGGCGACCGCCCGCTCTTCGACAAGTTGATGGAGAAACTCGTCCGCGCCCTCGTCGCCTACATGCGGATGCAGATCGAGGCCGGCGCCGACGCCATCCAGATCTTCGATTCGTGGGCCGGCCTGCTCCCCGCCGCCGAATACGAGGCCGCCTCGTTGCGCTGGATCCGCCAGCTCCTCGCCGCCCTGCCGCCGGGTTTTCCCGCGATCCTCTACGCCAAGGGCGCCGCCGCCAGCCTGCCCGCCCTCGGTGCCAGCGGCGCCGCCGTGCTCGGCCTCGATTGGACGCTCGACCTCGCCGCCGCCAAGCGCGCATTGCCGGCTTCTGTCGCCGTGCAGGGCAACCTCGATCCTGTGCTGCTGAACACCACGCCCGCCAACGTCACCGCCGCCGCCGAGCGGCTGCTCGGCTCGATGCGCGGCCTGCCCGGCCACCTCTGCAACCTCGGCCACGGCATCCTCCCCGAGGCCAAGATCGACTGCGTCGAGGCCCTCTGCTCCACCGTCGCCGGTTGGCGCGGGTGAGCACTGCAGCTCCGTGGCCCGGGGCTTCAGCCGGGGCCGGCCGAGACAAGCCCCAGCTCGCGCCACTGACTCGCCAAGAACACGCAGGCACGTCCGCGGAATCCAAATTCGCCCGCCGCGCTGTGCCGCCGCGTCCCTGTGCCAACCGGCACGATCCGGGAGCCGCCCCAAGGGCGTCGCATCACCGCCTTCCGCGCTCGCGAATTCCGGAACCGGGGAAATCCCGGCTCTCCCCTTGACTCAAAGAGCCCCCCCCCTACCCTCGGCCGCCTTTTATTCGGCATGGCAAACGACCTGAAAGACACCCTGAACCTGCCCAAGACGGATTTTCCCATGCGAGCCAATCTCGTGGGACGCGAACCGCAGCGGGTGTCGCACTGGGAGAAACTCGACCTCTATTCCCGCATCCAGGCCCGCAACGCCGCCGGCACGCCCTTCGTCCTCCACGACGGCCCGCCCTTCACCAACGGCGACGTCCACATCGGCACCGCGCTGAACAAGACGCTCAAGGACATCACGCTGCGTTACCGCTCCATGCGCGGTCACCGCACGCCGTACGTGCCCGGCTGGGACTGCCACGGCCTGCCGATCGAGCAGAAGGTCTCCCGCGAGATCCAGGCGAAGAAGGAAACCCTCACCACCGCCGAGCTCCGCCAGCGTTGCGACGCCTTCTCCGAGACCTGGATCGCCACGCAGACCAAGCAGTTCAAGCGCCTCGGCGTCCTCGCGGATTGGAAGAACGAGTACAAGACGAAGGCCCCCGCGTTCGAGGCCGACATCCTCCGCACCTTCGCCGGCTTCGTCGAGCAGGGCCTCGTCTACCGCAGCAAGAAGCCCGTCTATTGGTCCATCCCGTTCGAGACCGCGCTCGCCGAGGCGGAGATCGAGTACAAGGACCACCGCAGCCTCTCCATCTGGGTGCGCTTCGCTCTTCCCGCCGCCGAGTGCGCCAAGTTCGGCCTGCCCGAAGGCGTGCCGACCAGCGTCGTCATCTGGACAACCACCCCGTGGACACTCCCGGCCAACCTCGCCGTCGCCGTCCATCCGGAGCTCGACTACGTCTTCGCCCAGCACGGCTCCGAGATCTTCGTCGTCGCCGCCGACCTGCTCCAGAAGTTCGCCGCCGAATGCGGCCTCGAGGGCAGTATCGAGACGCTCCGCACCGTCCGCGGTGCCGAACTTGAGGGCGTCCAGCCCCGCCACCCCTTCATCGACCGCGCGTCGCCCATCGTGCTCGCCGACTATGTCACGACCGAGAGCGGCACCGGCTGCGTGCACACCGCGCCCGGCCACGGCCAGGACGACTACCAGACCGGCCTGCGCTACAAGCTCGAGATCTACTGCCCGGTCTCCGACAACGGCACCTACCTCGACGACGGCCGCGTGCCGGCCGACCTCGTCGGCCTTTCCACCCTCGAAACCGTCGAGATGCTGGAGAAGAAACGGACCTCGCCGGCCAACTTCAACGTTCTCAAGAAGCTCGAGGCGCTCGGCGCCCTCGTGAAGTCGAAGACCATCGAGCACAGCTACCCGCATTGCTGGCGCTCGAAGACGCCGATCATCTTCCGCGCCGTCGACCAGTGGTTCGTCTCGCTCGACCAGCCCACCGCCGCCGGCTCCTCCTCGCGCACCAAGGCCCTCGCCGAAATCGGCAACGTGAAGTGGGTCCCCGAGTCCGGCGAGAAGCGCATCCGCGGCGCCGTCGAGGCCCGGCCCGACTGGTGCATCAGCCGCCAGCGCACCTGGGGCGTGCCGATCCCGGCCTTCTACGACGAGCAGAAGAACGCCTACCTCGATGCCGGCGTCATCCGCGCCGTCGCCGCCAAAATCGCCGAGAAGGGCTCCAATTTCTGGTACGACGCCACCCCCGCCCAGCTCCTCGAGGGCGTCGCCCTCCCCGCCGGCTGGCCCGCCGCCGACCAGCTCACCTGCGGTCGCGACACGCTCGACGTCTGGATCGACTCCGGCTCCTCGCACGCCGCCGTGCTCAAGCGCCAGCAGGGCGCCACCCAGTGGCCCGCCGATCTGTATCTCGAAGGCAGCGACCAGCACCGCGGCTGGTTCCAGTCCTCGCTCTGGACCGGCGTCATCTCCCACGGCGGCGCGCCCTACAAGACCGTGCTCACCCACGGCTTCATCGTCGGCAAGGACGGCAAGAAGATCTCCAAGTCCGGCCAGTACGAGAAACCGCCGACCTCCGACAACTATATCGCCCAGTACGGCGCCGACGTGATCCGCCTTTGGATCGCCTCCCAGGACTTCACCGAGGACATCCGCGTCTCCGACCTCGGCCCCGACCTCAAGAACCCGTCGAGCATCCTCAACGTCGTCGGCGAGGCCTACCGGCTCCTGCGCAACACCCTGCGCTACCAGCTCTCCTGTCTCAACGACTTCGACCCGGCGCAGCACACCGTTGCCGCCGACCAGCTCGACCCGCTCGACCGCTGGGCGCTGCAGAAGACCGCCGAGCTCGTCGACGCCGTCACCGCCGCTTACGAGGCCTACGAATACCACCGCGTGTACCAGCTCGTGAACCAGTTCTGCTCGGTCACGCTGTCGGCGACGTACCACGACATCCTCAAGGACCGGCTCTACACCTTCCCGGCCGACTCGCGCCAGCGCCGCAGCTCGCAGACCGCGATCCACGCGATGTTCACCACCCTCGCGCGCCTCGTCGCCCCGGTCACGACGTTCACCGCCGACGAGGCGTGGAGCTTCGGCATCCACAAGGCCGAATACGCCGACGACTCGATCCACCTCCAGGCCTGGCCCACCGTGCCCGCCGCGTGGCGCTCGCCCGAGCTCGCCGCCGAGCTCGACCAGCTCATCGCCTTCCGCGCGAAGGTGAACGAGAAGCTCGAGGCGCTCCGCCAGTCCGGCGAGATCGGCAAAGGCCTCGACGCCGCCGTGCAGCTCACCGGCGCCGCCGACGACCCGTTCTTCGCCCTCCTGACCCGCCACCGCGACAGCCTCGCCGAGCTCTTCATCGTCTCGCGTGTCGATCTCGTCGCCGGCTCCGGCCAGGTCTCGATCGTCGCCACCGTCGCCGGCGGCGAACGTTGCCCGCGCTGCTGGCGCTGGGTCTCCACCCTCACCCCCACCCCCAACCACGGCGCCGTTTGCCCCCGCTGCGCCGAGGCTCTGCTGCACTAACCCCCAACGTCAGTCACCGCTTTCTTACTGCGTTATGCCCAACTCGAAGAAGACCAAGCACGCCCCGGCCAAGAAACACCCCGCGCCGAAGCACGTCGCCAAGCGCGCCCCGGTCAAGAAGCACGCCGCACCCAAATCCGCCCCCAAGGCTGCTCCGGCCAAGAAGCCGGCCGCGTCGCCGAAAGCCGCGGCCCCCGCCAAGAAAGCCCCGCACGCCAAGGCCTCCGTCCACGCCAAGGCCTCCGTCCCTTCCAAGCCCACCCCGGCGAAACATAAACCCGCCAAGCCCGCCCCAGCGAAGCACCACCCGCATCCTTCGCCCGTGCCCTCCGCCCACAAACCCGCCGCCAAACCCGTTTCGAAACCCGCGCCCGCCCACAAGCCCGAGGCCAAGCGCCACGAACCCGCCAAACCGGCGCCCGCCCCCACGCACAAACCCGCCGCCAAGGCCCCCGCGGCCAAGGCCCAGAACAAGGCCGACGCCCTTCGCGCCCGCATCCTCGAACGCCGCTCCGCCAAACCCATCGCCTTCACCCTCGACGAGGTCCGCGAGATCGCGAAGGTCAATGTCGCCCAGACCGGCGCCAAGAACGGCACCGACCCCAAGACCGCCGCCAACCGGCCCCGCACCGCCGCCGAGGAACTTGAGGCCAAGCTCAAGAAGGCGGCCCAGCCCAGCTTCGTGAAGGCCGCCAGCCTCGCCGACATCCTCGGCTTCAACCCCGCCAAGCAGACGCCCGCCACCGTCCTCGACGTCAGCCAGATCGAGCCGAAGTTCCAGCGCTACTACAAGCTGCTCATCGAGCTGCGCGAACACGTCGCCACCGGCCTCGACACCCACACCGAGCAGACCCTCAAACGCTCCTCCAAGGACGACGCCGGCGACCTGTCCAGCTACGCCCAGCACATGGCCGACGCCGGCACCGACACCTTCGACCGCGACTTCGCCCTCAGCCTCGTCTCCAACGAGCAGGAGGCCCTCGCCGAGATCGAGGCCGCCATCCAGCGGATCAAGAACGGCACCTACGGCGTCTGCGAACTCACCGGCAAGCCGATCAACAAGGACCGCCTGCTCGCCGTGCCCTTCGCCCGTTTCTCCGTCGAAAGCCAGGCCGAGGTCGAGAAGACCCGGCGCCGCTCCGCCTCCCGCGCCGGCCTCTTCGGCGAAGGAGAGGAAGGAGCCAAGATGGACGACGACAGCGGCGGCGGCGACGAGTGAGCCCCCCGGCCCTCCCGCCCTCCTCCCTCCAGCTCCCCCTCGGGGCGCGCGCCCTCCCGCCGCGCCCCGCCCCACCCGAACCGGCATGCGCCCCCTCGCCCCCCGCCTCGCCCGCTACCGCTGGCTGCTCGGCCTCGCCACCGCCGTGCTCGGACTCGACCAACTGACCAAGCTCTGGATCGCGGCGAGCCTGCCCTTCAACACCTACGGCGCCCCGGGCCACATCGAGATCGTGCCCGGGTTCTTCAACCTCGTGCATGTCGGCAACACCGGCGCCGCCTGGAGCGTGCTCGCCGGCCGCAGCTCCCTGCTCGCCCTGCTCGCCTTTGTCGCCCTCGTCGCGATCTTCTGGTTTCGCCACCACCTCGGGCTCGCCCAGCGGCCCGTCCAGGTCGCCTTCGGCCTGCTCTGCGGCGGCATCGTCGGCAACTTCATCGACCGCCTCGCCTACGGCCACGTCGTCGATTTCCTCGACTTCCACTTCGGCGACTACATCTACCCCACCTTCAATGTCGCCGACTCGGGCATCGTCTGCGGGGTCGCGCTGTATGTGATCCTCAACCTGCGCGCCTCCGCCCAGGCGCCCGCCGCCCCCTCGGCCTCCTGAGCGCCGCGGCGCGGCCGGAGGAGCTGCCACGCCCCGCAGAACCCGCGGCACCGGCGGGTCGCCCGTCCCCGTAGGACGGGTCTCCGACCGGTCCCCTCCGCCCCCGCCGTTCGTATCCGCCCGGTCCGGTCACAGACCGACCTACTCGCCCTCTTCCGCAAACAGCGGCACCGGCAGCCAACGCGCCCCGGAGAACAGCCCGCGGTCGCTGAGCTTCAGGTCCGGGATCACCAGCAGCGCCATGAACGAGAGCGTCATGAACGGCGCCGCCAGCGTGCTGCCCAGCGCCTTCGCCGCCGCATCGATCTCCGTGTACGCCGCCGCCACCGCCCGTCCCTCGCCATCCGCCATCAGCCCGGCGATCGGCAACGGCAACACCCGCGCCGCCCCCCCGCCCACCGCCGCCAACCCGCCGCGATGGGCGATCACCAGATTCACCGCCGCGGCGAGCGCTTCATCGTCGACGCCCACCGCCACGATGTTGTGCGAGTCGTGCGCGACCGAGGACGCCAACGCCCCCTCCCGCAGCCCGAACCCGCGGATGAACCCCACCGCCACCGGCGCGCTCGGCGCATACCGGTTCACCACTGCGATCTTGAGCAGGTCGCGCTTCGGGTCGGCCACGGCCGCGCCGGCCACCACCCGTGGTTTCATCCGCTTCCAGCGCGTGATCAGCTGGCCGTCGAGCGCCTCGACCACGTTGAGCCGCCCGGCCCGCGCGGCCACGCGGAAGTCCGCCGGCCGCCGCGGCCTCGCGCGGAAGGCGTTCGCGATCTTCGGTGCCTGCCGCGGAAGCAGCGTACGTCCGTCGCGGGCCACGAGTTCGCCGTCGAGGTAGGTGCGCCGCACGCGCAACGTCTTCCAGCCCTCGCACACGATGAAGTCCGCCGGATCGCCCGGCTGCAGCAGCCCCACCGGCAGTCCATAGTGCCGCACTGGATTCAGGCTGGCGCAGGCCAGCACATCCAACCGGCCGGCCCCCGCGGCCAGCGCCCGCCGCACATGCTCGTCGAGGTGCCGGCGCAGCAGCAGGTCGGGATGCAGGTCGTCGCAGCAGAACATGCAGGCCTCCGGGTGCGACCGCAGCAGCGGGGCCAGCGCGGCGAAGTTGCGCGCCGCCGAACCCTCGCGAATCAGGATCTTCATGCCCGCGGCGATCTTGTCCTGCGCCTCGGCGAGCGTGAAGCACTCGTGGTCGGTCGTGATGCCGGCCGCGGCGTAGGCGCGCGCCGGCGCGCCGCGCAGCCCCGGCGCATGGCCGTCGACGACCTTTCCCAGCCGCTTCGCCGCGGCGATCTTGGCGAGCAACTCCGGGTCGCCGCCGAGCACGCCGGGATAGTTCATCACCTCGCTCAGGTAGCGCACCTCGGGCCGGGCGAGCAGCTTCGCCACCGCCGCGGCGTCGAGCACGGCCCCGGCAGTCTCGCGGTCCGTGGCCGGCACGCACGACGGCGCGCCGAAGTTGAATTTCAACGGCGAGCGCCGCGCGTCGGCGATCATGTACCGCACGCCCGCGGCGCCGAGCACGTTGGCGATCTCGTGCGGGTCCGAGACCGTCGCCACCGTGCCGTGCACCACCGCCAACCGTGCGAACTCGCTCGGCGGCAGCAGCGAGCTCTCGATATGGATGTGCGCATCGACGAACCCCGGCGCGATCTGGCGCGTGTAGCGCCGCCCCGGAGTCGGCACGATCCGCACGATGCGGCCCTCGGCCCATTCCACGCGGCCCGGGAAAATGCGGCGGTTGACCAGATCGACGATGTTGCCGGTGAGTGAGTACATGGGAAAAGGTTGCGGCCGCGCGGCGGGTTCATGCCGGCGCCGGATCACTTCTTCGGCGGTGGTGTCGTCGCCGCCGGTCTCAGGGCCGCGAGCCGGTCCTGCCACTTCGCGGCGCGCGCGGCCTGCCCGGTCTTGAGCGCGAGCCGGATCGCCTCCTCCAGCAACGCCGCCTCGCCGGCCGGTGGCGGCGCCGCCAGCGCCTGCTCGTAGAGCCGGAGCGCCTGCTCCGGCGCCCCCCACTCGACCAGCAGCAGCGCGGCGGAACGCACCGCCCCGAGGTCGTCCGCCGCATAACGGGGCAACAGACCGAGAAACCCCAGCGCACGCACCCCGGCCTCGGGCCCCTCGACCTCCCCGATCAGCCGCGCCACCGACACGCCCACCGGCACCGCCGGCGTCTCGCGGAACAGCGCGCGGGCGAGCCGCAGGGCCTCGTCCGCACGCCCGTCCCGCAGCGCCAGGCGCGCCTGCCGCAGCACGACGTGCGGCCGCAGCTCGGCGGGGAGCGCCGCGCGCTCGGCGTACTGTTCCTCCTGTGACCGCGCGAACGGCCGGTAGAGCGGGTCGCCGATCAGCGTCGCCTGCCAGCTCAGCACCGGCAGCGCATAGTAGGCCGCCGCCCCGAGCGTGTCCCCGCGCAACAACGCCTCGGCGAGCAGGTCGAGGTGATGCGTGCCGTCGATGTACGGCTCGAAGACGTTGCCCACCGTGCCCGCCACCCCGCGCGCCACCAGCGGCCCGCACCAGAACTGCCGGTCGGAGCGCAGCGACTGCGCGGAGAAGCTGTGGAGATGCACGGCGATGGCCCCCGGGGGGAACCGGAAGCCCGGCGCCAGGAACGGCCCGTCTGCATTCCAGGAATACCAACCGAAGTACAGCGCCGGGGCGTCGAAGCGCGCCTGCGGCCGGAAGGTCGGCTTCGCGCGGTCCACATCCAGGTCGAACCCGGCCGCCCCCAGCTGCGCCGCGACCGACTCCAGCCAGCGCTCGCCGCGCTGGTGCGGCCCGCCGAGGTCGACATAGGCGCGCCCGGCCAGCCCCTGGCGTTCGCCGGCCAGCGCGCTGTCGACCAGCGCGCGCACCGCGCCGGGCGTGGGACCGTCGAGCCGCGCCACGCGCACGACCGCCTCGGCCAGCACCCCGCCGACCGCCCGTTGCCGGTGCAGCGGATTGGGCACGAAGGCCAGGACCGGCGGCCGCGAGGCGGCCAGCAGCGCCAGCTCCCCGTCGACCGAGGCCCGGTTGTAGGCGAGCGCCGGCGACAATCCCGCCGGGAGTTTCGCCGGCCGCCACGCGTCGTGCTCGGCGATGCGCAACGGCACGCCGCGCACCAGCACCAGATAGCTGATCCGGTGCCCGCCGATCATCGCCTTGCGGCGGCCGAACGCGTCGGTGAGTTCCGAGGGCAACGCGTCGATCCAGCCGCGCGCGGCGAGCTCCGCGAAAAGCGGGTTGAACACGCCGGCGACGAACTCGGGCCAGGTGATCGTCTCCGCAGGCGGCAGCGGCAGCGCCACGATGTTGTCGGCCGGGATGCCGCGCGCGGCGGCGTAGTAGCCGGCCAACGCCAGCGAGTCGGCGTCGGTGGCGTTGGCCACGACCACGACGCGCTCGGCCTCGGCCGCATCGGCGGCCGGGAGCGCCGCGAGCCGGAGCGCAAGCACGGCCGCCCCCGCCAGCGCGAGCACACACCGAAGTTTCGCCGGAGTCCTCACGCCGCGATCATCGCCGCCCGCCCGCCCGGCGCAAGACGGCAGGCGCCGCATCCGCCCGGCGTCGCCGTTGCGCGCGCCCCCGCGCCGGTCCCCGCGGGGCGCCGCGGTCCTCAATCGCAATACGGTTCCTCGGTCGCGCCGCGGAGCCGCTCGACCTTGCGCCGCTCCTCCACCAGCCGCTGCTGGAGCAAGGCGGCCCGCGCCTCGAGCAGGTTGACCACGCCGCGCGCATGCTCGACCCGGTCCTGGTGTTGCCGGCGGGCGGCGTTCGCAGGGTCGGTGGCCGCCGGGCGCCGCCCACGCTTCATCGCCGGTGTGCCGATACCGACCCCGATGAGGATCGCGCCCAGCAGCAGGAAGGTGAGCCGTTGGTTGTCCGTGAACAGCGCCACCCAGAAGCAAACCACGCCGACGCCGTTGGCCAGCAGCGACGCGCCGAGCCGCACCACGTCCTCGTCGATGCGGCTGCGCCATTCCCGGTGCGTGTCCTGCACCCGCGCGGAGACCTGGCCCCGCGCGGTCTCCAGCTCCTTGAACAACTCGTCGCGGTCGCGCTCCAGCCGCGCCAGCCCGTCGGCCGCGGATCTGAGCGCGATCTGCAATTCGCCGGCCCGTTCGGCCCAGAGCCGCGCGACCTTCTCGCGCAACGCGCTGCGCGCCGGATCGCCCCGGGCCTCCGCATAACGTTCGAGCAGCGGCCGCAGCTCCTCGGCGAGCTGGAAGTTGTCCGCCGGCGTGCTCGCGAAGGCCGCGCCGTGGGCGCGCACGAAGCGCTCGAGCTCCGCCCCCGCCTCCGCGCCGTAGCAGGCGCGCAACACCGCGCCGTCGAAATACCGGAACGCCACCAGCCGCGCGGCGTCCTCGCGCTCCTCCTCGGAGGGGAAATACCCCGCAAGCGCGTCGAGCAGGTCGCCCATCTCGTGGGCGCGCCGGGCGACCTCGGGGTGCCGCGGCACCAGTTTCTCCTGCACCAGGCGCGCGATCGCCCCGGGCAGCCACAAGCCGCCACGCTGCAGGCTGCCGAAGATCGGCACGGTCACCGTCGCCGAGAGCAGCCCGGCGACCCGCCCCAGCCCCTCCGGGCCCAGCACGAGGCGCACGCCCTCCTCGGTCGCGAAGCCCAGCCCGGCCACCGCCAGCATCGCGGCCGCCTGCGCCTCGTCGCAACGGTCGACCGCGGCCGTCAGTTCGTCCATGGGCCGGATACGATGGCGCAGCAGCTCGAGCATCGACCCCGGCAGGCCCTCGCCGATCGCGTGGCAGGCCTTCGCCTCGGCGCTGCGGCGCGCGTAGAGCGCAAGCAGCTCCACGCTCTCGGCCTCGCTCATCGGCGGGATCTCGACGGAGAAGAAGCGCATCGGCTGGGCGTTCCAGGCCACCGGCTCGAGCTCGGTCGCCAGCGCGCGCTCCCCCACGAGGATCAGCACGTAGTCGAGATGCGCGCGCACCTCGTCGATCCGCGGCAGGAACACGTCCGCCAGCCACCGCGCGATGCCCGCCGGCAGCACATCGAAATCGTCGAGCACCAGCGCCACCATCTGGAACTTCGGCCGCACAAAGCCGCGTTTCTCCATCCCGCAGTCGTAGAACTCATGGAACAGCGCGTTGAGCAGCGCCCGCGCCGAGGAGTCGTCGAGCCGGTTTCCGGGTCCGCCACCGGCCAGCCGCGCCGCCGCCCCGCCCACCAGCCCGCCGCCGATCGGCAGCTTCGCCGCAAACGCGCGCAACCACGCCGCCTCGTCCATCCCGGGCAGCAGGTCGGGTTGCACGACCGACACCGGCCGGCCCGAGCGCACCAGCCGGCCGAGCACCTCCTCCACAAACCGGCTCTTCCCGCAGCCCGGCGCGCCGGTGACCGCCACGATGCGTGCCGCGGAGCGCGGATCCTCGGAGACGGCCCCGATGAACTGCGCCAGTTGGGACTCGCGCCCCACGAAGCGCGACACCAGCCGCCCGGGCGCGTCGCCGCCGCCCGCGGTGCCGCGCAGGCGGGCGGAGCGGATCTTTCTGGGTTCGTTTCCGGTGGGGGCACTCACAATGGTGGCCGAGTTGGGCCCTATCCCATCGGCCGCTTTCCCCGCCGCCCAAATGGAATCGCCCACCGGGCAGGCTCGCCCGGTGCCCTGTCGCCGGCCGCGCCGTTGCGCCGTGCCAGCGGGCCCGCTCCGCCTCCGTCGTAGCGATGCCCGTGAGGGCATCGATCCGTCCTCTCGGAGGCACTCGGTTCCGGAGACTCCCAGAGGTTCTGCTTCGGCATGAATGCCGCACGGCAGAACGGCCTCCGCGTCGTAGCGAAACGCGTGAGCGTTTCGATCCCGTCCGCCCCCTCTGCCTTGGTGGCCACGAAAAGGCACGAAGAGATACAATAAGCAGAGGCCTGAAACACGGAAACCACCGGATCCACGGATCCGTGACTGCTCACCGGCAACCGCCCACCGTCCACCGGCAACCGTCCACCGGCTACCGCCTACCGTCCACCGCGTCCTCTGCGTCTCCGCGTGCGCCCCTTCGGCCATCGGCCCCGATCCGGCCTCACGCGGAGCCGCGGAGCGCATCGATCCGCCTTGTTCATGCCTTCCGGCTGCGCTCGCGGTCCGAGCGTCGCGCCGTGGCGCGAGAAGGGATCGATGGATCGGAAATACTCCCGCCCGTCCTTCTCCCTCCCCAAGCGGCGGGCGAAGGACTCACGGCGCCACGCTCGCCACGGTCGATCCCGGGATGGTGCGAGGCCGGTTCTCCGTCCGTCGCGCCGCCGCGCCGTTGCGCGAGAACCTCCGGTCGGCTCAGCAACTCCGGGGAATGGAACCGCTCTGCCGTACGGCAGAGGACGCAGATGGACGCGGGAGCGATCCTGCGGGCTCGTCGCGCTTGGCGTGTTTCCGCTCGACGCGTGCGAATTAAATCCTATGTATGACGCGTTAAAAGGCTAGAAACACTATATACAGCAAACAAAATGCGCTCCGCTGTCCACGACCTCCTGCCTCCCGCCGTCCGCCGTTCACTGGTCAAGCTGGGCGCCGACATCGCCCGCGCGCGGCGCAAGCGCCGGCTGACGCTCGCCATGATGGCGGAGCGGATGGGCGTCGGCCTGAACACCTACGGCCGGATCGAGCGAGGCGACGGCTCGGTGGCGTTGAGCGCCTACGCGATGGCGCTCTTCGTCCTCGGCTTCGGGCCGGTGCTCGCCGACATTGCCGACGTGCGTCGCGACGAGATCGGCCTGCAGCTCGACGATGAGCAACTGCCCAAGCGGGTGCGTGCAAGAAAAACACCGACCACCCTGTGAAACGCACGCTCCAGGTCCTGTTGGGCGACGGACCGCGGTTGGTGGGCACGCTGCATCACGACCAAAGCGGTGCGCGCGAGCACGCCGCGTTCATCTATGCTCCCGAGTGGCTCGCGGCCCCGGATCGTTTCCCGATCGAGCCCGGGCTTCCGCTCGCGGGTGGCCCGCAGTTCCACCGCAAGGCGGCCGAAGGTTCGGTCTTTCATGCGATCATCGCCGACACGGAACCCGACGGCTGGGGCCGGCGGGTGATCCTGCGCGATCACGCGAAGCGCCGCCAGGCGGCGCGGCGTTCCGGCCAGGAGACCGGTACCGCGCAGCTCGACGCGGTCGACTTCCTCCTCGCCGTCGACGACTGCAGCCGTGTCGGCGCCCTGCGGTTTCGCGACGAGAACGGCGTCTTCCAGCGCGCGGCCGAGCCGGGCCGCCGCACCACGCCGCCGCTGGTCGAGCTCAAACAGCTTGCCGCCGCCTCGCGCGCGGTCGAGACCGAGAGCGAGACCGCCGCGGACCTCGCCTACCTGCGCGGGCGTGGCACCTCGCTCGGCGGTCTCCGCCCGAAATGCACCGTGCTCGACGACGACGGCCTGCTCGCCATCGGAAAGTTCCCCAGCGTGCAGGACACCCGGGCGGTGACCAAGGGCGAGGTGCTCGCCATGCAGCTGGCCCGCCGGGCCGGTATCGATGCAGCGGAAACGCGGTTGGTCGACAGCGCCGGCGTGCCCGTCGCACTCGTCCGCCGCTTCGACCGCACCCTCGACGGCAAACGCCGCCTCTACGCCTCGGCCGCGACGCTGCTCGGGGTCGCGGCGGCCTCCGCGGAGGAACATTTCTACACGGAAATCGTCGACGCGCTCCGGGTGCACGGAGCAGCGGTGCAGAAGGATATCGACGAGCTTTGGCGGCGGATCGCGTTCTCGATCCTGATCACCAACGTCGACGACCATCTTCACAACCACGGCTTCCTGCATGTCGAGCGTGGTCTGTGGCGGCTGGCGCCGGCCTTCGACCTCAATCCGTTCCCCGAACGTGTCCGCGAACTGAAGACCTGGGTTTCTGCGGACACGGGCCCCGAGGCCACCATCGAAGCATTGCGGTCGGTGACAACGTACTTCCGCATCCCCGCCACACGCGCCAAAACGATTCTGCGCGAGGTGGTCGATGCCGTTGCGACGTGGCGTGCTGCTGGTCGCAAGCTCGGGATGACCGAGCTGGAACTCGAGGCGTTCGCGGACGCCTTCGAGCACCCTGAATTGCCTGCCGCGCGGAGAGTCGTCTGACCACACCACGATCCGGCCTCACGCGGTGCCGCGGAGCTCGCGGAGCGCAGATAGTCTGTCCTCTGGCGTCCGTCCGCTACTCACCGGCAACCGGCAACCGGCCACCGGCTACCGCCCACCGGCAACCGTCCACCGTCCTCCGAACTCCGCCGACTGATCTCGCCGCTCATCCGTCCAACGGGCTGGGAGCGCCGAGGCCGGGTTTGGACATGCAGTGCAGATACCGCGTAGAAGGCGTTGCCTCACGCGGCTTCGGATTTGCGTCGTCTCCACTTCCGCGCGCCCGAGAAAACCCAGTCGCGTGGGGCGAAGCCCTTTACGCGGTTCGCAGCGGGTGGATGGCAAAATAGTGCCTGCATTGCCTCTTCAGGTAGGTCCGGCCGGAACCGCTCTTGAGGAACTCCTCCCGACCACGAGCATCCGCTTCCTCGACATAGGCTTCATAGTAGATCAAGCGCCAAGGTCCCCGATGAGCGGTGGCTGGTGCGTGCCCGCTTGGTGTTCGCGAAGCCGCCGCCGCAGGTCCGCCGAGAACCCGATATAGAGCCCCGCGTCGCTCTCCGAATGCAGCACGTAAACGTAGAACATGTGGCGCGTGACGATCCTTATGCGATGCAACAACCGCGTGGGGCGAAGCCCTTTACGCGGCCTTTCCCGCTGTAGACATGGAGTTGTCGCCGGTCGAGGTCCAGGTGGTGGACACGCAGCCGCAACAACTCGAGCAGCCGCAGCCCGGACCCGTAGGCCAGCTCGGCCA
>ENA-UPSM01003559-UPSM01003559.1-activated-sludge-metagenome-genome-assembly--contig:-NODE-3559-length-17289-cov-4.955437_pt1 | contig 17289 bp, 11 predicted proteins | sample MGYA00238181_ERZ773283 | MGnify/ENA primary metagenome ERZ773283 (study PRJEB29023, sample SAMN05720199) | activated sludge metagenome | isolation source: Anaerobic digester | place: Japan...
ATCAACAAAATCAATACATTAAACGAAATAAATAAAAATTAACGCACCAGTACTAATCTAAAATATAAAATTCTCATTTGAGTTTTTCTCACAAACAACTACAAAAGCCTAGAATATAACTATTCGAAAAAATTATGCTTTATGTTTTTATTATTTAAATAAATTATGAATATTATTTTTTTATTATTAATTTAATTAATATTTCGCAATACAGCATTAACTAACTGTTTTTCAATTGCTTGAATAATGAATTTCCAATAAAAAAACCTTAAAAAAGATTAAATTACTGATAATTAATCCGTTGATTATCGATTCTGACAGGATAGTGCAGGATAGAATCTTTTTTACTAATAAATACGTTTGTTCAACTCTAAATAGGAAATAAAAAAGCAAAGTTTATTTTTCTGGACATTTCACCCCAAGCTAAGAAGTGTTTCAGGAAATAAAAAACTCTAATTATCATATTTATAAAATAAAAAAACATAAAATATTGAATTTACATTAAAAAAAAGTTTTTTTTATATTATGTGTTTTTTTATTGCAAATATTTTGTTAAATTAAAAAAAGTATTACTTTTACGCAATCGATTACGTTAATAAAAACAAGCACTCTGGAAGGGTCATAATAAAAATTGAAGTATTCATACTAAAAAACACAAAATATAGATTTTTTACTAGTTGGAAATAAATTTAACCTATTTATTATCAAAAAAAAGACACAAAACTAAAGTTACACTAAAACAATCAAACCACAAGAACATTAACTAACCTAAATACTTTTTCATGAAAAACAAATTCAAAATTTTGATGAGTACCATCATTTGTGTATTATTTTACACAACTGGTTTTGCTCAAGGAAAAACAATCTCAGGGGTAATAACCGATGCCTCTAAATTTCCTATCCCGGGAGTGAACATCCTTATCAAAGGGACCCAAAAAGGAGTGAGTACAGACCTTGACGGAAAGTTCGCTATTTCAGCTCCAGAAGGAGCAACCTTAGTAATCTCTTACTTAGGATTTCAAACAAAAGAAGTCAAAGTAAGTAGTGCCAGTACCTACAATGTCTCACTAGAGGCAGAAAATGCAGCCTTACAAGAAGTTGTTGTTGTAGGATATGGAACTAAGAAGAAAAAAGATTTAACGGGTTCAATTGTTAGTATGAGTGCCGAAGATATTGTTTCTAGACCTGTGCAAAATGCGATGCAAGCTATGCAAGGAAAAGCAGCTGGTGTTGACATCTCATCAAACGAACGCCCTGGTACAGTAGGAAGTGTAACTATTCGTGGGGTTCGTTCTATTTCGGCTTCGAATTCTCCACTTTATGTTGTAGATGGAATTCCTTTGAATTCAGGTGGAATTGATTTTATCAATCCAAATGATATTGAAACTATTGACGTTTTGAAAGACGCATCTGCAACTGCTATTTATGGTTCTCGTGGAGCTAATGGTGTTGTTATTGTATCTACTAAAAAAGGTAAAAACGGAAAGTTTACTTTAAATTACGATACATCGATTATTACAGAAACAATTCATGAAAACGCACCGATGATGAATGCTGCTGAATACATCGAATTTCGTCGTTGGGCTAAGTACTACGAACCCAATACTACTGGTGTTCCTAGAGGGGATGCCCCAACTATCGCAAATGATAAAGCAATTTTTCAAGCTGTAGCAGATCCATATGCTTGGGCAAACATTGAAAAAGGCTGGGCTTCAGGAACTTGGGATGGCTCTAAAGTAGCTACAACCGATTGGACAAAATTTGTAACCCGTACCGGAATAACTCAACAACATACTGTAAGCGCTAGTGGAGGTTCTGATAAAATGAAAGCCTACGGTTCTTTTGGATATTTAGACAACACCGGAACACTAAAAGGTCAAAGTTACAAACGTTATAATGGAACTGCCAATATTGATATTACACCTACCAAATGGTTTTCTATGGGGGTAAACCTTAATACCAGTTATGGCATACAGGAATTCGGACAATCTACTGTAGGAAGAACTGCTGTTTCAACCTCTGGAGGAATTTATACAACTGCTCGCCAAAATCTTTCTTACGCAGTTCCTTATGACAATAATGGTAATAGAATTATTAACCCAGGAGGAGATTCAACCATTAGAACAGTTATTGATGAAGACAAGTTGTCTCAAGATCAACGTGTAACATTGCGTGCTTTTGGTAGTCTTAATGCTCAATTTGATTTAGGTGCAATGTCATCAGCACTTGACGGTTTGAAATACCGAATTAATTTTGGTCCAGATATTACGACTTACCGTGATGGAGTGTTTTTAGATGCACAATCAGCGGTTCGTCAAGGCACTAGTTTTGCTTCATTGGCGAAAGAACAAACCTTATCATACACTTTAGACAATTTACTTTTTTATAACAAAACAATTGGTAAACATAATTTTGGTGTAACCTTATTAGCGAGTCAAACGGAATACCAAAATGAAGGAAGTGCTATGTCTGCCAATGATGTTAAAAATGTAGCCAACAAATGGAACGCTTTAACACCTGCCAATGTAACACTTGCAAGCTATTCTTCTAATTTAACAGAAAAAGGATTACTCTCTTATATGGGAAGAGTAAACTATGGTTATGATGATAAATACTTACTTACAGCATCTTATAGAAGAGATGGGGCTTCGCAGTTGGCACCAGGAAACAAATGGGCTAATTTCCCAAGTGCTTCTGTAGCATGGCGCTTGGATAAAGAAAGTTTTTTACAAAACTCCTCTTGGATTAACTTATTAAAATTAAGAGCGGGTTATGGTGTTACAGGTAATGCAGCAGTAGATGCTTACGCCACACAACCTCCATTAGCAGGAATTGTTTACCCATCTGGGTCTGGTTTAGTAAACAATGCTTCTCTAGGTAATGTACAATTGGGTTGGGAACAAACGGAACAATTTAACTATGGTATCGATTTCTCACTATTCAACAGCAGAGTTTCTGGTGCTTTAGAATATTATACTAGTAATACAACAGATTTATTATTATTAAGAAGTATTCCTTCTGTTACTGGTTTTCGTACCACTTATGAAAATGTAGGAGAAACTACTGGAAACGGGGTGGAACTTACTTTGAACACCGTAAATGTAAGAACTAAAGATTTTGAATGGAGTTCAAGTCTTAGTGCTTCTTGGCAACAAAATCATATTGTTGCATTACAAAATGGTAAATTCGACGACATCAATAATGGTTTATTTATTGGACAACCAAAAAGTGCTGTATATGGATACGCCTCAAATGGAATATGGAAACCAGAAGATGCAGCCGAAATGGCAAAATTCAACGCTCTTTCCGCTAATCTATTTTCATTTGGAAATGCAAGACCTGTGGATCAAAACGGCGACTATAAAATTGATGCTAACAACGACCGTGTGATTATTGGTAATGCCGATCCAAAATACATTGCTGGTTTAACAAACACCTTTAACTACAAGAATTTTGAATTATCTTTCTTTATATTTGGCCGTTTTGGGTATCTTTATAACACAGGTGGTGAAAATGCAAGTGCAAAACCAAGCCAAAGAAAAATTGACTATTATACAGAAAATCATACCAATTCTGAATATCAAAAACCAATATTTTCAGCAGGTTCGGGAGACCAATTTTATCCTACTTTAGGATACCGTGATGGTTCTTTCTTAAAATTGCGAAATGTATCGTTGGGTTATAATTTCACAGATGAATTGGCTAGTCAAATTGGACTTTCGAAATTGAGAATATACATTCAAGCTACAAATCCAGCTATGCTTTTTTCTAAAGTGTCTTGGACGGATTTGGACACACAAACAACAGCTTCTAACAGAGGTGTAACTATGGGGTTAAATGTCCAATTCTAAAATCAAATTATAAAAAATATACATTATGAAAAATTATAAAAAATTATATATCAATTTGATACTAGGAGCAACATTAGTTCTTGGTAGCTCTTGTAACGAAAACTTCCTTGATGAGGAACTAACCACTGCCTATAGTTCTGATTTTTACAAAACTGAAGCAGGAATTCAATCTTTGGCTATCGGTACTTATTATCAAGTATTTGCCTTAAATATGCAAACCGAAGTACCTCTTTGTGCCACAGAATCAGGAACAGACGAATTTAAAGCAGGTACAGACCCATCAAATTATCTTTGGAATTCCTACGCCTCTGGTTTACAGTCTATTGTAACTGTTTCTAATTCTAACACTGTTGCTGCTGCCACTAATTGGGACAATTTATACGTTGGAATTGGTAATGCTAATCAGTTAATTAAATCTGCTACCGATATTGTTTCCACTAATGCAGCCATCAAAAAAACTGCTTTAGGAGAAGGTTATTTCTTGAGAGCTTATAATTATTTAAAACTCAATAGTCAATATGGTGGTGTTCCCTTAAAATTAGATGTTAGTACCACTGTAGAATTAGAATTTAAAAGAGCAACTTCTCAAGAAGTTTTAAATCAAGTAATTGCTGATTTTACTCAAGCCTATAACTTATTAAGCAATACTGGAGGTCCAGGAAAAATCACTAAAGATGCTGCTGCGCACTACTTAGCAAAAGCTTATTTAGCTCGTGCGAGTGAAATCAACGACAGTTGGAACTCGGCCACAAAAACGGCTGATTTGCAACAAGTAGTTACATTAGCAGATCAAGTTATAGCAAACCATCCATTGGCAGCTAATTTTGCCGAATTATGGAATTTTACTGGTGCAGATGGTGCCAATGAAAAACTACCTGAATTAATCTTGTCAGCACAATTTAACTCAAATGTTTTAACTAGTGGAGGAAATCAACAACACTTGTATTTCCTTTCTACTTATGATCAATTACCTTTTATGCAACGTAGCTTGTCAGGAGGAAGACCATTTAGTCGTCTAGGGCCAACATATTATACTTTTGAAGTATTTGATAAAGTAAATGATTCCCGTTTTTGGAAAAGTTTTCAAACTAAGAGCGCTGTCAACAAACAATCAGGAAAATATGTAAATGGTGATTTAGGAATTATGTACATCATCAATAACGCTTCGGACACCCGCTTTGCAAAAACGGTAAATAACGACGATCCAAACATCCTTTACTCAAAAACTGGAAAAACAATTCCAAATGTTTTTGTAGCTTATGCCGCAGACAAAGTAGGCTTAATGGCAATAGCGCCAGGAAGATTTCCAAATATGAGTAAACATAAAGATGCTACTTATACCAATAACACAAAAGGTACACGTGATATGGTTTTAGCACGTTCGGCAGAAACCAATCTAATGGCAGCTGAAGCGAAGGTACGTTTGGCAAAAGCAGGAGTAGGTACTTATGCAGATGCATTACCTTACATCAACAAAGTTCGTACACGTGGTGCATACAAAGCGGGAGAGAATCGTGCTGCTTATGCTGATGGTTCAGCTTCATGGACAGTTGCATTAAATGCAGGTATTCCGAGTTCTTATATTGCTGAAAACTCATATTATGAGTCTAACAATATTGCTACTACAGTTAATACTGCAACTAGCTTAACTATTTCTAGCATTAGCACTTTACCTGCAGAGGATCAAGCAATAATTACAAAACTAGGTTACTCAACTGATTATGACAGAATGTTATGTTTAGTGTTAAACGAGAAAACTAGAGAACTTTGTGGAGAGTTTCACCGTTGGGAAGACCTAAGTAGAACTAAAACATTGGTAGCAAGAGCAAAAGCTTACAACCCTGATGCAGCTCCAAATATTCAAGATTATCACAGTTTGCGTGCTATTCCTCAAACTTTCTTAGATGCAATTTACACCGAAGGTCGTCCGTTGACAGCTGCTGAGAAAAAAGCAATGCAAAACCCTGGATACAATTAATTATAACCATAACCAAAATAAACCAATCAAGTGCTATAGCAAACTGCTATAGCACTTTTTTTTTGCAGGAAAGTACAGGATAGCTAAACAGTTAAATTCCTTTACCTTTAAACTCTTACTATCAAATTAAAACTAATAATGAATTGCACCAAAAAAGTTCTAGTCCTTCTACTTGTTCTAACAACAAATCTAGTAGCAATATCTCAAATCAAATTACCCTCTTTAGTAGGTAATAACATGGTTTTACAACAAAATTCAAAAGTGAATTTATGGGGTTGGGCAGCACCAAACGAAAAAATTAACATCCAATTAGGCTGGCTAAATTCAAAGTTAGAAATCACCGCAAAACCTGATGGAACATGGAAAACAGCAGTAGAAACACCAAAAGGAAGCGAAAAACCATACACCATTGTTCTTGAAGCTTCTAATAAAATAATTCTCAAAAACGTTCTTATTGGCGAAGTTTGGATTTGTTCAGGGCAATCCAATATGTATTTCCCAGTCGGAAAAGAAGATAAAACTTGGAAAACAGGTGTTGTGAATTACGAAGAAGAAATCAAAAACGCCAATTTTCCCAATATCAGACTATTTACCGTTTTAACCAAAGCTTCACCAAAACCATTAGATGATGTTACCGGAAGTTGGGCAGAATGTTCCCCAGAAAGCATCAAAAATTTTTCGGCTGTAGCCTATTTTTATGGAAGAGATCTATACCAAAAATTAAACATCCCCATTGGATTAATTTCTTCTTCTTGGGGAGGAACAAAAGCCGAAGCTTGGACTGCACAAAATGTTTTAGAAGAAAATCCAGATTTTTTATCCATTCTTGAAAACGATGCAAAAAACGAAAAAACATACCAAGAGAAACTAGAAAAATACTATTCTGATTTTAAAACAGAACGAATCGCCAACAACAACGATTTGACTAAATCGGAAGTAAAAAAACCTAAAAAAGAGGACAATAAAACTTCCTATGTTTTGTATAATGCCATGTTATATCCTCTGACTAATTATACTATCAAAGGGGCAATTTGGTATCAAGGCGAGAGCAATGCCGAATCAGCCATTTTGTACCGAAGCCTATTTCCAGCAATGGTCAAAAATTGGAGAAACGTATGGAATCAAGGCGATTTTCCATTTTACTATGTTCAAATCGCTCCTCACAAAGGGCAAAATGCATTCATTAGAGAAGCACAATTGTTGTCCTTGAAAACCATCCCCAGTTCAGGAATGGTCGTAACTACCGATGTGGGTGACGCCAACAATATTCATCCAATAGACAAGCAAACTGTGGGACATCGATTGGCATTAATCGCTAGGGCTAAAACCTATAACGAAAATAAATTGGTTTACTCCGGTCCTATTTACAATCAAATGAAAATCAAAAAAGACCATATCCAACTGTTTTTTGATTATGCCGATTCTGGACTGGTGAAAACTGGAGATGTGCTAAAAGAATTTGAAATTGCAGGTGATGACAAAAAGTTTTTCCCAGCCGATGCCAAAATTGACGGTAAAACCATTATCGTTTCGTCTAAAGAAGTTAAAAATCCAGTAGCCGTTCGTTTTGCTTGGAAAGCCGTACCAGAAGCCAATTTATTCAATAAAGAAAACTTACCTGCTTCTCCTTTTAGAACCGACGATTGGGTGATTGAACCAACCAAAAAAGAATAAATTCATTAGCATACCCCCCTTTTTTTAACCAAAAAACATCAGAAATAATGAAAAATAACACCATCCGAAATGCCTTCAAAATGAAACTAAAACCCGGCTTTGAAGTGGAATATAAAAAAAGACACGATACCATTTGGCCTGAACTACAATCCTTGCTTTCTGAGACAGGAATTCAAGATTACAGCATCTTTTTAGATGAAGAAACGCTAATTCTCTTTGCGGTTCAAAAGATAAGCCCTGATTTTGATTTTGATTATTTGCCCAATCATCCAATAGTAAAAAAATGGTGGGCCTATATGGCCGATATTATGGATACTAATCCTGATAATTCTCCTGTAGCCAAACCCCTAACAGAAGTTTTTCATGCCGATTAAATAATTTTTAGTACCTTTAAAATTTAATCAAATTCTTAATTATGAGTTCTAAAAAACCTGCATTTTTTTCCGCATTGCTACTCATTGCGTTTTCTTGTCTTTTTGCCCAAGAACGAACAACAATCGAACTAAATAAAGGATGGAAATTCTCCAAAGGCAACAACGAAAAAGCTTTCGAAAATAATTTTAATGATTCGAAATGGCAAGCTGTTAGCGTTCCGCACGATTGGGCTATTTACGGGCCTTTCGACAAAGAAATCGACAAGCAAGTAACCGCCATTGTTCAAAATGGAGAAAAAGTGGCCACCGAAAAAACGGGTCGAACTGGTGCATTGCCTTACATCGGTGAAGCTTGGTACAGAAATCAATTTTCGGTTCCCAATTTGGATAAAAACAAGAAAGTAATCCTCCTTTTCGAAGGGGCGATGAGTGAACCCAAAGTTTTTTTGAATGGCAAAAAAGTAGGCGAATGGAACTATGGGTACAACTTTTTCTACTTTGACATCACCGATTTTTTGGTTGCTAATGGGAAGAACAATTTGGCAGTTCATTTGTCTAATGTTGGCGAATCCTCTCGTTGGTATCCAGGAGCCGGTTTGTACCGAAAAGTGAAACTGATTGTCAAAAACAAGGAAAGCATCAATCAATGGGGCACTTTCGTGACCACTCCAATCGTAACTGATGATTTGGCAAAAGTAAATATCAAAACCAAAGTTACTGGCGAAAATCTTCGCATCGTCACCAAAATTCTGGATGCTTCGGGAAATGAAGTAGCCAACAATAAATCAGATGCAATTTTTGGCAACGAATTCGAACAAAATATTGCTGTAAAAAATCCAAAATTATGGAGTCCAGAAACGCCTTACCTCTATACTGCCATTTCCCAAATTTATGTTGGCGATGTTCTTAAAGACGAAACCAGCACAAGATTTGGTATTAGAACCATCAAATTCGAACCCAACAAAGGTTTTAGTTTGAATGGAAAAGTACGCAAGTTCAAAGGCGTTTGTTTGCACCACGATTTAGGTCCAATTGGAACAGCTATCAACAAAGCCGCTTTGCGCAGACAATTGTCCATTTTGAAAGATATGGGTTGCGACGCCATTCGCAGTTCCCACAATATGCCGTCATTGGAACAACTCGAATTGTGTGACGAAATGGGATTTATGTTCCTGGCCGAAAGTTTTGACGAATGGGCAAAGCCAAAAGTAAAAAATGGATACAATCGTTTTTTTACTACTGATGCCGAAAAAGACGTGGTCAATTTGATACACGCCACTCGCAACCATCCGTCTATCGTGATGTGGAGTTCTGGTAACGAAGTCCCAGATCAATGGGGAGCAGAAGGCGTAAAACGTGCCAAATGGTTGCAGGAAATCTTCCATCGCGAAGACCCAACTCGCCCTGTAACCGTTGGAATGGATCAAGTAAAAGCCACAATGGAATCGGGTTTTGGAGCCATAATGGATATTCCCGGACTGAATTATCGTTTGCCTTTATACGACGAAGCGTTCAAAAAATTTCCGCAAGGATTTATTTTGGGTTCCGAAACAGCTTCGACCGTGAGTTCTCGTGGAGTTTACAAATTTCCAGTTGTTAAAGGACATTCCAAGCAATATCCCGATTTTCAATCGTCTTCCTATGATTTAGAATATTGCAGTTGGTCGAATGTTCCCGATGATGATTTTGTGTTACAAGATGACAAACCTTGGGTAATTGGCGAATTTGTTTGGACAGGTTTCGATTATTTGGGCGAACCAACACCTTATGACGAAATGTGGCCTTCTAGAAGTTCTTATTTTGGAATGTGCGATTTGGCTGGAATTCCAAAAGACAGATATTTTTTATATAAAAGCCGTTGGAACACGACCGACAAGACCTTACACATTTTGCCACATTGGAATTGGGAAGGTCGTGAAGGACAAACAACGCCTGTTTTTGTGTACACCAATTATGATAGTGCCGAACTTTTTGTCAATGGCAAAAGTATGGGAATCCAGAAAAAAAATAACGCCACGCCACAAAATCGCTACCGTTTGATGTGGATGGATGTCAAATACGAACCCGGAACAATCAAAGTCGTGGCTTTGGATAAAGACGGAAAAGCAGTGGCAGAAGAAAGCATTCACACCGCTGAAAAACCATACCAAATAAAACTCGAAACCGATAGAAGCACGCTCGAAGCCAATGGCGAAGATTTATCATACGTTACTGTTTCTGTGGTTGATAAAAACGGAAATCCGTGTCCAACTGCCACGCAACAATTGAATTTTAGCGTAAGCGGAAAAGGAACTTACAGAGCAGCTTGCAACGGCGATGCCACTTCATTGGAACAATTTCATTTGCCAACAATGAAATTATTTAGCGGTAAATTAGTGGTTTTGGTTCAATCTACCGAAGAAGCAGGAAAACTGGAATCGACCGTAACCGGAAAAGGATTGAAAAGCGGAAAAATTGGGTTAGAATCTAAATGAATTTATTGCGAGTATAAATAAGTCAGTAGATATTCCCGCAGAAACCAAATGAAAACTTAAATAATGAAGAAAATATCTTTAATATTAATTTGCTTAGCATTTATCTCTTGCGATTTTGGAAAAAAACAAAATAAAAGCAAGTTTGACAATATTTCAAAAAAAGATACTACTTGTTTAAATGATATTAAAGAGGCAAAAATTGATATTCAAAAAGGGAAATTAGTCTACTGTTATACAATGGGTGGTCTATTATATCAAGGATTGCGTTCGGAAAAAGAGGCAGCTTTAGTCTTTAAACAAAATAACATTGAATTTAGAGGTGTTATGGTTTCTGATCTTGTAAATGAAAACCAAACACATTGTTATTGCCCTTTTATGGAAGAAAAGATTGTCGAAAAATATGGAGAAAAGTTTGTTGACTCATTGTTAAATATTGCTGATGAAAAATACTTAATTAATCATATTAATGATACAATGTATTATGCGGATTGTGATAGAAGACCAAATTACCCCAATGATAAAGATGATAGTAATGATGACCATAGTATAGTATTACAAAATGAATTAGAAAAAAAAATAACTTATCCAAAAGGCTACATAAAAATAAAAAATAAAACATATGAGGATTCGGCCTTTGTAGACATCCTTTTTTATGTTAACAAAAAAGGCGAAGCAAAAATACAAGGCTTCTGGTTCAACTTTGATATAAAAGCAAATACCAAGTTTAAAAGTTATCTGGAATCAGAAATAAAAAAATATATAAAAACAGAAAATTGGACACCTGCCCAAATAAGAGGAAAAAATGTAAATTCAGATATGAATTTTAGATACGAACTAAAATAAAAATAAAATCTGCCAACAACTACAATAAATTTGAGTATTTGACTGAATTTAAAAATGGTTTTATACTTGAAAAATTAGTGTTGAATTATTTACAAACATAGAATAACTCGATACTCTATTTGTCACGCTGTAAGCGTCTCAACAGACTAGAACAACATTCGCTAGACGCTTCAAGTCTTACAAATAAGAAAAAAAAGGAACAACTAAAAAAAAGTTCTAGCAAAACAACTTATGAATAAAATTTTAAAAATAGTCTTGCCATTAATTGCATTCCTTTTTGGGGTAACTCAAGTATGGTCACAAGACACCCGAACTTTCAAGATTTTTCAGTTTCCAGCCAATAAAATTCCAACCATTGACGGAGATGCCGACGATTGGAAAATAGTTCCCAAAAGTTATGTTGTGGGGATGGATCAGTTATGGGACGACAGCGGCAAACAACCCAAAGCCGACCCAAAAAATTTGGATGTCAGTGTCAAAGTCGCTTGGGTCAAAGGATTGAATCGCTTGTATTTTTTATATGAAGCCTATGATAATTAGTGGGATTTTTCCTTGACGGGTTTGCACAACGACATCTTTGAAATCACGGTTGATGGCGATCAGTCGGGTGGGCCATTTATAGATCGGTTTCATCCCAATAAGGCATTGACCAACACGATGGATGCCTATTTTTCATACCACGGAGTTCACGCCCAAAATTATCATATTTTCACGCCTGCCGAAGGTAAAGATTGGGCTTTGGCTTGGGGAAGTCAGCCTTGGATTAAGGAATTGCCTTATTCTAATTCGGCAATCAATTACAATTTCAAACCTGGAGAATCTGGAAAATTGACTTTGGAATTTTGGATAACGCCTTTTGATTATGCCGGAAATGATCCTGCTAGAGCCGTTGAATCCATCTTGGAAGAAAATAAAAACATTGGTCTTTGTTGAGCAATTATCGACTATGACGATGTTAATAATGAAAAGAACAACGGCTTTTGGAACTTGTCGAAAGAACACACGATGTACGGCAATGCCAGTTATAGTTTGCCTTTTCAATTGATGCCGTTGGAACCCGAATTCAAAAAAGCAATCGATGCCAAATGGACGTTCAAAACAGTGGATATGTCTCGAAGAATGGTCGCTTTCATCGATCAATCCGAAGGGGAAATCAAGTCTTGGAACTGGGATTTTGGCGATGGTACCACTTCAACTGAACAAAACCCGATTCATCAATACAAGGACGCTGGAAAATACATCGTGGTTTTGAACATCGAAGGGCCGAAAGGAAAATCCAGAATGGCAAAAGTTTGGGATGTAGCCGTAAAATAAAAATTTAAAAAAAATCTAAAAATGAATCATAAATTATACCTGCCTTTAGCGGCATCAATTATGGCTTTTATGGGAGTAAATGCCCAACAGAAAAAGTCCATTTCGACAATTGTTTTATCGAATGCTTCCGATATTGAATTGATTGACAAACCAATAATTATTAAAAGAAATGTAATTGACAAAGCAGGAACAGCAGTTGGATTTCCCGTTTTGATTTACAAAAATGACACCATTGCCAGTCAGGTTAACGATTTGGATGGCGGCGGCAAATGGGACGAACTCTTTATATTGGATAACTTTGCTGCCAAGGAAAAGAAAATCGTTCAGCTAAAATGGGTAAACGAAGCGCCTAAATTCCCGATTAGAACCAGCGTACGATTTGGAAAAAGGGAAGCCGAAAACATCCCCTTGCAACCCGCAACATCTGAGTCGGTTAACGCCCATCAAGTCTATAAAGCATTAGGTTTCCAGAAATACCAAACCGATGGCCCGAGTTGGGAAAATGACAAAGTAGGTTTCCGCCATTATCTGGACGGCCGAAATGCCAAAGATGTTTTTGGAAAAAAAATCCCTGCGATTACGCCTGAAAATGTTGGCATTAATAGCGCAGGCGCTGTTGAAGACAATTATCACCAAATGTACGATTGGGGAAGAGATGTTTTTCCAGTGGGAAGTTCCGCAGGATTGGGAGGCTTTGCCTTGCAGGTTGACAACGAAATTACAAGACTCGGAATTCTTGGAGCCGATACCTTGAACAATATCGAAAAAACAAATTTCAAAATTGTTGCCGAAGGTCCCGTAAACTCGGTTTTGAATTATCAATACAACAATTGGAAAGCTTCCGGAAACAACTACCAAGCCACTGAAACCACCTCGATCTGGCCCGGAATGTATGCCTATAAAAATACCGTAAAAATAAAAGGACTTAAAGGAAATGAAACCCTATTAGTGGGACTTTCAAACATCAACAACCAAAACGGTCTCAAGGTAATCGAAGTAGGAAAATGGGTTTGCCTTATCCAACACGACAACCTTACCTACAAACGCGAATGGATTATGGGAACTGCCTTAATTCTTCCAAAAAAAGATTATTTGGGTTATATCGAAGCACCAAAAACAGGACAACTAACAGATTCTTATCTTGCCAAAATGAAAATAGTTGACAACACTTCTGTTCGTTATTATGCCGTAGCAGGATGGGAATTGAGCGCTGACAAGAACTTTAAAACTCCCCAAGATTTTACCAATTATGTAACGCATTTGGCACAACAACTCGCGGTAGAAATTACTGTTGCAGTAAAATAAAAACCAACCAAAAAATATAAAAACTAAAAGCTATGAAACATTTACACATTCCAGTTATGGCCTTGCTCTTTTTGGGCAGTCTAACTTCGGCAACGGCTCAAACCAATGATGCTACAACACCATTGCATTTGATGAAACCCGACTATCCAACTCCTTATGTTGTTCCTCAAAAACAGGAAATCACCGCTGTTTTGGATAGAGTATATAACTTTTTAGATAAAAATTCGGCCTCCAAAATTGTAAATGCCAACACAAAAGCGGTCATTACTGATTACAAAAAAGGCAATGAAGACATTATGTTTGAACCTGGTTCGTTCCGTTTGACCAGTTATGAATGGGGTGTGACTTATGCAGGAATGCTTTTGACGACTAAAGCTACTGGCGACCAAAAATATGCCGATTACACCAACAAAAGATTGCAATTAATAGCCGATGTTGCCGCTAATTACAAAGAAGCCAACATCAAAGACAAAGATATGCTCAAAACGATGCATCCCGAAGCTTTGGATTTTGCAGGAGCGCTTTGTGCCGCCTTTATCAAAGCCAAACAAGATGGCCTAAAAGCCAATGCCGACCCATTAATCAACAACTACATTGACTTTATCAGCAACAAACAATTTAGGCTGACTGACGGAACTTTGGCACGAAACAGGCCACAAGACAACACAATTTGGCTAGACGATATGTTTATGAGCGTTCCCGCATTGGCACAAATGGGAAAATACACGGGCAATACTAAATATTTTGACGATGCCGTAAAACAAGTCAACCAGTTTTCGGGTCGAATGTTCAACAAAGAAAAAGGAATTTATATGCACGGTTGGGTGCAATCTATGGCCGATCATCCGCAATTTCATTGGGCTAGAGCCAATGGTTGGGCGGTGATGACAATGGTCGAATTGTTAGAAGTTTTGCCAAAAGACCATCCTGGATATGCGGGAGTTTTGGCACAATTGCAAGCCCACATCAAGGGATTGGCAAAATACCAAGATGGAACTGGTTTTTGGCATCAATTATTGGATAGAAATGATACTTATCTAGAAACTTCGGCCACTGCAATTTATACGTATTCTATTGCCAGAGCAATCAACCGTGGTTATGTGGATAAAATGACTTATTCACCAATGGTTTTATTGGGTTGGAATGCCGTAGCTTCTAAAGTGAATGACAAAGGACAAGTAGAAGGCACTTGCGTAGGAACCGGAATGGGATTTGATCCTGCTTTTTATTACTATCGCCCTGTAAATGTTTTTGCGGCTCACGGTTATGGTCCCGTATTATTGGCTGGAGCCGAAGTGATAAACTTGTTAAAAGACAATCAATTCGAAATTAACGATAGTTCCATTCAATTGAAAATTCCTGGAAAAAACAATCAATTGAAATGAGAATTTTAGTAAATACCTTTTTATTATTCTTAACAGCGATAAGTTTTGCCCAAATTGGCACTCGATTTCCATCCGAAAAAAAGATAGTAAAAGACCCTGTTACAGGACAGAAATTAATTTTTTTGACCACCAAATCGGCTGGAGATTCCAAAACCTATCCCACACATCCGCAATGGACTTCGGATGGAAAATGGCTGATATTTCGTTCCAACCGAGTGCAAGGCGAAGCGATGGCTGTCAATGAAAAATCGGGTGTTTTGGTTCAAGTTACCGAAGGTGGTTATGAAGGAACACTCTGTATGGCCCAAAAGTCGATGAAATTGTACTTTATGCGTAAAGGACAAGAAGGCAAAATGCAAATAATGGAAGTCAATCTCCAAGCTGTTTTTGACGACAGTAAATCGGGAAAAATGAAATCGGTTTCGGCTTACGAACGGGTTTGCGGAACTACAAACCCCGAAATGGGCGCTTCCGGTGATATGGCATTGGATGCCGATGAAGAAAAAGTATATTTCAGAGTTGGAAAAGAAGAAGCAGCTAAATATTTGGATAAAAGTGTGGTACTCGAAAAAAGTTTTGGCCCTCGAAATATGGGAGCTGGCCCAGGCGGAATATCTAGTATGAATTTAAAAACGGGCGAAATGAAGCACGTGATTTCGGTGCCTTTTCAAATTGGTCACATCCAATCGAATATTTGGAATCCAGGCGAATTGGTTTTTTGCTGGGAAACAGGAGGAAAATCACCTCAACGCACTTGGACGGTTATGGCCGATGGAACAGGCTTGCGTCCTTTGTATCCCGAATCTGATTTTGAATGGGTGACACACGAAGCCGTGATTGGCAAAGACGAAGTGGCTATGGCAATTATGGGACATCGAAAGATTGGTATCGAAAAAGATACTCCAGTTGAAGTAGCCGCTGACGGAAAGATTAGAAATCCTGTCAATCCGGGACAAGAAAGCAATTGGGGAGCCACAGGAACTCGTGAAAAACCAACTGGACTTGCCATTGTCAATTTAAGAACTCGTGGAATGATTATTGCAGGACAAACCAAAAGCGGCAGTGGTTTATGGCATGTTTCTGGTTCGTCTGACGGAAAATGGGCCGCGGGAGATGATTTTTCGAGAAGCCTGTATCTCATTGACCGAAAAACAAATGAAATGATACTACTCACCACAGGTCATAAAGAAACGGCTGCCGACCATTTGCATCCGACTTTTAACAGAGAAGGAACCAAAATTCAAATTCAATCAGCGATGCTTTCTGAAGACAATCGCACTATGAATATTTGTATTGTCAATGTGCCAAAGAAATGGTTGAAACGTAAATAAGATAATACTTAAAATGCTACAAAAGAACAATTCCATTTTTAATCCTTTCATTAAAAAAATAGCTTGCCTAGTTTTTTTAATCAACTCCCCTATTTTATTGGCACAACTTCCTGGGAAAATGAATGCAATATATTCTGGAACACCTTGGTTTGATCAAAACAGAAATGTGGTGAGTGCCCACGGTGCCAATATTATCAAGGATAAAGACAAATTCTATCTTTTTGGCGAAGCCCATACTGATGTCAGCAATGCTTTTGCGGGATTCAACTGTTATTCGTCAAAAGATTTATACAATTGGAAATTCGAAAGTACGGCACTTCCAGTACAAAATTCAGGTAAATTGGGACCGAACAGTGTTGGCGAAAGGGTCAAAGTGATGAAAAATCCTAAAACCAAAGAATATATTATGTTTATGCACGCTGATTCGATTACGTATAAGAATCAGTTTGTGGGTTACGCCACTTCAAAAAAAGTTACAGGACCTTATGAATTTAAAGGGGCTTTATTATTTAATGGCAAACCAATAAAAAAATGGGATATGGGAACTTTTCAAGACACAGATGGTTCGGGTTACATCCTTATTCATGGAGGCGAAATTTACAAATTGGGTGACGATTATAAATCGGTTGTCGAACAAGTGAATCCCAATATGACCACAGGATTTGAATCGCCTACTATGTTGAAAAAAGATGGATTGTATTATCTTATTGGCTCACATCTCACCAGTTGGGAACTCAACGACAACTATTATTACACTTCC
>ENA-UPSM01003565-UPSM01003565.1-activated-sludge-metagenome-genome-assembly--contig:-NODE-3565-length-17274-cov-6.566467_pt1 | contig 17274 bp, 16 predicted proteins | sample MGYA00238181_ERZ773283 | MGnify/ENA primary metagenome ERZ773283 (study PRJEB29023, sample SAMN05720199) | activated sludge metagenome | isolation source: Anaerobic digester | place: Japan...
GAACTCGACACCCCCGCGACCATCGCGACCATGCGCGCCATGCGTATCGTCGGTAGCCTGCTCGCCTTCCTGCTCGCCCTCGCGGCCGCCCACGGCCAGGCGCCGTCGGTGCCGGCCGACGCCGCCGGCACGCCGCCCGAGGCCGCGGCGGTCGCGGCCCGCGAGCTCACCACGGGCGAGGCCGTCGTGCTCGGGTTGGTCGAGGGCATCACCGAGTTCCTCCCGGTCTCCTCCACCGGCCACCTCATCATCGCCAACCACTTCCTCGGGCTCGACGACAAGCGCCAGCTCACCGACTCCGCGGGCCGGCCGCGCTGGATCAAGCCCCCCTCGCCCGACGATCCCGCAGGGCTGCCCCTCACCACCGCCGTCGCCGCCAACACCTACACGGTCGTCATCCAGATCGGCGGCATCGCGGCGGTCGTGGTGCTTTACTGGAGCCAGTTGTGGAGCCTCGCCCTCGGGGCCGTCGGCCTGGACCGGGAGGGCACGAAGCTCCTGCGCAACATCGTGCTGGGGGTGCTGCCGGCCGTCGTCTGCGGGCTCACGCTCGACGACTGGATCGAGGCCAAGCTCTTCGGTTTCTGGCCCGTGGTCGCCGCCCTCGTCGCCGGCGCCGCGTTCATGATCTACGTCGACCGCCGCCGGAAGCATTCGCAATGGCACCAGTCCAACGGCCGCAAGCCCGCCGAGCTGCGCCCGAGCGAGGCGCTGTTCGTCGGCGCCCTCCAGTGCGTGGCGATGTGGCCCGGCACCAGCCGCTCGATGATGACGATCGTCGGCGGCTACATCGTGGGGTTGAAACCGGCGCAGGCCGCCGAGTTCAGTTTCCTGCTCGGCCTGCCCACCCTCGCCGGCGCCGCCCTCCTGAAGGGCTGGAAGACCGGCCCGGCCATGCTGGAGGTCTTCGGCTGGGCGCCGGTCCTGCTCGGCATCCTCGTGGCGTTCGGAGCCGCCGCCCTCGCCATCAAATTCCTCGTCGCCACGCTCACCCGCTTCGGTCTCACGCCTTTCGCCGTGTACCGTATCGTCCTGGCGGTCGCGCTCGTGCTCGTGTTCGCCTTCTGATCGCGCGCGCCGCGGCCCCCGCACCTGTATTTGAACATCCCAGGGCCGCCCGCTGTCCCTGACTTTCCCGCGGTGGCCCGGTTTCTCTCCGAGTCCCTGCTTGACCCGCCCTCCCCCCGACCTTTACTCGCACCCCTTCCGCGCCCGGGACGTCTCGTTCTGCGGCCGAAGCACCGACCCAAATTCATCATGGCCAATCCGAAACGTAAACAGTCCAAGCGCCGCAGCGCTCTCCGTCGCGCCGCCAACGCCTTCAAGGCTCCCCAATTCGCCCGCGACGCCGACGGCTCCCTCGTCCGCCCGCACCGCGTCAACCCGAAGACCGGGATGTACCGCGGCCGCCAAGTGCTCGACGTCGAAGTCTGACCCGGGGGACCCCTCCCGTCCGGCCCCCACGCCGTAAAAGCCAGCAATGAGCGACTCCGCCCCCGCCACCGGTAGCATCGCGGTGGACGCCATGGGGGGCGACCTCGGCCCGTCCGAGGTCGTCGCCGCATTGCAGCTTGCCCTCGATGCTTTTCCCGACTTGTGCCCCGTCACCCTCGTGGGTGACGAGGCGCAGTTGAAGCCGCTGCTCGCCTCGGCCGGTCTCGCCGACCACCCGAAGCTCCGCGTGCTGCACGCCTCCGATGTCGTCTCCATGGAGGACGACGTCATGACCGCCATCCGGCGCAAAAAGGATGCGTCCATGCTCCGCGCGATGGACCTGGTCAAGGACGGCACCGCCGCCGCGGTCGTCAGCACCGGCAACACCAAGATCCTGGTCGCCGCCGGCACGCTCAAGTTGCGCACGCTCGACGGCGTCGAGCGCCCGGCGCTCGCTCCGGTCGTCCCCCGCGAGGGCGGCCATTTCATTCTCATCGACGGCGGCGCCAACCCCGAGGCCAGCGCGCGCCACCTCGTCCACAACGCCATCCTCGGCACGCACTACTGCCGCGTCGAACTCGGCATCGAGCGGCCCCGCGTCGGCCTGCTCACCATCGGCACCGAGGAAGGCAAGGGCAACGCGCTCATCAACGAGACGCACGAGTCCCTCAAGGCGCTCGGCCATCTCATCAACTACGTCGGCCCGGTCGAGGGCTTCCAAGTGTTCCGCGACGAGATCGACGTCGTCGTCTGCGACGGTTTCACCGGTAACATCTGCCTGAAGACGTGGGAGTCGCTCGTGAAGTTCGTCGGCCGCGAGCTCAAGACCCTCTTCACCGCCAACCCCGCGCGCATGTTCGCCGCGTTCCTGGGCAAGGGCGCCCTGCGCGGCCTCAAGCACCGCATCCAGCCCGAACGCTTCGGCGGCGCCCCCCTGCTCGGCCTGCGCGGCTGCGTCATCAAGGCCCACGGTTCCGCCAACCGCCACGCGCTGATGAACGCCATCCACGACGCCAGCGAATTCCTCCGCACCGACCTCGTCCACCACATCGAGGCCGATGTCGCCGCCGCCAACACCCTTCTCGGCAAACCCAACGCCTGAACTCCCCGCGCGTCCGCCCCTCGGCACCGCCGCGCCCCGCACACCCGTTTCTGCATGAACCCTGTCGGCCAATCAGTCGTCATCCTCGGAACCGGCTCCTACGCCCCGGAACGTATCCTCAACAACGAGGAACTCTCCCGCATCGTCGACACCAACGACGAGTGGATCGTCTCCCGCTCCGGCATCCGCGAGCGCCGCATCGCCGCGCCCGACGAGGCCACCTCCGACCTCGCCCTCAAGGCCTGCCAGGCCGCCCTCGCCGCCGCCAAGCTCACCCCGGCCGACATCGACCTGCTCATCGTCGCCACCTGCACGCCCGACTCGCCCCTGCCCTCCGCCTCGACCGTCCTGCACAAAAAGCTCGGGCTCGGCCCCTGCGCCTGCTTCGACCTCGTCGCCGCCTGCAGCGGCTTCCTCTACAACCTCGAGGTCGCCAGCGCCATGCTCACCTCCGGCCGCTACCGCCGCGCCCTCGTCGTCGGCGCCGACAAGCTCACCTCGATCACCGACTACCAGGACCGCACCACCTGCGTGCTCTTCGGCGACGGCGCCGGCGCCGTCGTCCTCGGCGTCCAACCGGGCTCCGGCACCGGGGTACTCGGGACCAAACTCTACGCCGACGGCAACGCCGGCGATCTCATCAAGATCACCTCCGGCGGCTCCCGCAGCCCCGCCTCGGCCGAGACCGTCGCCCGCCGCGAGCACTACCTGCAGATGCGCGGCAAGGAGGTCTTCAAGCTCGCCGTCACCGCGATGCAGGACGCCGCCGTCGAACTTCTGGAGAAGAACGGTGTCTCCCCCGACCAGGTGAAGCTGCTCATCCCGCACCAGGCCAACCAGCGAATCATCGACGCCATCGCGCAGCGCATGAAGCTGCCGCCCGAGCGCGTGTTCATGAACCTGGAACGCTACGGGAACACCTCCGCCGCATCCATCCCCATCGCCCTCGACGAGGCGGTCCGCACCGGCCGTATCGTCACCGGCGACTACGTCCTGTTCGTCGCCTTCGGCGCCGGCTTGACCTGGGCATCCGCCCTGATTCGCTGGTCCTAAAAATTATGCGCCCCTCGCGCCTGCTCCCCCTCCTCGGCCTGTTCCTCGCCACCCTCGTCGCCCCCGTGTCCCTGCGCGCCGGGCTCGTCTGGACCCCCGGCACCGGCTGGCAGGTCGAAGGCGGCGCCCTCGCGGCCGTCGCCGGCGAGGACGGCCGCAACGCCCTCGACCTCATGAACCGCGCGCGCACCGCGGAGGAGGCCGGGCACGAGGGCCGCGCCCTGCGGCTCTACAAGCGCGTCACCAGGGACTACGGCAAGTCGATCTACGGCCCTGAGGCCCACTTCCGCACCGCCCAGATCCGCCTCGCGCAGCGCAACTACGCCAAGGCCTTCGAGGCCTACCAGCAGATCGTCGGCCTGTATCCAAACTACGAGCGATTCAACGACGTCATCGCCGAGCAGTACCGCATCGCCTCCGCCGTGGCCGACGGCGCCCGCCGCCGCTGGTTCTGGGGCCTGCTCCCCGGCCTGCCCAAACGCGAGCGCGCCATCACCTACTTCGAATACGTCGTGGCCAACGGTCCGTACAGCGACTACGCGCCGCTCGCCCTCATGCGCATCGCCCAGCTGCACAAGCGCTTCAGCAGCAAGATCGAGGCGGTCGACGCCCTCGACCGCATGATCAACTTCTACCCGCAGAGCATCCTCACCCCCGACGCCTACCTGCGCATGGCCCAGGTCCAGGCCTCGCTCGTCGACGGGCCCGAGTACGACCAGTTCTCCGCCAAGGAGTCCGCCACCTACTTCCAGGACTTCCTCATCCTCTTCCCCCAGGACCCCGGCGTCGCCGCGGCCGAGAAGGGGCTCGACGAGATGAAGTCCGAATACGCGATGAGCAAGATGAAGCTGGCCGAGTTCTACCACTACAAGCGCCACAACTACATCGCGGCCAAGGTCTTCTACAACGAGGCCATCACCGCCTACCCGAACTCGGAGGTCGCCGAGAAAGCCAAGGCGCGCCTCGAGAAGATCGCGCCCCGGCTCGCCGAGCAGGAGGCCGCCGCCGCCGCCCGCGCCAACCGCATCGAGCCCCCCAAGCCCAAGAAGAAGAAGGTGCTCTGGCTCTTCTGAGCGCGGGCCCCACGCCCCGCCCCTAGGCATCCGCCATGCGCCCTCTCGCCCGTAGCCTCCTCGCCCTCGCGCTGCTCGCCGGCCTCGCCGGCTGCTCCCATTACCACCTCGGCGCGCCCGGCCGTCCCGTCGCCCAGTCGCTGTTCGTCGCCCCGGCGACCAACTCCGCCTTCGCCCCCCAGGCCGGCCCGCTCGTCACCAACGCCGTCCGCCTCGCCCTCGCCCGCGACGGCCGCATCGGCCTCGCCGCCGACGCCGCAGCCGCCGAGGCCACCCTCGAGATCCATCTCGTCCGCTTCGAGCGCGACGTGCTCGCCGCCCGCCACGACGACACCGCCCTGGCCCGCAAGTTCGCCGCCAAGCTCACCGCCGAGATCACCGTGCGCGACCGCAACGAGAAGATCCTGCTCGACCGGCGCACCATCGCCGTCGCCCGCGACGTCTTCGTCGACAGCGGTCTCCAGCCCGCCGAATACCAGACGATGCCGCTCCTCGCCGAGGCCCTCGCCGTCGAGATCGCGCACGCCGTGCTCGACACCTGGTGACCGTGCCCGCCGTGGCCATGCCCGCCCCGCTCCTCGCGCCCTCCCTGCTCGCCGGGGACCACGCCAACCTCGCCGGCAGCGCCGCCGCGGCGGCCGCCGCCGGCGCCCGCTGGCTGCATCTCGACATCATGGACGGGCATTTCGTGCCCAACCTCACCTTCGGCCCCGGCACCGCCGCCGCCCTGCGCAAGCACACCGCGCTCTTCCTCGACACCCACCTGATGCTCGACAACCCCGGCGACTACGTGGAGCCCTTCGCCCGCGCCGGCAGCGACCTGATCAGCATCCACGTCGAGCCCGCCTACGACCACGCCGCCGTGCTCGCGCGTATCCGCGCGTTGGGAAAACAGAACGGCATCGTGCTCAACCCCGGCACGCCCGCCTCCGCCGTCGAGCCCTTCCTCGCCCAGGTCGACCTCGTCCTCCTCATGACGGTCCAGCCCGGCTTCGGCGGCCAATCCTTCCGGCACGACGTGCTGCCGAAGATCGAGCAGGTCGCCCGCTGGCGCCGCGAACGCAACCTCGGCTTCCGCATCGAGGTCGACGGCGGAGTCGACGACAAGACCGCCCCGCTTTGCCGCGCCGCCGGCGCCGACACCTTCGTCGCCGGCACCGCCTTCTTCCGCGCCGCCGACCGCGTCGCCTTCCGCTGCGCGATCGAGGGCTGAGGCGTGGGCACCCCATTGCCGTGGGGCGCGAGCTTGCTCGCGCCGCCACCGGCCCGCCGCTCACTCGGTCATCTTGAAGTTGATGACGTACGTCCCGCTCTTCCCACCCGGCACGGCGCCGATCGAGCGGACCCGGCTGAAGGCGTCGAGCACCGACTGGTCGTATTCCTGGCTTCCTGACGTCTTCACGATCTTCACCCGCGAGATCGAACCGTCGGCGGCCAGATGGAAGGAAACCTTGGCCACGAGCAGATCGACCATCGAGTCGGGCTGCTCCCAGGCCGCACGCAGGGCGTTGGTCAGGCGGGCGAAGTACGCATCCAGGGCCGCGATCGTCGCCTTGTTGCCGTTCGTGCCGGAGGCCGTCTTCAGCAGATCGTCGACGATCCCCTTGGCGTCGACCCCGGGCGCGGGGGCCGACTTGGCATTGCTGCGCACCTTCTGGTTCGCCTGCAGCTGCTTCTGGTTCTGCTTCTGGAAGTCCGCGTAGGAGGTGGTCTTCGCCTTGCTCGGCGCCGGCGCCGTCTTCTCGGGCACCTTGGCGTTCTTCTGCCGGGGTGCGGCCGCCGGAGTCTCCGGTTGCGGCTTGGGGATGGGCACCCGCTTCACCTTCGGCCGCGCAAAACGGACCTTCTGCGGATCGGCCGGGGGACCGGGCATCTCGAAACGGTCCGCCAGTTCGAGCTGGTCGAGGTCGAAGAGGTCGAAGTTCGCCGGGTTGATCTCGGTAGCGCGCTTGAACCAGAGCGACAGCGCCACGATCAATGCCAGCGCCACCGCATGCAGGGCGGTGGAGAGGAGCAGGGATCCAGGGGAACTGGCGCGCATGACGATCGGCGATGGACCGCGTTGGCGGCTATTTCGACATCTGCGTCTCGAGGCTGATCTTGCTCAGACCGACCTTCTTCACCTCGTCGAGCACGGTCACGACCTGCTGGTATTGAAGGGAGAAATCGGCCTCGATGCGGATCACCGGAGGCTTCGGCAGCTCGGCCAGCGCCTGCAGGTTCACGCGGATCTGCGCCAAGCTGGTGCGGTTGGAACCCCAGTAGTAGTTGCCGTTTCGATCCACCGCGATGAGCTGCGCCTGCTCCTTGGTCTTCGGCTGCGCCTGCGAACTCTGCACCGGCAGATCGAGCGGAATGCTCTGGCTCTGCTGGATCAGGGGCGTGGCGATCATGAAGATGATCAGCAGCGTGAAGCCGAGATCGATGAGGTTGGTGACATTGAGCTCGGCCACCGGGGCCAGCTGCCGTCGCCTGTGGAAGATGCGCGCCATGGCGGGGCCCTCACTCCTGCCCGCCGGGGGATTCCGGGCTGGCCGTCGCCGGGCTGGCCGTCGCCTCGAGCTCGATCCGGTCGGCGAGGCTGCTCGCGTAGTTCTCGATCTCGGTGATCAGGACCTTCACCCGGGTGAGCAGATAATTGTATCCGAAAACTGAAGGAATCGCGACGATCAGACCGGCGACCGTGGTCAGCAGCGCCGCCGCGACACCGGGCGCGAGCGTCTGGATCGACGCCGTCTGCTGCGTCGCCACCGCGCTGAACGCCACCATCACGCCCCACACCGTGCCGAGCAGGCCGAGGAACGGCGCGCCCGAGACGATCGAGGCGAGGAAAATCATGCTGGACTCGTAGCGCAGCGTCTGTCGGGCGAGCGCGCGCTGGATCGCGTTCTCGGCCTGCTCGAGGCACGAGCGTGCGCTCTGCTCCCCGCGCTCGCGCCCGATCTGCGCCGACCGCACATAGGCCTCCAGGGCATCGGCGAACAGATCCCCGTAGGGGATCGCGCGTTTCGCGCGGAACGTCGCCGGGGCGTCGAACAGCCGCCGCTGGTCGCGCAGGTGGTATTCGAACGCTTCGTTGAGCGCCTTGAGTTTCCTCAACTCGAAGTGTTTGCCCAGCATCAGCGACCACGCGAACACGCTGAAGACGGCGAGCACCACCGTGATGGCTTGTCCGACCAAGTCGGACTGGGCGAACACCTCGATGAGATTGATGTTGGCAAGAATGCCGGAGAGGGCGGAAAGGGGGACGGGCATCGGAGTCGCAGTGTTGCTGCCTTTGCCGCGACGCTTCAACGGAATTTCCCCGGGAAACAGCGTGCGCGGCGTACGCACCACGTGCCACAGCCGGCCGTCCCACCCGCCCCACCCCGAGCGACCGGTCGCAGACCGGCCCTGCTCGCCGGCACGCCGCCCCCAGGAGATCCGGTCTCCGACCGGGCACCACCGGCTGCGATCAACCAAGGGCGACCGCGACCGCGCACGCGCACGCGGTCTTTTCCATTGCCGCGCGTTTTCACCGGCCTTTCCCTAACCGCCCCGCCACCCGCTCCCCCCCCCTCCCTACCGACCCACCTGTGAACCTCCGCGGCAAATTCATCACCTTCGAAGGCTCCGAGGGCAGCGGCAAAAGCACCCAGATCGAGCGCCTCGTCACCCGCCTCCAGCACTCCGGGCTCGGGACCCTCGTCACCCGCGAGCCGGGCGGCACCGAACTGGGCGAGGAGATCCGCAACCTCCTGCTCCACCACCGGGCCGGCGGCGCCATGGCTGCCGAGACCGAGCTCCTCCTCTTCGCCGCCGCCCGCGCCCAGCTCGTGCGCGAACGCATCGCCCCCGCCCTCGCCGCCGGCCAGGTCGTCATCAGCGACCGTTTCCACGATTCCACCACCGTCTACCAGGGCGCCGCCCGCCGCCTCGCCCCCGAGGCCGTCGCCCGCATCAACCACTTCGCCGTCGGCCACCACCTGCCCGACCTCACCTTCCTCCTCGATGTCCCCGTCGAGGTCAGCCGCGCCCGCGTGCGCGGCCGCGGCGACGGCCGCCCCGACCGTATCGAGCGCGAATCCGCCGAGTTCTTCACCCGCGTGCGCGACGGCTATCTCGCCCTCGCCCAGGCCGAATCCCGCCGCATCGCCGTCATCGACAGCACCCAGCCGATCGACACCGTCTCCGCCCTCATCTGGCAAACCGTCCATGAACGCCTGGCCTGAATCCGTCGCCAAGACCCCCGCCGCCGCCGTGCTCGACCGGGCGCTGGCCAACGGCCGCCTCGCGCACAGCCTCATTTTCCAAGGCGACAACCTCGCCCTGCTCGAGACCGCCGCCCTCGCCCTCGCCGACCGCCTGCTCAACCCGGCCGACACCCCGCAGGTGTACCCGCCGCTCAAGCACCCCGATTTCATCCCGCTGCGCCCCGAGGGCAAGATGCGCCAGATCAAGATCGGCGAGTCCGGCGGCGGCGCCGACGAGAACACGATGCGCGGCTTCCTCAGCCGCATCGACCTCACCGCGCAGGTCGGCCGCCACAAGGTCGGTGTCATCTTCGAGGCCGACCGGATGAACGCCGCCACCTCCAACGCCTTCCTCAAGACGCTCGAGGAGCCGCCGCGCGACACCACGCTCATCCTGCTCACCACGCACCCGTATTCGCTGCTCGCGACGATCCTCAGCCGCTGCCTGCGTTTCCGTTTCCCCGCGGTCGCCTCGCCGCTCTCCCACCCCGACCTCGCGCCGTGGCTCGAGCTCTACCGCGGCTGGCTGCGCCAACTCACCGAGGGCGTGGCCGACAAGAAGGGCGCCGCCACGCAGATCTTCACCCTCTACGCGCTCATCGCCCGCTTCGAGCGCATCCTCGACGAGACCGCCGCCGCCACCTTGAAACAGGAAACCGGCGACGCAAAGGACACGATGACCGACGACGAGCTCGAGGCGCTGGAGACCGGCATCTCCGTGGGCGTGCGCCAGTCGCTGCTCTCCGAGATCGAGCACGCCACGCGCGCCTTCGTGGCCGGCCAGCCCGAGAGCGCGTCCGTGCTGCGCGCGCCGCTCGTCGCGTCGATTCGTAAGCTCGAGGAGTGTGCCGGCCTGCTCCGCGCCAACCTCAGCACCACCGCCGCCCTCGAGGAGTTTTTCCTGGCGTCGCTCCGCCTCTGGGCCCAGGTCGGCATCGCCCGCCGCGCCGCCGCCGCGGCGTAGCCCAAGGGGTGAGGCTTCCGTTCGTGGCCCGGGGCTTCAGCCCGGGCCGACGGATACGCTCCCGCTCCCCGGCGCCGCCGGCGCACGCCACCCCCTGCCGGGGCGAACCCGCCCGGTTGGTTGTTGGCGCCTTTCGTCGGGGGCTGAAGCACCCCGCCACGCCAGGCCCCGCCGCGGCCGCTCCGGGACTCCGGAGTCCTGCGCAAACGGGACTTGCGCCAGAATTCGCCAGAAAGTTCGATGCCCGCCCACCATGGTCAGCCCAACCGCCCTGAAGCGCGCCGCCCCCTTCGTCCTCTGGCTGGCCTATGCGGCGACCGTCGCCTCCTTCCTCTGGATCGTCTCCAGCCGCCATCTCCCGGACAAGGGTTTCACCGCGCTGCTCATCGTCGGCGACAAGACCATCGAGCGCGCGATCGCTCCGCTGCGGGAACTCCAGCCGTACACCTATCCGGACTCCGTCGGGTACGACGGCCAGTACTACGCGCAGTTGGCCATGAACCCGGACCTGGGCGATCCGGCCCTGGAGAACGCCATCGACAACCTTCCGTTCCGCGCCCGCCGCATGCTCATCAGCTGGATCTGCTGGGCGGCCGGCGGCGGCGATCCGGCGCGTGCGCTCTTCCTGTATTCGACGATCAACATCGCCTGCTGGCTCGCGCTCGCGCTGCTCCTGCTGCGCTGGTTCCCGCCCGCCGGGTGGCAGAATTTCCTGCGCTGGGCGGGCCTGCTGCTGACCTTCGGCCTGTGCTACAGCGTGCGCGCCGCCCTGCTCGACGGCCCGAGCCTGCTGAGCATCGCCGGGGCCGTGGCGCTCTACGAACGCCGCAGACTCTGGTCCGCGGCCGTCCTGCTCGGGTTCGCCGGGCTGATCCGGGAGACCAACATTCTCGCCGCGGTCGTCCTCCTGCCCCTCGGCAGCCGGGAACGGAAGCCCTGGCGCGATTTCCTGCTGCAGGGAGCGATCGCCGCCGCCCCGATCCTCCTCTGGTCGCTCGTCCTCGCGTATCGCTTCGGCCTGGGCAGGCAGGCCGGGGAGCAGAACCTCACCTGGCCCTTCGTCGGCCTGGTCCGTTGCTGGACGGAGGCCCTCACCGTCCTCTTCCGCTCCGGGGGCGACACCTACAACAGCCAGAACCTGCTCTGCCTGACCGCCCTGACGGTCCAGGCTGCTTATCTCGCGCTGCGCCCCGACAGCGGAAACCACTGGTGGCGGCTCGGCGCCGCGATGCTCCTGCTGATGGGCGTGCTCGGGACCGGAGTGTGGGCGGGCTATCCCATCTCGGCCACGCGCGTGCTGCTCCCGATGGCCCTCGCCTTCAATGTGCTCGTGCCCCGGGGGGCGAAATGGCTGCCGGTGCTCCTCCTGGGCAACATCACCCTGCTGTCCTCGTTCGCCGTGCTCGGATTCACCATGTCGACGCCGACCAGCCACACCTTCAGCGGCACCCGGCGGGCACCGACCACCCACCCCGCCGCCTGGGAGGCGCGCTTCGACGCCAACTGGTTCCCCGCCGAACGCTCGGCCTTCCAGTACTGGCGTTGGGCGGGCGGCGACGCCCGGATCGAGATCGTGAACCCGCTGCCCGTCCCGGTCCGGGCCACGGTGCGCTTCGGGCTGAAGAGCCGCGGCCCCCGTTTCCTCGCGGTATCCACCTTTGGAATTACGCTCTGGAGCGGGACCGTCGGCGGCTCGCTCACCCGGGTCGAGCTGGCCTCGGTCACCCTCGCACCGGGTGCCAACGACTGGCTCTTCGCGGCGACGCCGCCCGCGCCCGTCAAGCGCTCGCCCGCCGACCGCGGCGTCGTCTTCAGTGTGCGCGATCTCGAGATCGAGATCCTCGGGCCCGCCACCGCCGCAACCCCGCCACCACCGCCCGGTGACACAAGCGCGCCCTGAACCTCTCCTCCCCATGCGCTCCCTCGCTCCTTTCTGGCAACGTCCGGTCTTCTGGCTGATCCTCCTGCTGTCCGGTTACGGCATACTCGGCGCGCTGCTCACCGGCGCGGGCGCGGGCGGCTCGGATTCGTCGGGTTACCTCAACCAGGCCAAGGCCCTCGCCACCGGCCGACTCTGGCTTCCCGCCCGCACCATCCCCGGCCTTCCCCCGAGCGACAACCTCGCTTTCTTCTACTCCCAGCTCGGAACCCGCCCCGACACCGATCCCGAACGACTCGTCCTCACCTACCCCATCGGGCTCCCGCTCCTCCTGGCCGCCGGCCGGGCGCTCGTCGGCTGGGACCATGTCGCCAACATCGTGGCACTGATCCACCTGCTCGGCGGCGTCGCGCTCCTCTACGCGCTGCTGCGCACCCTCGATTTCGATCCGTGGTGGTCGCTGGCGGGCATGGTCGTGCTCGGCGCTTCCCCGGTCTACCTCTTCATGGGCACGCAGACGATGAGCGATGTGCCGGCCACCGTCTGGTGCCTGGCCGCCATGCTCGCCGCCTGGCGCAGTCGCGAACGCCCCCTGTGGGCCGTCGCCGCCGGCGCGGCCTACGGGATCGCCGTGTTGATCCGCCCGACCGACATCCTGCTCATCCTGCCGCTCGCCGTCGTCCTGGGCCTCTCGTGGCGCCGCTGGCTCGGTTTCGGCATGGGAGGCCTCCCGTTCGCCGCCATCCAGCTCTGGTACAACCACGCCGCCTATGGTTCGTGGTCGTCCAACGGTTACGGCGATGCCCGCACGCTCATGGGCTGGGGCTACGCCCCGGCCACGCTGCGCCACTATCTCGTCTACGTCCCGCTCTTGTTCACGCCGCTCGCGCTCCTCGCGGCGGCCCTGCCGTGGCTCGGCCGCCGCCACCCCGCCCGGGCGCTCGCGTTGGCGCTGTGGATCCTCGCCTTCTTCGGTTTCTACACCTTCTACCAGTTCACCGCCGACACTTGGTGGTATCTGCGTTTCGTCCTGCCCGCCGTCCCGGCGCTGATCGCCGCCGGCCTGTGGTGCGCACGCGCGCTCTGCTCGAGACATCGCCGGCTGCACACCATCGGCATCGCCGGCCTCTTGCTCGCCGTCGGTTACGGCACCTACTTCGGCTACACCCACTGGGCCTACTCGAGCCGGAGAGCGCAGGCGACCTACGACTACTCCGCGCGCTGGGCCTCCACCAATCTGCCCAACGACGCCATCATCGCCTGCATGCAGGTGAGCGGCGCCCTCCGCTACCACACCGATTTCGTGCTGGTCCGGTGGGACTGCTTCTTCCCGCCCCAGCGCTCCCGTATCCGCTCCGTGATCGCCGCCTCCGGCCGCCCGTTCTACGCCATCCTCTTCCCCTTCGAGCATCCCGACGCCCTCGAGCGGCTCGGCGGGCGCTGGACGCAGGTCGACGCCTTCCACGGCCTCACCATCTGGCGCGCCGCCGACGACGGCGCGTCACCCTACGTGCCGCCCGCGCCGGCCCCCTGAGCGCCGAGCCGGCCCCCGGGCCCCGGCTCCCCGTGGCCCGGTGCTTCAGACCGGGCCGGCGGACACAATCCAGGTCCCATGCTGCGCTGCCACGCCCGCTGCTACGATCCAGCGTGCGTGCTTCCTCCGCGTCGCTCGGCGGGGCCCGAAGCCCCCCGCCACGGTCCGGCTCACCCGCGCAGCAACTCCTCGGCGTGCTGCCGCGCGGATTTCGCCGTCCGGTCGCCAAGCATGCGCGCAAGTTCGGATACGCGCTCCGTTTTCTCCTCGTGGATCGCGCGGATCGTCACCGCGGCGCGCTCGCCGCTCTGGTCCTTCTCGACGAGGAGATGGCCCGCCGCCTGCGCCGCCACCTGGGGCAGATGGGTCACGCAGAGCACCTGATGCTTCTTCGCGATGCCGGCCATGCGCTCGCCCACGATGCGGCCGATCTCGCCGCCCACGTTCGCGTCGACCTCGTCGAAGACCAGCAGCGGCACGTTGTCCAGGTCCGCCAGGATCGTCTTGAGCGCGAGCATCACGCGCGCGAGCTCGCCGCTCGATGCGATCTTGTGCAGCGGCAACGGCGCCTCGCCCACGTTCGGCGAGAACAGGAACTCGCATGCGCAGTCGCCCGTCGGCCCGAGCTCCGGCTCGGTCGTGAGCCGCACGGTGAAATCCGCCTTCTTGAAACCGAGCTCCGCGATGCGCTTCGCCGCGGCCTTCGCCAGTTCGCGCGCCGCCTTCTCGCGGCCGGCGCGCAGGTCGCGCGCAAGCGCCAGCGCCGCCGCCTTCGCCGCCGCGCTCTCCTTCTCCAGCCGCGCCATCGCGCCGGCGATGTCGCCCTGCACCGCGAGCCGCCGCCGCATCTCGTCGGCCGCCGCGAGCACCGCCGCGACCGAGCCGCCGTGCTTCCGCTTCGCGTCGAGCCAGGTATTCATCTTCTCCGTGAGCGCCTCGACCTGCTCCGGCTCGAACGAAAAATCGCCGCCGAGCGACTCGAACTCCCGCCCGAGGTCCTCGACCTCGAACGACAGCGCCGCCAACCGGTCCACCAGCGCCTTGCTCGACGGATCGAGCTGCTCCAACTCGCGCCCCTCGCGCACCAGCGGCGCGATCCGCCCGAGCAGCCCGTCGTCGCCGCTGAGACCGTCGGCCACGGCGCGCGCCGAGTTCAGCAGTTCCTGCGCACTGTTCATGCGCTGGAAATCGCGTTCGAGCGCCTCGGCGCTCTCCTCGCTCAGCTCCAGGCCGTCGATGCCCTCGAGCTCGCCGCGCAGGTATTCGACCTGCGCGGGCGAGAGTTTCGTCTCGTGCGCGATCCGCTCCATCTCGCCGAGCAGGTCGCGCCATTTCCGGTACGCGGCGCCGTAGCGCTCCAGCGCCGCGCCGTCGCCGGCGAACAGGTCGAGCAGCTCAAGCTGGCAACCGGCTTTCAGCAACCGGCGCGGTTCGCCCGGTCCGTGGAAATCGATCCAGAGCTCGCCCAGCTCCTGCAGCGCCGCGAGCGTCGCCAGCGCGCCGTTCACGGTGATGCGCGGCGCCTTGTCGCGCGGCACGGTGCGCTTGAGCAACAGCACGCCCTCCTCGCAGCGCGGCAGCTCCAACCGGTCCAGCACGGCGTCGAGCGCGGCATTTTTCGGGAAGAACAGCGACGCCTCCACCTCGGCCGCGGCCGCGCCCTGGCGGATCGCCGTCTTGTCGACGCGCGCCCCGGCGAGCAGTTGCAGCGCGCCGAGCAGGATGCTCTTGCCCGCGCCGGTCTCGCCGGTCACGGCGGTGAAACCCGGGCCGAATTCCAGCTCGACGGCTTCGAGCAGCGCGAGGTTGCGGATGCGGAGGTACTGGAGCACGCCGCCACGCAAGTGGGCCGGCCGCCCGGCGTCAAAGCCGGTTTGCGATCACGGAGCCGCCCGATGAGGAGAATCTGGAACTCATGAACTCAGGAATGGATCGATTCCCTCGCACTAACGCACTCACCCCTTCTCACCTCTGCTGGTTCGGCTCGGTTTTGATTCCAGCCAGAATCCTCCCAAAGAACGCATCAATATCTTCTCTCCGCTTTGCGGTAACGCTAATCATGATGACCTCGTTTCTGCCCTGAACAAACACGCACTCATCAACGAGACTATCTGGTTCGAGCGTGGTCGCCTTGAGGCTGGAATACCCCATTCCGCCTATTTGTCTCTCACACTTCTCGACACGGCATTCGCGTCCAAACTGGTTGCGCGTGATTTGGAGAGCTTCAGCGACGGTCGAGCATGCCCCGAAGAATCGAGAAACACTGATATGCGAGAGCAAATCACCACGCCTAAAGTGACCAAGAGTCTCTGACTTCTCGAATATCCAGGGACGATCATCGTCTCTGGACTCTTCGAATGCCCAGTCGTCGCTCGTCATCCGAATCTCGACGGAACCGAACGTGAAGGTTGTCTGGGCGTGAGATACTGTCGCCATGGAGACTGCAACGAACAGCACTGCGAAGTGGCTTCTCATATTTGCCGGACGATTCAGGTGTGCCAGCTTCAGGCGGCACAACCGTTTTACTGTCGCACTTCAGACCTCAAACCAGCCTGGCTCTTCAGGACATCGAGATAAGCTGACACTTCTCTGACGGCCTGATCGACGGATGCCCCAACGATCGCTTCTTCCGATTTCTTCATGTCGGTGTGCTCGATCAAGAACGGCGCGGCTCCGGTGTTCGACTCAACCTGGATGTCTTCCGGTTTTCCATCGATGCCGAAGATCCAGAGGCCATCATCATCGACCGGGTACCTCACCTTAAGCTGCTCGATCTTCGCGTCTGGGTGAAGGGCACGGACTCTTTCGATCACGATGTCGATGTCGCGGGGCATGTGGGTCTTCGGCCATCGATGGAGGTCAGCTGTGTCGCGGGGTTCACGGCCGGGCAGCGTAGCGGCGGGGCCGATGCGGGCAAGGGCGTTGTGCGCGGGCGAGCCACTCCCGGCTTTCCGTTCATGATATCCTGAGTTCCAGATTCTCCGGAGCTCCGACACCGCGCCGCCGCCCCACTCCTCGCAACTCGCGCCTCGCTACTCACTCCTCACTCTTCGCTCCTTTCCCAACCGTCCCGCCCCACTCACTCCGCGATCCGCACCCCGGCGAAGCTCCCGGCGTACGCCACGGCGACAATCAAGGGCCAGACGCGCGACGAGATCGCCGCCTCGCCGCGGCGGTTCCGGGCCAGCAGATCCCGGCAGCCGGACTGCGTAAGCAGGTGCACCTTGATCTGCTCGCCCTCGATCCCGGGTTGTAGGCTCGGCGTGCCGCGGCACTTCAAGACCACGAACGCCTGGCTCTCGTCGATCATCCCCGGCGAGGAAAACGTCGTGCCCGAGGTCTCGACGACCGCCTCGACATCAAGGCCCGTCTCCTCGCGCAGTTCGCGCGCCGCGCAGTCCGCGATCGCCTCGCCGGCGTCGATCAGCCCGGCGGGCAGGCCGAACTCCCAACCGTCGATCGGCACCCGGAATTCCTCGAGCACGACCAGCCGGCGCGGCGCGTCCGGCGCGGCATCGTCGCCGTGCAACGCGATGATCGTGACAGCGTCGAGTCGGGCCGGCTCGCCCGGGCGGCGGCGACTGGCGTAGACCCAGCCGGCCCGTTCGTAGAGGCTGACCCAGCGCGTGGAGTGCAGGAGCTGCGGAGTGTCCATTGGTGCAGTTTGTCGATGGCCCGCGCCTACCAATAAAGTGGCAAAGCCGGAGGTCGAGACCGCAGCGGAGTCTGGCTTGATCGGCGCCCGTGTGGTGAGCGCCGCGAACGCCGGGAGGCGTTCCACTGCTGCGGCGCTCACCAATTTTGAGCCCGGGTTTCGACCGGACACCGCCCGCCACGCCACTGTCGCTGCCGGCGCACAAGCGGGCTCCAATCGCCACTCGCGGTCCGCGCGCAGCCTATTGAGTCTCGCGTATTGGACTGACGTCCGATGGTAGGGCGTTCTGCCGTACGGCAGAATGGGCCCGCCGAGCGAACGGATGGCCCGGCAGTTCGCCTACCTTGG
>ENA-UPSM01003571-UPSM01003571.1-activated-sludge-metagenome-genome-assembly--contig:-NODE-3571-length-17259-cov-5.255696_pt1 | contig 17259 bp, 14 predicted proteins | sample MGYA00238181_ERZ773283 | MGnify/ENA primary metagenome ERZ773283 (study PRJEB29023, sample SAMN05720199) | activated sludge metagenome | isolation source: Anaerobic digester | place: Japan...
CTTCGACGTGGTGACCACCACCACGCACAAGACGCTGCGCGGCCCTCGCGGCGCGCTGATCCTGAGCAACTCGGAAGAGATCGCCAAGAAGATCGACCGCGCCATCTTCCCCGGCATGCAGGGCGGACCGCACATCCCGCAGATCGTCGCGAAGGCCGTGGCCTTCGGCGAGGCCCTGCGTCCCTCGTTCCAGGTCTACGCCAAGAACGTGATCGCCAACGCCCAGCGTTTGTCCAGCAAGCTCCAGGACAAGGGCTTCACCGTGATTTCCGGTGGCACCGACAACCACCTGATCGTGGTCGACATGACCTCCAAGGGACTGGCCGGCAAGGAAGCGGAAAAGCTCTTCGACGAAGTCGGCATCTCGTCTTCGCGCTCCACCATCCCCTACGACCCGCGCAAGCCCATGGATCCTTCGGGCGTGCGCCTGGGCACCGCGGCGGTCACCACGCGCGGGTTCGGCCTGGAACAGATCGACTTCATCGCCGACGTGCTGGATCGCGCCGTGCAGGCCAAGGACAGCGAAAGCAAGCTCGTGGCGCTTCGCAAGGAAGTGTCCGACCTCTGCTGCCAGTATCCGCTCTTCGCGCCCCTGAAGGACTGATCCCCAAAGCAGGTCGTTCGGTACTCGGCCCTCGTCGGACACGATTCCGACGAGGGCTTTTTGCTACCTAGTCGTGGCTTGGGCGAACGGACCTATCTCCATACCCGCTTCTTCGAAGGCGGCGCGGCCATCACCACCCTGGTCGCTCTTTCCGTCGTGGGGGTCGACTCGGCCTGGAAGATCAGCGTGGTGCTGTTCGCTCTGGCGCTGGTGTTCGTCTGGGCGCGCTTTCGCGCCCGCAAGGGCAAGGAAGACGCGGTCCACGTGGGATTGGCCACCGGATGGCTGGCCATGCTGCTTTGCGACGACGGATTCGGCGGCGTGGGCGGAACGTGGGTGTTCTACATCCCCTACTCGCTGCAGATCCGGGTGATGACTCGACCCGGCTGGCCCCGGTGGCTTTGGTATTCCACCATTCCCGTGGGTCTCGCCCTGGCCAACCTCACCGACTGGCTTCCGCAACTGAACCGCGTGGTGTCCAGCGGCAACGCCCGTTGGCAGATCTTCGTGGATTTCACGGGAGCGTTCGTCTGGAGCTTCTACGTGTTCCGTCTGATCCAGACGTTGCATGAACGCGAACTGGCACGCCGCGGCGAACCCCTCTGAATCTCGGTCCGGCAACCACCTTCCGGTCGCTGTGGGGACGATTGTTCACCAGGTGCGAATGGAAATTCCGAGGAACATCGGGCCAAACCCGCCGATTGCGGGTTAGCTTTTGAACCTATGGGAGCGCCTCCCTTCTTCTTGACTCAAGCCCGGACCACAACGACACCTTCCCGGCTTCGCGGTTGCAAACGGATCCTGATCGCCCTGGATTACGCGGGGACGATCTGCGAGATCGACAACGACCGCTGCCCACCGGAAATCGTGCATGTGCTCAACCGACTGTCGCAGATGCCGCAGGTGACGCTGGCGTTGGTGACCGGTTGCTGCGGATCCGAACTTGCCCGCATCACGCGCGACCTGCCCCCCTGCTGGACGATTTCCGACCACGGGCGCGCCTGCATTTCGCCCGACGGCCGACCGGTCCTCGATTGGCCTTCCAACGCAGCGGGCAACGGCCCGGTGGAACGAGCTTGGCTGCAGGCCGAAGACCAGCTCAGGGGTCTTCCCGTGCGGTTGCAGCGCAAGCGTTTCTCCGTGGCGGTCCACGTGCCCGACGCGATGGCGGCCATCGACCAATCGCGTCTGCTCCAGTGGACCAACACCTGCCGCAGTTTTGGACTGGAAATCCTTCCGGGTCGGCGCATCACCGAAGCCTTGGTTCCCGGATTCGACAAGCGCCGGGCCTTGCTCCGGTTGTCGGCGCATCTGCGCAGCGATTTCCGGATCTTCGCGGGCGACGACGTCTCCGATCTCACCACGCTTTCCGAGGTCGCCGCCCGACCCGATGGAATCGGGATCTACGTGGCATCACGGCAGCGCCCGGAGGCCGGAACCAAGGTGACGACCACCGTGGAAGGACCGATCGGCCTGGCGGCGGCTCTGGGCGAAATCGCCGACCTTCTGGAAGGTGTTCCCGGAACCTAGGGTTTCCGACGGCGACAAATCCTACTTTGCCGCCCACACCATGATCCGAGCCGACGTCTGCCAGCCTTGCACCGGGGACTACTCCCCCATCTCCCTTCCGGGCGCCGGAAGCTGGACTCCGGCAGGCCAGCCTGCCGTGGACCCGTCCACGCCGTTCGCCAAGGAATTCACCTACCAAGGACTGCGGGTGTACCCCAACGTGTACCTGGCTCCCATGGAGGGCGTCACCGACCCGTCGTTCCGACGCCTGTGCAAGCGCCTGGCCGGCGGACGCATGGGCATGCTGGTGTCGGAATTCGTCAGCATCGAGGGCCTCACGCGGTTCAATCCGCGCACCGAAGAAAAGACCCGGTTCTACCCCGAGGAAATGCCCTTCACGGTGCAGTTGTTCGGGGCCGAACCCGAGCGCATGGGTTGGGCGGCCAAGCGGGTGGAGGAATCCGGCGCGGCGGCGGTGGAGATCAACTGCGGCTGCCCCGTCCCCAAGGTCGTGAAGAAGGGCGGCGGTTCGGGCCTGCTCAAGGATCTGCCGCTGCTTGCCGAAATCTGCACCTCGGTGCGAAAGAGCGTTTCCATTCCCTGCTCCATCAAGGTGCGGGTGGGATGGAGCGACGACCACGTGACCTTGTTCGAGACCGTGAAGATCGCCCAGGATTGCGGCATGGGTCTGATCGTGGTGCACGGTCGCACCCGCGCCCAGGGCTACAAGGGATGGGCCAACTGGGACCTGATCGGCGAGGCCAAGAGCCGCGCCAAGATCCCCCTGGTGGGCAACGGCGACGTGAGCACCTGGCAGGGCGCCGTGGACCGGCTCCAGCGCTACGGTGTGGATGGCGTGTTGGCCGGACGCGGAGCGATGCACAACCCCTGGTTGTTCGCGCAGATCGCCGACTTCTACGAAGGCAAGACTCCCGCTCCGCCGACCTTGCAGCAGCACCGCGAGGTCTTCCGTCTGTACGAATCGCTCCTGCGCGAGGAAATGGACCACGAAGGCCGGATCCTGGGCAAACTCAAGCAATTCTCGGCGCGTTGCATGAAGGGCTTCCGAGGCGTCGCGACAGCCCGCATGGACCTGTTGCGGTCGGAATCCGTCGGCCAGTACCAGGACATCGCCGACGCCTACTTCGAGTCGCTGGAACGCGACGGCGGCGCCGAATGGGATCCCGGCGCGGTGCGCGAACTCAACGGCAAGAACGCCACCGAACCCGAGGCCGGTGCCCAGCATTGGTAGGGACCGCACTCATTCCGCCGCCCTTCGACTCCGCTCAGGGAACGGCGGAATCGTCCAATCCTTCGGGTCTGATTCCCCGAAACTTGGCTTTGTAGACCCGACATCGCCTTCGCGCTTTGGATATGGTCTGGCGCGAGTAGGTTCAACGGTCGCCTACTCCGGATCGGTCCCTGAGCGGAGTCGAAGGGCCGATCCCTGTCGCGTCCCTCTCCGACGCAGCACCGATTCGATCCGGTTGAGCACGTCCCATTTCTTGGCGCACCAGGCGGGAGCCAGCAGCAGGTCTTCCGAACAGGTTCCCGTGAGGCGATGGAACACGATGTCCGGCGGGGTGCGCTCGATCAGGTCGGCGGTCCATTCGGCGTAGTCGGACAGCGACATCGGCGCGTAGTCGCCGGCACGCCACTGGGCCGCAAGCAGACTGGAGCGGACCACGTGCAAGGGATGGATCTTCAGGCCGTCCACACCCGCGTCGACCACCATGCGATGGCTTTCCAGGGCATGCCCCCGGTCTTCGCCGGGCAAGCCCAGGATCAGGTGGCAACAGACGGGCAACCCCAACGCGCGGGCCCTGCGCGAAGCCTCGAAGTAGACGTCAGAACCGTGGCCGCGATTCACACGCTCCAGCGTGTGGTCGAACACCGTCTGCAATCCCAGCTCCAGCCACACCAGGTGGCCTTCGTCCCGGATGCGGGCCAGGAGTTCCAGCACGCCTTCGCCCAGGCAATCGGGACGCGTCCCGATGGAAAGCCCCACGCACCCCGGAAACGACAAAGATTGTCGATACAGGGAGTCGAGCCGGTCCAGGCGATCGTAGGTGTTGGTGTAGGCCTGGAAATACGCCAGGTACCTGCGCGCCCCCGTGCGTTTGGCCACCACTGCGGCGCCGCGCGACATCTGCTCCAGGACGTCGGGCCTGGCCTTGGCCGAAGGCGCGAACGACTCGTTGTTGCAGAACGTGCATCCGCCGTGGCCCAGCGAGCCGTCGCGGTTGGGGCAGGTGAACCCGGTGTCCAAGGCCAGCTTGTGGACGCGTTCGCAGTACCGTTCCCGGAGTTCGGTTCCGAGCGTGCGGACAAGTTCTGCCAGTGTGCGGGATCCCGGCGTCTGGGCTCCCTCAGCGCGCACCGGCGAAGAGCCTTTCCGCTTCGGGCGGGACCCGAAGGTTCTGGTGGAGGTAGCGGTTCACTTCGCTCGCGGTGGCCAGCTTGCGCGCGCCGCCGGCGATCTCCTTGAGTTCGGGCAGGGTGTAGCCCCGCAGGAGCACCTTGGTGCGCGGGATGTAGCGGCTGTCCATGGACAACACGTCGACCTGGATTCCGGCCAGGTACAGCGCGCAGGCGGGGTCGGCGGCCATCTCGCCGCAGACGGAAACCGGCAAACCGGCCTTGGTGGCTTCCCAGGCGAGCCGCCCCAGGAGCGAGAACAGGGCTGGATGGTAGTTGCTGGCGAGTTCGGCGACCTTGCGGTTGCCGCGATCGGCCGCCACCGTGTACTGCAGCAGATCGTTGGTGCCCACGGACAAGTAGTCGACCAGCCGCGACAAGTGGCCCGCGATCTCCACCGCCGCGGGGACCTCGATCATGGCGCCGATGTCGATTTCTTCGTTGAAGGGGGTGCCTCGCGAACGGAGTTCGGCCCGGGCGAGATCCACCTGGCGAAGCACTTCCTTCATCTCGTCCACGGCCGAGATCATGGGGAACAGGATCCGTCCCTTTTTGCCTTCGCAGGCCCGCAAAAGCGCGCGCAACTGCGTGCGGAACAGTTCGGGATGCGCCAGCGACAACCGGATGGAGCGCTGGCCCAGAAACGGGTTGTCTTCCAGTTCGCGGGATTCCTGTTCGTTGTGCAGGAATTGCGCGATCTTGTCGCCGCCCAGGTCCAGGGTCCGGAAGGTGATGGAACGGTCGGGGAAGTCTTCGAAGGCCTTCTGGTAGACGGCCACCTGCTGGGCTTCGGTGGGCGCGTCGCGCCGCATCAGGTACGGGAATTCGGTGCGGTAGAGCCCGATTCCGTCGGCACCTCGCCGACGCGCCACGGGGATCTCGCGCAACAATCCCACGTTGGCGCAGATCTGGATGTATTCGCCCGACGCCAGCTGGCAGGGTCCCAGGAGGGAGCGGTCCTCCCCCACCTCCACGCGGGCCTCTTCGATCTCCGAGACCTTGCGGTATTCTTCCAGGACTGCGTTGGTCGGGTGGACGAACACGTTGCCCACCACGGCGTCCACCAGGATCTGGGAACCCTGTTCGACTTCCGTGACGGCACCGCCGACCCCGGTGATGGCCGGAAGGTTCAAGGCCCGGGACATCAGGCTCACGTGGCTGGTGATGCCGCCTTCGCCGATGACGAACGCCTTGGCGCCGCGGCTGGCCAGCAGCACGAGATCGCCCGGCGACAGCGCGTGGGCGAACACGATGGAACCTCGTGGATCGGTTTCGGCGGTGGATTCCCCCAGGAGTTTTCCCACCAGCATGCGTCCGATGTCCCCGAAATCCGCCGCCCGTTCGCGCAGGTAGTCGGACTTGGCCTGGCGCATCACGCCCACCAAGTGCTCGACCGAATCGTGGATGGCCAAGGCGGCGCTCTGACCGGTCCCGATCCGCTGGAACACGCCGTTGCGGAAGACCGGGTCGTTCAACAGCAGGGTCTGGGCCCCGAACAGGTAGGACAATTCCTGTCCAACCAGTTCCACGGCGGTGGCCTCGCAGCGGTGGATCTCGTCGAGGCTCTTTTCCAAGGCGCGGTCGAACGAGGCCTTTTCCTCGTCGGGTCCCAGCGAGGCGATGGCCACAAGCTGGTCGCGTTCCACGATGCGGCCGTGGCAATACGCCGGCCCGAGCATCATGCCCGGCGCCGCGGTGAACCCGCGCAGCACCTGCATTTCGCCGCGCGGAACGAATCCGGTCCCGGACGAACCTCTGTCGCCGGGTTCGCTGTCCAGGATCCTGAGCTGGCGCTCGCGTTCGCCCGTGCCCTGCTCCAGCGCGTCCAGCAGGCGCGCGCTTTCCAGCACCGCCGACAGCTGGGAGGCCAAGGCGACCAGGAGCATCTCGGTTTCCGGAGGCTGCACCTCTTCGCGAGGCGAGCGCACCACGATCACGCCGTTGCAGCGACCGCGCGCCACCAGCGGAACGCCCAGGTAGGACAGGAGCTTGTCTTCCTGCAATTGCGCGAACCGCCTGAACCCGGGAGTGCGCGGCCCGTTGGCGACGTTGAGGCTTTCGCTGGTCTGGGCGACCATGCCGGTCAGGCCTTCGCCGAGCTCCAACCGCACGTCCACCGTTCGCGAAGTGGAAGACGTCGCCGCCAGGGTCAGGACCGAGGTCTCGGGGTCGGAGAAGTACAGGTTGCACTGGTCGCCGCCCAGGTGTTCGGACACCAGCCGAACCACGTGGGTTGCGATTTCGCCGATGCCCTGGGCCCTGGACAAGACCCGCGCGAAATCGGAAAGAAGCGACAGCGACCGGGATGGGACCTCCATCTAGGCGGCCCGGTGGATCCTGTCCCAACCCGCCTCGGGAATCTGCGCGCCCAACACTTGGATGACTTCGGCCGCGACGGATCCCGCCAGATGGCCTGCCTTGGATAGATCCCAACCGCGATCCAGACCGGCGAACAATCCTGCCGCCCAAAGATCGCCCGCGCCCGTGGTGTCCACGACCTTGGGGACGCTGGCGGCGGGAACGACCGCGCGCTTGTGGCCTTCGGCCAGCAACGCGCCGCGAGCGCCCAGCTTCACGACCGCGAGGTCCACGTGCTGCGAGATCCATTCCAGGCTTGGTTCGGGATCGGTTTCGGTGAGGGCCTTGGATTCGTCTTCGTTGGCCAAGAGCGCCGAAATCCGTCCGGCGCCCAGGAGGTTGCGGATGTGGTCGCGGAAGATCTGCACCACGTCGAACGAGCCGCAATCCAGCGCGACGGGGATCCCGGCGTGGTTGGCCTTGTCGAGCACGGCGTCGAAGAACGGGGTGTTGAACAGCAGGTAGCCTTCGATGTACACCAGCCCCACGCCTTCGAACGAAACCTGGGCGAGATCGGAAGGGGCGAATTCGGCGCTGGCTCCCAGCGAAGTGAACATGGTCCGCTGCGCGTCGGGTGTGACCGCCGACAGCACGCAACCGGTATCCTGGGTTCCGCGAACCAGCGACAATTCCAGTCCGGCGCCGCGCAAGGAGGCTTCCAGCCGGTCGCCGCGTTCGTCGGGACCGCGCTTGCCCAGAAAACGCGCTTTGGATCCGAGCTTGGCCAAACCCACGAGCGTGTTGCAGGCCGAGCCTCCGGGAGCCTCCGACGGACTGGACGAAAGCTTGGCCAGCAGGTCGCGCTGGACCGGCGGATCGACGAGCGTCATGCCGCCCTTGGGACGTCCGCTTTGGGTGATGAAGGAATCGTCGACATGCGACAGGAGGTCCATCAAGGCCGCTCCGACGCCCAAAATCTGATTGTACTTGCTCACGGGGACGAAGGTACAAATCCCGACGCGTTCCGTCGGCCTCGGCGCTTCTTGTCGACGAAGGTTTCGCCGATCCAGGAAACGATCTTCCAGACGGAAACGGACACTTCCCAGTCCATGCTGCCACGAACCGGCCCCGGAGAAAAATCGGGAACCCACGCGAGCTTGCCGAACCCCACCATCCCTTGGACGATCGCCATCGCACCCGTGAAAGCTCCCAACGCCGCCGGATCCACGCCACCACAGCGAAGTTCCAGGCGACGCGTCACCAGGAACAGGAAGCTCTTCCCGCGCCCCACCGCCCAGATCAGGAAATCCAATCCAGGAAGTTCACGCTTTTTGCGCGGGGCCGAAGGCTTCGGGGTCGGTTCGGATCCGGTCTTGGAAACGATCAACGAATCGAGCCATCCGAACAGTTTTTGGGCAAGCCAGCGGGACCGGCGCGATTTGCGTCCCGGAAAGACCAGGAGAGGCACTCCCCACAACCTGAACACGAATCGCAACGGATCGCGCTCCCCCCCGATCCAGGCCAGAGTGAACCGGAACCGGACCGGAAGAAAGACCACCCCGATGGCGCAGAGGGCGAAGCCCCCCAGGAAGATCAGGGCGTAGGAAAGCAGGAATCAGGCCCCGGCGTTCTTCCGAAGCCGCTTCATCAGGCCGTCGAAGCCTTCTTTGGCGACAATGGTGGAAAACTGGTCCCTGTAGCTGCGCAGCGAAGAGACTTCGTCCAGCACCAGGTCCCAGGCCTTCCAGGTGTCGCCTTCGGGAAAGAGCTTGTAGACGACCTTGGAGGACTTGCCCTTGTTGAAGACCTTGGCGGTGACCACGGTCTTGTCGCCCTTGCCGACCACCGGGGAGTACTTGGTGGAATCGGCGCGGTAGCTTTCCAAACGCTTGATGGAGGAGTTTTCCACCATGCGACGGAAAACCGCCACGAACGAATCCTGCTGGGGCTTCTTGAGGGTCGCCCAGGTCTTGCCCAAGGCTCTCTTGCCCAGTTCGGGAAAGCTGAACATGCCGTTGATCATCTGCTTGAGCGAGTCCTGCTGGGACTTGTCGGAAGGGCTGTAACGCTTGAGCATCGCCTGGAGTTCTTCGTCGTGGCGACGGACTTCCGAAACCGGATCGGCCTTCGGCGACGCGAAAGCGGAGGCGGCGACCAAGAGGCAGACGGCGATGATTTTCTTGTTGATGGACATTTTTGATCCTTGTCGAGACGGGTCGTTCCCATTGACCACACAAAGAAGATACGCTCCACAGGTCACACGGTTTCGGCCGCTCTGTCAAAGTCCCGTCGCAGCCAGGACACAAAACCAATGACGGCTCAATCCCGGTAAGGTCCTCCAAGGACCGGGCTTTCCAGGAGAGCCCCCATGGCCTGCAACACGTCGAGCGCGGCTTTGTTCCGCTCGTGGACGGCATCCCAGTACTTGTTCTGGAAATCGAGCAGGGTCTTGTAGGGACCGATCAACTCCTTGCCCAGCGACGGATCGAGGTCCACCTGGATGGCCACGGATTTGAGCCAGGCTTCGGCGGCATCCTTGCCCTTTTGCGCGGCCGCCTGGCGTTCGCCAAGGGTCCTGTACCGCAGCCACGCGTCGCGCAGGAGGGTTTCGAGTCCTTTGCGGGCGTAGACTTCCTTGCGCCGCAACTGGAGCCATTCCAGTTCGGCCTTGCGCACCTCGCCCAGCTGGCTCCAGAAGTTCAAGTGCCAAACCGCCCCGATCCCCAAGGCGCCGCCCACGTTGTTGATGGGGTCCGTGATCAGCACGTCCTTGTTCTGGCGATCGCGGTTGGCGACCCACGCCTTGCGGTACTGGAACTGGGCCACCACACCAAGATCCGGTCCCAGGCTCGCGCGCTGCACGTCCACCAGGGCCTTCTTGGCTTCCAGTCCGGCCGCGAGCCGTCGCAGATCGGGGTGGGACATGCCCAGGATCATCGAGTCGATCGCGGGAAGTTCGGGCAGCGGCTGCAACAGGCTGTCGACCAGACGCAGCGAATCGGGACTGGAAAGCCCCAGCGAAAACGCCAACCCCTGGCGCGCGCGATCCTGGCCGAGCTTGGCTTCCTGCAGGCTCTTGTCCAGCTCGTAGCGCCCGATCCTGATCTGGAACAGGTCGGTCTGGCTCGCGTCCTCGTCGTCGTTGTCGAGCTTTTCCTGGAGGCTCGATTCCACGCTGTCGATCTTGGTCGCCGCCTCGTCGAGCATGCGGCGCATGCGGGTGGCGTACTGGAACCCGAACAGGTAGGTCAGGGCGTCCTTGACCACGCTCGCGCGGCGGGCGTCGAGTTCGGCCGACGCGACGCGCACCCCGGCCCGCGCGGCGCGCATGCCGGCGCGCAGACGTCCCACGTTCAACGGTTGCTGGACGTTGACTTCCATCTGGAAGGCGGGTCCGAGCGGCCACCACTCGTAGCGGCGGCTGGAATCCCTGCCTCCGTTGGCCAGAGGAGTGACTTCGTAGCGGAACCCGGGAGCCGGACCGAACCCGGCTTCCACCTCGAACTTGGGAAGGATCACCTTGCGCCTGAGGAGATCGATCTGGTGACGGGACCTGTCCAGATCCATCGAATCTTCGGCCAGCTGCGGCTGGTTTTGCAGGGTGCGCCGCACGACGTCGGACAGCTTGAATTCCTGGGCGACCGAAGTGGCCACGAGAGCCAGTGCGGCAGGGAGGACGAATCGCATGGGGCCAAAGTTAGCTCGTGGTGAATCTACCTTGGGCCATCATCGTGATCCACTCGACGCTCATCGCCTCCGTCTTGTCGAATTTCGTCGCCGCGCAACAGGTGGCCGATTCGATCCATTCCGTCGCGCCCGACTCCATGGCTTCGCCCGTTCCGGTCGCGGACACATCAGGTACGGCTCCCGATTCCCTCGCGTCCCGCCGTGTCGTGTCGGGTTCCACCGCACCGGTCGTTCCAAAATCCGACTGGAGCGCCGAATTCTGCGTCGGGCTGGAATTTTCCGCGATCGATTTCGCCGAACGCGCCCGGTTCGCCTCGGACCTCGCCAGCGAAGCCAGCATCTCCCGCTGGGTGGTCGACCAGCCCTACCCCGGCTCGGACATCGGCCCCACCGTCGGGCTCGAGTTCGCCTTGCGCCGCAAGGAATGGTTCCGGCTGGCCGCGGGCGGCAGTTGGCGCACCTGGTCGGCCCAGGCCGTGGCGCGCGACACCGCCAGCGGGTCGCTGCACGATCGCAGCTACGGATCGGATCTGTTCCTGGGAAGCCTTGGCGCCGATTTCCTGGTTTCGCGCTCGGTGCTGCGCCTGGATGCCGCCCGCGACGCCTACCTGGGGGCGCGATGGCTGGTGGGAGCCGGACGTCTGAGCGGCACCGGCGACGCCTGGGGGCTTGCCATGGGGGCGTCCATGCGTGCCGGAGCCGAATTCCTGGACTGGAACCGTTGGGCCGTGAGCGCGCACCTGGGTCTGGATTGGCTCTCGGTCCAGAGCCAGACCCCATGGAAGGATCTTCTCAAGGCGTCGTCTTCCCGCGACTTGGCCGGTTGGACCGGCGGTGGACTGAGCCTGGGAGTGCAATTGCGTTGGGGGGCGCCTCGGGATTCCATCCCCGGGAAGGCTCAGAAGAAGTAACGGATTCCTTCCAGCGAAGCCAGCGCAGGGTTCCAGGTCGCCAGCTCCAGGTCCAATTCCAGAGCCGTGGCGGCGATCAACCGATCGATGGTATCCAGTTGCGTAGATGCAGGAAACCGAATCGATTTGGCCACGATCGAAGAACTCAAAGGCAACGAAACCGCCAAGCTTTCTCGCATGGCTTTATCCAGCCAGACCTGAACAGGCAACGGGAATCGCAATTGCCCGGTTCGCAATTCTTTGGCGATTTCCACCAAGCTGGCGTCGGAAATCGCGATTCGCCCTTTGGCCTGATCCAACAACGACGCACGCTCGGTGCCCAATCGGGGGTCTTGAGCCATCCAAGCCACAAAAAGGGGGGTGTCCACCAGAACCAAGCTCATTTCCAGTCTCCGCGCATGACCACGCCAGCCAATGGGTTGGGCATCTCCTCCCAATCTGGCCGCACGGCCGTGACTTGAGCGATCTCCTTTCCTCGTTTGGTCAGGATGATCTGACCACCTTCGTGGTGAAGATCATCGAGCAAGGCAAGGCAACGGGCTTTGAACTCTCCAACGCCTATCTTCATGACCATAATAGTCGTTTATTTTTGACCTAAACGCAACCCCTTGCGCAAAATCCGTAGTTCACGATGCAAATGCTTGGCCTCCCACTCGCGCCAAGCGGCAAATCCGGCGTAGCGGCGCTCGGCTTCCCGAAAGGCCTTGTGATGAACATGGCGACGCGAACCCTGCCCAGCCTTGGGTGGGTAGGCGATGTGGCACATCTCGTGGAACAACACACCTTCCACAGCCACCTGCGGCACCCCGGGAGCATCGTACGCCCTCGATATAGTCAGAATATGATGACTTACTTGGTCTTTTTGGATTTTTCGATGCGTCGACAATCCCCCCAACTGGGGGGACCAACGCACCACGGCCTGCAACTGCCCCTCAAAATAGGTGCGGTTCAAGTTGTCGAAGAGTTCGCGCAAATCCCAGGTCAACCCTTTGGCATAGCCTTTGGGAATCTTGTCGGGTGCATGGGGCGACAACCATTCGAACAAACGCGTCTGGGCTTCCAGTTTGCGACGCCTCGATACAGGGGACGGATGCGTGACCGAATGAATCCACAACAACATGTCTTGCCGAATGGAATCTGGGGCCGACATGAAAACCTTGGGCAATTGGCAAACCAATCGCCCTTTGGATTTGTTCAATCGCCAGGTTTTTTGAAGTCTCGGCAAAAATTCAAACCGAATCTCCGGGCTCAGTTGATTCCAAACCTCCAACGATCCGGAATCGGAATCGGAATTCAAATTTGCGAAAGACTTGGATTCCTGCCCGGCCTTGCCCCCCTTTGCCGCCCGAGCGTCACCCACGAGATCGAGCACCGAGCGGGGCTCGGGATCTGGATCGGGTGTCGGCTCGAACAACCCCAGGAGCAATTGGATCGGTTTTTTCCAGTTCGTCACGGACGGAGATCTATTTACAAGTCCATCCGCAGTTCTTCGATGCGTTTGCGCACCGGGCCGAACGTTTTGCGATGGATCGGGCACGGGCCGAGCTCCCAGAGCGCCTTGAGGTGGCTGGGGGTGGGATACCCCATGTGCACCGCGAACCCGTACCCTGGCCAGACCGCGTCCTGCTCCACCATCAGGCGGTCGCGACAGGTCTTGGCCAGCACCGACGCGGCGGCGATCGAAGCGATCTTGCCGTCGCCTTCCACCACCGCAAGCTGGGTGGTGGGCCAGTCCGGGATCGTGCGGTTGCCGTCGACCACCACCGCCTTGGGGACAATGGAAAGCCCCTCCAGGGCCCGACGCATGGCCAGGAACGTGGCCTGGAGGATGTTGATCGAATCGATTTCTTCCTGGGTGGCCACTCCGATGGCCCAGCTCAGGCACGAGCCCTTGATTTCGTCTTCCAGAGCTTGGCGCTTGAGGGCGGTGAGCTTCTTGGAATCGTTCAGACCGCCCAAGGTCCAGCCATCGGGAGCCAGCACCGCGGCGGCCACCACCGGCCCGGCCAGCGGGCCTCGGCCGGCCTCGTCGACCCCTGCGACCGGTCTTGGCAAGGAAGGATCGGGATCGGCCAGGACCAGGGAAGGCTTCACCCGGCCACCATGAACCTGGCCAGCCGCAGCGCGATTTCGTCGACCATGAAGGGTTCCACCTTGTACTGCCCTTGATGCAGCAGGACTTCCAGCCGGTCGATCCGATCGAGCTTGTCCTGATCCCATTGCGAACGCGGCGCCGCGATGGGCACTTGTGGCGGTTCGATCTTGGGCGAGGGGGCCAGGGCCTCCTGCAAGGCCAGGGCGCCTTCGGACAGGTCCAGATTGTCGGTGGTCTCCGGAATCGGGTGCTTGGACGCCTCGACCGGAGTCGAGACGGTCTTGGCGGTCTGGGGCGATGGCTTGGCGGCGTTGGTCGCCACGACCGCCGCCGCGGAAGAAACGTTGGCGTTCATGATCCGATCCCCCCTTTCCAGGCGCTCCCCCCGAATCTCCCACGAAGACCGGAGCTCCCCATTCAGATATCGCCATGGACGGGACGGAACTTTAGCTCCTTTTCCCGTTACCGTCGGCGGGCACTCCGGGAAATGCCGACCAGGTGTTCCGGCCGCTGTGGCGATGGTGCATCTTTCCGAGGTATGGGTCCCTTCGAACAAGCCAGGGAGGAAATCCGCTCCCGGGCCGACATCGTGTCCGTGGTGGGGCGCCATGTGCCCCTCAAGCGCCGCGGGTCCTACCACGTGGGACGCTGCCCGTTCCACGACGACCGTTCCCCCTCGCTGCACGTGAACCCGCAGCTGGGGATCTACAAATGCTTCGTGTGCGGGGCCGGCGGGGACGTGTTCAAGTTCCTGATGGAACACGAACACATGAACTTCCGCGAAGCAATGGAGCAGCTGGCCCACGAGACCGGCGTGCAGCTTCCGGAACGTACGGCCCCCGACCCGGCGGCCCAGGCGCTTTCGCAGGCGGCCCGTTCCGCCCTGGACTGGGCCATGGCGTGGTTCCACGAACGGCTCCTGGAAACCCCCAAGGTCCTGGAGTACGCCCGCTCCCGCGGGATGTCGGATTCCGACATCGCCGATTTCCGGATCGGGTTCGCACCCGGAGGCGACACCATGCTCGCCGCCGCTCCCGCCGCCGGACACGGCAGAGAAGCCTTGGTGGCCGCGGGGCTGGCCGTGCGCACGGATTCGGGCCACTGGCGCGACCGGTTCCGGCTGCGGCTGGTCTTTCCGCTGCTGGATCTTTCCAAGCGACCCATCGGGTTCGCGGGGCGCAACCTGCAATCGGGCAAGCCCGACATCCCCAAGTACCTGAACAGCCCCGAAACCGAATTCTACCGCAAGAGCCATTTCCTGTACGGGCTTTCGCACTCGCGCCAGGAGGCCGCCAAGCAGGGCGAGGTCGTGGTGGTGGAAGGCTACATGGACTGGATGGCGCTCTGGCGCCACGGCCTGCGCAACGTGGTGGCCGCATCCGGAACCGCCTTCACCAAGGACCAGGCCAAGCTCCTGGCGCGCCAGGCCAAGCGGGTGGTGTGTTTCTTCGACGGCGACAAGGCGGGCATCCAGGCCGCCGAACGCAGCCTCCCCGTGCTTTTGACCGAAGGCCTGGAGGTTCGGGTGGCCAACCTGGAAGGCACCGAAGCCAAGGACCCCGACGAACTCCTGAAATCCAAGGGCGCCGACGCCTTGCGCGAACGGATCTCGGGCGCGCGCCACTGGGTGGATTTCCTCCTGGACGGATTCTGGAAAAACCACCCGAGGCCCTCGCCCGACCAGCGGGCCGACTTCCTGCGGCGCATCCACGCGCTCCTGGGGGCGATCCCCGACGCCGCGCTGCGCGAACAGTGCGTGCAGGCCGCCGCGCCGTTCCTGGAACGGCTGGGCATCCGGGAGTCGGACCTGCGCGAGACCCTGAAGAACGGCGTTCCACCGCCGCCGGCCGCCCCGGCGGGACCCGCTTGGCGCAACCAGGACGTGCACACCGGACAGAAAAAGGACATACTGACCGGAATTCGTCGTGCGGAGGCCCAATTCGTGCATCTGGTGCTGTCACATCCCGTCCTGGTCCTCGATGCCCGCGACCACGTGCATCCGTCGGATCTTGTCGAGCCCCGCTGCCGGGCGCTCTGGGACATGCTCTGCGCGCAGTCGGAAATCGACAACGCGCCGCCGGACCCCAAATCTTTCGCCGCCGGACTCGATTCCTCCCTTGCCGGATTCGTGGCGGAACTGTTTCAATTGTTCGAAGGCAAACCGGACGAGATGGTGGGCCGCAAGGAGCTCGACGATTTCGTGAGGGACCTGATGGCGCGGAAACTCAAGGAAAAGCGCAGGAAGCTGGCAGCGGCATTCCGGATCGCAGGCGAATCGAATCCTTCGAAGCTCGACGAGATGAACCAACTCCTGGCGCAGGAAGCCGCAATTTTTTCCACTAGGACGGACACGTGAACACTCCAGATCCCAAGATCGTTCGGCGCCTCGAGAAGACCGCCCGGGTCCAGGGCTTCCTGCATTCCAACCAGGTGAGCTCGCTCACCCAGGACGACGACCAGGCGCAGCTTCTGATGGAACTGTTCCGGCGCCGCGGCGTGAACATCACCGCCGGGCATTCGCGCCACATGAACATGGACCTGCCCCAGCGCAGGTCCACCAACGGGCAGGGCCGGTTCTGGGACCCCACCTGGGTGTACCTCAACAGCGTGGGCCGCGTGGCCTTGCTCTCCCGCGAAGAGGAAGTCGCCATCGCCCGGCGCATCGACCAGGTGCAGCAAAGGATACTCGGGATCCTGTTCCACGACATGCGCATCCTCAAGGAGGTCGTGCACCTGTGCGAGCAGGTGGAACGCGAGGAGATCCGCATCGAGGAGATCTGCCAGATCGACAACGACGCCTGGACCGATTCCAAGGTGTACGAACGCGAGAAGGAACGGATCCTGTCGCGGCTGGGCGATCTGCGCAAGTCGCTGACCGGCGCCGGCCGCAAACCTTCCGAGCAGGCCCAGCAGGCGGCCCTGGCCGTGGGGCTTTCGGCACGGCAGATCGACCGCCTCACGCGGCTGTGGAAGACCCTGGTGGAGGACGACGAGCGCGCCCGCGACGACATGCTGACCGTGCGGCAGTGGGAAAGCGTGCGCGACCAGGCCAAGGAAGAGATCGTGGAGGCCAACGTGCGCCTGGTGGTGAGCATCGCCAAGCGCTACAGCCAGAAGGGCATGGAGCTGATCGACCTGATCCAGGAAGGCAACCAGGGACTGATCCGCGCGGTGGAGAACTTCGACTACAGCAAGGGCTTCAAGTTCAGCACCTACGCCACCTGGTGGATCAAGCAGAGCATCACCCGAGCGATCGCCGACAAGGGCAAGATCATCCGCATCCCCGCCAACATGCTCGACAGCATCCGCCGCATCCTGCGGATCGCCCGCGAGCTGCAGTCCAAGACCGGGATGGCGCCATCTCCGGAAGAGATCGCCCAGGCCGCCGGCGTGGACATCGACAAGGTGAACATCGCCCTGGAGACCTCGCAGGATCCCGTCAGCCTGGATTCGTGGACGAGTTCCGACCAGTCCAGCCGCATCGGGGACTTCATCGAGGACAAGACCATCGAGGCCCCGTGGCAAGCGGTGCAGACGCGCCTGCTCAAGGAGCAGATCGACACCGTGCTCAACGGGCTGGAAGAAAAGGAACGCCAGATCATCCGGCTGCGGTTCGGGCTGGACGACGGCCAGGCCAGCACCCTCAAGGAGATCGGCGAACGGTTCGGGATCAGCCGCGAGCGCGTGCGACAGATCGAATCGAAGGCGCTCCAGAAGCTGCAGCATCCGTCCCGATC
>ENA-UPSM01003608-UPSM01003608.1-activated-sludge-metagenome-genome-assembly--contig:-NODE-3608-length-17148-cov-5.421167_pt1 | contig 17148 bp, 13 predicted proteins | sample MGYA00238181_ERZ773283 | MGnify/ENA primary metagenome ERZ773283 (study PRJEB29023, sample SAMN05720199) | activated sludge metagenome | isolation source: Anaerobic digester | place: Japan...
CGCGGCTCATTGTGTTGTCTCTCCTGCTTCGGTTTCGACCATCCAAGAAGGATGGATTTACGACTCTCTCTATGTTCGCCCCGGATTCAACTTGGGTCAGAATTTCCCTGGCTTGCATCGGATCCAAGTCGAGACAACGATTGTTTCCAAGTCTGTGTTCCCCTTTGCTCCACAAGAAAGACGCGACAACGATTGGGCCTTGCTTTTGTTATCGCAAGATGTTGGCAACCAATTAGGCTGGGCACGCGTTGTACCCATTAACACAAAACAAGTGCGACAAACAGTCCACCTGCTAGGGTATCCATTGGTACCCGCGCATTGTGAGTATACGACGGATTGTGATACGATAACCAAGACGGACTCGTTGACGCATTCATGGGATTTCCTTGATCTTGCTTTTCCAGGACAAGGAAGATCGGAATGGGAACAGTACGTTCCACCCTGGGGTGGAGAAAGCGGTTCTGGGGTTCTGGTTTGCCCGGATGATTCCTGTCATACCGGGAAAATCAACGTGATCGGTACCATCTGGACCAATGAGTCGATCAGCAGCATCGACAGCGTGGTTTCGGGGGTATTGGCTCAACTCCTCAAGGACGTGAAGATCCCATCGAGTGTTGTGCCTCGACCTGAGCCGGTTGGCTTCGCGTTGTCCGCATCGGCGGGCGTCCTGCATGGCCGCGCCGACGTGGCGGGGCAGTGGCAGGCTCTTTCTTTGGATGGCCGCTCGATTTCGTCTCCGGGATTTGGACAGACCTTCTCGGTCGACCTCGCGAATGTTCCCAATGGGGTTGCGCTGATCGTCTTCCGCGCACCCGGCCAGGCGCCCGTGTCGCGACGGTGGGTGGGGCGGTAGTCGGTGGCTTCGATACAGCCGCCGATGGCGGCCACTCAGCCACCGGCGACTTGTGTCGCTTTGACTGTGAGTCGTCGCCTAAATGACGCGCTGTTGGCTGAGTGGCCAACCGAAGGTTGGTTGTATCGAAGCCAACACTCCTGCCACCGGCACCGTTGCTACGATGCTCCAACGAATCGGCAAACCGCGCCGTCGGCTGAGCGACCAACCGAAGGGAGTTGCGATGCCCTGAGTTTGTCGAAGGGTATCGAAGCCAACACCCCCCCGGTAGTGGCGAACTGGAGTCTCCCCCTCCACTGCCGGAGAGAGCGATAGGGTAGAATACCGTTCATGGCTTTCACAGGCGAACCGGAGGCGACGGAGCGGGAACCGTCCATGCGCGAACTGTGCGATCCGCTGCGGGGCGCTTGGCTGTTCGCGGGCGCGCTGTGCGGTTGGTCGTTCACGGCCTTGCCGGCGCCCTGGTGCTTCGTGGCGGCGCTTGGGTTGGCGATTGGCGCGCTGCTGGCCGCCATGTCGACCGGGTCGCGGATCGCGGTGGTGGCGGGCGTGTTGCTGCAACAAGGGGTGTTCCTCGCGCTCTGGCAATCCGTTCCGGACCCGCAGGATCGCCAGGGGCATTTCCGCGTGGTGGTGGAGCGCACCTTGGCCGCCGGCAAAGGGGAATGCCGGATCTTGTCGGGTCCCGACCCGGACCTTGTGGGGCGATCGGCGCGCTGCACCGACGGCGAGGCCGGCGACACCCTGGAAGGACGCGCCACCCTGCGCGCTTCGCGGCCGGCCACCAATCCGGGCGGGTTCGAGGCCCGGCGCTGGGCCGCGGGAGCCGGTCTGGAAGGCTTCCTGAGGTGGTCGGCGCCCGAATCGCTGGTTTCGCGCAAAGGAAAGCAGGGGCTTGGCGAACGGATCCGCCGCGGCACGATCACTACCGTCGCGCGGGTGTTGTCGGAGCGGCTGGAACCTGCTTCCGCCGGGCTCTGGACGGCCACGTTGCTGGCGCGCAACGACGCGATGCCTTCCAGCGCGCTGGAGGCGTTCCGACAGAGCGGGTTGTTCCACATGCTGTCGGTGAGCGGGTTCCACATGGCGGTGCTGGGCGGCGGCCTGGTGGTCTTGTTCGGGCTCCTGCGGCTTCCCAAGCGCCCGGCATGGATCGCCGCGGCGTTCGTGGTCCTGGCCTACGCCTGGTTGTTGCGGTTCCCGCCCCCGGTGAGCAGGTCTTCCCTCGCCTTCCTGGCGCTGGCGTTGGCCATGGCGACGGGGCGCAGGCCGCATGCCGGCAATGCCCTGGGCCTGGCGGGCGCCGCGCTCCTGGTTCTGGATCCCAACGCGCCGTTCCAGATGGGCGCGCAACTGACGTTCCTGGCCACCGCCGCCCTGCTGTGGGGAACTCCCGCCCTGGTCGCGATGCTTCCGCTGCGCTGGCGACGGGGGCGGCTCCACGATTGGTTCTTCGCGCCGCTGGCGGCATCGCTCGCGGCCACCCTGGCCACCGCACCGGTGCTCGCCTGGCACGTGGGGGCCGTTCCGTGGATCGGAATTCCCGCCGGGCTGGTGTCGGCGTTGTCGTTTTCCGTCGGGTTCCTCTGCGCGCTGGGGGTGGTCTGCCTGGGGTGGCTTCCCGTCTGGGCGTCGTGGGGGTTCGCGGGGGCGGCCGAAGGCGCAGCGAGGATCGTCTACGAGGTGGCCTTGCGCGCGGGGCAGTGGGATCCGGGGGTGTTCGTGACGGGGCGGCCCCACGCCGCGGTGGTCGCGGGGTGTCTGGTGCTGCTACCGGTGTTCGCCTGCACGGTGCGACGGAATCTGGCGGGGCGGGCCTGGGTGGTGCTGGTCGCTTCGGCGGTGGCCCTGGCCTTGTTCGCGACGCGCCCGCAGCCGCGCGCCTTGCGCCTGGTGTTCCTGGACGTGGGGCAGGGGAGCACCACGCTCGCGAGCTGGCCTTCGGGGCGGCACTGGCTGGTGGACGCCGGGGCGGTCTCGCTGCGCGAAGGCGGCCCCGACGCGGGACGCGACGCGATCTTCCCGGCCATGCGCGTCTTGGGGATCCGTCGGTTCGACGCCGTGGTCGTGACCCACGCCGACCTGGACCACTACGGCGGCCTGGGGTGGTTGTCGCACCGGATTCCGTCTTCGCGCCTGCTGGTCGCCGCCGACACGGGAACTCCTCCGGCGCCCATCTTCGATTCCTTGGCGCGATCGCTGGCGGCCCGAGGCTGGCGGTTCGATTCGCTCCGGGCGGGACAAATCCTGACCTACGGCGACGGTGCCCGTTGCGAGGTCGTGGCTCCTGCCTTTGGTCGTGCGGTGGAGCGCAACCAGGCCAGCCTCGCCCTGCGGTTTCGCCACGACACCGCCGCCGCGCTGGTGGCCGGCGATGCCGATTCCGTCTCGGAATCGTTCCAGATGGCGTCGGGAATCCCGCTTCGCAGCCAGGTGCTGCTGGCGGGACACCACGGATCCAAACATTCGTCGTCGCTTGCCTGGCTGCGCCTGGTGGAACCGCGCCACGCCATCCTTTCCTACGGCCGCACCAACCGCTACGGCCACCCCAATCCGGAAGTGCTGGCGCGCCTGGATTCGGTGGGTGCCAAGATCTGGCGAACCCCCGAAGGGGCGGTGACGGTGGCGCTTTCCGGGGCGGGTGTGGAGGTCCGCGGGAGCGATCCTCCGTTCTGGGGCGGACCGTGGCGCCGTCGCGTCCTATCTTTGGCCCACCCATGGATCTGGAATCGTCCCTGAAGGAAGTGTTCGAAGGCACCCGCGTGGTGCGAAGGCCCGTGACGGGATTCGTCACCGGCTACCATGAACTGCCGTACCGCCTGGTGGGCCCGTCCGACGGGGCGTCGGTGCAGATCTCGGGTACGATCATGGTCTCGCAGCGCATCGTGCTGACCATGCGCCAGATCGCGGAGCAGTTCGGGCAGGTGTTCGATGGCGACGAGGGCTTCATGGACCAGGAACTGGTGGGCCGCAGCTTCCAGTTCGCCGTGGCGCGCGATTCCAACAAGAGCATCCGCCACGAACACCTGAAGATCGAACGTCGGCAGGAACGGTTCGAAGAACTGCTGGAAGGCGTGGAGGACGAACTCGCGCGTGCCGAAGACACCCGCACGGGCCTGATCTCGTGCCCCCAGCCTCGGTTCTATCCGGTGTCGGTGGACCGCTTCATCCGGGAGATCCTGGACCGGGAATTCCGCGGATAGGGGCGGAACGCTCCGGACACGGTATCTTTGTGCGTCCAAGTGGAACAACAATCACACCATGACGCGCCGGGGGCCTTGGATCTGAGGACCCCCTTGTCGGGCACCCGCCGCGCCTTCGAGGGCCGCTACCTCAAGATCGACGTTCTCGAGTTCGGCGGCCGCGCGCCCGCCGTGCGCGAGGTGGTGCGCGTCCATTCCGGCGTCTGCGTGCTGGGCGTCGATCGCGACGGATATGTGATGCTGGTGCGCCAGTTCCGCCAGGCGATCGACCGCGTGATCCTGGAGCTGCCCGCCGGGGTGCGCGACATCGGCGAGACCGCGATCGCGGCCGCAAACCGGGAATTGTCGGAAGAGGCGGGGCTTGTCGGCGGCACCTGGACGCATCTGCTGCACTACGCCCACGCCGAAGGCTATTCCGACGGCTGGATGGATCTGTTCCTGGCCCTGGACTGCGATCGATCCGACAACCATCCCGATCCGGGCGAAGAGCTGGAACTGGTCGACATCCCGGTGCGGGAATTTTACGCGATGCTCGATCGCGGCGAATTCGTCGACGCCAAGACCATCCTGGCGGCCTCGAGCGCCAGACGGATCTTGACGGAACGGTGGGGTGGATGAGCCGACCCGAGGTCCTGCCCGCCAAGGAATCGATCTTGCCCTACCTCTGGGAGCAGGTCCGCCCCTGGCGGCTCCAGGTGGGGTTGGGGATCCTGGCCACGGTGCTTTCCGTCGCGCTCGACCAGGTGTCGCCGCACCTGGTGGGCGTGCTCATCGATGGTCTGCGCGCGGGCTGGGGGCGTTCGCAGGTGGTGGTGGTCCTGCTTCAGCTGCTGGGCGCCGCGCTGGTGGGGGCGGGTCTGCTCTGGGCGCAGCGCTACCTCGTGATCCGCGCCTCGCGCGCCATGGAACACGACCTCCGCCTGCGCCTGTTCGAGCGTCTCATGCGCATGCCGCCGTCGTTCCAGGACCGCCACCCCAAGGGCGAACTGATGACCTTGGCCACCTCCGACCTGGACCGCATCCGCGACGTCCTGGGGCCGGCCATCCTGCACCTGTTCCGCACCGGGTTGTCGGTCGTGTTCTCGGTGTCCTACCTGCTCTGGCGCGACTGGCGGTTGGCGGTGTGGGCGTTCCTGCCACTGTGCGCCATGCCGTTCCTGGCCAACCGCGCGATGCACGCCATGCACAAGGCGTTCGCTCGGATGCAGGAAAAACTCACCCTGCTTTCCAACTTCACCCACGACGCCCTGGCCGGCATGACGGTGGTCAAGGGGTACGGGCGGGAAGAAACCTTCGCACAAGGACTGGAATCCCACTCCGACGCCCTGCGCCAGGCGCAGAGCCGCTCGGCGTGGTCCACCGGCGCGTTGTGGCCCGCGGTTTCCGCGCTGGGCGGGATCGGGATGGTGGTGCTGGTCTGGAGAGGCTCCGCCATGGTCGCCAGCGGCGAAACCTCGGTGGGCGTGCTGTCCACCGCGGTCATGGTGTTCTTCCGGTTGCAGTGGCCCTTGATCGGGCTCGGATGGGTGTCCAGCATGCTGCAGCGCGGGGCCACCAGCCTGTCGCGCATGCGCACCCTGGAACGCGACATGGAGCGCTGCGAGGCGGAAGAGACGGAGGCTTCGGTCGAACACCTGCCGGGACCGCGCGCGACCCCGCCGGTGCTGGAGGTGCGCAACCTGTCGTTCCGCTATTCGCCCGACCGCCCTTGGGCCCTGCGCGACGTGTCGCTGCGGCTGGAACCCGGCCAGGGGCTGGGGATCGCGGGCGGACCGGGATCGGGCAAGACCACGCTGCTGCAGCTCCTTTCGGGGCTGCGTCGCCCGCCTCCTGGGACCGTCTTCGCGGATGGTCAAGATCTGTCGCGCGTGTCGGCCGACGAGGCCGCCTCGCTCTTTTCGATCGTGCCGCAGGACGGGTTCCTCTTTTCCGAGACCATCGCGACCAACATCGCGCTGGGACGGGCCGAATCCGAATCCGCCGCCGACCCCGGACCGTGGCTGGAGGCATCCTGCTTCGCGCAGGACCTGCCCCAGATCCCGCAGGGGCTCGACGCGATGCTGGGCGAACGCGGGATCAACCTTTCCGGAGGGCAGAGGCAACGGCTCGCGCTGGCCAGGGCCTTGGCGCGCCAGGCTCCGGTGCTGCTCCTGGACGACACGCTGTCGGCCGTGGACGCCCACACCGAAACCCGCATCCTGGAACGCCTGGGGCCCTTCCTGGCCGGTCGCAGCCTGGTGGTCACCAGCCACAGGTATTCGGCGTTCCGGTTCGCGTCCGGCATCCTGGTCCTGGAAAACGGGGCCGTGATCGAGCGCGGCGCCCACGACCAGCTGGTGGCCCAGGGAGGCTACTACGCCAAGGCCTGGCGCATGCAGGCCCTGCAACGGGAGATCGAGGAATCGTGAACGCCGCGACCGACACCGTGAAGAAGGGATCCGACGCGTCGCTGGTGCGCAGGCTCTGGCCCTTCGCCAAGCCCGTGAAGGGGACCCTCGCGCTGGCCGCGGTGCTGATGGCCGCCGAAGACCTCCTGCCGTTCGCGGGGCCGCACCTTCTGCGCAAGATCGTCGACGCCCTGCAGGCGGGCGCCGAACTCGACGTGGTCCACAAGCTGGTGCTGCTGCTGTTCGCCGCGGTGGCGGGCGGAGCTGCCGCCGGGTTCCTGCGGGCGGTGTCCATCGAGTACGTGTCGGCCACGGTCGTCCATGGGCTGCGCTCCCACCTTTGGAGGCACGTCCTGTCGCAGGGGATGGCGTTCTTCCACAAGCGCCCGGTGGGCGAGCTCATGACCCGGCTCAACAACGACGTCGACGCCGTGAACCGCCTGCTTTCTGAAGTGGTCCTGGACTTGACGGGATCCGTCCTCATGATCGTGTTCGGCACCGCCTACATGCTCTGGATCGATTGGCGCCTGGCCCTGTGCTGCCTGGCGTTCCTGCCGCCCATGCTGCTGGCCACCCACATCTTCCGTCTGCAGGTGCGCGATTCCAACCGCCAGGTCCGGGTGGAACTGGCCGCGCTGAACACCTCGCTGCAGGAGAACCTCGACGGCGCGGCCCTGGTGAGGGCGTTTTCGCTGCGCGAGCGCAGGTCGCGCTCCTTCGCGCGCCACAACGCCGACCTCCGCGACACCTGGTACCGCAACGTCTCGTACTACGCCTACTACTTCCCGACCCTCAACATCATGACCGAGTTCGCCACCGCGTGCCTGTTCTTCGTGGGCGCCACGCTGTTCCATTCCGGCGCGGCGAGCCTGGGGACCCTGGCGGCCTTCTCGTGGACCATGGGCATGTTCTTCCGTCCGCTGCGGGAACTGTCGGATCGCATCACCAACCTGCAGCAGAGCCTGGCGGCCGCCGAACGCGTGTTCCAGCTTTCCGACGAACGCACCGTGGTGCCTTCGGGAACGGCGCGGCTGGGCCCCGACCTTCGCGGGAGCGTGGAGTTCGATTCGGTCGTGTTCGGCTACGACCCGGCCCACCCCGTGGTCAAGGACGTCTCCTTCCGGATCGCTCCGGGCGAGACGGTGGCGCTGGTGGGCGCGACGGGCTCCGGGAAATCCACGCTGGCGGCGCTCCTGTGCCGGTTCCACGACCCCCGGTCCGGGCGCGTGCTGCTGGACGGCGTGGACCTCAGGGAGCTGTCGGCCGACGACCGGGGGCGCGCGCTGGGCATCGTGCCGCAGGAGCCCTACCTGTTCCCGGGGAGCCTCTACCAGAACGTGGCCATGGGCCGCGACATCCCTCGCGAGCGGGTCGCCCGGCTCCTGGAGCACGTGCGCCTGGGGGCCTTCGTGGACGCCCTCCCCGACGGGATGGACACCGAGGTGGGCGAGCGCGGCGCGAGGCTTTCCACGGGGCAAAGACAACTTCTGTCGTTCGCGCGGGCGCTCTGCCACGATCCGGCGGTCCTGATCCTGGACGAAGCCACGGCGTCCATCGACTCGCAGTCGGAACAGGCCTTGCAGGAGGTCACCCGCGATGTGCTGGGCGAGCGGTCGTCGCTGGTGATCGCGCACAGGCTTTCCACCATCCGCGACGCGACGCGGATCCTGGTCCTGTCCCACGGCGAGATCCGCGAGCGGGGCACGCACGACGAGCTGATGGCCCTGGAAGGCATCTACCACCGGCTTTGGACGTTGCAATCCGCCGGCGCGTAGGGAGGCCGGAGGCGCCTCGCGCGTCGAATGCGATCCATGGGATCTCCCCCGACTCCTCGAATCGGGCGTGGTTCGTACCTTTGATCGACCAATCATCGGACCGACCGGAGGCGCGATACATGGCGAAGATGCGTATGCAGTTGCGGGGGGCGACGACGATGGCTGTCGCGATGCTCGCGATGGTGTCCTGCAAGGAAAAGTCCGCTCCGGGCTCCGGGGTTCCCGACGCCTCCGTGCCTGCCGCGGAATCCGGCGTCCAGGAGCCCGGCTTCACCCGGGCGGAGATCCGCCGCGAAACCCCGTTGGAAATCGACACCGCGGGCCTTGCCAAGTCCGCGGCCAAGGATGCGGCGTCCGCGACCAAGGGCAAGGACACCGTGGCCGCTTCGCCCAAGCCGCCGCCCGTGCAGGCGCAACCGCCCAAGAAGGAACCCGTTGCCGTCGCCACGCCCGCGGCGCCCGTCGGCAAGGCCGAAGCGGTGCCGGTATCGGGATCGGTCGTTCCCAACGAAACCGGCGAATGGGTCCTGCAGGTCAATGTCCACAAGTCGGAAGCCGACGCCAAGGCGCAGATCTCCAAGCTGGGGCAGGCGGGGATCCCCGCCTACGCGGTTCCGGTGCCCACCGGCGACGCGAATCTTTCCGGGAACTACTGGCGCGTTCGCGTGGGCCGGTTCACCACCCGCGCCGACGCCCAGACCTACGGCAAGTCGGTCCTCGAGCCCAAGGGGCTCAAGTTCTGGATCGATCGCAAGTCCAACGAATCCAGACAGGGAGCCTGATGAAAGCGCCATCCATCCACGTCGTGAACCTCGGTTGCTCCAAGAACCTGGTCGACACCGAGCGCGTCTACGGCGACTTTTTGACCGCGGGGTTCCGCATGGCGGAATTCCCCGAGCAGGCCTCCGTGGTGGTGGTCAACACCTGCGGTTTCATCGAGGCCGCCAAGGAAGAATCGATCAACGAGATCCTGGCCAGGATCGCCGAGCGCAAGCGTGGACAGAAAGTGGTCGTGGCGGGCTGCCTCAGCCAGCGGTACATGGGGGACCTCAAGAGCGAAATCCCCGAGGTCGACCTGTGGGCGGGCACCTACAAGCCTGGAGAACTGGTCGACATGGTGAAGCGATCCGGGTGGGGGATGCAGCCGGAATGCGCGTCCGAACGCGTGGTACCGCGCGTGCTCACCACGGCCAAGCACTACGCGTACCTGAAGGTCTCGGAAGGCTGCGACCGCGTCTGCAGCTTCTGCGCCATTCCCGCCATCCGCGGCAAGCACGAATCCCGCACGCCCGAAGAGATCGTGCAGGAAATCAGGGATCTGCACGGCGCGGGCGTCCAGGAAGCCATTCTCATCGCCCAGGACCTCACCTACTGGGGCAAGGACCTGGGCAAGGGGCATTCGTTGTCCAAGCTGCTCAGGCGGATCCTGGACGAAACGGAAGTCCCCTGGATCCGGCTCACCTACGCCTACCCCCAGTTCGTCGACGACGACCTGCTGGAGCTGATGGCCACCTCCGGACGCATCTGCAGGTACCTGGACATGCCCTTGCAGCACGGATCGGAGCGCATGCTCAAGTCGATGCGCCGCGGCCACACCCGCGCCGGACTGCGCGAGCTGCTCGGGCGCATCCGTTCGGCGGTCCCCGACATCGCCCTGCGCACCACGTTTTTACTGGGGTTCCCCGGCGAGACGGAAGACGATTTCCAGGAGCTCATGGAGCTGGTGGAAGAAACCCGGTTCGAGCGTCTGGGCGGATTCACCTACTCCCCGGAAGAGGGAACCCCGGGGTTCACGCTTCCCGACGCGGTGGATCCGGACCTCGCCCAGGACCGCCTGGCGCGTCTGATGCGCCGCCAGTCCGAGATCAGCCTGGAGCTCAACGAGGAACGGATCGGACAGGAATTGACCGTACTGGTGGACGAGGTCGCCGAAGGCCAGTCGCATCGGTTCTCGGCGCGGACGGAATTCGACGCTCCCGAGGTCGACAATTCGGTCCAGATCATGGACGGCGACGCCGATCCGGGCGAGTTCTGCCGCGTGAAGATCGTGGGCGCCACCGAATACGACCTGGAAGCGGTGGTGGTCGGGTCCGACGCCTGAGGCCGACGGCGGTGCCGGACCCGCGTCCCGAACTTCCCGACGCCCTGCGCCGGTTCGCATCCTACCACAAGGACGAACTGGGCCATTCGCCGTTGACCGCCGAAGGCTACCGCGCCGACCTGGAAGGGCTGCTTTCCGAAGCGGGGGAGTTGCGATGGGAGTCGCTCGACCCCGCCAAGCTCCGGCGCAAGCTCGCCCAGCGCGTGCGCGACGGAGGTGCCGCCTCCACGGTGGCGCGCAAGGTGGCGGCCCTGAAATCCTTCGGGAAGCTCGCGCGGCGCGAAGGGTGGCTGGGTTCCGACCCGGCCCGAGGCATCTCGATCCCCAAGAAGGCTTCGCGGTTGGTGGAAGTCGTCGGAGCGGACGCGATCGAGGCCGCGATCGCCTCCGAGGCAGCCTTGGAGCATGCCGCGGTCGCCCCGCAGGACAAGGCGCGGCATCTGAGGGCCCGGGTGCTGCTGGAACTGCTGTGGGGGTCGGGGTTGCGCCTGGCCGAAACGGTGGGTCTGGATTGGAGCGCGGTCGACCTGCGGCAGGCGAGCGTGCGCGTGACGGGCAAAGGCGGCAAGGAACGGGTGGTTCCGCTGACCGATCCCGCGGTCCGCGCCTTGGAACGCTGGAAGGCGATCGGGTCGGGGAGCGGCCCGGCCTTTCCCGGAAGACATGGCCGGATCGGCCGGACCACGCTGGAAAAGGAGATCGCCCGCGCCTTGGGAAGGTCGGATGGCGGTCCCGATTGGCCGCACGCCCTTCGCCACTCCTTCGCGACCCATCTCCTGGATGGCGGCGCCGATCTGGTTTCGGTCAAGGAGTTGCTTGGGCATTCCGGGTTGGCGGCGACCCAGGTCTACACCCATGTTTCCGTGGAGCGGCTGAAGAAGGCCTACCGGCAGGCGCACCCCAGGGCCTGACGTCCGGCACGGTTTGTCGATGGATCTCGGTTTCCGGATTGGAAACGTCCCCTCGCGGACCTAAATACAAGGTTCGATGCTCTCTGCAATTTCCGGCATCCCGTTGCTGGCGTCCTTGTCTTCGTGGGCAGGTTCGACCGCGGGAACGCCAGTCGCGAACCTCCTTGATTCCTTGTTCCAGCCGTGGGTGGCATGGTTCGCCGTCGTGTTGTCCGCGGGCGGGGCTTCGTGGATCGTGGCGCAGGTGTTCGGGCGTCGCCGGGAGCTGCGGCAATCCCGCGACATGGAGCGCATCCGCGTGATCCTCGACGAACTGCCCGAAGGCATCACCATCCTGGACCTGCAGGGGCGGATCCAGTGGATGAGCGAATCGACGCGCCGGCTGTTCGGATGGGACATCCGGATGACCAAGGGGCGATCGGCATTCGAGCTGGTCCATCCCGACGACCGCGAACGGATGATCGAACGGTTCTCGGCTCTCCAGACCCGACCGGGTCAGCTCGACGCGGTGGAGTTCCGGTTCCAGCGCGCCGACGGCGGCTGGGTCCCGCTGGAAGCCACCGCCCGCAACCTGAGGGAAGTGGACGGCATCGGCGGGGTCCTGATCTCCGGACGCGACCTGTCGGAACGTTCGCTCGCCAACCAGCAGCTGGAAGATGCCAAGCTCCACGCCGAACGCGTCCTGGCGGAAAAGAACGAGTTCCTCGCCATCCTGGGGCACGAGGTGCGCACCCCGCTGCAGGCGATCTACGCGGCCCTGGACGTGGTGAATCGACAGATTCCGGTGGCCGATTCCTCCCGGGAGGTCGTGGAGCACGCCACGCGTTCGGCCGAATCCCTCCTGCAGATCCTCGACGATCTGCTCGTGATGTCGCGAGCGGAATCCAAGCTCGTCCCGGTCCGGCGCGTTTCGTTCGATCCGTGCGCCTTGAGCGCCGAGATCGTGGGCCTGTTCGACGTCCCCGCCCGCAGGGGCGGAGGGAGCATCCGCCTGGTGGTCCCCGCCACCACCGGCAGGATGCTGGGCGATCCGGCCCGGCTGCGACAGGTCCTGTCGAACCTGGTGGGGAACGCGGTCCGCTACGCGGGACACGCGGAAATCGAAGTCGCCTACCAGGAGGTCGACGACCACGCGGTGTGGGAAGTCCGCGATCGAGGCCCCGGACTGCAGGAGGGCGACGCCTCCCGGTTGTTCCGCAAGTGGGAGCGCGGGCGCGAGGATGTTCCGGGATCGGGGCTGGGGCTTTCGATCGTGGCCGACATCGTGCAGTCCATGAGCGGCGCGTTGCAGGCCTTCCCGCGAGAAGGCGGCGGGCTGCTGGTGCGCGTGCGCCTTCCCCTGGTCGCTCCCGAGGCGACGGGTTCGGATGCGCATCCGGAACGTCCGGTTCCGGCGGTTCCCGGGAACTCCCGCAAGCCTCGCGTGCTCGTGGCCGAAGACGACCGCACCAACCAGGTCGTGATCCGCAGGCAGCTGGAAAACCTGGGTTGCCAGCCGGTGGTCGCTCCCGACGGCGCCGTCGCGCTTTCCATCCTGGAAAAGGAATCCTTCGATCTGATCCTGCTCGATTGCCAGATGCCCGTGATGGACGGGTTTTCCGCCGCGCGGGAAATCCGTCGCCGCGAATCCGAAATCGGCGCCGCACGCCTGCCGGTCCTGGCCGTCACGGCCTGGGCCATGCAGGAAGATCGCGAGCAATGCCTGCGAAGCGGCATGGACGAGGTCCTCACCAAGCCGCTGCGCCCTGCCGACCTGGCCGACGCGCTCGCGCGCTGGATCGGCCACCGCAAGGACTGACGCTGCCTACCTGGGGAGTTCGTCCACGGCCTGCTCGCCGCGTTCGCGGTCCTTTTCTCCGGGGGTGGGCTTGGGGCCGCAGGCGGTGGCGACAAGACCGATCAAGGCCAGTAGACCGAGGGCGCGGACGAGGGGCGAGCGTGTCGACATGTGGGGATTCTCCGTGGTTGGTGTGGGTGGGGATCCGGTCCGGCGCCTCAGCGCCAATCGGCCAGGGAGTTTTCCGCCCCGGACAGCCTCGAGGTCTCGTTGCTGCGCGCTGCGTGGATCAGGCGCTGGCCTGTCGAAGAAATAGCAGGAAAGAACGGTCCCAGCCACCGGAAAACGCGGCCGGGCAGGAAAATCCGTTCCGTCCTGGGGTGGTCCCGACAGATTCTGGTGGAAAGTTCGGCCAGCGTGGCCGGGTCGTCGCCGCGCAGCGTGGCGCGCTTGGGCAGCTGTGCGCGGCCCAGCAGTTCGGCCAGTCGCGAGACCCCCTGGGAACGCGACTGCCAGCAGACGCGGCCCGGCGTCGATCGCGGATGCGGCAGGACCAGGGTGTCGCCCCTGCGCAGCGGGGCGAGCATCTCGCTGGCCCAGCCCATTTCCACCACGCAACAGCGGATGTCGGAGGTTTCGGCGATCAGGTCGGCGCGCCGGCGCGCCGCCATGGGCCACCAGTCGGCCTGCCGCAGCGGTGCGGTGCTGGAAAGCTTCGCGACGTCGATCCCTCCGACACGCGTGGCGGCTTCCAGGATCGCGCGGGTGCCCCCCACTTCGATCTCCTCGGCGCGATCGGGATCGGATCCGGCCGACAGGCAGACCATGACGCGGTCCACGCCGGTCATGGCCTCGTGCAGGATGTGGGCGTGCGAGATCTCCCCGAAGCTGCAGCGCAGGTGGTGCCGCCAGCGTTCGGTGAACGCCCGCGGATCGCGCGAAAAGACCGACACTTCGTGTCCTCGACGATCCAGCTCCTCGACGAGCGGGAACCCCCAGAACGAGGTCGCTCCGATGACCAGGATCTTCATCCCGGCCTCAGACGAGAGGCTGCTCGTTCAGGCGTTCCTCTTCGTCTTCTTCCGCCTGGCGGGCATCGTGTTTCTTGACCACGATCTGCAGCACGATCCCCAGCACGATGCAGGCGACGCCCAGCGCCAGGAGTCCCATCACCTTGTCGCGCTTGGGAGTGCCTTCCAGCCGGACTTCCCAGTATTCGCCGGCCACCGAATCGAGGCCCGTGTTCGCGCCGTCGTGCTTGCGGATGGCCGGGCCGTGCGCCAGGAACCGTCCGCGGATGGAATCTTCCAGAGCTGCCTTGCCCAGCTTGGCGGCCTGGATCTGGATGAGCGCTTCGAACTTGGGGACCACCGAGCCTTCCGCATTCTTTTCCGACGATTGCACCTTGATGGCGCCGCCGGCCGAGTCGATCCTCATGAACGACTTGACCGCGGGGCCCAGGAACTTCGGTTGCGAAGAAACCACCACGATCTTCACGAGTCCGGAGTCGGTGCCGGCCCATGCGGGGAACACGGCGGTCGGTTCCGACTTGATCCCCATGATGTTCACTTGGCGGATGCTGGGAGCGGTGAGGTCGTAGCGCAGGCTGTCGTGCAGCACGACCACGTCGTCGGGTTGCACCGCCAGCTCCCTTGCCGCCACGATCTTGTCGGCGGATGCGATCGACCAGTTGTGGATGCCGTACCACGCCAGGACGAGCCCGATCAGGATGAGTGGGAAGGACAGGATCCGCCAGATCTGTACGAGGAGCTTCATGATTCCAATCTAAACGATTCCCGCGGCTTGAGCGGAATTTCGGCGCCGGTGTCGGGCGACCCGGTCAGATCAGGATCTTGACGCGGTCCTTCAGGAAGTCGGGGGTGTTGCGGCGGACCATGGCCTCGATCTGGCCGTGGGTGTACTTCATGCTGAAGTGCTTGAGCACGATGTGCTGGAACCGGCATGCGTCGGGGTCGGCCTTGAGGAAGTCCATCAGCTCGAACAGGTGCAGGTGGCCTTTGGGGCGGGCCATCTCCACGTCGTCGGGCATGATGAAGGTCGTTTCGATCACCAGGATGTCGGAATCCAGGCAGTGGGGTTCCTTTTCCAGCGTCCGGAGGGTGGTGTCCCCGATGAACGTCAGCCGCGGCTGGGCGGTCTCGGTTTCGATCGCCACGCCTTGGCGCTTCAGCGCGCCCAGTTCGTGTCCGGGAGTGCCCGCGAATTCGGGTTTGAGCTTCTTGCGGATCTCCTGGACGGTGAACCCCAGGGACCGGACCCGGTGGTCCACGGGAAAGGTCGACACCCTCAATTGCCGGTTGAGTTCGATCGTGTCGCGCTTGCCCAGCGGGACGAAGTCGGGGATGTATTCAGGGCGGTTGCGGTGGCCTTCCAGATCGCACCAGGCCTGCGCCAGATTCTGCAGCGGCTGCACCAGGAAGTCGGGCACGTGGTATCGGGCCGGCGGGATGTTGAGCATCCGGCGCAGCGAGAAATGCCGCAAGAGGCCTCGGGCGTGGTCGCCGTGGGAGTGGGTCAGGAAGACATGGGACAGTCTCACGGCTTCGATGGGGCATTCGCCCATGTCGAAACAGAGCTTCCATTCCGGGACCATCAGGTAGGTGGCCAGACCCCCGATCGAGAATCCTTGGAGTTCCAACCCTCCGCAGTCCAGGGTGACGGGGCAGGAGGGGCGGTGGAGGACATCGATGGGTTCCGTCATGGTCGGGGGCTAAGATAACTTGCTCGGATCTTTCTAGCTTGTATGCCCATGCCTGCGACCTCCGCGAATCGGCCGAACGTGCGGCGCGTGCTAAGGGGCAATCCTGCCGCTCCTGGCGTCGCCATGGGCAGGTGCATCCTCATCCACGAGGAAAAGCCCGTCGTCAACGACCGCATCCTGGAACCACACGAAGTGGAACCGGAAATCCGTCGATTCGACGCGGCCATCGACGAGGCGCGCAAGGAATTGACGGAGCTTCGCGAGAAGGTGCTCCAGGAAGTCGGCGAATCGGAAGCGAGGGTGTTCGACGCCCACCTGCTGTTCCTGGGCGACCACGAACTCATGGGCAACACCCGCAAGGCCATCTCCGAAGAACGCAAGGACGCGGGGTTCCTGCTGCGCCGCCGGTCCGAGGAACTGTCCAAGCGCCTGGCCCGCATTCCCGACGCCTACCTGCGCGAGCGCGCCACCGACCTGGAAGACGTGGCCGAACGCGTGGTGCGCCAGCTCGTCAAGGGGCAGCGCCGTCGCGCCATCGAGCTGCACGAACCGTCCATCGTGGTCGCGCACAACCTCAATCCTTCCACGCTCACCCAGTTGCGGGTCCGCAACGTGCTGGGCATCGCGACGGATCTTGGCGGGCCCACTTCGCACGTGGCCATCCTGGCGCGGGCGCTGCACCTGCCGGCCGTCTCGGGACTGGCCAACGCCGCGACGGGACTTGTCCAGACCGGCGACTTCGTGGCGCTCGACGGCAACGCCGGCACCCTGGTGGTGCATCCCACGGAAAAGGAACGCAAGGCCCTGGGCGACCGCCAGGAGGCCCTGCGCAAGTTCGAGCTCGAACTGTTCAGCCTGCGCGACCTGCCTTCGGTCACCATGGACGGCCGTTCGGTGCTGCTTTCGGCCAACATCGAGCTTCCCGTGGAAGCGGAGAACGCCATCTCCGTGGGCGCCCACGGCATCGGGTTGTTCCGCACCGAGTTCATCTACCTGGGCCAGGGGCACATCCCCACGGAAGAAGAACAGCTGGGGGCCTACCGGTTCATCGTCGAGCGCATGGCTCCGCGTCCGGTGATCATCCGCACCCTGGATGCCGGCGGCGACAAGATCGTCGACGCCCTGCAGGGGTCGCAGCCCGACCAGAATCCGTTCATGGGCTGGCGGTCCATCCGCATGTGCCTGGATCGCCCCGACGTGTTCCTGCCGCAGCTGCGCGCCATCCTTCGGTCTTCGGTCCACGGGAACGTGCGCATCCTGTTCCCCATGATCGCCGACATCCACGAGCTGCGCGAGGCCAAGCACCTGCTGGAAACCGCGCGCAAGGAGCTGGATGAAAAGGGGATCCCCTACGCCAAGGACGTGCCTGTCGGGGCCATGGTCGAAGTCCCTTCCGCCGCGATGTGCATCGGGGCGTTG
>ENA-UPSM01003618-UPSM01003618.1-activated-sludge-metagenome-genome-assembly--contig:-NODE-3618-length-17097-cov-7.778019_pt1 | contig 17097 bp, 20 predicted proteins | sample MGYA00238181_ERZ773283 | MGnify/ENA primary metagenome ERZ773283 (study PRJEB29023, sample SAMN05720199) | activated sludge metagenome | isolation source: Anaerobic digester | place: Japan...
TGAGGAGGCCGAGCGGGATGAACAGATTGACGAGGAGCTGCTCCCCGTTGCGCAGACTGAGCGCGAGCTCGATCCGGTACTGAGCGATCGTGGCCCTCATGGAGCGTCCGCCGAATGTCCCCGTCGGCGCGCCCTGGCCCCGCCGCGGCCGCCCCGACGGGATTCGGCCGCTGCATCGGGTTCGGCCGTCAGCTTCAGGAAGACCTCTTCGAGTTGCTGGCGCCCGGCCTGGAGGTCGCCGAGGAGGATGTCCTGCCCGGCGAGCCACGTGGTGAGCGAGGCGACGGTCGCCGGCGTCGGGGCCAGGCCCACCCGGTAGCGGCCGGGCTCGAGTTCGGCGACCGGCCCCTGCAGCGCGGCCCCGAGGGCGCTGAGGTCGATGCCGGGACGGGCGCGGAAGGCGAACTCCTCGGCGTCACCGCCGGCGAGCAGCTCGTCGGGTGTGCTGTCGGCCACGACGCGTCCGTTGTCGATGATCACGATCCGGTCCGCGAGCGCCTCGACCTCGGCCAGGTCGTGGGTGGTCAGCATGACGGTGACCCCCTCGGTGGCGAGGGAGCGGATGAGGTCACGGATGAGCTGGCGGCCCGACACGTCCACCCCCGCCGTCGGCTCGTCGAGGAAGACCACCTCGGGGCGGCCGATGATCGCGAGCGCCAGGCTCAACCGCTGCTGTTCGCCTCCGGACAGCGAGCGGAACGGCGTGCTCGCCCGGTGCCCGAGCCCCACGAAATCGAGCAGGCGCTCCGGATCGTGTGGCGTGTCGTAGTAGCTGGCGAACAGCCGCACAGCCTCGATGGGGCGGATGGCGGTGTACGTGCCGCCGCTCTGCAGCATGACGCCCACCCGACGGTTCAGTTCCGTCCGGTCGGTGCGAGGGTCGAGTCCGCACACCCGCACCGACCCCGACGTGGGCCGGCGGTAGCCCTCCAGGCACTCGATGGTCGACGTCTTGCCGGCCCCGTTGGGGCCGAGTACCACCGTGATGTCACCTTCGTGGGCGCCGAAGCTGATGTCGTCCACGGCGACGACGTCGCCGTAGCGGACCTGCAGGCGATCGACCTCGACGATGGGCACCGTGTGACGTTACTTCGTGTGCCCCAGCAGCAATCCAGCCAGGTCATCGATGGTGGTCACGACGTGGTCGGCCCCCGCGTCGGTCAGCTCGTCGTCGGGTGCGTACCCCCAGGACACACCGATCGTGAGCAGGCCGAAGTGCCGACCGCCATCGACGTCGAAGTTGCGGTCGCCGACCATCACCGCGCTCGTGGCCGGCGCACCGATCGCCTCGAGGTCGCCGAGCGCCTCGCCGATCACGTCGATCTTGTTGTGCCCTGGCTGGGTCATCGACGCCGCTGCCACGACGTCGAAGCGACGACGCAGGTCGAAATGCTCGAGCATCCGCTCCGCGACCTCCACGCCCTTGGAGGTCCCGGTCGCCAGCGCGTGGCCCGATGCCCTCAGGCGATCGAGCAGGTCGGGCACGCCCGGGTACACCTCGCACTCGAACTCGCCGTGGTCGCGGTAGTGGCGGCGGTAGATCACCCGGGCATCGTCGAGGCGATCCTCGGGCACGCCGATCCCGGCGAGCATGGCCATGATCGGCGGACCCAGCAGTCCCAGGAGCGCAGCGCGACCCGGGTCCGGCAGACCGAGTTCGTGGAGGGTCGCCTCCATACAACTGACGATGCCGGGCGCGGAGTCCCAGACCGTGCCGTCGAGATCGAAGATGATCGGGCGTGGGACGTCGGGCATCTCGGCGAGGCTAGTGAGCGGCCGGACCCCTACGATGTGGGGCGTGGGACCGATGGGGGGCTGGACGACGTGGCGGAGACGCGCCGCGATCGCTGTTGGGGCGAGCGCCGTGCTGCTCGGTGGCGCGAGCTGTACCCAGCGAACGATGGACGAGAGCATCCGCGACATCACGCCCACCACGACCATCGCGCCGGCGCCGACCCAGCCGGGAGCGACCGTGCCGGCCGTGACGGTGGCCGGCAGCGAGTTCGTGGCCCGCGTCGCAGCCGTCGACACCTCCGAGCTGGTACTGGGTGCTGCGTTCAACCGGCAGTTCCTCACGTTGCAGTTCCTGGCCGTCGGGCTCGACGCGACCGAGTCGAAGTGCGCCGCCGACTCCATCACGGCCGCATCGGGCGACGAGTTCGCCTCCCGCCCGGTCAGCCAGGTCATGTCCGGCGCGGGCATTACTCCCGACGTGCTCCTTCCCTGTGTGTCCACCGATCGGATGGTGGCTCTCTCGAAGGCCGGCGCCGGCGCCGACCTCAAACGCATTCCGCCCGACGTGTTGCGGTCGACCCTCACCGAGTTGGCGTCGGCCGGCTACGAGACGGTGGGCCTCACCCCCGTCGAGTCGACGTGCCTCGCCGAGCGGGTCGTCGGTACCTACACCGACGCCGATCTGGCCGAGGTGATGACGACGCTCAGCCTGCCGGCTGATCGAGCGGTCACCGCCCTTCCGACCTGTGTGACCGGCGAACGGGCGAACGAACTCGGAGCTTGAGGGTCTCGGCCACTACCGTTGCTGGCCATGTTGGACATCCGTCTCTTCCGCAACGAGCTCGACCAGGTCAGGGCAGGTCTCGCCCGTCGCGGCGAGAGCATGGACTCGATCGACGACGTCATCCGTCTCGACACCGAGGTACGCGAGGTCAACACCTCGCGTGACGATCTGCGGTCACGAATCCGGGCCATCTCCGGCGAGGTCGGCCAGCTCATGCGGGACGGGCTCAAGGAGGAGGCCGGCGAGCTGCAGGCCGAGAGCCGGTCGCTCGGCGAGCGGGAGAAGGAGCTCGACGCCCACTCGGCCACGGTGGCGGCCGAGCTCCGCGATCTGCTGCTGCGCCTGCCGAACCTCCCCGCCGACGATGCTCCCGACGGCCTCGGCGAGACCGACAACGTCGTCACCCGCATCGAGCACTTCGACCCCGACTCCTACCAGGACCACCAGCGTGTGGCGCACTGGGACACGGGCGAGGCGCTCGGCGTCCTCGACGTCGAGCGCGGTGTGAAGATGTCGGGCTCGATGTTCGTCATGTACCGCGGTTCGGGGGCGACGCTCGTTCGGGCCCTCTGCCAGCTGGCGCTCGACCGCAACGCGGACCTCTACGAAGAGGTCCGTCCCCCGACGCTCGTGCGGACCGACACCATGGTGTCCACCGGCCACCTGCCGAAGTTCGCCGAAGACGCGTACCACCTCGAACGCGACGACCTGTACGCCATCCCGACCGCCGAGGTGCCACTGACGTCGCTGGCCCGCGACGAGATCCTCGACGAGGCCGTGCTCCCGATGCGCCTCATGGCCCACACCTCGTGCTACCGGCGCGAGGCGGGCTCGGCGGGCAAGGACACCCGCGGCCTGCTGCGCGTGCACGAGTTCGACAAGGTCGAGCTCCTGGCGTACGCGACCGCCGACCAGGCGGCCGGCATCCACGCCGAGATCCTCGCCCGGGCCGAGGCGCTGCTCACCGACCTCGGCCTCGCCTACCGGGTGCTCGACCTGTGCGCCGGCGACCTCGGCAACTCCTCGCGTCGCACGTTCGACCTCGAGGTCTACGCCCCCGGTGTCGACCGCTGGCTAGAGGTGTCGTCGGTGTCGTGGTTCGGCGACTACCAGGCTCGGCGGGCCAACATCCGGTACCGCTCCGCCGGTGGCAAGGGCACCGAGGTGTGCCACACGCTCAACGGATCGGCGCTCGCCGTTCCCCGGGTGTGGGCAGGCATCGTCGAGACACACCGACAGCCTGACGGGCGCGTGCTGATCCCCGAGGTGCTCCGTCCGTACATGCGTGGCCTCACGCACCTCGGCTGACATGTCCGGCGTCGACCCGGAGTTCACCCAGCCCTCCTTCGAGGGCGAGCGCAACAACTACGACGTCGGTGGTCTCGACGAGGCTGCTGCCGCCGCCGACCCGTTCGTCCAACTGCGGCGCTGGCTCGACGAGGCGGCCGAAGCGCAGGTTCGCGAGCCCACGGCGATGACGGTGTCCTCGCTGGGCATCGACGAGCGCGTCCATTCGCGCACCGTCCTGCTCCGGCAGCTGACGTCGTCGGGGCTCGTCTTCTTCACCAATCGCGACAGCCACAAGGGCGAGCAGCTGGCCGCGCACGCCCTGTGTGCGGCGCAACTGCTCTGGCTCGACCTGCACCGACAGGTGCGCGTCGAGGGGATCGCCCGGCTGCTCGATGACCGGGTGGCCGACGACTACTTCGCCGGCCGGCCCCGCGGGAGCCAGATCGGGGCCTGGGCATCGCCGCAGTCACAGGTGCTGCGCAGCCGGGAGGAACTCGAGGCGAGAGTCGAAGCGGCCGAGCGGCAGTTCGCCGACGTGGACATCGTCCCGCGGCCACCCAACTGGGGCGGCTACTGCATCGAACCCGACTACTTCGAGTTCTGGCAGGGCCGACCGAGCCGGTTGCACGATCGGCTGCGCTACGTGGTCGGGCCCGACGGCCACTGGAAACGCGACCGGCTCGCCCCGTAGATCAGCCCGTTCAGAGCACGGGGCGGCGTTCGCCGTCGCTGCCGCACACCCACGCGTCTCGGGGCCAGATCCAGTCGGCGCCGCCGTGGCCGTGGATCTGGACGCCGCAGAACACGGCGACATCGTGATGCTCCCAGATCCGCGCTTCGTCGAGGGCTTTCCACAAGTCGACCTCGACGGCTTCCAGCGTGGCGATCGTCAGGTCGACGAGCGACACCGGCGGATCGGCCGGGTCGACGAGCCGAAGGGCCAGCCGGGTCGCCTCGTAGTCGTCGAGGTCGATCTCGGTCGGCAACGTGCCTTCGGCGCTGCGCTGGTGGATCGCCGCCAACGCTCCGCACGTGTTCGTCGCGACCGACTGGCCGGGGCGGAGTGTGACGCCGACGGAGCCGTCGTCCTCGATGCCGATGTGGGGAAAGCCCAGCACGAGCACCAGGCCCCGGCCCGCGTCATCGGGGATGTGGCTGAACGCCGCACCCCAGCCCGTCCGGCCGAGGGCAGGGACGCCTCCGAGACCGGCGAGTGTGAATGCCGGACCCCAGATCGCCTGGATACGGGCGAAGAAGTCGGTCGTGAGCTCGTCGCGGCAGATGCTGATGAGGGGGAGCGTGTTGCCCACCTTGAAGCCCAGCTCCTCGGTCGAGGTCCAGACCTGGTTGAGGAACACCCCGCTCGGGACGGCGCCCGGGAAGTGTCGTTCGAGGGTGTCGTCGAAGCCGCTCATGGGCGCCAAGTCTCGCTAGTCGCCCCGTCCGGTGCCAACCCTGGAGCGACGAAGGACCACGGTGATGGTGGTCGCCGCGACCAGGATGATCGCCACGGCGATACCGACGCGTTCCTCGCCGACGTCGGTGATCCAGCGCACCAGACCGTCACGCCATCCCGCGATCGTCTCGGCAAACGCGTTGTCGGCCGACCCGCCCGTCAGGATCCGCGCCTCGTACCAGCCGTAGTAGGTCGCGACCAGTCCGCTGACGATCAGGAGCACACCGCTGATCCGACCCATGTGGGGGAGCAGGCGTCGAAGCCGCGTGACCACACCGTGGTGGGCGAAGCTCACCGCCAGGGTGAGCACCGTGATGATCGCCCCCATGCCGAGGCCGTAGATGACGAGCGTGCCGAGACCGGTGAGGAAGTCGTGACGTCGGAACGTGGTGGTCACGGTGCCGATGAACGGGCCGATCGTGCAGCTGAGCGATGCCACGCCGTAGGACACCCCGAACACGAACGCGGACCAGGCCGACTGCGATCCCGATGTCGTCGCCAGTTTCGGAACGCGGATCATCGGCACGTAGCCGGCCACCATGGCGATGCCGAGGAACACCAGCGCGATGCCCAGGACGACGATCACCCAGGGCAGGCGCTGGCCGACCACTTCGGACACGCCGCTCCAGACGGCGCCGATGAGGCCGAACACCAGGACGACACCTGCGGTCATCGCGCCGCTCACGGCGAGCGAGCGGCCGAGCTCCCCGCCTCGGGGTGGTGCATCGGCGTCGCCGCTGCTCTCGAGCCCGAGGTAGTAGGCGAGGTACGCCGGCAACAGCGCGAAGCCGCAGGGATTGACGGCTGCCACCATCCCGGCGGAGAAGGCCAACAGCAGGGTCGCCGTGCTCACCGTCGCACCGATTGGTCGTTCACGACGCAGCGTCGATGAGGTCGCGAAGTACCTCGTCGTCGGTGATCGCCTCGTTGTGCAACGCGGACACGGTGCCGTTGGCCGTCAGCACGACGGTGTGCGGCAACTGCACCCCACCGAAGGTCGTGAGCACCTCGTTGGTGGGGTCGACGGTCTGGGGGTACGTCACCCCGGTCCGTGTGATCATGTCGCGGCCGAGGTCGGGTGATTCGAACACGTCGACGCCGACGAAGTTCACGTCGCCACCCAGCTCGGCGTAGGCCCGCTCGATCAACGGCATCTCCTTGATGCACGGCACGCAGCTCGACGCCCAGAAGTTGATGACGGTCGGCTTGCCACGCAGCGACGACAGGGCGACGTCGGCACCGTCGAACCCCTTCAGGGTGACGTCCGGAGCGATCTTGCCGACCTCGGCTGTCGGCCCACCGTCGGAGGGGGCGCGGGCATCGCTGTTCACGAGGTCGTCGACGCCGATCGCGCTGTTGTCGTCCAACGCGGGGCGGAGCACAACGAGCCAGGAGACGAAGAGTGCGAGCGCCGCTGCGAGAAGGATCGCCCCGATGAACTTGTGCGGAGATCGGGCTCTCGGCGGCGCGTTCTCGGGCTCGGTGCTCACGCGCCAACGGTAGCTGTCGGGCCCGACCGGAGGCGATCGCGGACCCGGCTCCCGACGCGGCACGGACCCCGGCCCGTCGGCCGAGGTCCGTGCCGCTGTGTCCCGGATCGGGAGCTCGCTGTTGATCACGCTCGAGGGTTCGTCACGTGATCTCGCATCGCCGTGCCAGACCGATCCACCCGTCGGTCAGGCGGGCTGGAGATGGCGGAGGTGCTCCGGGAAGGGGATCACCGGGAGCTGGTCCTCCGGGCGGGGGTGCTTGGGCGGACGCCCCCGACGACGCTTGGTCATGACGATCTTGCCCGAGACGAACAGCTGACCACCCCAGACACCCCACTGCTCGCCACGAGCGAGGGCCGTGTCGAGGCACTCCACGATGACGGGGCAGGTGGAGCAGATGCGCTTGGCATCGGCGATGTCGGTGATCTCGTCGGAGAAGAAGAGGCGAGCGGTCTCAGCGCCACCGTCGGCGCACGCGGCGTCGCGTTCCCAGGCGGTGTCGGGCTCGAGTTGGATGGTCTGGGCAGCAGTCATGTCAGTCGTTCTTTCGTGATCCGGGCGTGGCCCGGGTGGTGATCAGGTTCTGTGTCGGTCGCGGCGGTGGGGCGTGCGGTGCGCTCGGGTCGTGAGCGATTGACGGGTTCGGTGATTGATGTTCATCGGTTCCTTCTTGTTGGAGGCCGCTCCGGGATGGGGCGGTGGTTGGGTGGGACAGGTGGCGTTCCCGATCACTGGCCGGGAACGACGAAGGGCCGCCGGTTTCCCGGCGGCCCTTCGGAGATCTGCTTCGTTTCGGTGAGTCGAAACTCTACGAAGATCCTCCTGGGCCGCTGTGCGGGGTCGGGTTGATCGCGGCGTGCTCGTACTTGGTCGCCGCATCGAACCACTTGCCGGTCGAGATGGACGCGAGGCACCGCTGCATGGACGCGCGCAGCGAGGTGGCGGTGAGCACTACCTCGTTGGAGATCAAGATCTCGTTGCGCATGGGACTGGTTGCCTTCGGTCGGGACTCGTCGGACCGGCTGGTCGAGAGGAGTTGGTCTCGATTCGATTCAGTATGCCGCCGGCGGACCGGCGTGCGGTGTCAATGACACATCCATTTCGCGGGGCCGTCAAATGATTAAACGGAAGATCGACTCAGCGCTCGATGGCGTAGTGGAGTTGGCCGTCGACGGTGCGTGACGTCGCCCGGCCGGCGAGACGGAGATGTTCGAGGTGGGCGAACGTCTCGGATTCGGCCATCGCGCCCCACGACCGCTCCTTGAAGAGGTGGTGGGAGAACTCGATGACGCTGGCGTCGCCGATGTCGGCGCCGATCCGGGCGAGGTCGTCGAGACGCTCGACGTGGTGCCGTTCGATGGCGTCGACCCGACCCACGAGGTCGGTGAAGGGGTGCCCGTGAGCGGGCAACACGAGCTGCACCCCGTCGAGCGCCGCGACCTTGTGGAGCGCGGCGAAGAAGTCCGCGAGCGAATCGCGCGAGTGGGTCATCCCCGAGATGTGGGGGGTGATGGTGGGCAGCACGTGGTCACCGGAGAGCAGGATGCCGTCCGCCGGATCGAACAGGCACACGTGGTCGCCGGTGTGACCCGGGGTGTGCACGGCCTGCCACTCGCGACCTCCGAGCACGATCACCTCGTGGTCGGCGACCCGGACGTTGGGCTCGTTGTCGACGAACCCGCGCTTGCCGTCGTCGTCCCAGGCGCGCATCCACGTGATCTCGTCGCTCGTCGGGAACGGGAACGTGCCGCCCCAGGGAGAGCGGCGAGTGGGGAGCTCGGGGATCGGACCGTCCCCCAGCAACGCGTCGGCGAACCGGGCCGGGTCGAACCCGTCGTTGCTGCGGCGCCCCTCGAGCTCGACGTCGTGGTTGTGGTCGTCGTCACGGTTGAACAGGGTGGTGAAGTGTTCGTGGGCCACGATGTCGGCCTGATTGGTGATGCGCAGTCGGCCGGCGCCACCGAAGTGGTCGGGGTGGCTGTGCGTCACGAAGACCGTGTGGATGCGGCGGACCGGTGCACCGATCTGCGCCATCCGGTCGGCGAGCGCCTGTGCGGTGCCGGGGTCGGGGAACCCGGGATCGACGACCGTGAACCCCTTCGAGTCCTCGAGGGCGAAGCAGTTGACGTGGCCCAGCCCCGGCAGGTTGATCGGCAACTGCAGGCGGTAGATGCCCGGAGCGACCTCGGTGACGTCCTCCGATGCGGGCAGCTTCTCCTGCCGTTCGATCGGCGCCGACTCGGTGGTCCTTCGCGTCGAGCTCACGCCGACGGCGTTCCCGGAGCGTCGGTGGCCCGGAACAGCGTCGACCGCCAGTACGCCAGCTCGGCGACGCTCTCGCGGATGTCGTCCATGGCGCGGTGTGACGTTGCCTTGCGCGGTGCCGCCGCCAACGCCTCGGGATACCAGCGGCGGCCGAGCTCCTTCAGCGTCGACACGTCGATGGATCGGTAGTGCAGCCACTCCTCGATCTCGGGCAGATACGCGGCGAGGAAGCGGCGATCCATGCCGATCGAGTTGCCACAGAGCGGAACGGTGCCGGCCGTTCCGACGTGCTGCTTGATGAACGCGAGCGTCTGGGCGCCGGCCTCCTCGAGCGTGATGGTCGACGCGGCGATCTGGTCGAGCAGGCCCGAGCTGGTGTGCATGTCGACGACGACCTTGTCCATGTTGGCCAGGGCTTCCGGTGGTTGATGAACGACCAGGTCCGGACCTTCCGCGACGATGTTGAGTTCGTCGTCGGTGACCAGGGTCGCGATCTCGACGATGACGTCGGTCCGCGAGTCGAGGCCGGTCATCTCGAGATCCATCCACACCAACATTCGGTTGAGCGTACCGGCGTCGGGCCACGGTAGGTTTCGCCCCCGTGGAGATACCGATCCGACGCACCGATCCGACCGACCAGACCCTCGAGCTCCCACGGGTGGCGAAGCCCGGTGACGCCGGCGTCGACCTCCGCTCCTCGATCGACGTCACCATCCCGCCCGGCGGCCACCGCGCCCTCGTGCCCACCGGCATCGCGGTCGCGATTCCGGCGGGTTACGCCGGCTTCGTGCAGCCCCGCAGCGGCCTGGCGCTCAAGCACGGCGTCACCTGTCTCAACACGCCTGGTCTCATCGACAGCGGCTACCGGGGTGAGTTGAAGGTGCTCCTGATCAACACCGACCCCACCGACGCGTTCGAAATCACCCGCGGCGAGCGCATCGCGCAGCTCGTCATCCAGGCGGTCGTCGAGCCGGTGTTCGTCGAGGTCGATGAACTCGACGCCTCCGAGCGCGGCGAGGGCGGGTTCGGCCACACCGGTCGGTAGCTGGGTCGGGCTCAGACGTCCGAACTCAGGGGCACGTGGAGTGACGGCAGCAGGCGGTCACCGTCGGGCTCGAGCACGTACCGGGCGAGACGCTGACCGCTCGGGGTGATGACGATCGCCTCCGGAGGGGTGTCCTTGCCGGCCATCGCCCAGCCGACGAGTCGGACCTGCGGGTCGCCGCCGTCGGCGGTCGCGGTGCCATCCCACTCGATCGCCGTGATGACGCCGTCGGTGACGCCGCTTCCGGAGTTCACGTACCGATCCCAGCGTTGGCCCGTCCGGGAGACCGGCGCCGACACCGGGAAGTGGGTGTGGCCGAGGATCAACCAGAGGTCGTCGAGGCCGGCCGTGCGGACGGCCTCGCACAGCAGCTCCTCGTCGAGGGAGTCGTAGGACGAGTTGGCGCCGAACGTCGGGTTCACGGCGATGAGCCGATCGGGGATCTCGCCCGCGAGCATCTGCTCCTCGGCCCCGGCCGGGGGCAGCCCTTCGGGGGTCTCGAGACGGGGCACGTCGATGAGCGTGTTCGCGATCCAGGCCGACAGCTTCCCGAGGTTGTCGCGCCCGGGGGCGTTCCAGCCGTCGGTGTGGTGGCCGTGGCAGATCACGGCGAGCAGCTGCCCAGTTGGGGTGCGCAGGGCGAAGTAGTCGGCGAGAGGAAAGGTGCCCAGGTGCTCGCGCAGACGGTCGGCGACCATCGGCCGGTTGTTCGGGTTGTCGTGGTTGCCGACCGTGCGGAAGTAGCGGCCGCCGTGAACGAAGTGGTCGCGGATCCGTCGGTAGATGCCAGGGTTGTTGCCCACGATCTGGTCGAGGTGGGTCTTGTACGTCTCGGTGAGGAGCGCAGTGTGGCTGTACCGGGCCATCGCCGCGCCGAGCATGCGGAGCAGGTCGTAGACGGCACCGTACGTCGAGCCGCCGACGATCCAGTAGTCCTCGATGTCGCCGTTCTCGCACAGACTCCAGTCGTCGTCGGCGTAGTAGTCGAGGATCAGCTCGTAGAGGTGTTTGGTGCGTTGCCGGGCGGGCCAGTCGAGGCGACCGGGGACACACCGGTGGAGGTCGGAGAAGACGGCGAGACGAACGTCGGCAGGGATGTCGAGCACGCGGTTGGACGGTGGCGCGGGGGTGCGACCGGCGGCGATGGCGCGCATCTGCTGGGGGAACTCCGCCGTGAGCCGTTGCGCCCGCCGGTTGTTGGTGGCGGCCCGCACCATGATCGCCGGGGCCCAGATCGGCGTCAGGATGCCGACGATGCCGAGCTTGATCGTGGCCCAGACACTGGCGATCCAGCCCACGTGACGGGGGTCGAGCGCTGCCTCGTGACGGTCGGGGTCGCGGGCCAACGCCCAGCGCGTCGCTCCGGAGACGATCCGGCTGGCGCGGTAGCGGCTGCGGGCGGACACGGCCGCTAGTTTCTCACCTCTGGGTGCGGGGGACGACCACCGGGCGTTCGCCGGTCCGCCCGGGACAGGAGTCGACGATGACGGTCAACGAGCGAGCGCCCGAGGGCGAGCGGACCCTGGAAGCGGTGCGTGAGCGCCTGTCGATGCCGCTCGACGAGGCGATGATGACGCAACGGGCCGTCCGTCGCGTGCTGCCCGATCCCGTCGACGACGACCTGGTGGTGCACCTCATCGAGCTCGCGCTTCGTGCCCCGACCGGCTCGAACGGTCAGAACTGGGAGTTCGTCGTGGTGAAGGACGCGGCGACGAAGGCGAAGTTCGCCAAGCGGTACCGGCAGTCGTGGTCGATCTACGGGGGGATCGGTCGGCGCGTCAGCAAGGGCAATCCGTCGATGCTCAAGGTGCTCGACGCGGTGCAGTGGCAGGTCGATCACTTCGAGGAAATCCCGGTGCTCGTCGTGCCGTGTCTCAAGGGCAACCACGCGCCCTTCGTCCCGATGCCGCCGTTCGCTCCGTCGTCGTACTACGGCTCCATCTACCCGTCGGTGCAGAACCTGCTGCTCGCCGCCCGTTCGGTCGGGCTGGGGGCCTCGCTCATCACGCTTCCCCTGTGGTCGTCCACGTCGGCGCGGAAGATACTCGGGCTGCCGATCTCGGTGATGCCCGCGTGCATCGTGCCGCTCGGCTGGCCGCAAGGCCGTTACGGCCCCACCACCCGTCGCCCGGTCGGCGACGTCACCCACCTCGACCGGTTCGGCAACCAGCCGTGGAAGGGCTCGGCGTCGACATGACGGGAGTGACCGACTCGCTCGTGGCCACCGTCGCGGCACGCGCCGACGAGATCGAGACCGCCGGTCGTCTGCCCGCCGACCTGGCCCGCGCGTTCGCCGAGGCGGGCCTGTTCCGACAGTTGGTACCGGCTTCCCTCGGTGGCGGCGAGTCGCACCCCCGGGTCCTCGTCGAGTCGATCGAGCGAGTGTCGGCGGCCGATGGGTCGGCCGGTTGGTGCGTGATGATCGCGTCCACGACCGCAGCGATGTCGGGGTGGCTCCCGGCGGCCGAGGCCGCCGAGGTGTTCGGCGACCCGCTCGGAGTGTGGGGCGGGGCGTACGCGCCGCTCGGCCGAGCGACCCGCGAGGGCGACCAGTGGCGACTGAGCGGCACCTGGCCGTGGGGGAGCGGCTCGCAGAACTGCACGTGGATGGCGGGCGGCGCCGTATGCGACGACGGGGTGTTCCGCTTGTTGTACGTGCCGATTGCCGACGTCACGATCATCGAGAACTGGGATGTCGTCGGCCTGCGCGGCACGGGCAGTCACGACTGGTCGGTCACCGACGCGCTCGTTCCGGTCGGGCGGTCGGTCGATCTCCTGGGCGGGTCGCCCGTGGAACCCGGCCCGCTGTACCAGTTCCCGCTGTTCGGTCTGTTGGCGCTCGGCATCGCCTCGGTGTCGCTCGGCCTGGGGGCCGCAGCGCTCGATGCCCTCGCCGAGCTGGCCGGGGCGAAGACCCCGTCCCTGCAACGACGCAAGCTCGCCGAGCGCGGCACCGTTCAGGCCGAGGTGGCCCGCTCGACGGCCCAGCTGCGGTCGGCGCGGGCGTATGTGCTCGAGGCGATCGACGAGGCGTGGACCTCCGCGGTCGACGGCCACCCGCCGACCATCGATCAGCGGGCCAACCTGCGGCTGGCGGCGACCCACGCGGCGCACACCGCTGTCGAGGTGGTGCGATCGGCCTTCACGCTCGCGGGTGGCACGGCGGTTCGAAACGACTCGCCGCTCGCTCGCATCCTCCGCGACGCCAACGTCGTCACGCAGCACCTGATGGTGTCGCCGGTGACCTACGAACCGGTCGGACGCGTGCTGCTCGGGCTGCCGGTGGAGCTGCTCGACCTCTGATCCCCGTTGAGCTTGGAGGGTGGACCACTCCGCCGTTCCGCCGGGCGGGTTCAGCTCGCGGTGTCGAGGATGACGCGCTTCTGCCAGATCTTTCCTGACAGGAGACCGACGAGCTCTTGGATCTCGCGAATTGCGCCCAGCACCACGGCGTCGCTGTTGTCGAACGCGTAGGACGCGGCGAGCTTGCTCGTGAGCGCCAGCATCTCGCTGCAGTACTCGAGATACCGGCCGAGCAGCACCCGGTCGTCGATCCGGTCCGGGGAATGGCTCGTCGGCTGGAGGTCGCTGATGACGAACTCCGGGTCCTTCGTGAGCTGGTGCATGTCGATGACGTGGGCGAAGCTCCGCAGATCGTGCAACCCGGCCAGCGCCGTCCTTCGTTTCAGGCGGCCCTCGATACCGAAGAGGAACGCTGCGCCGAGGCCGAGGAACACCACGTCCTGGATCAAGCTCTCGACGAAACCGACGAAGTCGTTGACCCCGCCGACGCGGGCACCCGAGTCCACCTGCGTCGCCGCCACGACGATCGCGGTGAGCACTAACGCCGCGGCGAACGCGATGCCGGCGCGAAGGGCTCGGCGGGGGCGCCGGAGGTCGCCGACACGGGCCCGTGTTTCCTCCGCGATCGTTACCAGTTCATTCGCGAGACGGCTGATGCCACGGTCGGGGAACCGTTCCTGCACTCGCAGGTACAGGCGCTCGGCGGTGGCGGACACGGCTTCGGGGTCGAGCCGTCTCGGGTTGGTCATGGGGTCGGGGGCTCCCGCCGCTCGCCCCACGTGTTCCAGTGGGTGACCTTCTCGACGGGGCGCCGCCGGGCACGTCCGAACGATCCGACCGGGTGGCCGACCGGGATCAGGGCGACGACCTGGAAACGATCCGGCACGCCCAGCACGGCGCGCACCTCGTCGTGGCGAATGCGGAAGACCGTCGTGAGCGCCGTGCCGAGACCGAGGGCGCGGGCCGCGAGCATCAGGTTCTGCAGCGCCGGATACACCGACGCGTACGGGGTGCCCACGTCCATCACCCCGTCCTCGTCGACGACGTCCATCGAGATGTCGGCCATCGCCGCGCCGATGATCGCCGGCGCCTCGCCGAAGTGGTCCGCCAGATGTCGGGACGCCGCGATGGTCCGCTGCCACGACGGTTCGTCCTCGGGACGCCGAGGAGGGCTCATCGCGAGCATCGCCGCTTCGTACCGGTAGTAGGAGCTGCGATAGAGCTCGCCGAGCTTGGCCTTCGGCTCGTCGTCGGTCACGACCACGAACTGCCACGGCTGGATGTTGCCGCCCGACGGGCCCTGCTGGGCGGCGCGCAGGATCTTCCAGAGGTCATCGTCGGAGACGGGTTCGTCGGTGTATCGACGGAGGGCCCGGGTGGTCATGATCCCGTCGAGCAGGTCGATCGGGGGTGGGTCGAGGTCGGTCATCGCGCTCCTTCGTCAGTGGCCCGTGAAGTGGGGCGGCCGGCGTTCGACCGCTGCGGCGACCGCCTCGGCGTGGTCGTCGCTCAGGAACGTGGACAGCTCGAGCGCCGACGCGTAGTCGAACAGCGTTTCCATACGCTCACGGATGCCCTTGTTGACGGCCGCCTTCGTGTAGCGGACGGCCAACGGTGGGTTCGCCGCGATCTGCCGGGCGAGGTCGAGCGCTGTGTCCGCGAGCTCGCCTGCGGCCACGACGTGGTTCACGAGACCGAGCCGGGCCGCATCCTCGGCGAGGAGCGGCTTGCCCGTCAGGAGGTACTCCTTCGCGAGCGCCGGACCGAGGACGAGGGGCCAGATGACCGCCCCACCGTCGCCGGCGACCAGGCCGACCTTCACGTGGGGGTCGGCGATGCGGACCCCTTCCGCGGCGACGATGACGTCGCAGAGCAGCGCGATCGACGCGCCGAGACCGATCGCCGGTCCGCCGATCGCCGCGATGATCGGCACCTCGATATCGAGGAGGTCCCAGATCATCGTCTTGGCGTCGACGCGGAGGGCGGCGAGTCGCTCCGGCGTGCGGAGTGTGGGAAACCAGTCGAAGTCGCCGCCGGCGCTGAACGCGCCGCCGGATCCGGTCAGCACGATGGCGCGCAGTTCGCGTTCGCTGCGCAGCGCCCCGAACACGCGGGTGAGATCGTGGTGGAGCGCTTCGTCGACCGCGTTCACGGCGGAATCGGGTCGGTCGATCGTGATGCGGAGGATCGTGTCGTCGTCCAACAGCTCGAAGTGCAGGGTCGAGTAGCCGGCGGTGTCGATCATGTGGGGGAGCCGATCATCAGCGTGCCTCGTCGCGGGGAAGGCCGAGCACACGCTCGGCGAGGATGTTGCGCTGCACCTGCGTGGTGCCGCCTCCGACGGTCAGCGCCCGGGCGAACAGCTGCGCCCAGGGCCACTGCTCGTGCTCGCCGCCGCCGAACGGTCCGGAGCGGCCCTCGCCGGCGAGCATGCCCTGCGCGCCGCACAGGTCGGCGGCGAGATCGGTGAGCTTCTGCCCGTGCTCGTCGGCCATGAGCTTCTTGAGAGACGCCTCCGGACCCGGCTCGGTGCCGGCCAGGGTTTGGCTGAGGATCTTCCGGTCGTGCAGTTGGAGGAGGAACGCCTCGGTGTACATCGCGGCGGCGCGCTGGCGGAGGTGCGGGTCGTCGATGCCGCCGGTGGACGCGACGGCGTCGAAGAAGTCGTGGCTCGTCGGCCCCATGCCCCAGCAGACGCCGCCGTGGGACAGCGAGACGCGCTCGTTGCCGAGCGTGACCCGGGCGAGCCGCCATCCGTCGCCCGGAGCGCCGACGAGGTTGGCGGCGGGGATGCGGGCGCCGTCGAAGAACACCTCGTTGAAGTGGTGGCCCCCCGACATCTCCCGGATCGGGCGGATGTCGATACCAGGCTGGTCCATCGGACAGATGAAATAGGAGATGCCCTTGTGCTTCGGCGCGGTGGGGTCGGTGCGGGCGAGCAGGATGCCGAACTCCGATTTCTCGGCCCAGGTCGACCAGACCTTCTGGCCGTTGACGATCCACTCGTCGCCGTCGAGCACGGCGCGGGTCGTGAGCGAGGAGAGGTCGCTCCCGGCCTCGGGTTCGCTGAACAGCTGGCACCAGAACTCGTCGCACGTGAGCATCGGGCGGAGGTACCGCTGCTTCTGCTCCTCGGTGCCGGCGAACAACAAGGTGGGACCGGCCCAGCCGATGCCGATCTGGTTGTCGACGGGACCGATGCCGGCGCGGTCGAGTTCCTCGTTGATGATCAGTTGGTGTTCGGCGTCCGCATCGAGGCCCCAGGGCCGGGGCCAGTGCGGTGCGGAGTAGCCGGCGTCGGCGAGTTCGACGGGCGTGGGATCGGGATGGGCGCTCACCCACGCTCGCACGGCCAGGCGGCGCGGGTCGTCGTCGACGGGCAGCTCGAAGTCCACGGCCGAACCCTACGGCACCCCGTTGGGAGGGAGTCGGCCGAACTGCTGCCACACTGTCAGGCGCATGGAGACGACGGTGGTGGACCGACTGGGAGCGCACGCGTCGGCGTGGGACGCCCTTGTCGACTCGATGCCGTTGCCGTCGCCGTTCCTCCGCTCGTGGTGGTTGGCTGAGGTCGCGATCGGCGACCCTCGGATCGTTCTGGTGTTCGACCACGGCGAACTCGTCGGCGGTCTCGCCCTGCAGCGCTCGACGAAGGCGGGTGTGGAGGTGCTGCAGTTCCTGGGTACCGGTCCACTCGAACCCGATCACCTCGATCTCGTCGCCGCGCCGG
>ENA-UPSM01003624-UPSM01003624.1-activated-sludge-metagenome-genome-assembly--contig:-NODE-3624-length-17081-cov-5.165747_pt1 | contig 17081 bp, 16 predicted proteins | sample MGYA00238181_ERZ773283 | MGnify/ENA primary metagenome ERZ773283 (study PRJEB29023, sample SAMN05720199) | activated sludge metagenome | isolation source: Anaerobic digester | place: Japan...
GCACCAGGCGCTCGGGCTCCAGCAGGGATCCGTCGGCAAGCCGCATGCGGCCTCCGCGGGAGGCCACCAGCTTGGCGCAGTCCTCGGCGACCACGGCCGGGTCGGACGAGGCGCGATCCATGGACGCCTTGCGGAACAACGGAATCCGTCGGCTGGCGGGCAGGGCCACAGCTTCGGTTTCCGTCCGATTCGCGCCGGTCTCGACCACGCTCTCCAGCAGTCTCGCCACGAAGGGGGGTGAAAGGTCCACAATTCCATGGTACAATTCCCGTCTTCGGTTCCCGAGGGTATTCCGCCTTCGCGCGCACTCCGGGAGCGGCGACACCACCCAAATCCGGAAAGTTCCTTCCGATGCCATCCGCCCAGCCAAGAACATCCAACCCCGGCCCCGGCGACTTTCCCCAGGGCTTCCTGTGGGGCGCCGCGACATCCAGTTTCCAGATCGAGGGAGCCTGGCAGGCCGACGGCAAAGGCGAGTCGAACTGGGACAGGTTCTGCCACACTCCCGGGAACGTCTTCGAGGGCCACACCGGCGACGTCGCCTGCGACCACTACAACCGCTGGAAGGAAGACCTCGACCTGATGGCTTCCCTGGGACTGAAGGCCTACCGCTTTTCCGTGTCGTGGCCGCGCATCCAGCCCACCGGCCGCGGCAAGGCGCTGGAAAAGGGCCTGGACTTCTACGACCGCCTGGTGGACGGCTGCCTGGAACGCGGCATCGAACCCTGCCTGACCATCTTCCACTGGGATCTTCCGCAGGCGCTGGAAGACCACGACGGCTGGCTCAACCGCGACACGGCCAAGGCCATGGGCGATCTCGCCGAGATCCTGGCCCAAAGGATCGGCAAGCGCGTCAGGAAATGGATGCCCATCAACGAAGGCCCGTGCATCGTCGACAACGGCTACCAGCGCGGCGTGTTCGCGCCGGGTCGCAAGGAATCCGACAAGCTGGTCCGCCAGGGCAAGCACACCGTGCTGCTGGCGCACGCCCACGCCAGCCGCGCGCTGCGCGACATCCTGGGACGCGACGCGATCGAAGTCGGGTTCGTCCACAACCCCTGGCCCACGCTTCCCGCCACCACGGACCCCGAGGACATCGAGCTGGCGCGCGCCACCTTCGTGCGCGACGCGGCCTGGTGGCTGGACCCGCTCTGGAAAGGCGCCTACCCGGCCGAGGAATGGGCCCGCCACGGCGCCGACGTTCCCGAAGTCCTTCCCGGCGAAATGGAACTGATCGGCGACAAGCCCGATTTCCTGGGCTTGAACCTGTACTTCGCGCAGCGCATCTCGGCTTCCCAGAACGACCGACAGCCCTGGCGCCGCGAAGAGGCGCTCAAGACGGATTTCGGATGGCACGTGGAACCCGACATCCTGTACTGGGTGCCCAAATTCTGTCAAGACGAATGGAATCCCGGATCCCAGTACGTCACGGAAAACGGATGCGCCTGGGAAATCGGAGGACTGGACGACCGGCACCGGTTGGCCTACTACCGCGAACACCTGCGGTCGCTGGCCCGCGCCTGCGAAGACGGCGTGCCCGTGAAGGGATACTTCGCCTGGTCGCTCATGGACAACTTCGAGTGGGCCTCGGGCTACTCCAAGCGATTCGGGATGGTCCACGTGGACTTCCAGACCCAGGTCCGCACTCCCAAGGCATCGGCCAAGTGGTACGCCGATGCGATCCGCGAAAACCGGGTCGTCGACGCCGCCATGGAGATCCAGTTCCCTTGACGCCGCGCCGAACCACCCTGGCCGTCCACGCCGCCCAGCATCCGGCGCCGGACACGGGCGCGACCACGCCGTCCATCCACATGGCCAGTTCGTTCGCGCGCGATCCCAACGGGGAACTCCCTTCCCGGCACCTGTATTCGCGGATATCCAATCCCAACCGCGACCAGCTGGAAGAAGCCCTGCGGCTGTTGGAAGGCGGAACCGAGGCGGCGGCGTTCGCCTCCGGGTGCGCGGCGATCACGGCCGTGTTCCAGGCCCTCAAGCCCGGCGACCGCGTGGTCTGCAATTCGGATTGCTATTCCGGCACCCGCGAAATCCTGAACGACCTGATGCGGAATTGGGGGCTTGAAATCGCCTTCGCCGATCTGTGGAACCCCGATTCGTGGGACGCGAGCATCGTTCCCGGCACCCGCCTGGTGTGGCTCGAAACGCCCTCCAATCCGCAGATGCGCATCACCGACATCCGGGGCTTGGCCGAACACGCCCGTTCCCGCGGGGCGATCGTGGTCTGCGACGGGACCTTCGCGACGCCGTTCCTGCAACAACCCTTGGCTTGCGGCGCCGATCTCGTGGTCCACGCCACGACCAAATACATGTGCGGCCACGGCGACATGGTGGGTGGCGCGGTGGTGGCCGGACCGACCGTGCCCGATCTGTTCGCCCGCATCCGCAAGATCCAGGTCCATGCCGGCGCGGTCCCTTCGCCGTTCGACGCCTGGCTCACCTTGCGCGGGATCCGCACGCTGCCTCTGCGCATGAAGGCGCATTGCGCCAACGCCCTGGAAATCGCACGCCGGTTGGAATCCCACCCCGCGGTGGCCGCGGTCCACTACCCCGGCCTGGCATCGCACCCCGGACACGAATTGGCGAGCCGCCAGATGGCGGGCGGATTCGGGGGAATGCTTTCGTTCCAAATGCGCGACGGCGAAGAAGCCGCCGCACGCGTCGCCGCCGGTTGCAGGCTGATCCTGCGAGCCACCTCGCTGGGCGGTCTGGAAACATTGATCGAGCACCGCGCGCGCATCGAAGGCCCGGCCTCCCCCACTCCCCGCGACCTGCTGAGGCTGTCGGTGGGCGTGGAAGACGTGGAAGACCTCTGGGACGACCTGGAACAGGCCCTGCGCCCAGAAACTTCCGGGACGCTGCGCTAGATTCCCGGAACCGCCACGACCACGGGATCGACCGGCACCACGCGCGGGGGCAACGGGCTCCACGGCGCGGTCAGGTAGGGCTCCAGTTCAAGAAGGCAGACCACATCCAGCGCGTTGTGCAGCATCACCTGGGCGAGCAGGCGCCCGTCGCGGTGTTCCAGCCACTCGTTGTAGGCCTGCGGGATGAACCCCGATGGGAGATCGGCCTCCCGCCAGCGCCCGCACAGATGGTGCTCCAGCGTGACCAGGCGGCACGACGGCAACACGCCACGGTACATGGCGGCGGCGGCGTCGAACAGATCCAGGTGGTCCTTGTGGAGCGGCACGGGCATGTCGAAGTGCCGCCAGCGCGAGCTCAGGAAGGGCCAGTCGTTCTTGGAGCCCGAATAGCTGACCAGACGCGGCCGCTTGTGGACAAGTTCCGTCACAAGCTCCATGAGGGCGGGCTCTTCGTCGCGGTCGCGCGCCAAAGCCTGCCAGAGCCACCATTCGCCGGCCTCGAAGTAGACCGCGCCCACCAGGAATCCCGCCTGGCCGCGGCCGCCGCAGGTCTCGATGTCGAACCAGATCCTGTCTTCCACGGGTTGCGGCATGGCCGGCAGCGGGCGCCAGAACGACGCCAGGGGGCGCAGCGACAGCCACGCCGTTCCGCGTGAGGTCTGCACCTCCGATCCCGGCACGAGGTCTTCCAGGCGTTCGATCTCGTCGCGCCCCAGCTCGAAGAACCGGAACGTGTCGCGGTCGGGCCGCGCATAGGCGGGACGGGTCGAATCGTCGGCTTTGCGATCCTTGTCCACCGCGCGGCGCAATCCCCACGGGGAACGCGTTTCCAGGTTCCGCACCAGCTTCTGGATCACCTGGACGGTCTGGTTGCCGTTTGGCGGTGTCGTCGCTTCGATCTCCAACTCCTATTCAGATCTTCTGCGTTTCGACCTCCCGATCCCTGACGACGACCTTGACAGGCGGCCGGACGTCGGCGACTTCGAAACGTTTCCCAAAGATATGAACGTCGACCCCGGTGTAGATCGCTTTCCGCACCACGATCGCCCCCTCGCGCTGCCGGTCGGCGGCCAGGATCTCCTGGGCGTGGGTCTTCCTGCGCTGCAGTTCGCGGAACTTTTCCGTGATGGCGGTGTATTGGCGAAGCGTGTCTTCGGCGTCTTCCCGCGCGCGGCCCAGCAACTGTGCGCCGGTTCCCAGACGCTGCTTGAGGGCCATGACCTTCTGTTCCAGCAGATCGCGCAGCGGGCCGGTCTTCTTTTCTTCCGCACCCACCCGTTCCAGTTCCTGGCGGGCGTCTTCTTCTTCCGGATCGGTCAAATTGACGATCGTGGGGGTTCCGGCTTCGGTCCCCAGGATATCGCAATCCACTTCGCGGCTGGCCAGCACTTCGCCCCCCACCACCATTCCGCCCTTGGTGAACTTCAGGACCGCGCAGCGCGTCTGGCAATGCTGCAGGTACTTGCCTCCATCCAGCACGCCGCCCGCCTGGAGCGTGGCTTCGTGCGCGAAGGCCACCTTCATGTCGCCCGCCGCCTGGATCTTGCCGCCGAACACGCCGCCCCGGATCTCGATCGAGCCTCCGGAGCTGTGGAGATCGGAATTCTCCGACGTGCCCATGATCGTGATGTCGCCGCCGGCGTGGATCCGGAACCCGCTGGGGACGTTCCCGCCCACGTGCACCGGTCCGTGGTACTTGATGTTCCCCACCTGGAGATCCAGGTCGCCCTTCACGTTGAACACCCGCCCCACGTTCACGCGACCGTCGCGTCCCAGGAACAGGAACCCGTCGCAGGCGGCTTCCAGGACGTACGAATCGCCTTCGCGCAGACGCGTGCCTTCGGTGGGGATCAGATTGATGTCGCGCCCCTTCTTGGCCGCCAGGACGTTGCCGGCGAGGTCGACCCCGTCCTTGGCTTCCTTCCCCGGGATCTTGACGTAGATGGGCGTGCCTTCCACGACCTCGGGCAGGACGCCGCGGTCGCGGAAATCGATGGTGCCGTCTTCGCCGGGCTCCGGGATCGAGCTGTGCTCCAGGTTCACGCGGCATTCGATCATGGCGTCGGTGCCGTCCACGGGAGGATCGCCCACCGCGATGTCGAACCACCCTTTGGCGCAGTTGGGCCGAAGGAGCATCTGGAGCAGATCGGGGTCGATGCCGTGGGTGACTCCGCTGAGCTTGAGGGTCTCCTTGATCTCGTCGGCGGTCAGGATCCGTCCTTGCTCGCGCGCCAACGGCGGATCGATCCACACCGACGCCGACAGATCCTGGAGTTTCACCTGCAAGACCTTGGCGACGCCGTCGTTGAACTCGAACGCCTTGCCCACGCGCTGCCAGCCTTCGGAGCGCTCGCGGATGTGCGAGGCGATGGTGGCCGCGTTGGCGTTCACGACACCGGCCGCCAGGAAGGCGCGGAACAATTCCTGTTCGTCCACCGGCTGGGCGCCCGGCAGAACCTCGATGAACGCGCCGTCGGGGCGGTTCTGCCAGTGGATCAGGTTGCGGAGGAAGGCGAAGCCTTGCGATGCGTCGACGCTCATGGTTCCAATGTTCTCATTCCGCACGCGTCGATGCCAAGCTCCGCGTGGCGACAGGTCAAGCCGCGTTCCGACCCAGGACATGTTCGGCGATCCGTCGCGGGGCGGCGGCCTCCCCCAGCGCCTGGGGCAACCCGACCAACCTGGAGGCGATCTCCCGCCGATCGCGATGGGATTCCCGCAAGGCCGCGACCACGCGCTCCGAGGTCGCCTGCTCCGCGTAGAACTCGGGAAAGATCCCGTCGCCCAGGATCCGGTTGGGAAGCACCTTCGATCCGGAAGCGAGCCGGGTTCCCGCGATCATCAGGTCGATGCGCCCGGGCCTGGCGGCCACCACGGTGGGAACGCCCCACATCGCCGTCTGCAGGGTGGAGGTCCCCGGCAGGCAAAGCGCCAGCGCCGCGGCGGGAAGCGCCTCCCCGGGGGTCAGGCAGCGCACCCCCAGCTCCATGCCGCCGTCCCGGGGGGCGGGGTGGACAAGAACCGGCTCCAGCGGCAGACCGGTCTGGCGCGCCAGCGAAACGAACCATCGCGCGTGGCGGTCGCGCCAGGCCGACCGGCTCCCGGGGAACAAGGCCAGCAAAGGACGATCGACCGGAGGAGCTGAACAGGGGCGTTCGCCGGGAAACCCCCACCAGAACGCGTTGGCGCCCGCGCGTTCCAGGCTCGGGATCTCGAACCGGTGGGCGGGATAGACGTCCATGCCGCGCAACAGGGGAACCGACCGGTTCTTCCAGGCCCACAGCTGCGGCGGGGCCACCCAGGCGCAGCGAATCCCTTTGCGCGAGCACCGGCCGAGCAGGGGCCCGTGGAGCCCCGGAGCATCGACGGCCACGACAAGATCCGGCGCGAACCGGTCGACCCGCCGGAAATAGCTCCAGGCGCTCCAGGCCACCCACGGCAGGCGCGACAGCACCGAAACCCAACCCGCGTGCGAAAACGACCCGATGCCCGCCAGCGCGCGCACCCCGGCCGATTCCATGGAGGCACCCACGCATCCGGCAAGATCGACCGAAGGCAGGATCCCGCGAAATTCGCGGGCAAGGCGCCCGCCGATCGCATCCCCCGACACCTCGCCGGAGGACAGCAGGATCCTCACTTCCCGTCCCACCCCAATCGGGGAAGCAGAAGCACCGGCAGATCGGAAAGCTCGCGCAGCTTCCAGTGCCACGGGACCGCGTCCCATCCGGCTCCCGACGGCCCGGTCCAGTCGCCCGCGCCCGACTCGTCGATCCAGACGCAGCGGACGCCGCGCTCGCGCGCCGGTCCCAGGTTCTCGGAGCGGTCTTCGGCGAACAGCACGGTCGCGGAATCGTCCACGGCTTCGCGCACGAGCATCTCGTCGTAGACGCGCGGTTCGGGCTTGGCGGTCCAGCCGAACGACGCGATGTCGTGGACGCGCCCCACCAGGCCGGGGAACCCCAGCCGCGCCAGTCCCCGCCGCACGTAGTCCTCGCGGGCGTTGGTGAAGACGCAGACGGGAAGCCCGATGCGCTGCAACGCCTCCCCCAGGCGCGCGTCGGGACCCGGGAAGACGGAATCCGGCAGATCGAACACGTGGTCCAGGTAGGCGTTGGGATCCACGTCGTCTTCGCGCATCATGCCGCGCAGGGTGTTGCCGTGCTTGCGGTACAGATCGCGCCGGACCAGGTCGGCTTCTTCCCAGGGGATGCCGCGGGCCATGGCCACCCATTCGGTGATGCGACGGTCGATTTCTTCGGCGAGCGTGTGCGAGGCGGGATAGACCGTGCCGTCGAAATCCAGCCACAGGCTCCGGACCCCGCGCACCAGGGGCTCGCGCCAGGTGCGTTCCAGCAAACGGAGGGTCATGCCCCACAGGATCCCCAACGGAGTCCGCAGGGCGTCCTGCACGCTGCCGTCGGGGGCGTCCAGCGTGGTGCGCAGGGACGCGTCGTCCAGAAGCCGCAGCGGGAACTCCATCCACTCGTCCATCTCGCCATCGCCGGGAGCGGTGCGACAATAATCGTCTACCAGGCACAGGAACGGAACCACCTTGACATGGTGCCCCGTCACCCGCCCCGCGACGATCTCGGGAAGTCCACCCGCGACGGATCCGCGCGCGACGCGGATTCCCGCCTCTTCGAAGCATTCGCGCAGGGCGGTGTCCAGCATGTCGCGGTCGGCCGGTTCGGGCCTGCCGCCGGGCAGCGCGAGCTGGCCGCTCCAAGGATCGGAATCGCGCCTGGCCCGGCGCCCCAGCAGCACCACCGGGCCATCGGGGCCGCCCCGCTTCACCAGGAGCGCGACGGCCGCTTCGGCGATTTCCGTCATTTTCCCTCGGAAAGCCGGTTGATCAGGAAATCGGCGAAATCCAGGTCGCGCATCTTCTTCTGGGTCTTGCCGATGTCGTAGGGAACCCGTTCGATCTCCACCGACAGCGTCTTGGAGTCGCAGATCGCGAAGGAAGCCATGGGGTTGCGGTCGCGCGGCTGCCCCACCGAGCCCACGTTCACCAGCATGCGCTGGCCCTGCTCCAGCGTGTAGGACAGCGTGTCGCAGATGCGAAACGAGGTTTCGCCTTCCATGACGACGATCACGGGCCAATGCGTGTGCCCCACGAAGCAGATGCGCTGCCGGAAGAAGCTGAAGGCGTCCACGGCGTCGTCCAGGCTGGTCACGTAGTACCAGTCGGCCGGCGAACGCGGAGACGCGTGCACGAAGCAGAGTTCGTCTTCGGCTTCCAGGTACGGGAGCTTCTGGAGGAACTCGCCGGACGAGGGCGAGAGGTTCTCGCGGGTCCACTCGATGGCGCGACGGGCGTAGAAGTTGAAGTTCTCGCTGGTCTCGCGCCCCAGGGCCACGCTGTCGTGGTTGCCCAGGATCACGACATCCGAATTCTGTCGGATCAGGTCCACGCATTCGTTGGGGTTGGCGCAGTAGCCCACCAGGTCGCCCAGGCAGATGCGTCTCTGCACTCCCAGCTCCTTCATGCGATCCAGGACCGCCTGCAGGGCTTCGAGATTGCCGTGGATGTCGGAATAGATGCCGTAGATCATCGGTGCGGGGCGCGCCTTTCCTCAGAGTCCCTGGCCAGCCCTGTCGGGGTCCTGGTGGAGACGGCTGCCGGTGGTGTCGATCTGTCCTTGGTATTTGCCCACGTAGCCGCCTTCGGAGCTGCCTTCCATGCGCACGAACACGAGCTGGCACACGCGCCATCCCGCGCGCAGCTCGATGGGGTGCGGCAGTCCGTTGTACAGCTCCAGCGTGATGGATCCGCGGAATCCGGGATCGACCCAGCCCGCGTTCTGGATGAACAGGCCCAGCCGCCCGATCGACGAACGGCCTTCCACGAAGGCGGTCAGGTCGTCGGGAAGCTCCACCACCTCGCGGGTGCGCGCGAGCACGAACGAATTCCCGGGCAGGATGTAGCTGTCGGCCCGCAGGGTCTCGTAGGGGATGCTTTCCCCGAACCGGGTGAACGAACCCGCCGACGGATGCGGAACCAGGAACTGGTCGCCCAACCGCATGTCGATGCTGGCCGGCTGCAGCAGTTCGTCGTCGAACGGAGCGACCTTCAGGCGGCCGCTTTCGAGTTCCTGGCGCAAAGCGCTCTTCCCCAGAACCATCCCCTTACCCCTCGTCTTCGTTGAATCGGGCCTGGAACAACTTGTCCAGGGCCTCGGCGGCTTGTTCGGCCTGCGATCCTTCCGCGACCAGCGACACTTCGCAGCCCGGTTCGGCCGCAAGGAGCATCACGCTCATGATGCTCTTGCCGTTGGCGGTCATCCCGTCCTTTTCCAGGGTGACTTCGCAGTCGAACCGCGACGCGGTTTCCACGACCATCGCCGCGGGTCGCGCATGCAACCCGAACCGGTTGACCACCTTCAGGGTGCGAGTCGATTTGGTCATTTCCTGTTCACCTCGTTGTCCGGTCGGGAGTTCAGAGCGGCGCCGGTCCGAGCGGCTGTTGGATTTCGAGGACGACACGCATGCGCGAAATGCCGCCCGCTGGAATGGTAAGTTCGCGAAGCGAAAGAATCGAGGTCCCCTGATAGACCTTCTCGTAGCCGCCCACGCTCTGGTTCACGGTGTGGACCCCGTGCCAGGCGTGCGAAGCGCCTTCGCCGGCGTCCAGGCGAAGCCGGATCCCCAGCCATTCGTCGGCCAGGTCCACCACTCCGTCGCAGGCGCCGGACGTCCCCAGCCGCGCGGCCTCGCCGCCCAGCGGCTTGATCCAGCGGTCGTGGGCGTCGCCGGCCAGCAGGTTGACCATCCATTCCAGGCCCACGGTTCCCCGGATTTCCTGTTCGGTGGTGTTTTCCACCAGCAGGATGGCTTCCACGCCGCCTTCGCCCAGGAGCTTGAGCCCGCGTCGGAACACCAGTCCGTCGCGTTCCAGACGCAGCTCGCACGACGGCGTCTGTCCGCGCCTGACCGAACTGGTCTCCCAGAATCCGCCCAGCCAGTTCTTGGCCGAGCGTTCGCCCGACCACTCCGATGCGTCGGAGCCTTCGGGGAACCACCACACCAGTCCCGAGGCGCGAGGCGCCTGGTCGTAGCGCAACGCCGACGCCAGCTCGGGATCGCTTCCCTCGAACTGGTCGGCCAGCTTGGTGCCGTCGCCTTTGGCTTCTTCGCCGGTGATGCGGGCGTGGTAGGCCTCGGGGGCGCGGGTCATGGAATCCGACAGGTTCAGTCCGGTCTTGTCCAGGTACCACAACGGGACGATGCCGCCCTGGCCGGGGTGGATGGACAGGAATTGGCCTCCACAGGCCAGGACCACCTCGCCGGAGCCGTCCAGGTCCCAGTCCTCGCGTCCCACGAGCGGCTGGCCTTCGCGCAGGAGCGATTCGGCGCGGGCCAGATGCCCGTGGATCGCGCGCCGCAGGTGCGGGAGGTACAGTCCGCCGAACACCCCGTGCCAGTAGCCGCAGTTGCACTGCGCCTGCCAGACGTGCTCGCGGGCCTCCAGGAGCGTGGTGCGGCGCTTGCCGTGGGGCTTGGATTCCAGTTCCTCGCGCACCAGCCGCGACAGGCGCGAGGCCATCTTGTGCATGCGGTTGGATTCGGGATAGCGGACCAGGAAGTTGCGCCAACTGACCCCGCGCACGAACGGCGCGACGTCGTCCCACTGGTCGGCTTCCTTGAGCGCGGTGCGGGCGTTGCGCAGTTCCTTCTGGCGGACGGCGCTTTCGGCCCATTCCATCATCTCGAAATACGACGCGGCGGGCAGATAGGCCATGCCGTTGGCCTTGGAGCTGCCGTAGGCTTCGGAAACCGGCCTGACGGAAAGCGACGGATCGGATTCCACCTGCTCGAAGAACCGTTCCAGCCAGCGTTCGGTGTAGCACAGGTTGTGGGTGCCCGGCCAGTCGCCGAACTTTTCGCCGTCGTCGCCGAACACCACGTCGCGACCACCGGGAACGGCCAGGTCGCGCAGCGCCTGGAGGGCGCGCTCCACGTCGGAGAACGGGATCAGGTCGCGCACGCCGTCGTGGATCGGGTACACCGACACCACGCGGCCTTCGCTTTCCGTGAGCCAGCGCCCGAACAGGTCCTTTTCGCCAAAGCCCACCTGCTTGAAATGGGTTCCGTCCAGCAGGGTGTATTCGATCCCGGCTTCGGCCAGGGCCGCGGGCAGCCCCGGCTCCCACACGCGCTCGGCCAGCCACATGCCCGTGGGTTCGACCCCGAACCGTTCCTTGAGGCGCTTTCGCAGCGCCACGATCTGTCCCACCTGGTCGTGGTGCGGGATGGGCGGCAGGATGGGCTCGTAGTAGGCGCCGGCCAGCAATCCGCACTGGCCGCGGTCCACCAGGGCCGCGACGCGGTCCAGGTAGTCTGGACGGTTCTTGTCCAACCAATCCAGCAGGATGCCCGAAAAATGGAAATCCACCCCGATCGACGGATGCCGCTCCAGCACCTGGACGAACGGATCGTAGGCCTGCGCGAAGGCGTTTTCGAACACGAAGTCGAAGTTGCCCACCGGCTGGTGGCAGTGGACCGCCCAAAGGAGGCGGGTGCTGGGGGATTCGTTCATGGGGGTCACCACAGGTCCACGTTGATGTCCAGACCCTTGCGTTGGATCCGGTGGATGAGGGAGTCGGCCCGCGTGACGGCGCCGGACAGCTCCTTGTAGAAGGCGTCGTCGTCGACGAGCCTGCCCAGGGTGCTTTCGCCGCTCTTCGCCTTGGACACGATCTGTCGGATATCGGAGGCGGTGGCCTTGAGGTCGGCGAGCATGGGTTCCAGTTCGGCGGTGCTCTTGTCTGCACGCTCCACCACCCGGTCGACCACCGGAGCGGAGCGGTCGGCCACGCCGCGGACGGTCCTGCCGGCCGACGCGAGGTCGCCCACGGCTCCCTTCACCTGCGGAGTCAGCTGGGTCACGAGCTGGTCCAGGCGCTCGCTCACGGCGTCGGCGCGTTCCACGATCGCGTTCACGCGGGGCACGAAATCCTTGCGTCCGATCGTGCTGTCCAGCACCTTCTGGAGCTGGGCCACCATGATCTTGGCCTGTTCCACCACTTCGCCGGCGGCGCCCATGGTCTCGGCGATGCCGTAGTCGTACTTGGCCGAAAGCACCGTGCCGGCCGGGTAGAACTCGGGATTGGACGACAGCACCACGTTGATCATGCGCTCGCCCATGAGTCCGACGTTCTGGATCTCCACGACCGACCCGACCGGAATCCGGACATCGGCCTTGACCTCGACGCGGATCTCCACCGAGCGTTTTTTGGAGAGCTCGATGTTGGTCACCTTGCCCACCTTGACGCCGTTGAACTTGACGGGGTCGCCGGCGGACAGCAGGCCCACCTGTTCGGCCTCGATCACGTATTCTTCGTTGAGCTGGCCGGGATGGTACTCGCTCAGGAACGCCATCCCGAAGATCAGAAGGAACAAGGCGACAAGAACCACCGTGCCGACAATGATGTTCTGGGTCTTGCGCCCGGTCATGTCACTCCCACCGCGCCACGCGGCGCGCGCGCTCTTCGCGTTTTTCGTTCATGAGTTGGATGAGCCGCTCGTTGAACGTCCGGGCGGGATCCTTGCCGTTGAGCTTGAGCAGGGTGTTCATGGCGATCACCTCGCCGATCACCGTGATGTTCTTGCCCGGTGAAAGAGGGATGATCGTGCGCGGGACCTCCACGCCCATGAGATTGCACGTGAACGTGGACAGCCCCGTGCGGTCGTAGGTGTCGCCTTCCTGCCAGATGCGCAGTTCCACCACCATCTCGATGCGCTTGGTCTGGCGGATCGCGCGGATGCCGAACAGCGAAGCGACGTCGATGATGCCGACCCCGCGGATTTCCATGTGCTGGCCCAGCAGTTCGTTGCCGGTGCCGATCACGTCCTTGCCGCGGCGCGTGAGGTAGACCACGTCGTCGGCCACCAGGCGATGGCCGCGTTCCACGAGGTCCAGGACGGCTTCCGACTTCCCCACGCCGGACTTCCCGACGTAGAGCAGCCCGATGCCGTACACGTCGACCAGCGAAGCGTGCACGGTGGCGAACGGCGCGAAGTGGTCCTGCAGGACCTCGCCCAGGTGTTCGGCGAGTTCCAGCGTGGGACGCTGGCAGCTGGCCACCGTCGCGCCTTGGGCGGCGGCCTCTTCGACGATTTCCGGATGGACCGGATTGCCGTGCGTGAAGATCCACAACGGCGAAGGATGCTCGGCCAGGCGACGCATCGATTCCCGGCGCTGGTCGGGGGTCAAGCTGTCCAGGTAGCACCATTCGGTGTTGCCCACCATCTGGACGCGCTTGTGGGAAAAGACATTGGTGAAGCCGGCCAACGCCAACCCCGGCCTGTGGAGGTCGGGTTCGGTGATGTCGGCTTCGAACACTTGCGTGCGGGCTTCCAGCCCCAGGGCCTGGGCATGGTTCTGGAACAGACGCCCCAGGGGAAGCACTCCCCTGTGGCGGATCTCGATGGGTTCCAGAAGCGGCGGTTGGGACTGGCCCGAACTCAGGCTTCCACCACCTTGTCCATGGAAGGAGCGCGGTGGTCCTTGGCCTTTTCGTTCTCCTTCTTCAGGACGCGTTCGATCTTGAGGAACATCTCGTCGACGGCCTTGTGCATGGTTTCGGCTTCAGCCGACACCGACACGACGCCGTGTCCGGCGACAGACAACTCCGCATGCGCCGAGCGAAGTTCGTTCGGCTGCTTGTCCAGGATCACGTGGGCGCCGGTGATCCGATCGTTGAACTTGGCCAACGCGGCGATCTGGGCCTCGACGTTGCTCTGGAGCTCGGTGGAGGCATCGAAATGCCTTCCGGTGACTTTCACTTGCATGGGACTCGTCTCCTTGTCCGATGGACGGTTGTTGGCCGCCCTTTCGGGAACAGCCTAATGTAAGTTTACCACCCCGTACGCGAAGGCGTCCGGTGAGGAATGTCTCGGTGGTGGAACCGGTAGACACGGCGGACTTAAAATCCGCTGACGCGAGTCGTGCGGGTTCGAGTCCCGCCCGAGACACTTCCTACCGACCCAAGCTACACACACCAGCGCTCCCCGACGGCTTCCGCCATCGCCGATCGCCGACGCCACCGTGCGACGAGGGTCATTCCAGCTCCAGCAGCTCCTTGAACCGCTGGTTGCCGTCCAGGATGTATTCGATCGCCTTCTCCCGAGGCAGCCACTCCCCGATCTCCACCACCTTGCCTTCGAGCTCCTTGTAGCCCTTGAAAAAATTCCTGGAGATCATCAGGAAGACGGGATCGATCCCCGAAATGTCCTTGGGGGGATTGAGCGTGAAGGCCGGCACGGCCAGGACCTTGTAGTCCTTGAACCCGCCGTCGGTCATGTCGAGCACCCCGACCGGGATCGCCTCCACCACCGTTCCGGGCGGCATGGGGGCGTTCATGTACACGAGGATGTCCAGACAATCCCCGTCATGCGCCCGCGTGGACGGAATGAATCCGTAGTTCGCCGGGTACAGCATGCTGGAAAGCAGAACGCGGTCCAGGGTGAAGATGTTGAGCTTTTCGTCGTATTCGAACTTGGTGTTCGTGTCCTTGGAAATTTCTATTACGCATCGCACCACTTCGGGTGCCCGATCTCCAATGGGAAGGGTCAGGTAGTTCATTGATCTCCAAACCTAAAGTTGTTCTAGAACGATCCGCCTTTGTCGCCGCCGCTTCCTGCGCGTTGGCCCTGCTCGCCTCGTGCAACCCCACGTTCCGGATGCGGCACAGCCTGGAAGTTACCAAGTCCGGATTCGTGTTCGACGGCAAAAAAACCGATTCTTCCGTGGTGGCCGATTCCCTGGCTCCGTTCTGCGCCGACAAGGCCACCCGCCACCTCTGGAAGCTGACCGCGCCGGACACGTCGCTCAAGGCGTCGGATTTCGTCGCCTTCCTGTCGTGGATCTCCAAGATCAACATCGACTGCCGGGGCGCGTTCGGGGTCGACGGGAACGACCCGCCCACGCTCATGCAGCCGCCGGTGCCCGCCCCGCGCAGCATCTATTCCATCAACACCCACGACACGATCCGTCCGCGCCTGTCGCTGATGGTCGCGGCCGAACGCTCCAGGGTGCGCATCTGGACCGAAGAAGGCTGGATGCCCGAAATCCCGGTGCTCCTGGACGTCGATGGCAAGGACTGGGTGGGTTCCGACAAGAACCCCGGCCAGGTCCGCATCTCCTGGCGCGACACCTGGGGCCGCTGCGCGGTCGACCCGCGCGGCGACCACTGCACCGATTCGCTGTGGCCCGAATCCAAGTACGTGATGCTGGGCAACCTCGTGAAGATCCCCGACACGATCCGCACCGACAACCCCAAGGACATGGCGTGGGTGGTGCGCGCCCCGCTGCCCCGCGACGTGGCGGTGGCCGCCCAGATCCACGCCGTGCGCACGCTTCCCGGCACGATCCCCGACAGCCGCGCCTACTTCCACGGCGTGCTCGACCCCAACATGAGCTGGGCCTCCACGATGCGCCTGATCCTGGGCCTGCGCAAGGCGGGCGTGGACTTCAACACGGTGGAGTTGTTCAGGTAGACAGAATCCTGCGAACCGTTTTTTGACATTCTTCCATGGAATCCTTGGCGAACCGATGCTAGGATTCCCATGTTTGATCCTACCGGGTCATTTCCGATGATGGTCCGCGACCGCATTCCATACGGTGGCAGCCAGCGGACCGCGTCGCCGACGAATCGCCTTCCAGCGAACCGGATCCCTCGAACAACGTCGTCCCACCTTTGGCCCTCCGGGGAGAACATCTTGCAAAAAGTCCTGATCATCTTCGGCACCCGGCCAGAAGCCATCAAGATGGCCCCGTTGGTCAAGACCCTGCAGGCCGACACGGAGAACTTCGAGGTGCGCGTGTGCGTGACCGCCCAGCACCGCCAGATGCTCGACCAGGTCCTGGAGATCTTCGGGATCCGCCCCGAATACGATCTGGACATCATGAAGCCCGGGCAGGATCTGTTCGACATCACATCCAGGGTCCTGATGGGCCTGCGCGGCGTCCTGGACGAATTCAAGCCCGACGTGGCCCTGGTGCACGGCGACACCACCACGACACTGGCGGCATCCCTCGCCTGCTTCTACAAGAACGTCCAGATCGGGCATGTCGAGGCGGGACTGCGGACATACAACCTCAAGAGCCCTTGGCCCGAAGAGGCCAACCGGCAATTGGCCGACCGGCTGGTGGACCATTTCTTCGCGCCCACCGAACACGCTCGCCAGCGGTTGCTCGCCGAAGGCGCACGCGACGAAGCCATCGTGGTCACGGGCAACACCGTGATCGACGCGCTCCTGGACGTGGTCGGCAAGATCCGCCGCGATCCGCGGCTGCGCGCCACGCTGGCCGACGGAATCCGCCAATGCGGATTCGCGATCGCCAACGAAGCATCGCCGCAGGACCGCAGGATCGTTCTGATCACCGGGCACCGGCGGGAGAATTTCGGCGAAGGCTTCCTGAACATCTGCGAAGCCATCAAGGAGCTCGCGCAGGAATTCGCGGATTGCGATTTCGTCTATCCGGTGCATCTCAATCCCAACGTCCAGAAGCCGGTGAACGAACTGCTGGCGGGAATCGGCAACGTCCATCTGATCGCCCCGTTGGACTACGAACCGTTCGTGTTCCTGATGGACCGCAGTTTCCTGATCTTGACCGATAGCGGAGGTGTGCAGGAAGAAGCGCCAAGCCTGGGAAAACCGGTGCTGGTCATGCGCGACACGACAGAACGCCCCGAGGCGGTGGACGCGGGAACCGTCAAGCTGGTGGGGACCGATCGCGTCGCGATCGTGCAGGCGACAAAAATCTTGCTTCGCGATCGCCAGGAGTACGATACTATGGCTCGCGCCCACAACCCCTACGGGGACGGACACGCCTGCGAACGAATCAGGCAATACTTCCTGGCCCAGCCCGCCGCATAAGCAAAGGATCGCCACCATGATCGAAGTCGCCACACAACGGGAATGCACGACGGGACTTGAACTGCCCTACCACCAGGTCTGCGTCGTGGGGCTGGGTTACATCGGGTTGCCCACGGCCGCCATCATCGCCGCTCGCGGCTACGACGTGCACGGCGTGGACGTCAACCAGGTCGCGGTCAACACGATCAACGAAGGCCGCATCCACATCGTCGAGCCCGACCTGGACACGTGCGTGAAATCGGTGGTCGAGTTCGGAAAGCTCACGGCCAGATCGGAAGAGCGTCGTGTAGGGAAAGAGTGTACCTCTGTGTGTAG
>ENA-UPSM01003625-UPSM01003625.1-activated-sludge-metagenome-genome-assembly--contig:-NODE-3625-length-17080-cov-7.405756_pt1 | contig 17080 bp, 9 predicted proteins | sample MGYA00238181_ERZ773283 | MGnify/ENA primary metagenome ERZ773283 (study PRJEB29023, sample SAMN05720199) | activated sludge metagenome | isolation source: Anaerobic digester | place: Japan...
GGTCTCAGGCTTTCCATATCTATGGCCGGGTATACCTCTTTGAGCGTTTTCCGTTGTGCTTGTATTTCTTCATCACTGCCCCTTGTCGCATCGTACAGGCTCATGGTTATATTGTTAAACGCTCCCAGTATGCTCTTAAGGTGGCTCTCGTCTTTTTTAAGGTGTGCCAGTTCAGGTGTGGAGTATACTTCCGCAAATATGTCCAGGATCGCATTGAAGGCCAGGACCAAGCGTAAGCCTTCCATAAGAAGCGTGTCCCTTGTTCTGATCAGTGCTTCCTTGTTCTCTATGGCGGTGATCCTTTCCAGTAGGTGGTCCTTGTGTGGATCAATAAAATAGCCGTTCTCGTCTATGTGTATAAGGCCCTTAGAGCCTGAGTCCTCTTTAATGATCGCTATGCCGTACATCCCTCGTATTGAAGGCTGTCCGGCTTCTTCCGCTATATCCATGTCGGTTGGTTCTATCATATCTTGATAGGTGAATACTCCGGCATCTGCAAGCTCTCCCCAGGTAACAGCCTCTTTGTGATAGTTGGCGGGCTTGGTGTCGGCGATCTTGGCCAGGCCCTTGTATTTGGCCAGCTCTTCCTTTAAGGCAGAAAACAGCTTGGGAAAGTCCTTGATAAACTCGTTAAAGTATGCCTTTTCATGTCCGGCGTCTTCCTGGTATGCACAGCTATACAGTTCCGTCATGTCCCAGTCCCCGGCTATTATGTCCCACTTGGTTAAGCCTTCCGGCGGTGCTTCATAATCGTGCCAGGTGATCCCGGACAGCTCTTCTTTTTCTTCCAGGTCCATGTCCTCAAAATCATCAATGGGTTTCTCGGCCTCGTATGCTCTTCTCCAGTGGCGGACAATCCGTTGCTCCCCTACTTCCCGCATGGCTTCTTCATAAGTTGCGGGTCTTCCGTCTATGGTGATCTTGTGCTTGGCCAGGTACATTTCCTCAAAGGCTTGTTGCCATTCTTCTTTTGACATCTGATCGCTACGCCTTCCGTCTGGAAGCTGGCGGTATCCAAGTCCCAGGTGTTTATTTATCCGGGACAAGATAAACTCGCTGGTAACAGGCTCTTTTTTGAGAGCTTCCAGGGCGTTCTTCACTGGCTTGGGTATCGTGTTCCCCTGCATATTTTCTTCCGCATAGTCGGCCAGCAAGCTAAAGATAATGTCCTTAAGGCTGGTCTTAAAGCTCCGCTTGCGCTCAGTTACCTTTGAGTATAGTTCCCGATATTGCTTGTCCGTCATTATGACCGGATACTCTCTTGTTAATCTCCGGGTCTCTGTGGCGTGGGATATGTCCATCAGGGTAACAAGGTGCTTAAAGTAGCCATGATAGGCTTGCTGTGCGTATCCCTCAATAAGCATACTCATGCCAAGTATGGCGTTATTAAGTTCTATGTACTTGTTGTATATGTTGCGCTCATGCTCATTAGACAGGCCCTTGACCATCTTCCTAATGTCTTCCTTTGAGAATAAGGGCTTTGTGCTGGCGTTGCTCTTGTTCAGTTCTATCATGGTGAGCAGTACGGCCTTGCCTACCTCTTTCCCCTTCCAGGTGCTTTGACTAAGCAGTTTATTGATATTCATTATCCCCGGCTCCCCACTATGTCTTCCAGCATTTCCAGCTTGGCCTTGAGTTCCACTGTCTCATATGCCTTAAGTATGTTGGTTATGACCATCATTTCCTTGCTGGCTTGATCCAGGTTAATTTCCCGGTTGCGTATCCGCTTAAGCAGATCGGCCAGGACCACTATAATGTCCCTGGGGTTGAAGCTGTCTTCAAGCGGGATCGCCGGAGTAGTATCAATAAATTCCTGCTTCAAGGCTTCCATGTACTTCAGCTTGTAGTCCAGTAGCTTTTCTGGGGATACCTGGCTAAGGTCCACATCACTAAGGGCGTCTTCTATGCTTTCCAGGGTTTGCCCCAGTTTGGTGATCCTGGCTTCCCTGGTCATATAGTAGGCTTGGTACATTTCCTCAAGCTGATCTTTCTTCTTCTCGGCGATCTCCGCCTTAAGCTCCCGCTCCCAGGCCGTACAGGTGGCCTTGCTTATGTTTAGCTCTTTGGCTATCGCCGTGTAGCTCTTGCCCTCGGCCCTCAAGCGGATAAAGTCATTCTTCTGATCGTTGGGCTTCACTTAGATACCTCTCTTTGGATATGTGTATGGGTGTGCGTGTATGCTGTTATGTGTATACATATCTTTTCTACTTCCGCTAAGGATAGTTTACGGAAGTTGGGAGATTTCTCCCGGCTATTTCTGCTTGGTTGTACCACTCTCGATAAAGCCTTTAAGGTTTTCATGGGTGATTCTCCACTCTCTCCCCATCTTGACGGCCTTAAGCTGTCCGCTCTTGATATAGTTGTACAGGGTCCGCCGTGTTACCTTGAGAATGTCTACGGCTTCCGTTAGGGTATAGATTTTGATTTCTTCCATATCGGCTTATTCCTTTGTGTCTGCGTATTGTTCCAGGATCGTATGTATCAGTTCGTTTAGGCTCATGTCCTGGGCGGTGGCTCTGGTCCTAAGCTTGGCGTGAAGACTTGGCTTGACAAGTAGCTGTAGCCTTCTGCTTTTCGTTTCCACATAAAGCGGGTTGGGCTTCATGGGTACGCCCTGGGCTGGCTCGTGAATTTCAGGTTTTATAAGGTTTTCGCCTATAGTCATAAAAGCCTGGGCGGGGTGCTTAAAGTCCTTTGTCTTCTTGGTCATGGTTTCCCTTCCTTTTGCAGTACTTCCCTTACAAGTGCCATGTAGTCCTTGCTGGCGTTGCTCCGGGGAGCGTATGAGAATATGTCTTGCTGGTATATCTGAGCTTCCTTGATCGCTATACACTCCCGGATTGGCGTCTTGAATACCTTTGTTCCGTATTGCTTCGCCGTCTCTGTGATCGTCTCGGCCAGGTCCCGGCTTAAGATCGTTCTGGAGTTGTACCGGGTAAGCAGAATACCTAATATCTTCAGTTCCGGGTTGGCGTGAGTTTTGACGGCCCCTAATGTGGCGTATAATTGACTTAAAGCTTGTAGGCTATATATGTCCGCCTGTAAGGGTATGATCGCCTCATAAACGGCGCATATGGCGTTTACAAGCAATATCCCCAAATAGGGCGGGGTATCCACTACCAGGTAGTCATAATTTGGGTATGCCTCGGCGATTGCTTGCTTAAGCCTGTACTCTTTTCCCGGACCGCTTACTAATTTGTCCGCCCCTACCAGTTCCGGGGAGTAGGGTATAAGATCGCCGTGCTTGGTGTGCTGGATCGCCGTGCTTATCTTGGCCGTTCCCAGGATCAAGTCAAGGGCTGTGTGGGTGTGCGGGGAAGCTCCCAGGGTATGGGATAGGTTGCCCTGGGCGTCAAGGTCTATAAACAGGGTCTTATGGCCTTTAAGGGAAAGGCCCGCCCCCAGGTTTACGGCGGTGGTTGTCTTCCCCACTCCGCCCTTTTGGTTGATTATGGCAATCGCTTTCTTCATGCTTCCGCCTGGTGTGTTTATGTGTGTCTGGTTATCAGTATACGCTTATGTGTATGGCCGGGAAGCCTTCTCTCTTTTAGGTTTCCCGCTTCCTTTTTTATAGGCTTCCAAAAAGTCCCCTGGATCACTGTCCCGCCCCGGCTAAAAGATCGCCCTGGCAATCGCTTCTTCACAGCCGTTGTTGGCCCGCTCCAGATCGTGGGCGTACACTTCGGTTATGACCGGGCTGGTGTGCCTGGCAAATTGCTGTACTTCCCGCATGGGCTTCCCGGCCATCAGTGCCAGGGTTATGGCCGTGTGCCTTAAGCTGTGAGCCGTGAGCCTGTCGCTATCATATCCGGCCCTCTGAAGCCATGCCTTGACTATCCCGCTTACGGACCGGGTGCTAAGTCTTCCGCCTGTGCTGTTGTTGCTGGTGCTGGCAAACAAGGGTTGATCTTTGTCCGTCTCTCCCCGGCGGGCTAAGTAAGCGTCTATCGCCATCTTGACTTCCGGCTGGAGTACTGCATAATCTGCTTTTTCTTCCTTCCCCTTGCCCTGTATGTATAGCCTGGCTTGTCCGGCGATCTCCCTCATGTCCCCTATATCCGCCCTGGATACTTCAATGGTCCTAAGCCCGCCTGTTACCATTAAGGCTATCATGGCGTAGTCTCTAAGCCCCTGTAGGCTCTGCGTGTCCACTGTCCCCAGTACGGCCTTGATCTGTTGAGAATTGAGAAAGTCCTTCTTGTGTCCCTTCTCGATCCTGGCCCCCTTGATCTTGCTGGCTACATTGGGATATATCCTTTCCTGTTCCAGCCATTGAAAAAAGAGCCGGGTTGCCGTGATATAGTTTTGTACAGTGGCGGGCTTGTGGCCTTCCTTCAGGTGATCCCGGTAAGCAAGTATGTCTTCCCTCGTGGGCTGTGTTATGCCGTTAAGGGAAAAGTGTTTGAATAGCTGGCGTAAGGCTTTGGTGTATGTCTCTATGGTCCTGGGCCTGGCGTCAATATAGGATATAAAGCGTTGGTACAGGGCTTCATTTATCGTCTGTACGGCGATCTGTCCCCGGTTGGCTAAGGCTATTGTCTGCATCTCTCCCCCTCTGCGTATACGCTTATGTGTATGTGTAGGCTTTGGTTGTCCGGTGTTGCTCTTCATATGTGGACAATATAATGCAGTACCCACATATTGTCAAGCATTATTTTCATATAACTGCATAATGCCGGGAGAAAGCTTATTGCTTGGGTGGCTTCCCCTGTGCCTGGATCAGCTTCTTGGTGATCTCGTACACTGTGCTGGCTTGCTTCTTAATGCCGGGATCGCCGTGAGCCTGGGCCAGTTCCTTGACCTTGATTGCCCCCTTAATGATCTTGTTTAACTGCCTCTTATCCGTACTATGCCCCTTTGTTTTATGGCTCTTCTTTGAAGTATCCGTACTTGGGATAGAATGAATATACCACTTCCTGGCCTACATCGCCGTGCCTATTCTTTAACACTACAAGCTTTACTCTGCGCATGGGCTTCTTTTTTTCTTCTCTCCGTTGTTCCTTGTCTTCGCCTTGATAGAATAATCCCATTAAGACATCTGATCCGTACTCAATGGCCCCGGATTCCTTGAAGGCTTCAAAGGTTATCTCTTCATCATAGCTTTTTCGGTTAAGGCTTGATATGGCCAGGACCGGGATCTTATAGTCTCGGCTTATGTGCTTCAGTTCCTTAACGGCTGTGTCCATGTTTGACTTATCGCTGGCCCTGGGATCGGCGGGAGAAAGTATCTGCAAGTAGTCCACTATCACCACTGGCCTGTTGCCTGTAAAGAGAATGTGCTTGCGTACCAGGTCCCTTATCTCGCTGGCCTTGATCTCTCCCAGGCTTTCTATCATGTACATACGCTCTGAAAACTTCTCATAATGGATAATGGCCTGGCTTATTGCCTTGTTGTCTTCTTGATCGTAGTTATCATACCGGGACCTGGTTGTTATGTCCCGGCCTGTCTTAGGTATCTTCTTTTGATCCAGGTTGTTTTCTTGGGCGTATAAGAGCGTCAATCGGCTTAGTGTCCTGGCTATCATCTCCCGGCGGGACATCTCCAGGCAGATAAAAAGTATGTCCTGGCCTCTCCCGGCGATCTGATCGGCTATCTGAAGGGTAAACGCCGTCTTTCCCAGGGAAGGGACCGCCCCCACTATGTACAGCCCTTCATAAAGCCCATCTCCCATAATCCTGTCCAGGTGTCGGAAGCCTGTGGGGATAAAAGGCGTATCCGTGTCTATGCTCTGAAGGAAGCCAGGCAAGTGGTGAAAGTTGCTGGCTGTCTGGTAAGCCTGTTGTTCCAGTTCCAGGGCTTCCGTGTCCACATTGACCAGGTTGGCGATCTTGTTTATAAAAGCTTCCCGGTCCTTTGTAAGTGCCTCGTTGGGATCATGCCAAGCCCCGGATACATTAAATACTGTGTGCTGTACTCCCATCCTGGCCAGTTCTCTGGCTATGTCTTCCGTTCCTGCTTTCCCGGCTGGATCGTTGTCCAGGGATATGATCAAGCATTGCTGTGGCTTGCTCTTTTCTACTGCTTCAATAAGCTGTCTGCGGTTGGCCAAGCTTCCCAGTCCCACAGCTACGCCCCCGGCGTCTATAACGCTCAGGGCGTCAATCTCTCCCTCTACTATCACTATGGGGCCTTTGTCTTCCTTAAGGGCCTGGGCGTTAAACAGTAGGCTTGAACCTCGCTTGCGTATCCGTTGCTTGTCCTGGGCTTCCGGGCTGGTGTTTCTGGCCGTGAAGCTTTCCGGGCCTGTAGGGATAATAAGAGCTTCCCATTCTTCCCACTGCTTGGTATCGCCGTTGTACGCTTTATAGTTAGGATCATAGCCAAGTCCGTACTTATCAATGACGGCTTGGGACAGTCCCCGCTTGGTGGTAGGATAGTCTGTCTTGTTGATCTGCGCCTGTACTCTCTTAAAGTAGGCCGGATAATCAAAGTCCCGGCTTTCCCTTTCCTGTTGTGTGTATGTGTGTATACTGTTATGTGTATGTTGTTCGGTTTTGGGCTGGTTTTGGTCCATGTCCCTGCGCTCCTGTGGCTTCTCTGTGGCCTTCTCCGGCTGGTGTATGGTTATGCCGTAATGCTGATACGCCCAGTTAAATATGTCTTTAGGATCGCTTAAGCCTCGGTCCTTACCTATAAGGGAGAATATGTCTTCATCTGCCCCACATCTGAAGCAGTGTACCTTGTTCCGCTTCTTGTCAAAGCTCATGTTGGGGCTTTCTTCCGTATCGTTATGGAAGGGACAGGGAAATTTTCCGTCTCTCCGCTGGTCCCGGTGCGTCTCTCTTAGGTATTCTTCAAGCTTCCCTTTGATCTCTCTTTTGGCTTGGTCTCTGGTCATGGCGTCAATCCTCTTTTTTCTCTTAAAGGCCAATATAGGCCGGATATGCCATCTTCCCGCTTCCAAAGCGGGGAAGTGGCTAATATCCCACTCTTAATAGTTCTTAATAGTTATTAAGGTTTTTGGCATGGTTTAACTCTCTGTATGCCTGTAGGTTACAAAAGGGTCTGCTCATAGAACACTCCGCTTTTGCTCATAGTTTACTCCGCTTTTGCTCATTGAATACTCCGCTTTTTTAATCGTCTGCCATTTCGTCTTCCGTCTCATAGATAAAGTAGAGATCGCCGGAGACAAGTAGGCTTGATAATGTTTCGCCGTCTAAGAGCAAGGCCCTGTCCTGGGTATCGTATAAGCCGGGGTTGGGGTCTTCCCGGTATTCTCCCGCCCCGTCTTCAATGATCCTGTTTCTGATCCACTGCGTAAACTCCGCCTGGGCGTCTTCCCTGGTGCGTGAAGTGATCCCGGCTATGGTAATGGTCTGCCTGGTTTCCATGTCTTTCTGCATTATGACATACATCTTTAGTCCTTCCCCTGCTTCCCGGATCGCCGTTGCTTGGTCCCGGTCTTGGGCTGGTCTTTCTTGGCCTTCTTCATCTGCTCTAGGTATCGTTGAAGCTCTGCGTTCTCGGTTGGCTCAAAGTGGATATAGTGTTTAATGACAGTATCATAATCCTGTTTATTCTGCTGGCTCTTGCTTAAGGGCTTCATCTTGCCGTTGCACAGTTCCCACTTAATAAGTACCTGGCCGTCAACAAGGGCGTTAAGGGATTTGATCAAGGGAGCAATCCGGCGTTGGTAGTACTGCCTTCCGCTGTCCCTGACTTCCTCTTCGCTTGGTATGTCTCTTGTGCCGTCTAATAAAGCCTTAACGGATATTATGCTGGCCGTTCCGCCCTTCTGGTTGTTCAGGTTGTTATAGTGTATCAGTAGCTTCCGGCCTATATGATAAGTACATGGGTTTCTATCGTCTGTCTTTAGTAGGTTGGCGGGATACCACATTATATAAGAATTGGTGAGATACTCCGCTATTTCCGGGGTAAAGTTGACCACTATCTGGCTGTTTTTGATAATTCCTATAGTGGTACATATCCGCATCTTTACAAAGTTCTTGCTCCCGGTCTTGTCCGCTCCCCCTGCCTGGTTGCCTGTGCGTTCCTTCCACTCCAGGGACAGCCGATAAAGGGCGTCAAGGTCTTCCTTTGCCCGCTTGCGCTCAAAGTCCTTGTTATCCTTTGTTATTGGTTTCCCACATCTGCGCATATACTCTTCCAGGTCTATAATCGCCGTAGTGGTCTTTGGTCTTGCCCCCCTGGTGTTCTTAGCGGTAAAGTCCATGACAAGGGCATCAAGTAGCTTTTGGGTTGATACTCTCAGTCCAGCCCCCAAGATTTCGCTGTACTCGATCATGGTAAAGCGGTAGTTGGGGCCGGTATAAACAGCCGTGTCTATGATCTTGTCTTCTTCCGGCGTTTCCCTTACGCTGATCTGTGCCAGGCTGTCCAGTCCTGGGCCGTGAAGCATGGGGCGGTAAACAGGCTCTTCTTCCGGCTCTGGCAATTCCGGGGCTATGGGTAAGACAATGGGCTTGCCCGGCCTGATAATAATGGCTTCTCCCTGTTCCGTTGTAAGCCTTTCGCCTTTTTCAGTTACCAGGTAGTATGTCTCTTCTTGCTTGTTCTTGCCTACATCGTTCCCGCTCATTAGTTGCCCCCTCTGCTTATTCCGGCCAGTTCCAGTATATAGTTATGTATGCTGTTTTCTTGTGATCCTGAAGAGAATACTCCAGTAACGCCCTTGTCGGCGATCTTGGCCTTGACCTTGCTTATGGTTTCCTCTGTGGGTCTCAGGGCTTCCAGGTCTATGGTTGGGTATATCTTTTTAAGCCTTGTCCGCTGTTCTCGCTGTTCTTCATCACTGCCCTTGATTGAAGCGTACAGGCTCATGGTTATATTGTTAAACGCTCCCAGTATGCTCTTAAGGTGGCTCTCGTCTTTTTTAAGGTGTGCCAGTTCAGGTGTGGAGTATACTTCCGCAAATATGTCCAGGATCGCATTGAAGGCCAGGACCAAGCGTAAGCCTTCCATAAGAAGCGTGTCCCTTGTTCTGATCAGTGCTTCCTTGTTCTCTATGGCGGTGATCCTTTCCAGTAGGTGGTCCTTGTGTGGATCAATAAAATAGCCGTTCTCGTCTATGTGTATAAGGCCCTTAGAGCCTGAGTCCTCTTTAATGATCGCTATGCCGTACATCCCTCGTATTGAAGGCTGTCCGGCTTCTTCCGCTATATCCATGTCGGTTGGTTCTATCATATCTTGATAGGTGAATACTCCGGCATCTGCAAGCTCTCCCCAGGTAACAGCCTCTTTGTGATAGTTGGCGGGCTTGGTGTCGGCGATCTTGGCCAGGCCCTTGTATTTGGCCAGCTCTTCCTTTAAGGCAGAAAACAGCTTGGGAAAGTCCTTGATAAACTCGTTAAAGTATGCCTTTTCATGTCCGGCGTCTTCCTGGTATGCACAGCTATACAGTTCCGTCATGTCCCAGTCCCCGGCTATTATGTCCCACTTGGTTAAGCCTTCCGGCGGTGCTTCATAATCGTGCCAGGTGATCCCGGACAGCTCTTCTTTTTCTTCCAGGTCCATGTCCTCAAAATCATCAATGGGTTTCTCGGCCTCGTATGCTCTTCTCCAGTGGCGGACAATCCGTTGCTCCCCTACTTCCCGCATGGCTTCTTCATAAGTTGCGGGTCTTCCGTCTATGGTGATCTTGTGCTTGGCCAGGTACATTTCCTCAAAGGCTTGTTGCCATTCTTCTTTTGACATCTGATCGCTACGCCTTCCGTCTGGAAGCTGGCGGTATCCAAGTCCCAGGTGTTTATTTATCCGGGACAAGATAAACTCGCTGGTAACAGGCTCTTTTTTGAGAGCTTCCAGGGCGTTCTTCACTGGCTTGGGTATCGTGTTCCCCTGCATATTTTCTTCCGCATAGTCGGCCAGCAAGCTAAAGATAATGTCCTTAAGGCTGGTCTTAAAGCTCCGCTTGCGCTCAGTTACCTTTGAGTATAGTTCCCGATATTGCTTGTCCGTCATTATGACCGGATACTCTCTTGTTAATCTCCGGGTCTCTGTGGCGTGGGATATGTCCATCAGGGTAACAAGGTGCTTAAAGTAGCCATGATAGGCTTGCTGTGCGTATCCCTCAATAAGCATACTCATGCCAAGTATGGCGTTATTAAGTTCTATGTACTTGTTGTATATGTTGCGCTCATGCTCATTAGACAGGCCCTTGACCATCTTCCTAATGTCTTCCTTTGAGAATAAGGGCTTTGTGCTGGCGTTGCTCTTGTTCAGTTCTATCATGGTGAGCAGTACGGCCTTGCCTACCTCTTTCCCCTTCCAGGTGCTTTGACTAAGCAGTTTATTGATATTCATTATCCCCGGCTCCCCACTATGTCTTCCAGCATTTCCAGCTTGGCCTTGAGTTCCACTGTCTCATATGCCTTAAGTATGTTGGTTATGACCATCATTTCCTTGCTGGCTTGATCCAGGTTAATTTCCCGGTTGCGTATCCGCTTAAGCAGATCGGCCAGGACCACTATAATGTCCCTGGGGTTGAAGCTGTCTTCAAGCGGGATCGCCGGAGTAGTATCAATAAATTCCTGCTTCAAGGCTTCCATGTACTTCAGCTTGTAGTCCAGTAGCTTTTCTGGGGATACCTGGCTAAGGTCCACATCACTAAGGGCGTCTTCTATGCTTTCCAGGGTTTGCCCCAGTTTGGTGATCCTGGCTTCCCTGGTCATATAGTAGGCTTGGTACATTTCCTCAAGCTGATCTTTCTTCTTCTCGGCGATCTCCGCCTTAAGCTCCCGCTCCCAGGCCGTACAGGTGGCCTTGCTTATGTTTAGCTCTTTGGCTATCGCCGTGTAGCTCTTGCCCTCGGCCCTCAAGCGGATAAAGTCATTCTTCTGATCGTTGGGCTTCACTTAGATACCTCTCTTTGGATATGTGTATGGGTGTGCGTGTATGCTGTTATGTGTATACATATCTTTTCTACTTCCGCTAAGGATAGTTTACGGAAGTTGGGAGATTTCTCCCGGCTATTTCTGCTTGGTTGTACCACTCTCGATAAAGCCTTTAAGGTTTTCATGGGTGATTCTCCACTCTCTCCCCATCTTGACGGCCTTAAGCTGTCCGCTCTTGATATAGTTGTACAGGGTCCGCCGTGTTACCTTGAGAATGTCTACGGCTTCCGTTAGGGTATAGATTTTGATTTCTTCCATATCGGCTTATTCCTTTGTGTCTGCGTATTGTTCCAGGATCGTATGTATCAGTTCGTTTAGGCTCATGTCCTGGGCGGTGGCTCTGGTCCTAAGCTTGGCGTGAAGACTTGGCTTGACAAGTAGCTGTAGCCTTCTGCTTTTCGTTTCCACATAAAGCGGGTTGGGCTTCATGGGTACGCCCTGGGCTGGCTCGTGAATTTCAGGTTTTATAAGGTTTTCGCCTATAGTCATAAAAGCCTGGGCGGGGTGCTTAAAGTCCTTTGTCTTCTTGGTCATGGTTTCCCTTCCTTTTGCAGTACTTCCCTTACAAGTGCCATGTAGTCCTTGCTGGCGTTGCTCCGGGGAGCGTATGAGAATATGTCTTGCTGGTATATCTGAGCTTCCTTGATCGCTATACACTCCCGGATTGGCGTCTTGAATACCTTTGTTCCGTATTGCTTCGCCGTCTCTGTGATCGTCTCGGCCAGGTCCCGGCTTAAGATCGTTCTGGAGTTGTACCGGGTAAGCAGAATACCTAATATCTTCAGTTCCGGGTTGGCGTGAGTTTTGACGGCCCCTAATGTGGCGTATAATTGACTTAAAGCTTGTAGGCTATATATGTCCGCCTGTAAGGGTATGATCGCCTCATAAACGGCGCATATGGCGTTTACAAGCAATATCCCCAAATAGGGCGGGGTATCCACTACCAGGTAGTCATAATTTGGGTATGCCTCGGCGATTGCTTGCTTAAGCCTGTACTCTTTTCCCGGACCGCTTACTAATTTGTCCGCCCCTACCAGTTCCGGGGAGTAGGGTATAAGATCGCCGTGCTTGGTGTGCTGGATCGCCGTGCTTATCTTGGCCGTTCCCAGGATCAAGTCAAGGGCTGTGTGGGTGTGCGGGGAAGCTCCCAGGGTATGGGATAGGTTGCCCTGGGCGTCAAGGTCTATAAACAGGGTCTTATGGCCTTTAAGGGAAAGGCCCGCCCCCAGGTTTACGGCGGTGGTTGTCTTCCCCACTCCGCCCTTTTGGTTGATTATGGCAATCGCTTTCTTCATGCTTCCGCCTGGTGTGTTTATGTGTGTCTGGTTATCAGTATACGCTTATGTGTATGGCCGGGAAGCCTTCTCTCTTTTAGGTTTCCCGCTTCCTTTTTTATAGGCTTCCAAAAAGTCCCCTGGATCACTGTCCCGCCCCGGCTAAAAGATCGCCCTGGCAATCGCTTCTTCACAGCCGTTGTTGGCCCGCTCCAGATCGTGGGCGTACACTTCGGTTATGACCGGGCTGGTGTGCCTGGCAAATTGCTGTACTTCCCGCATGGGCTTCCCGGCCATCAGTGCCAGGGTTATGGCCGTGTGCCTTAAGCTGTGAGCCGTGAGCCTGTCGCTATCATATCCGGCCCTCTGAAGCCATGCCTTGACTATCCCGCTTACGGACCGGGTGCTAAGTCTTCCGCCTGTGCTGTTGTTGCTGGTGCTGGCAAACAAGGGTTGATCTTTGTCCGTCTCTCCCCGGCGGGCTAAGTAAGCGTCTATCGCCATCTTGACTTCCGGCTGGAGTACTGCATAATCTGCTTTTTCTTCCTTCCCCTTGCCCTGTATGTATAGCCTGGCTTGTCCGGCGATCTCCCTCATGTCCCCTATATCCGCCCTGGATACTTCAATGGTCCTAAGCCCGCCTGTTACCATTAAGGCTATCATGGCGTAGTCTCTAAGCCCCTGTAGGCTCTGCGTGTCCACTGTCCCCAGTACGGCCTTGATCTGTTGAGAATTGAGAAAGTCCTTCTTGTGTCCCTTCTCGATCCTGGCCCCCTTGATCTTGCTGGCTACATTGGGATATATCCTTTCCTGTTCCAGCCATTGAAAAAAGAGCCGGGTTGCCGTGATATAGTTTTGTACAGTGGCGGGCTTGTGGCCTTCCTTCAGGTGATCCCGGTAAGCAAGTATGTCTTCCCTCGTGGGCTGTGTTATGCCGTTAAGGGAAAAGTGTTTGAATAGCTGGCGTAAGGCTTTGGTGTATGTCTCTATGGTCCTGGGCCTGGCGTCAATATAGGATATAAAGCGTTGGTACAGGGCTTCATTTATCGTCTGTACGGCGATCTGTCCCCGGTTGGCTAAGGCTATTGTCTGCATCTCTCCCCCTCTGCGTATACGCTTATGTGTATGTGTAGGCTTTGGTTGTCCGGTGTTGCTCTTCATATGTGGACAATATAATGCAGTACCCACATATTGTCAAGCATTATTTTCATATAACTGCATAATGCCGGGAGAAAGCTTATTGCTTGGGTGGCTTCCCCTGTGCCTGGATCAGCTTCTTGGTGATCTCGTACACTGTGCTGGCTTGCTTCTTAATGCCGGGATCGCCGTGAGCCTGGGCCAGTTCCTTGACCTTGATTGCCCCCTTAATGATCTTGTTTAACTGCCTCTTATCCGTACTATGCCCCTTTGTTTTATGGCTCTTCTTTGAAGTATCCGTACTTGGGATAGAATGAATATACCACTTCCTGGCCTACATCGCCGTGCCTATTCTTTAACACTACAAGCTTTACTCTGCGCATGGGCTTCTTTTTTTCTTCTCTCCGTTGTTCCTTGTCTTCGCCTTGATAGAATAATCCCATTAAGACATCTGATCCGTACTCAATGGCCCCGGATTCCTTGAAGGCTTCAAAGGTTATCTCTTCATCATAGCTTTTTCGGTTAAGGCTTGATATGGCCAGGACCGGGATCTTATAGTCTCGGCTTATGTGCTTCAGTTCCTTAACGGCTGTGTCCATGTTTGACTTATCGCTGGCCCTGGGATCGGCGGGAGAAAGTATCTGCAAGTAGTCCACTATCACCACTGGCCTGTTGCCTGTAAAGAGAATGTGCTTGCGTACCAGGTCCCTTATCTCGCTGGCCTTGATCTCTCCCAGGCTTTCTATCATGTACATACGCTCTGAAAACTTCTCATAATGGATAATGGCCTGGCTTATTGCCTTGTTGTCTTCTTGATCGTAGTTATCATACCGGGACCTGGTTGTTATGTCCCGGCCTGTCTTAGGTATCTTCTTTTGATCCAGGTTGTTTTCTTGGGCGTATAAGAGCGTCAATCGGCTTAGTGTCCTGGCTATCATCTCCCGGCGGGACATCTCCAGGCAGATAAAAAGTATGTCCTGGCCTCTCCCGGCGATCTGATCGGCTATCTGAAGGGTAAACGCCGTCTTTCCCAGGGAAGGGACCGCCCCCACTATGTACAGCCCTTCATAAAGCCCATCTCCCATAATCCTGTCCAGGTGTCGGAAGCCTGTGGGGATAAAAGGCGTATCCGTGTCTATGCTCTGAAGGAAGCCAGGCAAGTGGTGAAAGTTGCTGGCTGTCTGGTAAGCCTGTTGTTCCAGTTCCAGGGCTTCCGTGTCCACATTGACCAGGTTGGCGATCTTGTTTATAAAAGCTTCCCGGTCCTTTGTAAGTGCCTCGTTGGGATCATGCCAAGCCCCGGATACATTAAATACTGTGTGCTGTACTCCCATCCTGGCCAGTTCTCTGGCTATGTCTTCCGTTCCTGCTTTCCCGGCTGGATCGTTGTCCAGGGATATGATCAAGCATTGCTGTGGCTTGCTCTTTTCTACTGCTTCAATAAGCTGTCTGCGGTTGGCCAAGCTTCCCAGTCCCACAGCTACGCCCCCGGCGTCTATAACGCTCAGGGCGTCAATCTCTCCCTCTACTATCACTATGGGGCCTTTGTCTTCCTTAAGGGCCTGGGCGTTAAACAGTAGGCTTGAACCTCGCTTGCGTATCCGTTGCTTGTCCTGGGCTTCCGGGCTGGTGTTTCTGGCCGTGAAGCTTTCCGGGCCTGTAGGGATAATAAGAGCTTCCCATTCTTCCCACTGCTTGGTATCGCCGTTGTACGCTTTATAGTTAGGATCATAGCCAAGTCCGTACTTATCAATGACGGCTTGGGACAGTCCCCGCTTGGTGGTAGGATAGTCTGTCTTGTTGATCTGCGCCTGTACTCTCTTAAAGTAGGCCGGATAATCAAAGTCCCGGCTTTCCCTTTCCTGTTGTGTGTATGTGTGTATACTGTTATGTGTATGTTGTTCGGTTTTGGGCTGGTTTTGGTCCATGTCCCTGCGCTCCTGTGGCTTCTCTGTGGCCTTCTCCGGCTGGTGTATGGTTATGCCGTAATGCTGATACGCCCAGTTAAATATGTCTTTAGGATCGCTTAAGCCTCGGTCCTTACCTATAAGGGAGAATATGTCTTCATCTGCCCCACATCTGAAGCAGTGTACCTTGTTCCGCTTCTTGTCAAAGCTCATGTTGGGGCTTTCTTCCGTATCGTTATGGAAGGGACAGGGAAATTTTCCGTCTCTCCGCTGGTCCCGGTGCGTCTCTCTTAGGTATTCTTCAAGCTTCCCTTTGATCTCTCTTTTGGCTTGGTCTCTGGTCATGGCGTCAATCCTCTTTTTTCTCTTAAAGGCCAATATAGGCCGGATATGCCATCTTCCCGCTTCCAAAGCGGGGAAGTGGCTAATATCCCACTCTTAATAGTTCTTAATAGTTATTAAGGTTTTTGGCATGGTTTAACTCTCTGTATGCCTGTAGGTTACAAAAGGGTCTGCTCATAGAACACTCCGCTTTTGCTCATAGTTTACTCCGCTTTTGCTCATTGAATACTCCGCTTTTTTAATCGTCTGCCATTTCGTCTTCCGTCTCATAGATAAAGTAGAGATCGCCGGAGACAAGTAGGCTTGATAATGTTTCGCCGTCTAAGAGCAAGGCCCTGTCCTGGGTATCGTATAAGCCGGGGTTGGGGTCTTCCCGGTATTCTCCCGCCCCGTCTTCAATGATCCTGTTTCTGATCCACTGCGTAAACTCCGCCTGGGCGTCTTCCCTGGTGCGTGAAGTGATCCCGGCTATGGTAATGGTCTGCCTGGTTTCCATGTCTTTCTGCATTATGACATACATCTTTAGTCCTTCCCCTGCTTCCCGGATCGCCGTTGCTTGGTCCCGGTCTTGGGCTGGTCTTTCTTGGCCTTCTTCATCTGCTCTAGGTATCGTTGAAGCTCTGCGTTCTCGGTTGGCTCAAAGTGGATATAGTGTTTAATGACAGTATCATAATCCTGTTTATTCTGCTGGCTCTTGCTTAAGGGCTTCATCTTGCCGTTGCACAGTTCCCACTTAATAAGTACCTGGCCGTCAACAAGGGCGTTAAGGGATTTGATCAAGGGAGCAATCCGGCGTTGGTAGTACTGCCTTCCGCTGTCCCTGACTTCCTCTTCGCTTGGTATGTCTCTTGTGCCGTCTAATAAAGCCTTAACGGATATTATGCTGGCCGTTCCGCCCTTCTGGTTGTTCAGGTTGTTATAGTGTATCAGTAGCTTCCGGCCTATATGATAAGTACATGGGTTTCTATCGTCTGTCTTTAGTAGGTTGGCGGGATACCACATTATATAAGAATTGGTGAGATACTCCGCTATTTCCGGGGTAAAGTTGACCACTATCTGGCTGTTTTTGATAATTCCTATAGTGGTACATATCCGCATCTTTACAAAGTTCTTGCTCCCGGTCTTGTCCGCTCCCCCTGCCTGGTTGCCTGTGCGTTCCTTCCACTCCAGGGACAGCCGATAAAGGGCGTCAAGGTCTTCCTTTGCCCGCTTGCGCTCAAAGTCCTTGTTATCCTTTGTTATTGGTTTCCCACATCTGCGCATATACTCTTCCAGGTCTATAATCGCCGTAGTGGTCTTTGGTCTTGCCCCCCTGGTGTTCTTAGCGGTAAAGTCCATGACAAGGGCATCAAGTAGCTTTTGGGTTGATACTCTCAGTCCAGCCCCCAAGATTTCGCTGTACTCGATCATGGTAAAGCGGTAGTTGGGGCCGGTATAAACAGCCGTGTCTATGATCTTGTCTTCTTCCGGCGTTTCCCTTACGCTGATCTGTGCCAGGCTGTCCAGTCCTGGGCCGTGAAGCATGGGGCGGTATACAGGCTCTTCTTCATGTTCCGGCAGTTCGGG
>ENA-UPSM01003644-UPSM01003644.1-activated-sludge-metagenome-genome-assembly--contig:-NODE-3644-length-17007-cov-4.497699_pt1 | contig 17007 bp, 6 predicted proteins | sample MGYA00238181_ERZ773283 | MGnify/ENA primary metagenome ERZ773283 (study PRJEB29023, sample SAMN05720199) | activated sludge metagenome | isolation source: Anaerobic digester | place: Japan...
AATTTATCAGGATTTACAAACGCTCCAATTGATCATGCATTTAAAGTGAAGGTTAAATTGCGTGTTCAGTTTGAAGGTGATATCATTAAATAATTCGAAATAATTTATTCAAAACAGGATGTTGTTTAATTACGACATCCTGCTTTTGTTTTTAATGCAGATCAACAATATAATTATGTTATTTAAATCCTCTAAATTCTGATGATATAATGTTTTCTTTTCATAGAAATTTCAGTACATTTAACCGTAAACCTTAAATTTAGGAGATTTAAAACATAATCAATCGTAATTATCATAATAATCTGCGGCCAAAATCTTAACAATACCTTGTCTAAATTCTAAACCCGAAATTCCCTAATTTTGTGATCCCATGACTTTGCATAATAAATACGATAAGGAAACGCTACAGAAGAAGCTCGATAGCGAAACATTTAAGCGAATAACGCTTTCTTTTTACCGATATGTGAATATCGCAGATACCGATATGTTTCGCGCTGAGTTATATCGCCAATTTGATGAATTAGGCGTCCTAGGACGAGTTTACGTTGCCCACGAGGGGATCAATGCCCAAGTAAGCATACCCGAGCATAATTTCGATCAATTTAAGGCAATCCTTCAGAACGATGATAAATTGCGTGATGTGCCGCTTAAAATTGCAGTGGAGGATAATGGCAAGTCTTTTATTAAGTTGATTGTGCGTATTCGTGAAAAAGTGGTTGCCGACGGACTCGATGATAATTCATTCGATGTGACGAATGTGGGAAATCATCTCGATGCCGAACAGTTTAATAAAGCTCTCGAAGACCCGAATACGATTGTAATCGATATGCGTAATCATTACGAAACGGAAGTGGGACATTTTGAAGGTGCCTTGTTACCTGAAGCCGATACTTTTCGCGATGCTTTGACGATGGGCCTCGATATGGTGGAGGATAAAAAGGATTCGAAAATATTGTTGTATTGCACCGGTGGTATTCGCTGTGAAAAGGCAAGTGCTTGGTTTAAACATCATGGCTTTAGTGATGTGAACCAATTGTACGGCGGAATTATTCAATATGCACGTGAAGTAAAACAGAAAGGCCTAAAGCCGAAATTTATCGGAAAGAACTTTGTTTTCGACAATCGAATGGGAGAACGTATCACCGATGATATCATCAGCTCCTGTCATCAATGCGGAAATCCTTGTGATACGCATGTGAATTGCGCGAACGACGATTGCCATTTATTGTTTATTCAATGCGATGATTGCAAAATCAAATTTGATGGCTGTTGTTCGAAAAATTGTCAGGAGATTTTTCACCTTCCTTTAGAGGAACAAAAGCGACTGCGAAAGGGTAAAATCAAATCCGATTCATTGTCAGTTTATAAGAGCCGTTTGCGTCCCGATTTACGTCAAATTAAATCTGATTCTTCGCAATTATCTATTAATAGATAGAAGTTGCAACATTTAATTTCCTGTGTTTGCCCATACAATTGTTGTTTCCACCCTTATTTGTCAATAACTTACGTATTTGTATGTCGACTAAGGGTCTAACGCGCCGTATATTTGTATTTGCCTTAAATTTAATCTACAAGCGCTTTATATGGAAAAACGATGGGTTCTTAAACCCCAGGGGGATGCTGATGCCGTAACAAGGCTTGCTGCTGAGTTGCGTATCAATCGGATCCTGGTGAACCTGCTCGTTCAACGCGGAATAACTACGTATGAAGAGGCACGTCGTTTCTTTCGTCCTTCATTAGACATGTTGCACGATCCTTTCTTGATGAAAGATATGGATAAGGCAATTGATCGTATTAATACGGCTGTCGAGAATAAGGAAAAAGTAATGGTGTATGGCGATTATGATGTTGACGGAACTACTGCAGTTTCGTTGGTATACACTTTCCTTAAATCGCTTTCAGGCGATATCGCTCATTATATTCCGGATCGTTATAAAGAAGGATACGGAATTTCAAAACAAGGAATTGACTTCGCAAAAGAGAATGGTTATACTTTAATCATTGCACTCGATTGCGGTATTAAAAGTGTCGATAAAATCGATTATGCGAATAGCTTGGGTGTCGATTTTATTATTTGCGATCACCATCGTCCGGGAGCTGAAATCCCGAATGCAGTGGCAGTGCTCGATCCAAAGCGTAACGATTGCCCTTATCCTTATAAAGAGTTAAGTGGTTGCGGTATCGGATTTAAATTAGTTCAAGCTTTTGCTCAGCAAAACGAAATGCCGTTTAGCCAATTGGAGCAGTATCTCGATTTAGTAGCTATTTCTATTGCTGCCGATATCGTTCCTATCACCGGTGAAAATCGTATTCTGGCTTATTATGGTTTGCAACGTTTAAACCGTGAACCTCGTCCGGGTATTAAAGCAATTCTTGAACTCAGCGGATTTAAACGCGATGAGTTAACCATTAACGATATCGTATTTACAATTGCTCCGCGCATTAATGCAGCAGGAAGAATTGAAAGTGGTACTAAAGCTGTTGAATTATTGATTTCTCGTAATGAAGACCTCGCAGGATTCTTAGGCGACGATATCAACGATCAAAATAATACACGCAAAAACTTAGATCAATTAATTACTGATCAAGCTTTGCAACAGATTGAAGATAACGAAGATTTCAAGAATAGAAAAAGTACAGTTCTTTATAACCCCGAGTGGCATAAAGGTGTTATCGGAATTGTAGCTTCTCGCTTAACAGATCGTTATTATCGTCCGACAATTGTGCTTACGAAAAGTAACGGGATGGTATCGGGATCAGCGCGTTCGGTGAAAGATTTTGATGTGTATAATGCTATTGAAAGTTGCAGTGATTTATTAGAGCAATTCGGCGGACATATGTACGCGGCAGGTTTAACGATGCGTGAAGAAAACGTAGATGCGTTCAGAGAGAAGTTTGAAGCGATTGTATCTACTACTATCGAGGAGAAAATGCTCACACGTGAAATCGAAATTGATGCTGAGTTAAGCTTAACGGATATCACCTGTAGTTTCTACAATATATTAAAACAATTTGCTCCCTTCGGACCGGGAAATTTATCGCCCATTTTTAGAAGCAGCGGAGTAAGAGATAATGGTCGCGGTAGAGTAGTGGGGAATAACCACCTTAAACTAACACTTACGCAAGAAGGTAATCAGCCGGGAGTATACGATGGAATTGCTTTCCAACTCGGACATCATCATCCGATGGTTGAGCAACAAGAAGCATTTGATGTTGTGTATCACATTGAAGAGAATAACTTCAATAACCGCATCACTCTTCAGCTAAACATCAAAGACCTGAAGTTCGTCCGCGAACGCGATTTCGCCTTATAGAATCAAATTTATTTAATTAAGTGATATCACATTTTATGATGTGGTGAAACATGCATTTTCATAAAATCGATAATCCTTCATCCTTCATCTAACATCCAACATCCAACATCCAACATCTATCATCTATAACCTATAGCCTTGTCCTAAACCTCTTATCCGTCACCACCCTCAACGCAATTCCTCCTCTTATAAAAAATCCTTCAGAAGGATGAGTTTTCGTAGTGGCGTCGCCGTTAGGAGTAACTCTAAAGTACTCGAAAGTTCTTGCAGCTGTTTGTCCAGCTTCGAATGAAAGGACTAGTGGCGTATGTGGAATATAATAGTTGCTGTAAAGCTGAATTTGCCCTTCGGTTAAATGAAAATAGTCATTGTATCCCTCAGCATATGATTCCTCTACTCCTTGATATGCGAATCCGATATGAAGAGGTGCAACAATAGTATAATCAATGGATGTATTGTTCGGAAGAAGTCCCCAGCAATAAATTTTTTCATTTGGTTTCCATTCAAATCCCAAGAGGGGTAAAAAGTAGTTTCCGTAAAATTCTCGGTTGTAATATAATCCAGCTTTCCAAGTGAATTTAGAAGAGGCACTGTTGCTGTAAATTATTGCTCCTCCATGTTGATCAGTTGTCCAGCCGAGTTTCAAAATATCAGAATAATTTTGGCGGTAGATGTAGCAAAAAACAATATTCTTAGTGGTGTCGCTTAATGTATGAAGGTAAGAAACAGGAAGAAGAATGGATTGATAAGTCGATTCATACTTAGTCGTTCCTTCGATGCTCACATTTCCTGAATTACCATAGATATGATTAGATACCCCGTCGTAAAATTTTTTTCTGTTGTACTCCGGATTTACAACTAAATAATCATGCATGCCTATGTTAAACGGTAATGTTAATGATGCATTTAACCAATCGTTTTTTATTCTCCACTCATCTTCTCCTTTATATAAATCGGAGATCCCGCAATTGCCATATTGCACTGTAGCAACATCAATGAAGGGTTGTGCCTTAACCGCAGTATTGATAAAGAGATATGCAAGGAGTAGCAACTTACGCATATAAGTGGTTTTATGGTTTTAACGAAGATAGTTAAATTTATACAAGCTCTTCACTTGGAATTAACTCAAAAATTGTATTTTTCAGGATCCTATAGAATGAAATTCAATATGAATCGACTAATTGTACTCGTTGTTGTTGTTTTAAATGTTTTGGCTATTGAATCTTTTGCCGGCTCCGGTAAACAAGGATTTGATCCTGCTGATACGATTAGAATCGGTAATCAAGTTTGGATGAAACAAAATTTAGCAATTGATGTCCCTAATAGCTTTTGGTATGATCGCGATTCAGTGAAGTATCACGACCTCGGTAAGCTCTATTATTTTTCTGCTGCATTGATGGCGTGTCCTAATGGTTGGCATATACCTAGCGACGAAGAATGGCAACAGCTGTTCGATTATTTGGGCGGCGATTCTTTAGCAATCGATAAAATATTGGAGGGAGGTTCTTCCGGATTAAATCTAACGTTAGCGGGTTACCGAAGCGCGAATAGTAGTATTGATTTGTTTGGTAAGCTGGGCGAATATGCCATGTACTGGACTTCCACCATCAAAGCTGAACAAACAGCTTATGGGAAAATGTTTGTCAGAGGTAAACTTCCAGAACATCAATACTACCGTAGAGCTAATGCTTTTTCTGTTAGATTAATAAAGGATTAATGATAATTGTCAAAAGAATCAATTGTATTCTTATGGAAATTATTTTTCTAGATTCTATTCCAAATCCTGACTAATAAAGTGTTCGTTTAGAGCTATTTGAGTTCAATATCTAATTAAAAGAAGCGTGTTTTTTAAGTCGAATCATCAACCTAATTATTTAGATAATTAATTATACAATTGGATTTGAAATATATTATCGCTTGATAATTAAGTAATTATGTATAATTAGGGAAGAAATTAGTTTTTTCGCGTGTTTTACTGAACATTTTAATATTTTTTTTAAATTTGATATAAATATTTAATATCATGAAACATTTTTATTCACTCAAATTGATCCTTTTCTCGTTGCTTTTTTTTGCAATACAAGCGGTATACGGCCAATGCGGGGTACATCCCAAGATTGTTAGCAGGCTAAATAATGGAGCACAGCCATTTTATAGTGGAAGCAGCTCTTCTGTCGACCCCAATTGGTATATTTACAAATACCAGTGGTTAATTAATGATGAGGTCAGTGAGTCCGATAACTCCGGTAAGTTAAAAGATTGGAATCCTAAGTTGGCGAATTCAGTTAATAAAATATCACTTAAAGTTTGGGCAAAAAATGTTTTAACAGGTGATAGTTGTTTTGAAGAAACAAGTGGTATGTTTCAATCAACAGGGGAGCCTTTTTATCCAATAGTAAACAACACAAACTCGCAGCAAATCGACCAGAATTCACGAACTGTTTATGGTATTGATGCAGCAAAGATTATTGGTGATGCAGAATATGTTCGTACCAATATTCAACGAAATACAATTTCATTTGTAAAATTAAGGCCAAATGTAAAAGTTTCAGTAGAAGCAACTATCAATTGGCTAAATTCTAATGTTCTTCGGAGTGAAAGTGGAATGGAGATGAAGTTTTATCGTAAAGACAGCGATAAAATTGGATATAATCATCTTCGTTACATGCAATTTTATAAAGGGGTTCCTGTAGAGTATTCGATGTACATAGTGCATGCAAAAGATGGCCATATTGTTTCAGCTAATGGTGAGGCGTATTTGAATATTAAAATTAATACAAAGGCTTCAATTGCACCTGAAATTGCAAAACAAAAAGCATATAAGGCGTTTCCTGCCGGTCGTTATATAACAGAGGAGAATAATGGACTTCCTAAATTATTTGTATTGCCATTAAAAGATGGTGCGTATAGTCTTGTTTACAAAGTTGATGTGAATACTGAGGAGCCGCTTTCTCGTCAATGGGTTTATGTGAATGCGGAAAGTGGAGCTATTATAAAGACATTAAATAGACTTGAGACGTATAACGTTTCTGCAACCGCAGATACTCGTTATTCAGGATTAAAACCGATTGTAACAGATAGTATTAGTGCCTCAAATTATCGCTTAAGAGAAACTGGTAGAGGTGCAGGCACTTCTATTGAAACCTATAATCTCAACTTCGGAACGAACTATGGTACTGCTACCGATTTTACAAACGCATCTAAGACTTGGGCTTATGCTTACGATAATGCAGCACTTGATGCTCATTTTGGAGCAGAGAAGACCTATGACCATTATTTTGATACTTATGGATATAACTCAATAGATAATGCAGGCTTTGCAATTAAAAGTTACGTTCATTATAGCACTAATTACGTTAACGCATTTTGGAATGGTAGCGTTATGACCTATGGTGATGGGAACGGAGTTTCTTACAACCCTCTCACTTCACTTGAAATTGTTGGACATGAAATCACACATGGGGTTACAGAGAATTCTGCAGGACTAATTTACTCAGGAGAATCAGGTGCATTAAATGAATCGTTTAGTGATGTTATGGGTAATACCATACGTTTTAAAAGCAATCCTTCGGCTACTTGGCTTTGCGGAGATCAAATTGTAGTGCCGGGTAGTTCAGCAACTCCTTTTAGGAACTTAGCAAACCCCAATGATTATCAATGCGCCGATACTTATGGCGGACAATATTTTAATAATGGTGATATTGTCCACTACGATAGTGGAATACAAAATTTTTGGTATTATTTATTAACTCAAGGTGGAGTAGGTGTTAACGATATTGGAAGTTCATATACTGTTATAGGTATAGGTCTTAATAAGGCAAATGCTATTGCATTCAGAAATCTTACTGTGTATCTTACCCCTAGTTCTACATTCGCAGATGCTAGGGCAGGCGCAATACAATCCGCAATCGATTTGTATGGTGCTTGTTCTGATGAAGTTATTCAAACTACCAATGCATGGTATGCAGTCGGGGTGGGAGGATTATTTAATAATGCTGTCGTAGCATCTTTCAATGCAAATAATAATTTCTACTGTTCTATTCCCGCAAATGTCAGCTTTACAAATACTAGTTTGAATGCTACCAGTTTCCATTGGGATTTCGGTGATGGCTCCACAAGTACTTTACAAAGTCCGACACATATCTATTCTGCAGCAGGTAACTATACAGTGACACTTATGGCATCCGGTATTGCTTCTTGCGGAAATGCAGATACAATGATAGTACCCTCTTGTATAAATGTATCAAATGGTGGAGGACCTATTGCTGTCTCTTGTATTCCTACTGCAAACACTACTTGTTGTGGTTATGGAATTATGAATGTGCATTTAGAATCGATTAATAAAAATTCGAATAATGCAACTGAAGGGTATAGAGATTTTACCTGCTCTGACCAAACTTTACTTGTTGCCGGGAATACTTATCCCTTTTCAGTAACAACAGGCTCAAGTAATTCAGAAAATGTTTCTGCTTGGATCGATTTTAATAATGATGGAGTTTTTGCTACATCTGAAAAAGTATTTTCTTCACTTAAAAAGAAACTAACTCATAGCGGATATATTAATACGCCCACTTCTGCGGTTTTAAACACATCGTTACGCATGCGTGTAATTGATGAAGATTCGAGTTATAGTATTTCCGGCCCTTGCTATAGCCCAACACGCGGGCAAGTAGAGGACTACACAGTATCTTTTGTTGAAAATACTTTGCCACCAATAGCAGATTTTAGTGTGTCAAAACAATCTTTAAATGTAGGAGATATAGCTAATTTTTACGATTTAACTGCGAATGCTCCAACTGGATGGACGTGGAGTTTTCCTGGTGGGACGCCATCGTCTTCTACTTTGCGAAATCCTATTATTCAATATTCTACTATAGGGGTCTATCCTGTTACACTTCATGTTCTGAATTCCTTTGGTACTGATAGTATTACTAAGACTTCGTATATCTCAGTAATGAACATTTTTAACATGTGTTCTAGTTCAAGTACGGTTGCACCCATTGGTATTTTATATGACTCAGGTGGACCTACCAGTGCATATTTGAATGGCGAAAATTGTTCATTCTTGATTTCACCTGCATGTACTGATTCAGTCATACTTACAATTAATTCTTTTCAAACAGAATCCAGCTATGATTATTTGAGAATTTATGATGGAACATCTAATCTTGGTACTTTGTTGTTTTCTGCATCTGGTAGTACTTCTATTCAAAAAGTAAAAGCCCCTTCAGGCAAAATGTTTATTCAATTTACAACGGATGGATCTGTTACTTATCCGGGATTTGACCTTTCTTGGACTTCAATATTGTATTCATCAGGATATCCTACTGCACAGTTCTCTGTCGATGATACAACTCCTCCGGTAAATGTTCCTGTGCAGTTTAATGATTTAAGCACAAATGCTCCAAATGCTTGGCAGTGGAACTTTGGAGATGGAAATGTAAGTACCCTCCAAAATCCAACACATGCCTATACTACCCCTGGCATATATACCGTAAGACTTATCGTATATACATGTTCGGCTTCTGATACTACCACACTTCAAATAAATATTCAAGATTTCCCTGTTATCAGCAGTAACCCGGATTCAATATCGGTTACCGTAAGTTGTGGTGATTCTATTCACGTCCCGCTCATGGTCTATAATACCGGATCCGGTGATTTGGTAATAAGCGGAAATACAGTAACCCAAAATACTTTACATCATAAAAGAATTCTTGTTTGTACATATGGTGTTGATATGACAGGAGAATATATTAATACAATTGCAGGCATTAATTCAGGGTTTACAGATTACTCCATCACTCAATACAATGGAATAGATTCCGCCGAACTTAGAGCCGCTTTAGATACAACTGATATTTTGCTTTTCCCTGAAAGAGAAACGGGAACCGCAAGTCATTATGTTAATTTTGGATCCGTAGTACAGCGTTTTGTAAATCGGGGCGGTAATGTTATCGTGTGTACTGATTATGATCAACGTCTCACGGCAATGGGTCTTCTTAATAATAGTGGTTATTTCACAACCTCTAGTAATGTTTCGGTCTTGGATACTTCACATTTTATCATGGATAGTGTTCCTCCCGTTTTTGCCGGCGCTAATTTGACAATATATTGCACATTCTCTAATGTTGACCGCATAACCTTAGCATATTCATCAATTCCTGCTAATGAAGTTGTAACGTATCGGGAAATAGGTCAAGGATCTGTTACTTTTATTGGTTTCGATTATTATACACCTAATACACCTTATGCAAAAATTATTTCTAATGCAGTTAAAGGTATTTTAACCCCAATGGATAATTTAATTGAAATAGATCCGAATAACGCGACTATAGCTCCGGGCGACTCCGAATTGATTTATATAGTAATTAATACAGCTAATTTCAATAGCGGTCAATATGATTTAACTGCATCAATAAATAGTAATGATTCAGCAAATTTAGTGTACAATATTCCTTGTCACGTTAATGTGATTGGAAGTCCGCACCTTGCTTTGTCAGATACGTGTCTTCATTTCGCTCAAGTATTTCAAAATGAAGCGTCTTTCGATTCAGTGGAAATTTCAAACAATGGATGTGATACGCTTTATATAAGTAGTATCACTTCTTCTTCGGCTGAGTTTACTCCGGCGGCATCGGGTCCTATTGCTCTGCCACCGTTTAGTAATTATACATTGCAAGTGCAATTAATGTCGGCATCAATCGGATCATTTGCAGGTCAGCTGACATTACATAATAATGATCATGATACAAGTATATGCCTTATCGGGGCGGTTGTTGGTGCACCCATTTCGATCGTAAATCCCGATACCATGTTTGTAACGGTAAATTGTACTGATTCAATAACAAGATACTTGACCTTATCAAACATTGGATTAAGTGATTTGGATTATGATGTTGAGACTTCAAATGTAACTCCGGATTCATTAAATATCCTTGTTTGTACATACGGTGTTGACATGACGCAAGAATATTTAAATATGATTAGTGCTTTAAATTCACGTCATATGAAATATAAACTGACGCAATTCAATGGGATAGATGCCACCGGTTTAACGAATGCATTAGTGGGAAAAGATGTGTTGCTATTTCCGGAACAAGAATCCGGTGCAAGTACTCATTATAGCTCTTGGGTAACGCCAATAGCTACATTCTTAGCAAACGGAGGAAGAGTTGTAGTGGCAGGTACACAATCTTCTAATCGGATTACTACTATGGGATTAATTACCGGAACTTATCAAAGTTATGTGAATAGCGGAATCCTAAATTCATTAGATACAACTCATTTTGTTGCTGATAGTATTGCTCTTAACTTTAATGCTTCTAATTCCACTTTTTATCATACATTTACTGATGTTGATTGTGTCCATTTAGTTAAATATACTACCTATGACGTTGTGTCTTATAAAAAGATTGGCAACGGAGATGTTGTCTTTCTTGGGTTCGATTATTATGAATCAAATCGATATGTAGATAGGTTGCTCATCAATTCTATTTTTGGTGGATTTGATTCTGACAGCGATTGGTTGTCTGTAAACGGAAGTAGTGGTACTTTGTCGCCCGGCGATTCAGTGCTGATTCCGGTAGTGATCACTACGAATAGTCAAGTAACTGGGACTGATACATCTTCTATTGTAATTAATACCAATGATCCACTACATCCGCAAATTATAGTACCGGTTATTATTGAGATCATTGGAGCTCCTTCAATAGTCCTACAGGATAGTTGTTTGGATTTTGGAACTGTTCTTGAAGGCAATCATTTAGCAAAAAATTTTGAAATCAATAACATTGGATGTGATACATTAGTTATTTCTAATATTGTTTCTTCTACTGTGGAATTTTCAGTAGATACTGTCGGACCACTATCTATTCCTCCGGGAGAATCATATAGTTTGTCGATTGAATTCAATTCCGCCACTATAGGCTCGAACAATGGCTCGATTCAATTGTTCAATAATGATCATGATACTTCAATTTGTCTAACTGCATTTACAATTGGTGCACCGATAGCTTCTGTTGTGCCTGATACAATTTATGTTACTCAAAATTGTGGCGACTCTTTAAATGTTAATTTTACAATTTACAATAGCGGATTAAGTGATCTTAATGTAAGTATTGATTCGCAGGGAGATAGTTTGAAAATACTTGCTTGCACATTTGGTGTTGATCTTACGCAGGAATATGCAGTAATGACACAAATAATTAGAGATTCTGTTAGCAATTATTCGATTACTACATTCCCGGGTACTGATTCTGCTGGACTAGCTGCCGCTCTAGTTGGGAAACATGTTTTATTATTTCCGGAGCAGGAAACAGGGGCTTCCCTTCATTATGCTGCCTATGCTCCTGTAATAAGTCGGTTTATGGCAAATGGAGGAAGAGTAGTGGTTTGTGGTTCTGCAAATACCCCTTTTCGTTTAAACGCTATGGGTCTGTTTAGTGGAACTAATTACCAAAATGTATATACAGGTGCATTGACGAGAGTTGATTCTACTAATTTTATTATACAAGGTATTCCTCCATCTTTCCCAGCTGTTGATCTATCCTCTAGTATTGATTTTACAGATACCTTAATAAATACTTTGATAAAATCTAGTATCAATTACGATGTAGTGGCCTATAAGGAATATGGTGAAGGAGCTGCAATTTATCTTGGATTCGACTATTTCGCCACATCAAGTTACACTTCGAAATTGTTAGTCAATTGTGTTTCTAGGAATATTTCTAATCTTGGTTCAGCAGTATCGATAAATGAAGTTAATGAAAGTATTCCTGTCGGTGATTCGCTTGTTGTTCCATTTATTATCTCCTCTGTGAACCTTAATGCCGGAATTGATACTACTGTTATTGAAGTTGCAACAAATGATCCTCAACATCCTATTATTCCAGTTGTTGTTATTCTTACTACCGTTGGAGCTCCAAATTTAGTACTAAGTGACACGTGCATTAATTTCGGGTCGGTGCAGAATAATTCCACGATATCTGACACACTTCGTTTATTTAATAACGGTTGTGATGCATTTAGTATTTCTTCAATATTGATGAGTAATCCTGCATTTACTTATAGCTATATAGGATCAGGTATTATTCCTCCTGATGGAGCTTTAGATGTAATTGTTAATGTTTCAGCTTCAGATACAGGATGGTTTAATGGTACACTAACTATTCAAAGTAATATTGCTGACACTGCAATTTGTTTGTCCGCTTATTCTTATGGCGTGCCTAAGTTGGAACAATTTTCGGACACAATATTTGTTCATGCATCGGCATGCAATAATGCAATAAATGTTCCTCTTACTGTTTATAATGTTGGAGAGGATACATTGATTTATCATTCTTCTGTAGTTTCTATGAATAGTTCTACTCCTCTTAAAGTTGTAGCACTAACTTATGGAGTAGATATTGGCGGAGAATATTCAAATACTTTAGCTGCAATAAATCAAAATTTCACGAATTATACGTTGACTGTTGTCAATACTGCGTCTTCTACATTGCTTGCGAATGCGTTGGTGGATGCAGACGTGCTCCTAATGGCTGAGCCAGAGATTGGAGTTGCTAGTAATTTCACGCCACTGGCAACGGTTATACAAAATTTTGTCTCTGCAGGGAATATAGTGATATATTGTGGAGCTGATGCCACTCATTTCCAATGTATACTTAACACAGGAATTATTACGGGGTCGTCGGCCTCTGATGTAAGTTTTGCAACATTAACAGTGTTAAATTCGACCTCACCTTACACTGCAGGGGTTTCATTATCATTTCTTGGCCCTAATGCTACATATGCGGCGAATATTTCAAATGCTAATAAGACTAGATTGATATCTTATGGGACAGAGGATGTATTCTCATATGTGAATTATGGACTCGGGAAGGCATTTTATTTAGCGTTTGACTACTTTGCATATACTAATAATGAAGCACGACTGATTGGAAATATTCTATCACAAGTGACTTCGAATACCTTTGTTCCGTGGGCAACATCAGATGTGGGAAATGATACCGTTATGACTGGCGACTCTTCGGTGATTAACATTGTTTTAACTCCGGATTCTGCTTCGTTTGGATTAAATACAGCCATGCTGTTGATTCCAAGTAATGATCCTTTGAATCCGGTAGATTCGGTTGTAATAATTATGATGAAGGATCTAGATGGCTGCGCTTCTATTTCCATGTCTATTGATTCATGTGGTCATTCCGTTTCTTTTGATGCCGGCATAGTGAGTCCTAATGCCACATATGCATGGACGTTTGGCGATGGATTTACTTCTAATATTAAATCGCCTCTACACTATTATACTAACGCAGGTACGTATACCATTAGATTAATTGTTAGTGAAAATGGTTATAAGGATACTACCTTTGCTACTGTGAATGTCGGATTTAATAATGCACCATTGTCCCCGTCTTGCACACCATCAACATTGTCTTATTGTTGTGAGTATGGAATCTGGGGAGTACAATTGCAATCAATTAATAAATTGAGTAATGGTGGTAGCGACGGGTATCAAGATTATTCATGTAGTGATTCTACAACTCTTAATCGTGGACAGACTTATAGTTTAAATGTATTGACAGATACTTCTATTGCAAGTAATGTATCAGCTTGGATTGATTATAATAACGATGGAGTTTTTAGTCTTTCCGAGCAGTTATTTACTTTGTCCGGAGTTAACGGATGGAATGCAGGCAGTTTTACCGTTCCGGTAAATGCAGTAATAAGCACACCATTGCGATTGAGAATTGGTTCCGATAATACTTTATCTTCATTGATGGATCCTTGTATGGATTTAACAAACGGACAATATGAAGATTATACTGTGTGGTTACGTAATAGCACAGGGTTAAATGAAAACTCTAATATTACTGCTGCAACTATATTGCCAAATCCTTTCGGTAATGAAACTACTTTAACTTATGAATTGAAGAAACCGACAATTTTATCTGTTAAAGTTTTTGATGCGTTAGGTAGGTTGGTAAATACTCCAGTTGATAATGAAGAACAATCTTCCGGCATTCACAACGTACGTATTAGCGCGGAAGTTTCCGGAGTTTATTATGTTCGATTAATCGGAGGTGATTATAGTGAGGTGTTCCGAATTATCAAAACAAAGTAGTTTATCTTGAATTGAAAATTATTCGATGCGAAAAGTAATGTAAACTTTAAGGTATCGTTTAAATAATTATTTCTAGTTTAGATGCCTGAATGTTATTATAGAGAATCTTCTACTATCATTCAGGCATCTTCTGTTTCAAGTGCAAGACTAATTTCGTACTTGTCAATTCATATTTTGAAGCTTACGAAAGGATTTGATTTGTATTTGAACGGCATAAGAAGTTAAGACTAAAACTTTAACGATTTCATTTTACATTGTTCCGCAAATTTTGAATAGCTCGAATTCTACACCAACTTTCTTCTCCAAAGGCGTTAAGCATATGCTGCTTTCAACTTTTTGGTTCGCGTTGATGAATGTGATGGTGAAAAAGTTGGCGCATCTCCCTGCAATGGAATTGGTTTTCTTTCGATGTTCGGTGGCGACGCTCATCGGATTTGCAGGTTTGTATAAAGAGGGTGTTCCATGGAAAGGTAGTAACCGAAAATTATTATTCCTTCGTGGTTTGTTTGGCACTACTGCTTTGTACATGTTTTTTCTTTCTATTCAGAATATGCCATTAGGCACAGCAGTGACTATTCAATATATTTCTCCGGTGTTTACTACAATCCTGGCTATTTATTTACTGAAGGAAAAAGTGATGCCCGTGCAATGGTTGTTTTTTCTGTTGTCATTTGCAGGAGTTATTCTCATTAAAGGATTCGATGATCGTGTCAGTTGGACAATGCTCGCTGTCGGTATTTTATCTTCCTTTTTTTCAGCTTTAGCTTATAATATGGTGCGTTCTTTAAAACAATTGGAGCATCCATTAGTTGTAGTACTGCATTTCCAATTATTAGGATCAATAGTAGGAGGGGCCTTTACTGTATTTAATTTTGAAATGCCGCAGGGAATTGACTGGCTGTATATCATCCTAATTGGCGTTGTTACTCAACTCGGACAATTAAACCTAACCCGCAGTTTACAGTCTGAAAATATTGCCAAAGTTTCAATCCTTAATTACCTCGGAATTATTTACGCCCTATTCTTCGGTTGGGCACTCTTCAACGAAATTCACGATGGCTTTACCTTCCTCGGTATGCTCTGCGTAATTGCCGGAGTAGTATTGAATATTTATGTTACTACAAGGAAGAAAGAGGTGGTAGTTTAACACGAAAAGTCTATTGGCGATAGATAATAGGCGATAGACGATCGATTTTGGAAATAAGGTATCTTAAAACCCATTTTCAAATTAACAAATCAATCTCTATCGTCGAAGACGAAAAATCATAACCAAGCCAAAATAATCAGCGATACTGACGATGAATGTCAGCACGAGGCCCTATCAAGCAACACGGAAGCTACATAAGGACAAGCCAATCCAATATTTCCTCGAGTTTAGCTCGCATTTTCAAATTGAAAATCTTCAAATTTTCAAATCAATCTCCCATTCAACCCCCATTTTCCCCCATTCACCTCATCTCTTTTGAAATCACCCTTTCCCCGATGTTTCTTTGCCTCATCCATAAAATAAGGGTCAATCCGGTGGTTGTCCCGTCCCCCCCCATGAAATAAGATCGTTCTTTATACCGAAAAGTCAGAGGCTTTTCAAAGCGTGGCAAAAAGCGGCTCCTAAGGCCGCTTTATTTTTTTCCGTAATTTTGCACCTTCTTTATCATGGCTAAGTATCCCGAATACAAACAATTGAATTTGCCGAATCTCGCAGAGCAGGTGCTCCGCAACTGGCAAGACAAAAAGGTTTTCGAACGTTCTGTCTCTGAACGTGAGGGAAATCCTTCTTATACTTTCTACGAAGGTCCGCCTTCGGCTAACGGTCTCCCGGGCATCCACCACGTGATGGCTAGGAGTATCAAAGACATTTTCTGTCGCTATAAAACCCAAAAAGGGTTCCAGGTGAAACGTAAAGGCGGCTGGGATACTCACGGACTACCTATCGAAATTAGCGTCGAGAAGACCTTAGGTATCACTAAAGAGGATATCGGTATTAAAATCTCTATCGAGGATTATAACAAAGCTTGCCGTAAGGAGGTGATGAAGTATAAGTCGGTATGGGATGATCTTACCCGTAAAATGGGCTATTGGGTCGACCTCGACAACCCTTATATCACTTTCGAGAATAACTATATCGAGACTTGCTGGAATTTACTCCAACAGCTCTATAAAAAAGACCTTCTTTACAAAGGTTATACTATCCAACCATATTCTCCTGCAGCAGGTACCGGATTGAGTTCACATGAGCTTAACCAACCCGGAACGTATAAGCTGGTGAAGGATACTACCATCGTTGCTCAGTTTACTGCCGTTCGTAATGAGAAGAGTGAATTCTTGTTCGCGAAGTGTGATGCGCCGCTGTATTTCTTGGCTTGGACAACTACACCTTGGACATTACCTTCGAATGCTGCCCTTGCCGTTGGTCCTGATATCACCTATGTGTTGGTGCGCACGTTTAATCAGTATACGTTTAAGCCGATGTGCGTGGTGCTTGCAAAAGACCTCGTTGGTAAACATTTTAATGCGAAAAATGCTGAACTCTTGATAGAAGATTATCAAGATGGTAATAAGAATATTCCATAC
>ENA-UPSM01003645-UPSM01003645.1-activated-sludge-metagenome-genome-assembly--contig:-NODE-3645-length-17006-cov-5.073565_pt1 | contig 17006 bp, 12 predicted proteins | sample MGYA00238181_ERZ773283 | MGnify/ENA primary metagenome ERZ773283 (study PRJEB29023, sample SAMN05720199) | activated sludge metagenome | isolation source: Anaerobic digester | place: Japan...
CCTCGCTTCGAAAGGATCGAATGTTCCAGCGATTGCTCTTGCCAGTTATTCCAGCCAAGTCATCGACCGGCAAACCTGGGCTGAAAACCTTTCGAAGCAATATGACGCGTTACGAGGCGCACAGCGATATAAACAGCTTGCACAGCAACTGGGCACTGATACAAAAACAGCTGTTGAACAGATGGCATTAGCGCAGAAAATCATCCGCAATGCTGCAGACCTTGAGGAAGCTCAAGCAGAGGTAAACGCGTATACCAGCAGCATCAATATTGTTGAGGGATACAAAACAGCCAGCAAGGTAGGACTTTTCGTTGGGGCAACCATCGCAACCGGCGGAGGAAACCTGACCGCACTGGCTGGCAGCAGCATGTCCCTGGGCACGGCTGGAGCAGTGATCGTAGGTGGAGTGGATTGCATTGTTGACGTTGGGCAGACCACCAGCTCCATCATACTTGGTGAAGACCATCAGGTAACAGTCGATTTTCAAACAGCCGGGGATGTGATCCAACCAGTCTCAATGGTTGTGAGCCTGGTCACATTGGATCCCAACGCTGCAGTTGAGCAGATCGCCTTGTTAGGCGAAGCGATGATGGAGTGGAGTAATCCTGGCAAAGTCACCGGAATAGCAGTGGAAATGACCAAAAATGGGACCTCACGCGTGTTGGCAAGGCTGATTGAATTAATGGGCGAAAGCATCCCAGACGTTGAGAAGACACTGGAAGGGCTAAAACTGCATTATCCAAAAGAGGAAGGAACTTCTCTATCAGAGCTGATATTGGCCAACAGCGTTGGTTCCGAAGAGGCTCAAGCAAAAATGCAAGAGCTCAGGGCTCAAATCGCCCAGCTAGCTGGAGAAGATGTGGACCAAAGTCAGGAAGAAGGAACCCTGACTGGGGAACAACAGGAACCTGCCGCAGACTCCATCACGACGAATGGCATGGCCGGCACTTACAGCGCCAGCGCAGAGTTACTATCCACCGCGGAAGATATAGAAGCTGAAAGCAGCCTGCCTGTAACTTTGCAGCTCAACGAAGGCGGTACGGGCACAGCAAACGTTAACGGCTTTAGCGGCGATGCACAATACGCTGGCAATTCGGTCTATTTTTCTGTGACGATGGAGGAAGGCGGCTATCAGCTTATTTGTGCGTTCGAGGGAGTAGCAAGCAGAAATGGCAGCCAGATCGGGATAAACGGGGTTATGCAATGTTCGATGATGGGCATCACTCTCGCTTCCTATAGTTGGAGTGCACAAAAGTAAGCTTTCCTGTTATAAGAAATACTTCCCGGAGAGGACTACATTCCGATAAACAATAATAACGCGAGCAGTATCGTCCCAATTGGGCAATTTTGATTGCTTGAGGAGAATACGGAAATCTACTGGGGTTCCGGTACATTTACACATATGTCAACCCTAACAGCCTTACCTACCTGGTTTACCGCTGCAAAATCCTCATAATTCCAATCATTACCAACAATAATTTAACCTAATGCCTTTTTGTAAAAAAAGTAGATTGTAATAGCTCAATCAACTAACAGACTATTTCGTTTTATGACATCGCTGTACCAGTAAGCGCTGTCCTTTATATAGCGTTTTTGGGTTTCGTAATCAACATAGATGATCCCAAATCGCTCTGAATAGCCCCTGGACCATTCAAAGTTATCCATTAACGACCACACCAAATAGCCAGTGACCGGGATGCCCGCCTGAATTGCCTGCCAGACTGCTCGGATGTGGGTCTGCAGGTAATCGATACGCCTCTGGTCATGGACGCTTCCAGTCTCATCGGGTCCATCGGCGTAACTGGCTCCATTTTCAGTCACCATCAATTGCTTAGGACGATACTCCCGGAAAATTCGCTCGAGGATTTCGAACAAACCCTCTGGATAGACCTCCCAACCCATGTCGGTCTTGGGCACATCTGCTCTCTTTTCAGCCAGAACATGTTCTGGTTTTGCTGAGACAAACTGCCGGCTGTAGTAATTGATCCCCAAAAGGTCAGTTTCTTGAGCGATCAGCTCCATGTCACCGGGTTTGATGAATTCAGGCTCGGTTGACTCCAACGCACCCATGCGAACATAATCCGCAAGCATATCTTTTGGGTAACCACGCCCAAAAATGGGGTCGGCGAACCAGCGAATGAGCTCTCCATCCATAAAACGAATTCTGTCCTCGCTGACTGGGGCATCAGGGTCGTTATGGATCGGGCTCATGTTCAGCACAATCCCGACCTGCGCATCGGGTACAGCGTTACGCAATTCCTTAACCGCCACGCCATGCGCAAGCAAAAGATAATGAGCTGCCAGGATGCCCTTCGAGCGATCTTTCATTCCCGGCGCGTGTTCGCCAAAGGTATAACTCAGATGGCTGGCACACCACGGCTCGTTGATGGTAAACCAGGTTTTCACTCTGTCACCAAGATGGCGGGCAACCACACTGGTGTACTCAGCAAAGGCATCCACAACGGAACGATTCAGCCAGGCTCCCTCCAGGGCGGTTGGCAAATCCCAATGGTAAAGGGTTGCCATGGGTTGAATATCAGCCTCCAAAAGCGCATCCACCAGCCTGCTGTAAAAATCCAAGCCGGGCTTATTGATCTTTCCGCGACCCTCTGGCAAGATGCGCGGCCAGGCAATCGAGAAACGGTAGGATTTAAAACCCAACGACTTCATCAGTTGGATATCTTCCTGCCAGCGGTGATAATGATCGCAGGCAACATCTCCTGTATCGCCATTGTGTGTTTTTCCGGGTGTATGTGAAAAAACATCCCAGATAGACTCACCCCTGCCGTCCTCTTTTACCGCGCCTTCAATTTGGTAAGCACAGGTGGCAGTCCCCCACAGGAAGTAATCCGGAAATTTTAACATGGATGTCATCGCGCTTATCCTTTGCTGATCAGATGAGTTGAGTAAAAGTAGATTTCAATAGCGGGTAGAGTTGCCGATAGATTTGATAGGCATGCCGGTAAACTTCGAAGGTATCCGGGTTGGGATCAGTCTTTCCGGTAATCTGGATGGTATCGTGACAGGCTGTGACCACGTCCGGCCATGCGCCTCCCCCCACCCCAGCTAAAAGCGCGGCACCGAAAGCCCCTCCTTCAGCGGTATTGACGCTGACCAGTTCACTCTCCAGCACATCTGCCAAAACCTGGCGCCACAAAGCACCCTTTGTACCGCCGCCCGAGGCACGCACCTGTCTGACACTCTCCAGACCGGCATCCCGGATCAGGTTGAAACTGTCTTTCAAGCCAAAAGCGACGCCTTCGAGGACGGCACGGGTCATATGCCTGCGCGTGTGGCGGAGCGTCAGACCAATAAAAGCACCCCGAGCTAATGGGTCTGGGTGTGGGGTACGTTCGCCGCTCAAATATGGCAGGAATAGCAATCCTTCGCTTCCAGCGGGCACAGTTTCCGCTTCGCGCAAAAGTTCGTCAAAACTGACCCCGGGCGCCAGCGTGTCGCGGTACCACTGCAAACTGCCGGCCGCAGAGAGCATCACTCCCATAAAATGCCACCGATCCGGAAGGGCATGACAAAACGCATGCAGCCGGCCTTGTGGTTCAACGAGAGGCGCAGGGGTGGTGGCAAAGATCACGCCACTTGTCCCTACGGTTAAGCCTATAATTCCAGGCTCGACCGCTCCAACTCCAACAGCCCCAGCCGCCTGGTCACCGCCGCCTGCAACTACTGGGGTGCCCCGTTCCAGACCGGTCAATGCGGCTGCAGACTCGCTAACATACCCGGTAATTTCAGGACCTTCGTAGGTCGGGGGCATCCATTCGCGAGGAATATTCAATGCTTCGAGCAGTTCCTCAGACCAATCCCTGGCTTTCAGATCAAACAGCACAGTGCCTGAGCCATCTGCCTTGTCCATGGCAAATTCGCCCGTTAGTTTGTAGCGAATGTAATCTTTGGGTAAAAGGACATGGCGAGCCCTGGAGTAGATTTCAGGTTCATTTTCAGCAACCCAAAGGATCTTTGGCGCGGTAAAACCTGTCAGAGCGACATTGCCGCTGATCTGGATAAATCGTTCCTTGCCAACCCTCTGATGGATCTCGTCACATTGTGCCTGACAGCGTTGGTCATTCCACAAAATGGCGGGGCGCAGCACCTCACCCTCTGCGTCCAGCAATATCAGGCCGTGCATCTGACCGGTGAGACCAATCGCCTCAATTTCGCTTGATGATATCCCGGTCTGAAGGATTACGTTCCGAATGCTCTGAACGACCGCCTGCCACCATTGCGCGGGATCCTGTTCGGACCACAACGGTTTGGATGAGGAGAGGGTATGCGCTGAAGACGCCATACCCAAAACCTTGCCATTCTGATCAATCAGCAGAGCTTTGCTGCTGGTGGTGGAGACATCCAACCCCAAAAAGTAAGCCATCGTCAACCCTCCTATAGGGTAATTGTGACCGGGCAATCGAACACGCGGTCTTTTACAATTTGTTTGGTTTCACCAGTGACCTCGAAGGTAGCTTGAAGGCGAATGTCCTCAGAAGAGCTGCCAACCAGGATTTTCACAGTGCCAGGCTCCAAGACCAACCTAAGGCCTTCGCCGTAGTATGCTAACATATTAACAGGGAGGTCAAAACGGATACTTTTCCTTTCGCCCGGCAATAAATGCATTCGCGCAAATCCGCGCAATTCTTTTACAGGCCGTGGGAACTCAGCATACTCATCGCCGGTATAGAGCTGCACAACCTCATCGCCAGCTACGTTCCCAATATTAGTCACGTCAAAGGCAACACACAAAGTGTCATCCAGTCCAGCATGATTTTTATCAAGGGTCAGGTTGCTGTATTCAAACTGGGTGTAACTCAAGCCATGCCCAAATGGAAACAGCGGTTTTACGGTTTCGTTAACATAATCGCCATAAATGTTAGAGCGCATACCCGAAGGTTTATGGTTATAGAATACCGGCACCTGCCCAACTGAACGCGCGATCGAAACAGGCAATTTGCCGCCAGGATTGATTTCGCCCAGGAGTGCACTCGCAATCGCGCCTGCGCCTTCCTCGCCCGGAACCCAAGCCTCGAGCACTGCATTTGAAGCTTCAATCAAACCCGGAATAGATAAAGGCCGCCCGTTGATCAACACCAGCACGACCGGCTTGCCAGTCTCGAGGATGGCTCGCAGCAATTCAGCCTGCACGCCGGGCAGCCCGAGGTCGGTTGAGTCCCTGAATTCGCCTGTGGTGCAGTCATAAGCCAACCCGGACTTATGCCCGAGCACAACCACCGCTACATCAGCAGTCTTTGTGAGATCAACTGCCTCAACAAAGCCGGATTTATCCTTGCCTGAGACATCGCAGCCTTTGGCATATTCCACCTCCATGGAAGCTGGCAGGGCTTGCCTGAGGCTCTCGAAAACAGTCGGGACTTCGACCGGCATTTTTTCGATGTCCGCCTGGGTCAAGCCCTCGTAACCCGATCCACTTGGTGGGTCCTGGTGCATCAGTTCAAGCACGGCAGAATAAGAATAATCGCCCAACATGCAGCGCCTGTTATCGGCGTTCGGACCGATCAGGGCGATCTTTTTGACCGTATCTTTGAGTGGCAATGCGCCATCGTTCTTGAGCAGTACCAGGCTTTGCCCGGCAATCTGCTTTGCCAGTTCCCGGTTGGCAGGGGTTTCAAATTCAGCCAACACGCCGCCCTCATCCACATAGGGATTTTCGAACAAACCTAATTCGAATTTCTTAGTCAGGTGGCGTGTGACAGACAAATCGATTGTTTCAAGAGAGAGCTCCCCTGCTTCCAAAGCTTCCTGCAAACCAGGCATGTAGCAATCAAAAGTGGGCAGTTCCACGTCAATTCCAGCGGTGAGTGCCCTGATGGCAGCATCCTTGCGGTTTGGAGAAGATTTGTGATAGTTGTGGATCATCACTACAGCTTCGTAATCAGAAACAACCAGCCCATCAAAACCCAGTGTGTCCCGCAGGAGGTCGGTAAGGATGCGCTTTGAAGCAGCCACGACTTCGCCATCCAATTCCGGATAGGCATTCATCATCGACATCAAACCCGCATCGCGGATAGCTGCCTGGAAGGGAGCCATGTAGACATCCCAAAGGTCTCTTTCGCCCAAGTGCACAGGACCACAATTCAAGCCCCCCTGCGAAAAGGCGTGCCCGATGAAATGCTTCGCGGTCGCCATGACCGCCTCCGCAGGGTTCTCGCCTTGCAACCCCTGGATGTACGCTTTGCCAAACTGGCTTACAAGCATAGGATCTTCGCCAAAAGTCTCCTCAATCCGCCCCCAACGCGGGTCGCGACCAACGTCCAACACTGGTGCCAGCCCCTGGCGCGCGCCAATGGCGAGCATCTGCTTGCGAATCTGCTCCGTCATTTTTTTAGCAAGGTCAGGCTCAAACGTGCTAGCCAGACCGATCATTTGTGGGTAGACTGTGCTGCCCAGAGCCATCACTCCGGAACAGCATTCTTCATGGTTGATGGTCGGGATTCCCAGGCGGGTTTCTTCCAGCAGGAACTTTTGGATGCGGTTATAGGCTTTGGCAGTCTCCAAAGGCGTCAGGTTGCCCGCGCCGGCGATGCGCGTGATCTGCCCCACCCCATCTTTTAGCTTTGCCTTTACTTTTTCCTGGTCCAAGCGCCCCTTAGTCTGGAGCTCATAAAACCAATATCCACCGAGCTGGCGGATTTTCTCCTGGAGGGTCATTTGCGCCAACAAATCGCTGACACGTTTCTGAATTTGAGTGGGGGGCGGGGTCATGGCTGTCTCTTTCCAGTTTATTGTTAAGTGAAAATTTACGAACGCATGCCAAGCAGCAGATCAATGGTCAACTGGTCGAGCCGCTCATATTTAAGCCCGCGCCCTGCGATTGCTTTGCGGTCAAAGGGTTGTGCCTTGATCGCGTCGGCTTTTTCGGGTGAGTACTTGCCAAACAGCGCGGCAAGAGCGGGATCTTCCGTGTTGATCTCAGCCAAAATCGCCTGGATCTCCGGGTCTGCATTAAACTGAGCAGCCTTTTCCTTCAACATCAGGTAAGTGCGCATGCAGCCACGCGCGAAATCCTTCACACCCTCATAATCTTCCGTGCGGTAGGCATGGGCATCAAAGTGACGTGAACCGCTGTAGCCTACGTCTTCAAGGAACTTCACCAGGTAGAAAGCCGCCTTCAGGTCACGCGATCCAAAGCGCAGGTCCTGGTCGTAGCGACCGGGGTATTGATCGTTCAGGTCAATGTGGAAGAGCTTGCCGGCTTCCCACGCCTGGGCGACGCCGTGCATAAAGTTCAGTCCTGACATGTGCTCGTGGGCAACTTCAGGGTTGACACCGACCATCTCCGGGTGATCCAGCGTAGCGATGAAGCCAAGCATGTGACCAATGGTGGGGTTGTAAATATCGCCGCGGGGCTCGTTTGGTTTGGCTTCCAGGGCAAATTTTAAGCCGTAACCTTTGTCCAGGTTGTATTCGCACAGGAAATTCAGCGCTTCGCGGTTGCGCTTGATTGATTCAACCGCGCTTTTACTGCTGTCGGTCTCAATGCCTTCACGACCGCCCCAAAAAACGTAGACTTTTGCGCCAAATTCGACTCCCAAGTCAATAGCGCGCATGGTTTTCTGCAGAGCGTAAGCGCGCACCTTGGGATCGTTGCTGGTAAAGGCACCGTCCTTGAACACCGGATCGCCAAACAAGTTGGTGGTAGCCATGGGCACTACCAGGCCGGTTTCATCCAATGCTTTGCGAAAATCGCGTTTGATTGCCTCTTCTTCGGCTGGGGTGGCATCGATTGGAATCAGGTCATTGTCATGGAAGTTAACGCCATAGGCACCAACCTCGCCTAATAGATAGACCAACTCCGCCGGGGTTTTGGGATCGCGTACCGGACCGCCGAATGGATCTCTCCCGATTGATCCTACTGTCCATAATCCAAAAGTAAATTTGTCTTCGGGTTTAGGGTTAAATGTGTTCACCGTTTATCTCCTTTGATTTTTGTGTTTTTTATAGTAGTGCTTTGACCTTAGTTTTACTTCAATTTTCCGCCAATTCCATCACTACGTTCACCTCGAGGGTTCCCTCGGGAGGAATGGGAATAACATAGCCTTCAATTAATTGACCATCAACAATAAGCCTGGTCGAACTAGAGGAGCTGCATCTTTCAACTTTTATGTTGTAGACCACACCCCGGAAGATGCGCTTTGCCTCAAAGCCTTTCCAGTCACTTGGAATAACCGGATGGATCGACAGGCCATTATAGGTAGGCTTTATGCCAAGGATATACTGGGTGATAGCTACGTAATTCCAACTGGCAGTACCTGTCAGCCAGGAATTCTTGGCTTCCCCATGCGTCGGTGCATCCTTACCGGCAATCGTTTGGGCGTATACATAGGGCTCACAACGGTGAACCTCGCTGATTGCCTCACGGACGGATGGATTAATGCGTTTATAGTAATCAAAGGCCCGGTCGCCCCTGCCGATGACCGTCTCCGCGATCATGATCCATGGGTTGGAGTGGCAAAAGATGCTCGCGTTCTCTTTATATCCTGGTGGATAGGAAGAAATTTCTCCCAATCGCAGCTGATAACGGCTATATGCAGGGTTCAACAGCACTACTCCATGAGGAGTTGCTAACCTTTCTCTCACCGCATCAAGCGCTTGGCGGGCTTTGCCATCCTCCACCCCCAACCCAGCCATAACACACAGCCCCTGGGGCTCGATAAAGATTTGACCTTCGTCGTTGAGGCGCGAACCGAGCGGCTCACCAAAGGCGTCATAGGCGCGCCTGAACCACTCTCCATCCCAGCCAGCTTGCCAGACCGCCTGCTCCATCTGCTGCGCTTTTTCTAAATAAAACTCTGGAGCATGAAAGTCATACGCCTTAGTAACAGTGCGCGAAGCAACAAATGAGGCGAGTTGAACCATTTCCTGGCAGGACAAGATGAACAAGCCAGCGATCATGACGCTTTCAGCGGTACTGCCATCCTGGTTGGTGGTGGTTTGGAAGGATTGTCCAGGCGTGTCGGAGAAGCAATTGAGGTTCAGGCAGTCATTCCAATCCGCCCTGCCAATCAGCGGCAGCTGGTGAGGTCCCAAACGTTCAAGTGTGTACTGAATAGCCCGCTGAAGGTGTTCGAACAAGGGCATTTCGGTGCCTCGCTGGTTCTCGTAGGGCACCATTTCGTCAAGGATGGAAAGATCCCCGGTTTCTTTCACGTACGCCGCGGTTGCGAGTACCAGCCAGTGAGGGTCGTCATTGAAACCAGAACCCACGTCATTATTGCCGCGTTTGGTCAATGGTGAGTACTGATGGAAAGCGCCGCCATTGATTAGCTGTGTAGCCGCCAGGTCGAGCAGCCTCTCACGAGCGCGTTCGGGCACAATGTGCACAAAACCCAGCAGATCCTGGGCGGAATCGCGGAACCCCATGCCACGTCCAATGCCACTTTCGAAGTAAGAAGCTGAACGGCTCATGTTGAAAGTGATCATACACTGGTATGCATTCCAGATGTTGACCATGCGGTTAGTATCCTCATCTGGGGTAACCACTGTGAACTTGCTCAGCAGTTCTTTCCAGTATTCTCTTAATTCCTCAAAAGCTTTGTCCACACGGTCAAGCGAGAGGAATTCCCGGATAACCGGCAAAACGCCTGCCTTATTGATCGTGTTTGAGTCCGCCGGATCAAATTTTTCGTTTGTAGAATTTTCATGATATCCAAGCAAAAAGATCACCCGTTTTGCCTCACCGGGTTTCAAGTGCAGCTTGAGGTGGTGTGAGCCGATCGGCTGCCAGCCGTGTGCAATGGAGTTTTTCGACTGGCCACTTTCCACAACGAGAGGCCTGTCCCATCCCCGGTTGGGTCCCAGGAACGCATCCCGCTGGGTATCAAACCCATTTAGTGGTTCAGAACAGGCAAAATAGGCGAAATGGTTTCGCCGCTCGCGATATTCCGTCTTATGAAAGATGGTGCCCCTCAAAACGTCTCCACCATCAGGATCTATGTGCAGATCTGGCACCTCCACCTCGCCGGTGTTGAAATTGCGTTGGAAGTTGGTGGAGTCATCCCAGGCATCCCACAGCGCAAATTCGACCGCTGAGAACAGGTCAAGGTTGACCTCATCTTCCCTCTCATTTGCCAGTGTGACATCCCACACTTCACATTCTAAGTTAAGCGGAACAAAGTAGCGTATGTGGGCTTCGACGCCCTTTTTCTTTGACGTGATGACGGTATAGCCCATGCCATGACGGCATTCGTAGCTATCCAAATCCACCCGTGTTGGCATCCAGCTGGGAGACCAAATCTCGCCGCTATCAGCATCGCGCAGATAGATATACCGACCGCCCATGTCGAGAGGAGCGTTATTGTAACGGTAGCGGGTTAATCTCCTCAGGCGGGCATCCTTATAAAAAGAATATCCACCAGCAGTATTGGAAATAAGTCCAAAAAAAGAGTCTGTACCAAGGTAATTGATCCAGGGTAAAGGAGTGTCAGGGCGCGTAATTACATATTCTCTTGATTTATCGTCAAAATAACCAAACCGCATAAAGAATCCTCCACCTGTAACCGGCAACAATTAATAGAATGAACGCTTAATCAGGCAAAGCCCTGGCTCTAACAAAGCCAGAACTTCAGCCTAACGCGCTGCAATTGTGATCTTCTTCTAACCTCATTCCTTGACAGCACCCATCGAAATCCCATTCACGATATAGCGTGAGAACAGGAAATAGATGAGGATGATCGGAACGACCGAAGCTGCCAACCCAAGGTAAATAGCTCCGTATTCATGCCGATAAATATCGCCTCGAAGGGTTTGAACCAACATTGGCAAGGTGTATTTATCTCGAGACGTAATCAGGATGAAGGCATTGAAGAAGTTGTTCCAGGATGCCACGAAAGCAAAAATACCCATAGTGAACATGCCGGGTAGAGCGATCGGGATCATGATGCGGTGAAAGATACCAAGCTCAGAAGCACCGTCGATCCGACCTGCGTCAATTAGATCCTGGATCATAATCGAGTCAAGATATTGCTTGGCAAAAAAGACCGAACCTGCTGACGCAATGCTGGGTAAGATCAGAGACGCGTAGGAGTCCGTTAGCCCCAGTTTTGACATCCACTGGTAAAAACCGATGATGGAAAGCTGCATGGGGATCATGACCAGCACAATGATCAGGTTGTACAGGGTGTTTTTACCTTTAAAATTGTATCCGACGATACCATAAGCTGTAAGCATGGAAAAGTAGACTGTGACTATTGTTGTCAAAACCGCAATAGTCAAACTGTTTAAGAAGCCCCTCGGTAGATCAAGCCCTTTGCTGAGCAAGATTTTGTAATTCGTTATGAGGTATTTGCTTGGAAGCAGGCTAATCCCCTGCTGAATTTCCAGAGTCGAACGGGTAGCGTTTACGATTAGCATCCACACAGGGAGAAGTGTGATAACCACCAGGATCACCAAGAAAAGGTATACAAATGTTCGGGAAATAATCGTTCCGGTTCGATAACTGATTTTCATGTCCTGCCCTCCTATTTGTCAGCCTCGGCTGGCTCATCATGTTTTTCGCGTAATAAGAAGAATATCAATAGCGCGACAATGCTGGTCATCAGGAACACGACCAGACCAACCGCAGAAGCTGCGCCAATGTGCCCTTTGCTGCTGTGAAATTTCATATACATGTTGATGGTATTTGTAAGGATGGAATTGCCCGGGCTACCTCTTCCATCCGTCAGAAGGTATGGGATGTCGAACATCTGCATACCACCTACCAATGATGTTACCAGAATATAAATTAAAACCGGCTTGATCAAAGGTAAGGTGATCATCCGAAACATCTGGAACGTGCCGGCGCCATCGACCTCTGCAGCCTCATATAAGGAGGGTGATATGGTCGTCATGGCAGCCATCAGGAGGATGGTGGTCTGTCCGAACCACATCCACCATTGGATGAAAACCACTAACCCCCGAGCAACAGCTGGCTTTCGAAGAAAGTCGACTGCCTCAGTTAAAAAACCAGATCTGACCAATAATTGGTTCACCGGTCCATAATATGAAAATAAAGAAAAGAAGAGAGCAGCTACAGCTGATGCCATCATCAAATTGGGCATATAAAAGATCATGCGCCAAATTCCTACCCCCTTGATCTTCAGGCGATTATTGGTAAACCAAATCGCAAGCAGAAATGCAATTCCTATTTGCGGAATAAAGTTCATCAACCACAATTCCCAGGTATTCTTTATTGCAGTTGTGAAGGTACTATCTGCAAATAACTGTCGAAAATTCTGCAAACCAATGAATCTGTAACTACTGGACATAAGCGTCCGGTCTGTGAAGCTCAAAACAATAGTGTTTATTACCGGATATAAACCGAAGACCAAGAAACCTATGATGAATGGGGCAACAAAAAGGTAACCATACTGCTGATGCTTAAGTTTCTTAAACATTGTGCTCCCTAATTAGCTGTTTCATGTGTAGATGAGTCAGTACAGAATTTGTACTGACTCATCCATAAAATCAGGTGTCTAATATTCGATAACCAGATCCGGGAACTCGTTCCGGACAGCATCTTTCCAGAGCTTCCACATTTCGTCCAGGGTAATCGTACCTTCGAGATACGAGTTCAAAGGATCATTGAGGGCGCGCTGAATTGCGTCGTCAGAGCCCTGCATCAGGCGGCCATTCACGCGAGGCGCAGCAGCCGCAAAGCCACCGTAGGGGTTCTGACCGCCGAGGAATTTGCTTAATTCGGAGTCATCGAAGAAGGAAATGATCTTCTCGACAACAACCTGGCTGCCAACAAAGTCGCCAGGTGCCTGATATTGATCATCAGGAACGGTGGGATCGATAGCTTTCAGGTATTCATTGGTGTATACACCAGTTGCCCAATTGGTCAGATTCTCTTCATCCAGAGTGCAGAAACGAACGAACTCTTTTGCAAGGTCCATGTTCTTGGTTTCCTTCATCACACCCAGCCAGGTGCCGCCCCATTGATAGGGCATAGGTCCTTCAATAACAGCCCAGTCGCCCTTGGTAGAGCTGGAGCCATCTGCAGAGGTGGAGTTGGGATACAAAACATAGGAAAGACCCCAAGTGGGGAGGAAGTAGCTGAAAACCTTCTTGGGGTTGCCTGCTGCATCTCTCAGAGTGTCATTCATTCCAGCGAACCAGCCTTCCTGCCATTGGGTCGCGCGGGCTTCGTAGCCATTGTCGCGGAAGAGCTTCGCGGTTTCAACCATCTTTTCGACCATTGGATCCACTGTTAATTTGCCGTCGACAACCCAAGGCTGCTCGCGGTTAGCAAAGAACAGGTTCTGGAAATCCCCATTGGAGGCAACCATGTAGGTATTGCCACCAGATTTTTCCTTGACAACTTCGGCAGCTTCAATGTACTTGTCAAAATCTCCCAGAATTTCCTGCATTTGCGCAGGATCGTCAGTTCCAAAGTATTCCTTGGCCAGGCTGCGGCGATAGAAGAGAGCGCCCGGGGTAGCCTGGTAGGAATAGGCTTTGTGGACGCCTTCGTGCATACCGACTTCGTAAACGAAGGGGTACACCTTCAGTTCGTCTGCGTATTTCTGGAGGTCACCAATATCGGCAAGGAAATCGCTTTCCACATAGCTTTTCACGAATGCGGCCTCGAGTGCGACTACATCGGGAACATCTGCTGTACCGAGGGTGGCGAGCAGTTTGGTTTGATACTCACCGTTTGTCATGGGGATCATCGTGTAGACTACATCCACATCCGGGTGGGTTTTCTCAAAGGCAACTGCCATGGTGAGAATTTCATTGGTGAAAGACCAGACATTCAAGACGGTCTTTTCGCCAGTAGTGGGGGCCTCTGCAGCCGGCGCTTCAACAGTCGGTTCCTCTGCAGCCGGTGCTTCAGCAGTCGGTGCCTCTGCAGCCGGCGCTTCGGTGGTAGCAGAGGGAGTGCCGCAAGCACCGAGCACAAGGCTCATGACCATTAATACTGCCAAAAATCCAAATAGACGTTTCATTTTCTTTACTTTCTCCTTTTAGTTTTAATTGGTTCTTACAACAATTGACATCAGTAAATAGTGAATTGCACCTCCTGTTTATGCCGGCGCTTTGAGAGCGCTCCCTTCCATTTCTGTCCCCTGAACCGTGGGTCTGCTTACTGATTTTCCCCCACATGTGTCACGTATGACCAGTTCAGTATCAAAAATCATACGTTTGGCCGGTTTTGTGCCTTTTTCAATCATATCTATCAGCAGATCAACTGCTTTGATACCAAAATGTGTGATCGGTTGATGAACAGTCGTCAACTTGATTGGCAGAGTAGAAGCAACCGGTAGATCATCAAACCCAACAAAAGCAACATCCTTCGGAATTTCCAAGCCGGCTTCCTGAACAGCTCGCATCGCCCCAATTGCCATCACATCCGACTGTGCAAAAATCGCATCTGGTCTGAAGGGCAACAACTTTTTCATGGCAATATAGCCGCTATTTTCGGAAAAATCGCCTTCAGCGATCAAAGACGGGTCGATCTCTCTGCCAGCTTCAGACATTGCCTGGACAAAGCCTGCCTGCCTGTCAATCGACGTCGTGCTATGAATTGCCCCTGTGATCATGCCGATCCGCTGATAACCAAGGCTAATTAGGTGGGTTGTGGCTTGTTTTGCCGCCGAAACATTGTCTACATCGATGTAATTTACAGATTTTTCCTCAAAAGGTCGCCCTAAAACCAATACTGGCAAATGCGAGGAGATTAGACGCCTGAAAAGATTGTCGTCCGAGTTACCGGATTGTAACAGAATACCATCCAGCATCCCCCTCCGCAAAAGCCGGGGGGTGATCTCATTTTCATCTTCCTGGTTGCCCACCAAAAAAAGTGAAAGTGTCAAATGGTGATTGTTACACGCGAAAGCCACACCCTGGGTGAGCTGCGGGAAGTAAGGGTCAGTAAAAAAGGCGCTTGTGGATCTCGGGATAACCAACCCGATCATGTTGGTCCGCTGGGATGCCAGAGATCTGGCTGCCGCGTTTGGATGATAACCATTGTTTTGAATGATCTTTTCCACCCGCTTGCGGGTTGCAGCACTCACGTGGGGGCTGTCATTGACCACCCGTGATACGGTTGACCTGGAAACACCAGCTAACTTCGCAATATCCTCAAGTTTTAGATTATCCATGTTTCGCTTTCGTGAACGTATAATAATCAATCATTTTTGGAGCGCTCTCATAAATCATTATAGTACATTGGAAGTTAATTTGTCAATAGTTTTTACTAAAATCTGTTTGGATCACCACAGGAAGGTTTTGCGAAACCCATGATCCTTTTTGCTAAAAGCAGCATTATTGTGCTTATATTGGAGTCATCAGTTGCTTGCATGTAGCTCCCCACGGAAGATTAGATCATTTAATTGCCGTTTCCATTCAGAACAAGAGAATTTATGCGCAATGAAAGATTTCACAAGAAAAGACTTATCTTTTTCACTTTGCGGGCTGAACTGCAGGTTATGCCCGATGCGCTTGGGTAAATATTGCCCGGGGTGTGGCGGAGGTGCTGGCAACCAATCTTGCGCGATCGCAAGATGCAGACTGCAGCATGAGCGTGTCGAATACTGTTTTCTTTGCCTTGAATTTCCCTGCTCAAATTATGTTGGCGCTGAGGATTACGACTCATTGATCACACATCAACAGCAATTAAGTCACAAAAGGCGCGCGCGACAGATCGGGATTGAGGAATTCAGTCAAGAACCGACCAGGAAATCGGAAATCCTGCAGACATTACTGGCAGAATATAATAGAAGCAGAAAGACGTTCTGTTGCGTTGCGACAAACCGGCTGCCTTTGGCGCAGATCGAAAAGATCGTGGAACAAGTAGCCAATCATCCAGCTTTAGGCGCCCTGTCTATGAAAGAAAAAGCAGCTTATGTTGTCAGGCTTTTTGAAAACGGCGCTTCGCGGGAGGGGTTCATGCTCAAGCTTCGCAAAAAAACCAGCAGTCTAGCTGATTTAATTGTCTTCTCCTCTCTACCAGGCACGAAAAGCCGCAATCACATGGTTTTGATCCAAATTGCGTTGAAAAAGAACTCGCTGGTAACCACCTTTTAACCGTTGACTTGCTTCAAAAGTGCGATTACTTCGTCATCGGTCACCTGCTGGAAATCGGCATAATACGCTCCCACTGCTCCCAGGTAAGCCCGGTCGATTTGCAGTGAAACCAGATCGACACCCATGGCCATCAGCCTTTGAGCTATGACGTAAGGAGTAACCGGAATCGCGACGATGATCTGTTTTGCATTGCGTTTTTCCATTTCCTTGATTGCCGCCATCATTGTCAATCCCGTTGCAATGCCGTCATCCACAATGATTGCGATCTTCCCTTCCACGTCGTGAGGTTCAGTATCTCCCAGGTATTCGAGTCTCCAGCGCTTAAGCTCAGCCCTTGTCCGTTCCACCTCCTTCTGAAACCAGACCGGGTCGACGGAAGCTACTTCAAATTGATTGCAAATCGGCTCTCCTTCTTCGGCGACTGCGCAGATGGCGTATTCCGGATTCAAGGGATGCCCAATTTTCTTCGTAAGCACCAGGTCCAGGGGGACGTTCAATTTCAGCGCGATTTCCGCTCCAAGCACAACACCTCCCCTTGGAAGCGCGAAGACGATCACATCTTGTCCGCGATATTCTTCCAACGCATCTGCCAACCTGATGCCAGCATCTTTTCTATCCTGGAACATTAGATCTCACCTCCAATGAGGCTATTTTCATTAGAAAATTCACCGTTTTTAGAGTTTTGGACTCGGATTATTATTAGTATATGTTATCCTGCACTCAAAGTTATTTTGAAACAAAACGTCCATAGAATTGCTTCCGCTTCCAGGTAAGAAAGATATTCGAGGAGATCCAACATATCATTTTCGGAAAATCTACGAAATAATAGTCGTTCAGTTTCTATCAGCATTTATTGAAGTGGAGAAAAAATGGTCTGTCAGCCAATCCCTTTATCGAGGAAGTTGCCCTGGATGGCTTTATCTAACTTGACGAATGCCATTTTCTTAGTGATTACTTCGCTAAAAGTCTTTTTA
>ENA-UPSM01003651-UPSM01003651.1-activated-sludge-metagenome-genome-assembly--contig:-NODE-3651-length-16985-cov-7.761193_pt1 | contig 16985 bp, 9 predicted proteins | sample MGYA00238181_ERZ773283 | MGnify/ENA primary metagenome ERZ773283 (study PRJEB29023, sample SAMN05720199) | activated sludge metagenome | isolation source: Anaerobic digester | place: Japan...
AATCGCCCCTCAAGGACGGGCTGCTTTTCGCCGGGACGGACGACGGTCTCATTCAAATCACCGAGAACGGAGGTGGCGCGTGGCGGAAGGTCGACCGGTTCCCCGGCGTTCCCGCCCTGACGTATGTGAGCGACATCTGCCCTTCGATGTTCGACGAAAACGTCGTCTACGCCGCTTTCAACAACACCCTCAACGACGATTTTAAGCCCTATCTTCTCAAGAGCGCGGACAAGGGCCGGACCTGGATCCCGATCGCCTCCGGCCTGCCGGACAACGGCGGCGTGCACACGATCATCCAGGATCACGTCAATCCCGACCTTCTGTTCTGCGGGACCGAGTTCGGCGTCTACGCCACGGTCACCGGCGGAAAGGAATGGTTCGCCCTCAAAACGGGCCTGCCGGCGATCAGCGTCAAGGATCTGGCCATCCAGCGGCGGGAAAACGACCTGGTGGCCGGAACGTTCGGCCGGGGCATCTACATCCTGGACGACTACACGCCGCTGCGGCACATCAAGGCGGACGACGTTCGGAACGAATTCCGGCTCTTCCCCGTCAAGGACGCCGTGTCCTTCATACGGACGTCCGCGAAATACGGCCAGGGGGCGACCTACTTCCTCGCCCCCAACCCGGAATACGGAGCGGTTTTCACGTATTTCCTCAAGGAAAGCCCGCTGACCCGGAAGGAAATCCGGCAGAAGCGCGACAAAGAGCTTTTTGACAAGGGCGAGCGCATTCCCATCCCCTCGCTGGACGAACAGCGCCGGGAAGCGGAGGAGCACAAGCCTTACCTCCGGTTCACCGTCGCCGACGAATCCGGGCGGCCCGTCCGGATCCTCCGGGCCGCTCCCGCCGCGGGCGTTAACCGGATCGTCTGGGATCTCAGCTACCCCCTGCCCGTACCGGCCCGGGAAAGCGGATCTTTCGATCCGTTCGGGAAGGATCCGTCCGGCTTCATGGTCATGCCCGGGCGCTACACGGTCTCCGCGGCCAAGGTCGTCGACAGCGTCGTCACGCCGCTCGGAGAAACCCAGTCCTTCACCGTCACTCCTCTGGCCGGCGTCACCCTCGCCGCCGCCGACCGGGCCGGGCTCGTCGCCTTCCAGAATGACGTGGCCGAGCTGACCCGCGCGGCTTACGGCGCGGACGAGGAAACCGGAGTCCTGGCCGCCCGCCTCCTCCGGATCCGCCGGACCGCGGCCGGGATGCCGGGCGCCCCCGACGGCCTGATGCCGGCGATTCGCCAGGCCGGGAAAACGCTCGATGAGATCCGCCTGGCCCTGGACGGCTACGAAGCCAAAGCCAGCTTCGAGGAGGTTCCCCCGGCCCCGATGCCCATCCGCAACCGCGTCGAGGAACTGATCGGCATCCAGTTCTCCACGACCTCCTCGCCGGGCAAAACCCAGGTCGAAAACTACCGGGCGGCCCGGGAGGAGCTGGAGACCGTGATCCGAAAGCTCGAGGCGCTCAAAACCGTGGACATTCCCGCCCTGGAAAAAATCCTGGAGGAGCACCGGGCGCCCTGGACTCCGGGACGGATCGTAAAAATCGGAGATTGACGGCCCGGATCAACGCCGGACAATCCGGGGGAATCGCCTCCCCGGGCGGTTCCCCCGAAAGAGAGGCGGAAACCCTTCGACAAATCAGAGGGACGGGGGTTCTTCCGGCCGGGCGGAACGGGTCATGGACTTGAAAGCACGGAAGATCCCCGCTAGAATTTCCTCGTCTGAATGAACCGGCCGGCTTTTTCGATAGTCGAAGGGACAAGAGAAAGAAAACGAGCCTGTCCAAGACAGAGTTAAAAATGACGAGGGGGACGATGAGTCATAGATTTTCGAACGTCGGCTTGCGTCTTCCCCTCCTCGCGCCGCTGCTTGCCCTTCCGCTTCTTTTCGCCTTCGGCTGCAAACGGGCGGAGGCTCCGTTTCTGTTCATCGACCGGCTGACCGAGGAAAACGTCGCCGCCTCGCCGCTGAAGACGGCCTCCCCCCCGGCCGATTCGAAGGCAACCGGCCGGGAATGGCCGGAATCCATGCTGACCACCGCCGTGGTCCTAGATACTTCCTTCGGGAAAAATCCCTGGTCCCTGGAAAAAACCCTCGTCCTCGGTCCGGATGTCTTCCCGGTTCTGCTGGCCCCCCCTCCGACGGAATTCCGGTATCGCCTCAAAATTCCGCTCCGGAGCGTTCTCCGGTTCGGATGCGGGCTCTATGCCGAGAATAAACAAGATGGTGCGGAAGATACGGTCTTCGAAATCAAATTGGAGGATGTGCCCGGTCCGGGCCGGATTTTCGAAGAATCCATAAATCTTGACAAAGTCCAAAGTCTTCACCGGGTCGTCCTCCGCGAAGTCGACTTGTCGGCCTGGGCGGGGAAAACCGTCACCATCGTTTTTCAAACCCGGGCGGCCGGATTTTCCGGGCCCAAAGACCTCCGGGCGTTTTCCCAAGAAAACGGCTTGGCCTTCTGGATCGATCCCCTCCTCGTCCCGAGACGGGAAGCGGGGAAAGCGGCGGACGCGCCGCCCAATATCATCCTGATTTCGATCGACACCCTGCGGGCCGACCATCTCAGCTTGTACGGCTATCGCCTTCCGACGAGCCCGGCGGCCGAACGCTTGGCCGGCGACGGCGTCCTGTTCACCTCCTGTTTCAGCGGGGCGCCGTATACGTTGGCTTCTCATGCGACGATGCTGACGGGTTTGAATCCGGCCCGCCACCAAACCCTTTACATGGCCGATGGGATACCCCCCGCCGTTCCGACGATCGCGGAAATCCTCCGCCGGGCCGGATATGAAACCGCGGCCTTCACCGGCGGAGGCCAGCTCAACGCCAAATACGGCTTCGCCAAGGGATTCGGCCTGTACAATGAGCGGGCCGGAGGCAATCAACTCCTCAATTCCGCCGCCAACGTCCGCCGGAACGCCGCCCTATGGCTGGAAGCCCGCAAGGCCTCGAAATTTTTCCTGTTTCTCCATGCTTATCAGCCGCACAATCCCTACCGCTCCCCTGAATTTCCCGAACGGGCTCTCTTTCTCCGGGACGATATGCCCTGGAAGAGGGTATCCCTTCAGGATGTGCTCGGCATCGGATTCCCCCATTTGTTCCGGTCCTTGACTCCGCGGGAACGCGAGAACATGACGGCTCTCTACGACGTGGAAATCCGGACCGTCGACCGGTACTTGATCGGCCCGCTGGTCGAGGACTTGAAAAGGCTGGGCCTATACGAGAACGCCTTGATTATCCTCGCGGCCGACCACGGGGAGGAATTTTTCGATCACGGCGCCTGGGAGCACGGTCATACGCTGTACAACGAGCTGATCCGCGTGCCCTTGGTGATCAAGCTTCCGCGGTCGCGCGAGGCGGGGCGGCGCGTCCACGAAGACGTCGGGCTCATCGACCTGGTCCCCACCATCCTGGCCGAGGCGGGCGTGGCTGCTCCTCCATCCGGATTCGACGGGGTAAGCCTTTGTCCCCTTTTCAAGGGAGAAAAACTCCCCGGGCGGATGCTGACAAGCTTCCTTCCGGCGGGATTCGTTTATGACTTTCCGAGCCGGGTCGCGGTCCTCCGGCGGCCGTACAAGCTCGTCCTCAACGGCGAATTCCTGCCGGGATTCCGCGAATACTTTACTCCCCCCCCGCCGGAGAGGATCCCGATCGAATTGTATGACTTGGCGGCCGATCCAATGGAAAAAAACAACCTCGCCAACCGCAAAGCCGCCGTCGTCCGGGAGCTCCTGCCCGTCGCCGAAGCCTATCTCAAGGCGGCCATGGAGCGGACCGGACGGAGGGAGCTCGTCGTCGACAAGAAGCTGGAGGAAGAGCTTCGGTCGCTGGGCTACCTCCGCTGACGGAACGCCGCCCTACCAGACCACGCCGTAATCGTCGCCGTAATTGCTCGATCCGCCCCAGAAGGTCCCGTGCTCCCGGTCGAAAAAGATCGCGTTGATGGGCCCGGACGTGTACTTCTTGACGTCCAGGCGGTAACCCATCGCCCGGAGCTCGGCCCGGACGTACTCGGGCACCTGCTCGTTGATTTCCAGCCGCCCCGGAATCGCCTTGTGGTCATCGAAGGAGTTCCGCATCTGGAAACTGGTGAAATGAGGGGCCTCGCAGGCCTGCTGGACATTCATTCCGAATTCGACCATTTCCAGGAAAAACTGGAGAAGATTCTGATCCTGGGTGTCCCCGCCCTGGACGGCGCAGGAAAGATAGGGAAGGCCGTCCTTCAGGACGAGCCCGGGCGTCAGCGTCGAGCGGGGCCGCTTGCCGGGAACGATGACGTTGTACGGATTCTCGTTCTCGTCGACGACGAAGCTCTGGGCCCGCTGGCTGAGGCCGATCCCCGTCCGGCCGGCGATGACCGCCGGGATCCAGCCGCCGCTCGGCGTGACCGAGACGACCCAGCCGTCCGCGTCGGCGGCCTGGATGGACGTCGTCCCGGTCGCGAAGCTTGCCGGATCGGGATCTTTATTCAGAGTCGGCTCATCGGCCGGAGGCCAGGCTTCCAGGATTTTCCGGAAAGGATTGACCTGCCCCTGGAACGGATAGGGGTCTCCGGGCTTGACCCCGGGATCGTTCCTCTCCGGGTTGAGAAGCCGCAGCCGCTCCCGGGCGTAGTCCTTGGAGAGAAGCCCGGCCAGCGGCTCCGCGGGCGGATAATAGGGATCGCCGTAATAAAAATCGCGATCGGCGAAGGCCAGGTTCATCACCTGGCAGATGGTGTGGATGTATGCGGCCGAGTTGTATCCCAGCTTTTTCAGGTCGATGTTTTCGAGCATGTTCAGAGCCTGGAGCAGGACCGGCCCCTGGACCCAGGTGTTGAGCTTATAGACCTCCAGCCCCTTGTAAGTCGTCTTGACGGGTTCCTCGAGGTAAACGCGCCAGCGGGCCAGGTCGTCCTCTCCGAACAAGGCGCCCTGCTCGTTGGCTCCGCGGACGAATTCCCGTCCGATGTCGCCCTTGTAGAAACGGTCATAGGCGGCGTAGATCGCCTCCTTGCGGCTCCGGCCCGCGGCCCGGGCGTCCTTTTCGGCCTGGACAAGCTTGCCGAGCGTTTCGAGGAGGTCGTCCTGGCGGAAGATCTCGCCCGGAACCGGCCCTTCCCGGTCCCGGCCGGCGTGCGGCAGCATCACCGCCCGGGCGTACGGCCAGGCCTTGATCTTGTCCTTCTCCCGCTCGATCGAGTCGGCCGTGCCTTTTTCCATGGGATAGCCCTCGGCCAGGCTCATGGCCGGGGCAAGCACCTCCTCCAGACTCATCGTCCCGAACTCGGCCAGCATTGTCATCAGCCCGCCGGGAGTACCGGGCGTGACGGCCGCGAGCGGTCCGGTCGCCGGCGGATGGCGCATCCCACGATCCCGGAAGTACGCGGCCACAGCCCCCGCCGGAGCCGCCCCGAGGGCATTGACGGCGATGACCTTTTTTTGAACCGGATGGTAGATCAGGGCCTGCGTTTCGCCGCCCCAACTGAGGACGTCCCACATCGTGCAGACGGCCCCGAGCATGGCGCAGGCCGCGTCCACCGCGTTTCCGCCCTTCTGGAAGATCATCGCCCCGGCCGTGGCGGCCATCGGCTTGCCGGTGACGGCCGCCCAATGGCGGCCGTGAAGGACCGGTTTTTCCGTTTTCTGCGGAAAAAGGAAAAGGGCCGGGCCGCCGACGGCAACGACGAATAAGGCCGCGGCCGCCGCGATCCGGCGCCGTGATGATAGAAGGCGGTGGTTCATCATCCCTCCTCTCCGTTCGCCCGGGGGCGTTCGATCCACGGCCGGGATCCGGAAAAGATCCGGGCCGGCCTCACCTGATGGCAACAGCCGCGACCAGCTTTTCGACCGCCGGGAGAATGGCCAGCTCGAGCTCGGCCAGCGGCTTTTTCCATTCGGCCAGCGCGGCCTGCCATTCGGCCGACTGCGAATGACGGATCTTGTGCTTGCGGACCAGGGCCTCGATCGCCTCCAGGCCGACATGCGCCGTCTCCGCCAACCCGCGGGACAGCGGCTCGATTTCCTTGAGGACGGGAGAAGAGGGCAGGAGCGGCACGATCAAATCGTGATTCATCCGCCAGGTCTCCAGCATCGTCCGGAGCGCTTCCGCCGATCCGGCGTCGCGCCGGTCGAGGAACGCGGCCGCGATCCGGCTGAAATGGCGGGCGGTCAGGGATTCCGGCGGAACGGCATCGACGAACCGGGTGAGCGGGGCCAGCGTCGTCTGGACCTTGCCCACCGTATGGCGCTTGTAGCCCTTGAGCGGCTCGACGGCGTCGGCCAGCAGCCGGAGCGGTCCGACCTCCATGTTCCGGACGAGACGCCGGAGCAGCATGTCTTTATTTTTAAGATGGGTCAAGCCCAGTTCTTCCAGTTGGATCGAAAGAGGTTCCAGCCGCCGGTACATGTCGTCCACGTCGCGGGTGTCGGCCGGCGACCAGAGCCGTTCGGCGATGGCCGCCGTCCGCGGCCAGATGCGCGAATCGATCGTCTCGGGCGAGACCAGCTCGCTCCACATCGTCGCCTCCCCGCCCAGGACGAGGGCCGCCTCGGCCTCCGAAAGGCCGTGTCCGGGGGGAAGAGGGTCGTTCAGGTAGTGATCGGCCGCGGAATAACAGAGATCGACGTAATAGCCGTTGGAGAGCAAGCCGGCGTATCCCCGCCGGGCGGCCTGGACGAGGGCTTCGGTCCCCCGCCAGGATTGGATGACGACATCCTTGGACAGCCCCGGCTGAAAGATCTCGTCCCAGCCGACCATTTTCCGGCCGTGCTTGGCCAGGATCTCGAACAGCCGGCCGTTGAAATAGGCCTGGAGGGCGGCGTTGTCGGCCAAGCCCTTCTCCTTCATGAACGCCTGGATTTCGGGATTGGCGTCCCAGTGCTTGCCGTTGTTTTCGTCCCCCCCGATGTGAATATAAGGATCGGGGAACAGCCCGGCCATCTCCCCTAAGAACGCGTCGAGGAAGACGTAGACCTGGGAATTGGCCGGGTTGAAAGCGGGCAGTTGAACGCCGTAGGTCCGGGAAATCCGGTAGGGGCCGGGCGCGCTGGCCAGCTCGGGAAAAGCCGGGAACCAGCTCGTCGAATGCCCCGGAAGATCGAATTCCGGCATCACCCGGATGCCGCGGTCCGCGGCGTAGGCGATGATGTCCCGGATCTGGTCCTGGGAGTAAAAAAGCCCGTCCGAGCCGAGCCGGTGGAGAGCGGGGAAGACCTTGCTTTCAACCCGGAATCCCTGGTCCTCCGTCAAATGCCAGTGGAGGACGTTCATCTTGACCGCGGCCAGGCCGTCGAGGTTCCGCTTGATCACATCGACCGGGTGAAAATGACGGGCGCTGTCGATCAAAAGCCCGCGCCAGGGGAAACGGGGGGCGTCCTCGATTTGGACGCAAGGGAAAAAATATCCGTCCGGCCCTGAGGCGAGCAATTGAAGGGCCGTCTCGAACCCGTGGAGAATCCCCAGATCCGTCGGAGCGACCAGGAGAATCCGGTCAGGCCCGACGGTCAGACGGTAGGACTCATCCTCGCCGGGCAGGAGCTCGCCGGTCCGCTCGCAGGAAAAAAGCAGGGCCGCCCCGCTTTCCCCTCCTTCCGGGAGGGGAACCTCTTTTCGGAGGACGAGCCCCGTCCGTCCGCTGAGCCGCTCCAGGAACCGGTCGGCCGCCCGGCGGGCGCGGTCGCCGGGCCGGCCGAGCGCTCCGACGGTGAACGTCTCGCTCAGATGGAACCGGCCTTCGGTTAAAAGGACGGCCGAGGGCCGGGGCATCAGGTTGAGGAAGCGATGCTCGGCGGCGGCGTGCGTCGCCGCGACGCCGATCAGGGACAGGATGAAAAACCGGGGGATGATTCGAGGCGGGCGCATGCCCGCATTGTATCCATTCTCCCGGCGGGATGCAAAACACGGCCCCGGCGGGCCGGCCCGGAGGGAAAAAGGCCGCTTAATCCTCGACTTTTTCGACGACGATCGTCAAGTTGGAAACCAGGGCCGCGACCGTCCCGATGGCCGCGAGGACGGGAAGCAGAGCGACGCCGACGAGACCCACCGTCAGCGGGATCTCCATGAACGTCTTGCCCTGCTCGTCCTTGAGGATGATCCGGCGGATATTCCCCTCGTGGAGCAGTTCCTTGATCTTGTTCAGGATGTCGCCCCCGGAGGCTTTGAATTCCTCCGTTCTCGTCTTGGTTTTCGGATTCGTGTTTTCGCTCATGGCCGTTGTCCTTTCCATGATTATCTACGGAAACGAAGAAGGAAAAGTTCAGCCGGCGCTTCCTCCGCCTCCTCCGCCGCCGCCCCCTCCCCCGCCGCTGAATCCTCCTCCGCCGCCCGAGGAATAATGGGCGGCCGCCGTGCTGGCCTGCTGGATGGACGTCGCCGCGCTCTCGATGGATCGGACCATCGAGGCGATCGAGCCGATCCCTCCTCCGGACAGGAACGCCTGCCGGGAGGCCCCGGCGTACCAGGCGGGCACAGCCGCCCGCTCGTCGCCCAGGATGAGCGGCAGGGATTTCAAGATTTTTTTCGCGTTGCCGAAAAGAATGCCGAAGACCAGGTATTGTTCCCACAGCCGGTAGGCCTCCGGCGGCGTTTCCTTGAACTCGGAGAAATCGTCGAGGAACCGGCGGAGCGCCTTCCACATTTCGTTTTCCCTGGCCCATCGGAGCGAGCGCCGCTTGATCTTCGGGATGAGGACCGCGCCCAGGATGCCGAGGACGGGATTGACCGTCAGGACGGCCGCCGGAACGGTCGCGGCGATGAACCGGTTCCGGCGCTTGAGGCTTTCGGGCTCGATGAAAGCGAGTGCTTTTCCTTCCGCCTTGACCGCCTCGCCCCAAGCCCGAAACCAGGCTTGAAACTTGGCCGGATTCTTTTTCAACCAGGATTTCAGCTCATCAAGGGAAAAAACCGTCCCCACGGGGGAAACGGGCGAGGTGAGGCCCGGATCGACCGGAAGGGGCGGCGAAACGGCGCCGCCCCGCGCGCGGCGGAAGCGCTCGAGGGCTTTGGCCGCGCTTCCCAAAGCCGCGGCCAAGGCGGCGGCCCCGGTGTTGTCGACGGCTCCGCCCGCGGCCGCCGCCAGGAAACCGAGGACGTCGCGCTCGAACGGCCGCAGGCCGTCGTCTTCCCCTCCGAATTCCTTCTTGAACGTGAAACGGGTGACGGTCTTTTGCTTGGTTCCGAAGAAGCCGGTTTTTTCCTCGGTCCGGTCCTCGATTTCGAGGAAGCCGCGCCGGGCCAAGTCGAAGATCGTCGCCGTGAAGGCCGCCGGCGCCACCGAGATCCCCTCCCTCTGGAGGAGGTCGACGAGGGCCGGAGGCAGATCGGAGGGGATTTCCCGAAAATAGTCCGGGATGTCCGTGAACGCGTAATCTTTGCCGACGGCCCGCCAAGTCCTCATAAAGAAAGGGAGCCAGAGGATCGGGAGGGCGATGAGGCCGAAAAGATAAGCTTGGACGAGACGTTCGGTCCGTCTCGTCCGGCGGGCCGCCTCGGCTTGGGCGGCCGAGGCCCGGGCGATCGTCTCGTCGACGAACCGCTCCTCCTCGGCCCGGACGGAAGCGAACGTCAGGCCCGCGTCCGGAAGGCCGGAGACGATCCCCGCCGGCCAGACCATCCGGATCTCGACCATCCGCCCGGCCGGAAGGTTCGGGACGGTGAACCGGGCCGTCTGAAGGTCGACGATCTCGGAACGTCCCGAAAGCGGGCCGTGGCCGTAGACGAGGAGCTCGGACGCGCCGGAGACAGGCTCGGGCAGGGAGACCGTGACGACCGCCAGGGAGGCCGGTTTGTCCCAGCCGCTCCCGATCGGCTGCCAGTAAAGCTCGGTCGCCTCGCCGGACGTGCGGATGCCGCCCCGGACCCGGTAATGAATAGAAAACGTTTTCCGTTCGTCCCGGGCCCGATAGTACCACTTGGCCTCCAAGCGGTCCCGCGAGCCCCCTTGTTCAGTCCGAAGGGGCGTTCCGTCCTCGAAAACCGCGAAATCCTCGATTTCAGCTTCGTACGTCCGGCCCATCCGCTCGACCCGGAGGGGGATCCAGAGGGTGGCCCAGGAAAATTCGCCGTCGAAGGCATACGTCCGGTTTTCGTCGACCGTGAAGCTCCCGTCGGCCTCGACCGCGATGTCGATCCGGACCTCGGGGAAATAGAAATCCTTGGCCGCGGCCCGGGGAGGATGGAGAGAAACCGCCCCGATGACCGCCAGCGACACAGCCAACGCCCGAATCGCTCGTTTTCTCATCTTCACGTTCTCCCTCCTCTTTTTACCCTACCAAAGGAAATCAGGAGACACAATACCTGTTAACCTTATTTCAAACAAGGGGAAACGCAAGCCCCATTGTCCCCGTTTCGGAAGATCGGCGGCGGGAACGAGGGAACGGATCGGGCAAAGCGAAGAGATAATCAACATGGTGATTAGGCATTGTGTCTCCTCATTGATTGACACGGCGGCCGGTTCGGATTATTTTAGCGGAGGCCGCGCGGGCATTCGATTTCCCACGAAAGGACTTTGGTTTTCTCGCATGAGCGCAAAACTCCGTCTCGGCGTCATGATGTTCCTCCCCTGCGCCGTCCGGGGCTCGCGGGCTCCAATGCTCCCGGCTTGTCTTCGGAGCGATCCCCGCTTCTCCGGCGCCGGGCCGGGCCTTTCTTTCGCCCTGCTTCCCCCCGGCGATGATCATCCCGCCGTTGATCGGCGGACGGTCCGCCGGCGAAGCCGCCCCGACCATCGACGCGGCCAAGACATTTCTCGTTTTGAAGGCTCGGGCCGTCCTCTGCCCGGAGATGATCCAGGCCTTCTTCCGGGATAAAAAAGCGGCCGGGAAAATCCCCGGGCCGACGGCATTATAAACGAAAGGAGATCTCCCCATGTCGCATCATTCAGCTAAACCCAACCTCGGCGTCGGCATCATCGGCGGCGGGTTCATCGCCCGCTTCCACATCAAGAGCTTCGTCGGCGTCCGCGACGCCGACATCCTCGGCGTTTTCGATCCCGACCGGAAACGGGCCCGCGAGGCCTGCGCCCTGGCCCGCTCCCTCGGCGTCGGCGAAGCCAAGCCGTACGCCTCGATCACGGCCATGGCCGCTGATCCGGCCATCGGCGCCCTCTGGATCTGCGCCCCCAACTTCACCCGCCTCGAAGTCATGGAGGAAATCGCCCACGCTGTCCTTTCGGGCAAAGCCGAGCTGCGGGGCGTGGCCTGCGAAAAACCGCTTGGCCGCAACGCCAAGGAAGCCCGCCGGATGCTCGCCCTCGTCGAAAAAGCCGGGATCCTGGACGGTTATCTCGAAAACCAGGTCTTCTCCCCCGCCGTCACCCGCGGCAAGGAGATCCTGTGGGCCCGGGGCGCGGCCATCGCCGGCCCGCCCTACCTGGCTCGGGCGGCCGAGGAGCACAGCGGCCCGCACATGCCTTGGTTCTGGGAAGGAACGCTCCAGGGCGGCGGAGTGCTCAACGACATGATGTGCCACTCGGTCGAGGAAGCCCGCTTCATGCTGACGCCGCCGGGGGCGCCGCGCGACGTCCTGACGCCCGTCTCGGTCACGGCCTACGCGAATTGCCTCAAGTGGCAGGAGCCGAAATACGCCGCCGTCTTGAAGAAAAACAGCGGCGGAAAGACCGATTACCTCAACCGCCCGGCCGAGGATTTCGCCCGGTCCCTGGTCGAGTTCCGGAACAAGGACGGCAAGATCCTCGTCGTCGAGACGACGACGAGCTGGTGCTACGTCGGAGCGGGCCTCCGGCTCAGCATGGAGCTGCTCGGCCCCGAGTACGCCCTCCAGATCAACACGCTCGACGGCGCCCTGAAGGTCTTCTTCAGCCGGGAGGTCCGGGGCAAGGCCGGCGAGGACCTCGTCGAAAAGCAGAACGCGGAGATCGGCCTCATGCCGGTCGTGGCCGACGAGGCGGCCGAGTACGGCTACACGCACGAGAACCGCCACATGGTCCAGTCGTTCCGCCGCGGCGTCCGCCCGGAGGAAAACTTCGCCGACGGCGCGGCCGTGGCCGAGCTCCTGATGGCCGCCTACATGAGCGCCGAAACGGGCAAGACCGTTCCTTTCCCGCCCAAGGGCCTGGGCACGTTCGTCCCGGCCGTGGCCAAGGGAACGTGGAATCCGATAAAGAAGTGAAGTCCATCAAACGGGAGGATCCATGAAAAACATCGCCGTTCCGCTTGCCCTTCTGCTGGCGGCCGCCGTCGCGCCGGGCGCGGCCGACATCCGGCACCTCTCCCCCGAGCTCCAAAAGAAGGTCGGCGAGACGGACTACGCGTCCGTCCGCATCAAGAACTTCCCCTTCGCCTCGGAGGCCTGGACGTTCCGGAAATTCACCTTCTTCGAAACCGTGGCCAAGCTCAAGGAGCTCGGCGTCCGCGGCCTCGAGGCTTTTCCGGGCCAGGCCCTGGCCGCGGAATTCCCCGGGGCGCGCTTCGGCGAGGCCATGACGCCCGAGCAGATCGCGAAAACGAAGGACGTCCTGGCGGCCGCCGGCGTGACCCTCTACGGCTACGGCGTCGTCGATATCGGCCGGACCGAAGCGGAGATGCGCAAGGTCTTCGACTTCGCCCGGACGATGGGCATCCGGATCCTCGTCTGCGAGCCGGAGGACGACGATTTCACCCTGCTGGAAAAGCTGGTCGCCGAATACGACATCAAGATCGCCATCCACAACCACCCCGCTCCGTCCAAGTACCACTTGCCCGAAACGGTTTTCCGGCACGTCGACGGCAAGGATCCCCGCATCGGCTCCTGCGCCGACAACGGCCACTGGATGCGGGGGATGATCGACCCGCGGGAGGCGTTCAAGTTCCTCGAGGGCCGGATTCTAGACGTCCACCTGAAGGACCGGAACGGCTTCGGGACGGGGCCGGGCGTCGACGACGTCGCCTGGGGCGCCGGCGCGGGAACCATCCGCGATCTCCTGGCCGAGCTGACCCTCCAGGATTATGACGGCTGGCTGACGATGGAATACGAGAATGAAGCCGAGGTCGACGACCCGATGCCGGCCTTCCGGAAAAGCATCGACTACGTGAAGAGCATCACGTATTACGACGGCTACACGCAGATCTTCCGCCGCGGCTGGGGCGGCGACTACGAAAAGCACGGCTGGAATCATTACGGCCCGGGGCATTTCGAGGTCGATCCGAAAGCCGGCGTCCTGAAGGGCCAGGGCGGCATGGGCCTTCTCTGGTACGGAAAAAAGGTCAAGGATTTCATCCTCGACCTGGAATTCAAATGCGCCGCGGAAACGACGAACTCGGGAATTTTCCTCCGCGTCCCCAACGTCCCGGTCAGCGACGACTACATTTATCATTCGATCGAAATCCAGATCGACGACCATTCGACCGGCCTCCATCACACCGGGGCGGCCTACGACATCCAGGCGCCTTTGACCGGCGCGACGCTCCCGCCGGGCCGGTGGAACCACATGAAAGTGGAATTCCGGGGCTCGCGCCTGAACGTCTGGATCAACGAAAAACAGGTTTTGGATTGGGAGGCCGCGCCCGGGGGCAAGGTCCGGGACATCTCCCCGGAGGGGTACATCGGCCTCCAGAACCACGACAGCGACTCGCCGCCGTACTTCCGGAACATCTACCTCAAAGAGCTGTAAACAAAGAGGAGACACCATCCCGATTCACCCGATTTCCCCTTGTGCCCGGAACTCCTTTCATTCACGGGAGCGGAGGGAGAAATGAGGTGAAGAGGGATGGTGTCTTCCTCTGAGGCCGGTTTCTTCAGGATTCCGCGGCCGCCGGCCGGCGTTCAACGACCATCAGCCGGAAAAGAAAAGCCAAGCCGACAGCGAAGAACAGGGTGATGGCCAGGACCGAGTTGCGCATATTGCCCGTCAGAGCCTCGATGATTCCGAAGCTGAAGGTGCCGGCCACCGTGGCCAGCTTCTCCATCACGTCGAAGAAGCTGAAGAACGAGGTGTGGTCCTCGGTCGGCGGCAGCATCTTGGAATACGTTGACCGGGCCAGCGATTGCGAGCCGCCCATGACCAGGCCGACGGCGATCCCGACGCAGAGGAACCCGACGGCGTCGGTGATGAAGTAGGCGGCGACGCAAATCCCTATCCAAATATAGACCGTCAGGCGGAAGGCCTTGATGTTGCCGACCCGGCCCGAAAGCCGGGCGAACAGCCAGGCCCCCAGCATGCCGATCAGCTGGATGAGGAGGATCGTCGCGATCAGGACGGTTTCGCCCAAACGGAGCGCTTTTTCGCCGTAGGTCGCGGCCATGAACATGACCGTCAGCAGCCCCATGGTGATGAAAAAGTAGGCCGGGAGAAAAATGCGGAGCCGGGGCATCCGACGGATTTGGCGGAATACGATCCGCAGCTGCCGGTAGCCGCCCAGGATGACGCTCGTTCCCGTCTCCCGGTGGCCGAACGTATACTTCGGCAGCCGCCGGAACGTGGTCTGGGAAAAGCCGAACCACCACAGCCCGACCGAAAGGAAGGCCAGCTTGGCCGGGAGCTTCGGATCGGTGATTCCAAAAAAGGCCGGCTGCATCACGACGATCAGGTTGACGATCAGGAGAACGACGCCGCCCAGATACCCGGAGATGTATCCCCGGGCGCTGACCTTGTCCTGTTCGGCCGGCGAGGCGATGATCGGCAAGAAGGAGTTGTAAAAGACGAGGCTGCCCCCGTAGCCGACCGTGCCCAGGGCGAAGCAGATGACCCCGAGCTCGATCGTATTCGAGTCGAAAAAGAACAGAGCCGAGCAAGAAGCCGCGCCCAGAATCGTGAATCCCTTCATGAATCCCTTCCGCAGGCCGGTGTAATCGGCGATCGAGGAGAGAAAGGGCGAAAGGAAGGCGACCAGGAGGTACGCCGCGGCGATGGCCCAGGAATAGAGGACGGTGTTGATGACCGGGAGGCCGAAGAAATGGACGGTGAAATCGTCGCCGTGACGGGTCACCTGGTTGTAGTAGATGGGGAAGATGGCCGAGGAGATGGTCAACTGGTAGACCGAGTTGGCCCAGTCGTACCGGACCCAGCCTTTGATCGTGCGCTTATCGTCCTGGGGAATGGGTTGATGCGGGCCGAGGCGTGGAGTCAAGGATCCTCTTTTCCTGACGGAATTGAAAGCGCCTATTTATAATGAAACTCGGCCGAAAATGCAACTTCGGCCGCCCGGCGGGAAAATCCGCGTCGCCGGTTCCCTCCATCCTTTCGAGGAAGACGTCTCCCGGCCCAAGCCCGCGTCCTTGGCATTCCTCCGGGGAGGATGCTACAATCCAAAGCCGGCGGCGACGCGCGGCCGCGCGCCGCGATTTGAACGACAGGGATGTTCAGTCATGACCGCGACCATCCGAAAGACTTCCGGATTTCCCGGTTTCCTTTTTCTTTTCGTCCTCGTCTTCGGCGGCGCTTGGGCCGCCCAGGCGCCCGCGGCCCAGGGCGCCGGCGAGGGACAAGACCTTCTCCTCCGGCATCGGGAATGGCTCAAGATCACCGACACCTTCATTCTCCCGGCCGAAAAGGAAGCCTTCCTCTCCTTGACGAACGAACGCGACCGGGACATGTTCATGGAAGCATTTTGGAAGCAGCGGGATCCCCGTCCGGACACGCCCCGGAACGAATTCCGGGAGGAGATCGAGAAGCGCTTCCGGTTCGTCATGGAGAACTTCGGCCGGTTGGCTCTCCGCGAGGCCTGGCAGACGGACCAGGGGCGGATCTACATGATTCTCGGCCCGCCCCAGTCCAAGGACACCTACGAAGGGACGTCCGGGCTGCACCCGGCCGTGATTTGGCACTACATCGGGGATCCGATTAAAAAGCTGCCGCAGGCGTTCGACTTGGTCTTCTTCCAGCGCGGCGGAGGCGGCGAATTCCGCTTGTATGACCCCATCTCCGACGGCCCGGCCAGCCTCCTGGTCGACACCCGCCAATTCAACCGGAACAATCCCATCGAGGTCTTTCAAAAGATCAAGGACATCGCCCCGCCGCTCGCCCGGGCCGCCCTGACCATCGTCCCCAACCAGATGCCCTCCAATTACCGGCCCACCCCCCAGAACACCATGATCCTCGCCGACATTTTCGCCTCGGCGAAGCGGGGGATCAGCACGGCGTACGTCAACCACTTCCTCAACTACCGGGGAATCGTCGGCCCCGAATACCTGGCGAATTTCATCGAAAGCGACGCCTCGGCCAGCCTCGTCCGCGACGGCGGGCGGGGGATGACCTTCCTCCATTTCGCCATTCTGCCCCGGCATTCGTCCTTCGATTACGACCCGTCCTCCGACCAGTACGGGTGCGATTTCAAGCTCACCGTCGGCTTGAAAAGCGGCGAGACGACCGTGTTCCAATATGTCCGGGACTATCCCTTCCGATTTCCGGCCGGGCAAGTCGAGAACGTCCGCAAGAACGGAATCGCCGTCCAGGATATCGTCCCCGTCGCCCAAGGCAAGTTCAAGCTGACCGTCCTTCTCCAGAACGCCGTCGGAAAGGAGTTTTCGCTCTTCGAAAAGAGCCTTGACGTCCCGGCCGAAACCGGCCCGGCCGAACTGACCGAGCCCTTCATCGGCTACGGTCTCCAAGAAGCGCCCGAGCCGGATTACGCCCCCTACAAGCTCGCCGGCCGCCGGATCCTGACCGATCCGAGGGCGACCATCAACCGGGCCGACACGCTGGTCTACGGCCTTTCCGTCCTCCGCCTGCCGCCCGACCTGTGGGCCGGCGGGACGGTCGACGTCGCGGCCGCCGGGACCATGAGCGGAGGCAAACCGGTCACCCTCCGGACGATCAAGCTGTCCGAAACCGAATACAGCCCGACGCTGACGATCACCGGCGAAACGCCCGCCGTCGACCTCCGGCCCGACTATTATGAGCTGACCTTCTCCCTCAAGAACGCCGCCGGCCGGGTTCTCGCCGCGACGGAAGCCAACTTCATCCTCTCCCCCGTGGCCGAAGTCCCCCGGGCCGTCATTCTGCACAGCACGGTGCCGGAGAGCCGGGCGTTTCTCTTCGATTACGGCCTGGCCGTTCAATACGACCAA
>ENA-UPSM01003661-UPSM01003661.1-activated-sludge-metagenome-genome-assembly--contig:-NODE-3661-length-16941-cov-5.228592_pt1 | contig 16941 bp, 13 predicted proteins | sample MGYA00238181_ERZ773283 | MGnify/ENA primary metagenome ERZ773283 (study PRJEB29023, sample SAMN05720199) | activated sludge metagenome | isolation source: Anaerobic digester | place: Japan...
TGGAGATCATCAGCCATCCGCGTTTGGTATCCTGCCAGGAAAGCTTCGCCGAGGCATACCAAAGGATGGAAATTATAAAGATGATCGCAAGTAATAGTGGATTCCAAGTACTTGTCGCAGCCAGTAGAACCGCGAACGAGAAGATGAATCGAGCCCGCGGGTCAATGCGGTCGATGAGACTGTTTCGGTAACGGTAATTCCAGGCGACAAGCATGATACATTACGGTCCAGGCGGCCAAACTGACTGCCTGGACTCCATAAACCTGATTACCGTCCGCTTTGTGTGACAATCGCCGAATATGCGACCATCAACAACGGCAACAACACGAGACCCCAAGCAATGTTGGTGAGGAAGGCGGGCAGGAAGTTTGCAAAGATGACGGTGTTCATATCCGCTCCTGAAACCCACATTTCCGAGATGGCGGCCAGCCCCATCCCCAATAACACCCCCAACACCACCGAGATTTCTGCGAACAGGATCGAGCGTCCGGCTTTGAAATCAATGATCAACACTGAGAACAAGCCAGGGAGTAAGCCCATGATGCCGTTCCCGAGATCCCACCAGATCCAGAAACCGTAGCCGCTGATCAGATCAGCAAGGATATTGCCAACAAAACCCGTGATAAATCCAACGATCGGGCCAAAGGCAATACCGAAGAACATTGGAATAACCACTGCCGGGCGAATACCCACATTACCAGCTCCTGGGATCTGCCACACATTAAATGCCCAGGTGACCACCGCATAAAGCGCTGCACCAATAGCAGCATACACAACTTCCTTCGTGCCAAAACGCCACAAAGGCTTCTTTTCCTGCTTTGTTACTTCATTTGAATACATGACTGCCTCCTTGGATTAATGATTGATAAACTATTAACCTGCCAGCTGACTCAAAGTTTCAGCTCGCAGGAACTTACCTGTGCGTGGGTACATCTCGCGGTTCAAATCAAGCAGTGAAGTTGGAACCAAGCGCCATTGCATTAACTGTTCATCATCCGCAAAAACATCATGCGGGCTGCCGTCTGCCACCACCTGCCCCCCATACAGTACTACCACCCGGTTGGCATAGGTTAATGCCAGGTCCAGATCGTGAGTAATGAACAAGATTGCGTCAAATCCGGGGGTTTGTAGAATGGTGTCCATGAAGGACTGATAATTCCAATAATCCTGTCCCGCTGTGGGTTCGTCCATCATTAAAATACGCGATTTCATCGAAAGCACAGCAGCAATAGAGACACGCTTCTGCTGCCCAAATGAAAGCGCCAGAGGTGGTGTGGGCAGTTCCTGCTCAAGATGGACGGTCTCAATTGCCCAGTCCACATTCTCTGTAACTTTTTCTTTGCTCAGCCCCAGGTTTTCAGGACCAAAAGCCAGCTCTTCCCGCACCGTTGGGGCGAATAGCATTTGTGTCGGGCTTTGAAAAACGTAACCAACTGTCCTCGCGGCATTCGCGACAGTGATCTTCTTTGTCTCCACTCCCTCAAGCAGCACACGTCCACTGGTGGGCTTGAGCAGTCCCAATGCTTGTTTCACGGTTGTGGTCTTTCCGGAGCCGTTATGCCCCAGAATCGCTATTACCTCACCAGCCCGCACATCCAGGTTAATCCCATGCAGAACTTCGGGAGTATCCGCTTTATAACGAAAACTGACATCCTGGAAAGAAACCAACGGTTGACTGGTTGGGTCCAGGGCAGGCACTGCCGGGTGGAATTCCTTATATGGGGAGCCTTTTGCCCGCCTCAGAACTGTTTGAGCAGGTAATTTTATACGGGTGTAATCAGCCGTTTCTAGCAACCCATCCACATCCCCCTCGTATGTGATGCGCCCGTTATCCATGTAGATGACTTTCTCCGGATGGATCCGCAGCACATCCTCAACCCGATGCTCCACTAGCAGAATAGACAACCCTTCATCTGCTAATTCTCTGAATGCCAGCAAAGCCTCTCTCGCCGATGCTGGGTCCAGTGATGCCAGCGGTTCATCCAGCAGCAGAATGCTTGGTTCCATTACCAGCACACCCGCCAGGGCAATTTTTTGTTTCTCACCACCGGATGTGTAATGGGTCTCTTTGTCCCTCAGGTGTAAAATATGCATCCGCTCCAATGCCATCTCAGCCCTTGGGATCATCTCTTCGCGGGGCATCCCCAGCGATTCAAGCCCAAAACAGACCTCATTGATCACGTAGGTACCCAAAATCTGCCGTTCGGGGTCCTGCAGCAAGGTCCCCACATGCCTCGAGATATCCGCAAGTCCCATCCCTTTTACTGATTTTCCGTACAGTTCTATCTCACCCTGCATAAATCCACGATAGGTGTGTGGGATAAGTCCGTTCACGCAGCGCATCAAGGTCGTCTTACCGCAGCCCGAAGAACCAGCCAGCAAAACCAACTGTCCTGGTTCCAACTGAAGGTTGATGTCCTCAATCGCTGGTGTTCGCCGTGAGTTATAGCGGAAACCAAGATCTCGAACAACCAGGGGAAGAGGTTGGTGCTCAGTCATTGAACCGAACCCTTACAGCATCGTCCAGCTTGATCCCATAAGTCTTTGCGGCATTGCCATTCACCACGGCAATCTCGATGAAACCCTCACTGTCCGTCACGGCTACAAGTTCGCCGATTTTGGCGTACCCGTAGGAAGGCAGCACTCCTTGGATCACCTGCCCAGCAATAGTAAGCGTGGCACTTTCGAGGTCAGCAATCTCTGACACACGGATATTGGTTGAACAATTGCCAAACACATCGATGACGACGATACTTCCTTCAACCCCATCATCCGTTCTAATGGGTTTGGGCAAGGGCATTCGCACCGGGTCGTTGATTACACTTCCAAGCATCTCGAGTGGGACCCCTGCAGCCAGATGCGCGCCGACAGGCGCAAAAATATCACGTCCGTGGAAGGTGGTATACACCCGCGGCAACCAGTATTCGGGCTTGTCTAAGTGCACTAGGCGAACCTCCAGACCAGCCTCCTCAGCATCCTCAAGCATCGGAGTGATCAAACCATTATCCGGCATCACGAAAAACTGGCCGCCCAGTTTCGCTGCGATAGCCCGACGTTTTGTTCCTACGCCGGGATCGATCACAGCCACATGGACCGAACCCGCGGGAAAGTATGCCGATGCGCGCCAAAGGGCGATCGACCCCGTCCGAATATCCTGGGCGGGAATTTCATGGCTGATATCAGCGATGTTGACATCCGGGGCTATCCCCCAGATCACCCCTTTCATCGTGCCGACAAAGCCGTTCAAATTGCCAAAATCAGTTGTGAGGGAGAGGGTAGTCATAACTCAAGCTTAGCATTTACCAGCTCTTTGGTCAAGAGATTTCGAGACCTGCTGCTAATACAAAACGGAGTGTAAAGGTTTGTCAGGCAGGATGGTATTACACCACGAAAATCCCGTAATCAACAACACGCAAAAAGAGAGTGCGTGCAAGTAGCCGGAAGAAGTAAAATCTCAGATTCAGTTTACCCAAACACAACGCAGGCGTAAGGCGGGAGCCAGAGAGTGCCGTTTTCAGAAAATTCTGGTTTGCCGAATAGAACGCTCTTTTGATCAAGCATGTTTTCTTGGACTACCCGTTCGGGGATTGCGTGTTCCCGTTCGCTAAAGTTCGCCAGGATCAGCAGTCGCTCGCCCTGATTGAGCCGGACAAAGCCCAGCACAGATCCATTGCGTGTGTCGATCACTTCTAGTTTGCCTCCAGCCAAACCAGATAAAGATTTACGTAACTCGATTAATTCACGCATGTGCTGAAAGACACGCCCGGGCAATGTATTGGCATCCGTCCGCTGCGAGTAGCGCTCAGGGTCAGCGCCAAGGCGGTGCACCCAGCGGCTGTCATTTTTGTGTTTGGGATCCTCCAGGTAGCCGTAGTCATTCAAAGTGGCAATTTCGTCTCCCAGGTAGATCAGGGGGATCCCGCCGGCAGTCATGACCACAAAATGCAGCAGGAGAATGCGTTTGATGGCTAACTCGACTTCTTCCGGTCCTTCTTCTGTCAAGGCTTTTTCAAGCCCTGCTAGTGATGCGCAAGTCCCTGAGATGCGGCAATCGCCTGTCTTTGGGTTTTCCTGGAAGGGAACTCCGCGCGCGAAACTGCCCGTGAATCGACCCCGGTAGAACTCGTTCAAAAAGCGGCGGTGGTCGTAACCATTGATGCCCAGTCTGGCGGCATCCTCGTCTGAAAAAGTCCAGCCAATGTCATCGTGGCAGCGTACGTAATTAACCCATGCTGTACCTTGGGGAAGTTCAAATCTTTCTTCCAGTGCCTGCGAAAGTAAATTGACCTCGCGCGTTGCCAGGCTGTTCCATAGCAGCGCCATCAACAGGGGGTTATAGGAAAGCTGGCATTCCACAGGTGAAATGTATTTGATGACTTCATCCGGGTGCACAATAGCTTCAGATTTAAACAGGATGGAAGGAGCAACCACACGCGTAATGGCATTGAACCCCTGCAGGATGGCGTGCGCCTCCGGGAGGTTCTCGCAGGAAGTGCCCAATTTTTTCCAGATAAACGCTACCGCATCCAGCCGGAAGATCTCTACCCCCTGGTTCGCGAGGAAGAGCATCTCTTCGCTCATACGGTTAAAGACCACCGGGTTGCTGTAATCCAGATCCCATTGATAGGAATGAAAAGTAGTCCAAACCCAGGATTTTATATCTTCGAACCAGGTAAACGCTCCCGGATGTTCGTCCGGGAATATTTCTCTCAGGTTTTTTTCGTAAAGATCGGGCACAGTCCGGTCCGGGAAAATAAAATACATGTCGCGGTAATCCGGGTCGCCTGCTTTAGCTTTGAGTGCCCATTCATGTTCATCGGAGGTGTGGTTGATCACCAGGTCCAAGACCAGGCTGATGCCTTCGGCGCGCAAATCACGTGAAAGCTGTGCCAATTCGGTCATGGTACCCAGGGGTGGGTGGACTTCCCGGAAAGAGCTGACTGCATAGCCGCCATCGTTTTCGCGTTCAGGCATTTTAAAGAGTGGCATGAGATGCAAATATGTCAGCCCAAGCTCTTTGAAATATGGGATTTTAGCGCGGATCCCTTCCAGGTTGCCCGCGAAAAGATCCACATAACACACACCGCCCAACATCTGGTTGGATTGGAACCAAAGTGGGTTCTGCTCTCGTTGCCGATCAAGTTCGCGCAAATCTGCAGGTCGTTCAAAAGATGCTTTTGCCATGCTCTTCAATAGATTTTCAAGGTGATAGAGCATGTCATAGTGTTTGCCGTAAAGGAGATAATAAAGTTGAAATAGGTGGTCAAAATGGGTTTCGAGATGCTGGATAAATGCTTGCCAGGCTTGTGGATCATTTTGAATAGAGAAATCCAGGTCTTGTTCCAACCTGGGTAAGAGATGTGTCAGTACGCGGCTGGCTTCACGATGGAGGTCTAAGAATCCAGCTTTCATTGGTGCTTCTCCCAGGTCTGTTGCGCCAATGCAAATGCGCCATACAAGCCCGCTTTGCCTCCCCAACCGGGCTTGCAGGTAGGAATATGCGTTACAGTCAGAAAATGGTTGCTTTGGCGCAGAATCTTCTTCGAGGTATATCCCATGCAGATTACTCCATGTTGAAAGTCTCTACTGCTTATCTGATCCCAAATAGCCGGGTAGTGGGGCGTTGGGACCAGTCGGAATATTGGGCAGGTCCGGACCCACTGGTTTCAGCCAGATAAAAGTATAAGGCGCAAGAGTGTAATCGCCAGGCAGGATGGTTTTACCGGTCAGGAGGTCTTCGAAACTCAGCGCGGTCTCGGGGATCCAGCCTTTTATTTCCTCCCCACTCAGGTTATTCAGCACCACCACCCGTTCCCCTTGCCAGGATCGCTGGTACGCGACAACAGCCTTGGAATCAAAACTGAAGGCTTTCCAGGTAAAATCCCCTCTGCCAAAAAGCACGTATTCCTTTCGAACCCTGATCATGTGCCGCAAGCGGTTGAGCAAAGAATCCGGATCGGCTTCTTGCGCCGCCACGTTTACCCGCTGAAACCCGTAAACCTCGTCCTTGATCACCGGTGCATAGAGCTTCGCGGGATCTGCGTCTGAAAATCCGGCGTTCAGCGAGCCATCCCACTGCATCGGGGTGCGCAAACCGTTGCGATCAAAGAGATCGACATTGTCACCCATGCCAATCTCATCTCCATAATAAAGGAAGGGCGAACCAACCATTGTCAGTAGCATCGAGTGCATCAATAAGATTTTCCGCTGGTCATTGTCCAGTAAAGGCGCCAACCTTCGGCGAATTCCCAGGTTGATCCGCTGCTTGGGATCAGGCGCGTAAAACTCCCACATCCACTGGCGTTCCTCCGGCGTCACCATCTCGAGCGTCAGTTCGTCATGGCAGCGCAAGAAGCTTCCCCATTGGCAGCCTTCCGGCAGAGCTGGCGTACGCGCCAGGATCTCTTCAATCGGCGTGCGGTCTGCCTTTGCCAACGCCATGAAAAGCCGCGGCATGAGCGGAAAATGGAAGTTCATGTGCATTTCATCGCCGACACCAAAATATTCGATTACATCCTCTGGCCACTGGTTGGCTTCGCTCAGCAAAAGTGTGTCGGGGCTGTACTCGTCGACAAATTTGCGCATCCGCTTCAGATAAGCATGCGTTTCAGGTAAATTTTCGCAGTTTGTCCCTTCCCGCTCAAACAGGTACGGCGGCGCATCCACGCGCAGCCCATCCGCACCCAAATCAATCCAGAACTTGACCACATCCAACATCGCCTGCTGGACTTCCTCGTTGTCATAATTCAGGTCAGGCTGAGTCGAATAAAATCTGTGCCAGAAATACTGCCCGCGCAAAAGGTCAAAGGTCCAGTTGGAGGTTTCAGAATCAGTAAAGATAATCCTTGCGTCTTTATACTTCTGATCAGTATCAGACCACACGTACCAATCACGATACTTCGCGTGCTCCGGGTGCTTCGGATCGTGGGATGCCTGGAACCAATAATGTTGATCGGAGGTGTGGTTTGGAATGATCTCCACAATAATCTTCAGACCCCGTTCATGGGCTTGTTCAACCAGCTTTTTGAAGTCATCCAGGTTGCCGTAAGCTGGAAATATGCCACAATAATCACTCACATCATAACCATCATCGCGCAGTGGGGAAGGCATGATCGGTAGGAGCCAGACCGCGTCTACCCCCAGGTGCTTGATGTAGTCCAGTTTGGACGTCAAGCCAGGCAGGTCGCCCCAGCCATCAGCGTTTGAATCCTTGTAGGCGCGGGTGCTGAGTTCCATGAAAATGGCATCTTTGTACCAGGAAGCATTTTTTTGGAGCATTACGTACCTCTTGAATCACTCATTATTTTTTTAGTTACCAGGAGGGGTATCAATACACTCTGCACTTGGAGGGGACTTTCCGCCAGCGCGCTGAATCAACCTCCCGTCTCAAACCATCGGCATGGGTATAAATAAACCAAACACGCTGGCTTAAAAAGAGCCAGCGTGTTGATTAAGAGCTATCCTTTAACCGAACCAGCCATCATACCACGTACAAAGAAGCGCTGCAGGCTGAGGAATACAATCAGAGGCAGAATCATACTGACGAAGGCCGCGGAGGTCATCAGGTGCCAGTCCTGACCTTTCTCGCCAACCAAACGAGCCACCGCGATAGTGACGGTCTGGTTCTTTTCTCCGAGGAAGACCAGGGCGACCAAGTAGTCATTCCAGAGCCAGAGGAACTGGAAGATCGCAAAGGATGCCAGAGCAGGTACGGAGAGCGGCAAGATCATTTTGGTGAAAATGGTGAAGTTGGAAGCGCCATCAATATAAGCAGATTCCAACAGCTCTCGCGGGATGGTGCTGATGTAATTAAATAGCAGGTAAGTGGCCAACGGCAAACCAAAACCTGTGTGAGCCAGCCAGATGCCGAGGAAAGTACCATTCAGTCCCATGTTCACGTAGTCTTTTAGGATAGGTACCAAGGCGATCTGTAATGGAACCACCAGCAAAGCTACAATGATGGTGAAGAGCAGGTTTCGCCCAGGGAATTCCAACCAGGCGAAGCCGAATGCGGCGAATGCGGCAATCAGGATGGGGATGATGGTGCCTGGAATGGCGACTGCCAACGAGTTGAGAAAAGCACCGCCAAGGTTGTTCCCCGTGCGAGTGATTGTTTGACCCTGGGCATCCTTATAACTGATAGTCTTACCACCAATCACGTCCTTATAATTTTTCAACGTCAGTTTAGTGTCAAATCCTACCCAACGATTTTCAGACACAATCGCTGTGCGAGTGCGCTTGTTACCATACCAACTGATGATACGGCCATCTTCGAGTGTGACACCATTACGAAACTCATCAAAGGTAGCGGTTGTGCCCAATATTTCAATAGGACCATCAAGGTCTACAGATTCTGGGATAACGATACGCTCAACCTCTACATTCTCTTTGTGGGGGAACACATTCCACCAGCCACTACGAAAAATTTCTTCACTGGGGCGGAAGGAGGTGATAAGGATGCCTAAGATTGGAATCAACCAGATTACACAAATGATGATCAACACGAAATTGTTCCAAAAAGCTGCTATTTGCTTGGCGGTTTTTAATGTTTTCTTAGCCATTAGAACCCCCTTGTGGATTGATTATATTGGCGAACATTATTGATAATTACCGGGGTTACCAGCAGCAAGAGCACAATAGCGATAGCCGAAGCTTTGCCCGCGTCTGTATAGGTAAAGCTTTGCAGGTAAAACTCATTAGCAATCACGTTGGTACCGTAATTGCCGCCTGTCATGACACGTACGATATCGAAGGTCTTCAGGCTGAAAATCACGATGGTAGTCGTAACCGTCAACAACGTACCCTTGATAAAGGGGACCACCACCGAGAAGAAGGCCTTAAGCTCCGTCGCGCCATCCATTCGTGCCGCTTCCAACAACTCAGCAGGCACGCCCTTGATAGCGCTGGAGAGAATCACCATGGCGTAGCCAGTTTGAAGCCAGATCATAATGATGATAAGGAAAAAATTATTCCATGGCGGCAGGGTTAGCCAGGGTTGGGGTGTACCTCCAAGCGCGATCACCAGCGCGTTGAGCAAGCCAATTTCTTGGATGCCCACACCTGTGCCTTTATAGGTATAGATGAACTTCCAGATAACACCCGCTCCAACAAAAGAGATTGCCATAGGCGTGAAAATAATTGACTTGTAGATCACCTCGGCTCTGGTGCGGTCTGCCAGAGTTGCGATTAGCAATCCCAGCCCCACACTGAAAGCCGTGCCAAAAATTAACCACAACAAATTGTTGCGGAAAGTTTCCAACATGCGCGGGTCGGTGAAGGCGAACTTGTAGTTATCAAGACCTACCCACTCTGTACCCAGATAATTTTTGAAACTGGCAACCAAGGAGCGAAAGACTGGGATGGCGAGGAACCAAGCCATGATGGCTACTGCCGGGCCAACAAACACGAACGGTTGCAACACTTTCGACGCCCTTTTTGGTAATTTCATCACCAGCCAGTTGGTCACAAGGTAAAGCAGTGCCACTCCACCGACGCCCCAAACAATTGCCACAACCACTTGTACAATTTGGGGGGCGTTGGCTCTTTGAAGGAATAAATATCCCTGCCACAAAACCAAAAAGGTCATTGCAGGAACGAAAATGGATACCAGAATTTGACCCAGAGTGGTGCCAAACCACGCAAGGGTTTTGTTTATCGCATTATCGCCATTTGGTGTTGGTGTTTTAGCATTTACTACACTCATCCAGTCACCTCCTCAGCTGTTTGAAGTCTATGCTTTGGAGAGCAGGTTTGGTTCTGCTGCCTGCTCTCCCTTTTTCAAGCTAACTTGTTCTGGTAAAGTAATTACTTTGGCCAGGAGGCATCAATCTGCTGCAGGGCTTCCTGTCGCGTGATTGAGCCGGAGACGTAATCAGTCATGTACTTCCAGAAGGTGCCTGCGCCAACAGCACCCGGCATCATATCCGAGCCATCGAAGCGGAAGGTGGTAGCGTTGCGGATGGTTTCAGCAACACCGCGGGTCACGGGATCCACGTACCAGTCGAGGGAAGCATCATTGTGAGTCAGGATAGCACCACCTTGCTCAACCCAAACTTTAAGGGATTCGCCGGTCGAGAAGTATTGAATGACAGCGCGCACTTCGGGACGATCGTTGAAGACGGCATAGATGTCGCCAGCACCGAGAACGGGCTTGCCCCATTTTTCATCAATGGGAGGCAGATAGAAGAAACTGTAATCCACACCCGCGACGGCTTCTTCGGGGAAGAAGGTGGTCACAAAGTTACCCTGGCGGTGTAACCAGCACTTGGGCGGATTTTCAAACATGGGCTTGGGGGCGTCGCCAAAGTTGATGGTGGTGATGGCAGCGCGACCGCCATACACATAGGCATCATTGAACCAAATGGCTTCAATATAGTCGAGGACTTTGTTCATCTCAGGTGAGTCAAACTTCAGTTTGCCAGCTACCCAATTGTCATAGGCCTCAGGTCCATTGACACGCAGCATAACATCCTCAATCCAGTCAGTCATGGTCCAGCCAGTAGCAGCACCAGACTCAATACCGATGCACCAAGGGGTGTCACCATCAGAAGCAATTTGTTCCGTCAGAGCCATCAGTTCTTCCCAGGTGGTTGGCACTGTGTAGCCAGCCTCATCAAATGCCTTCTTGGGATAGAAGACAAAGGACTTACCATTGGCACGTGCCCAGATACCAGCAACGATGTCGCCGTTGGGGCCGGTCATGGTGCCAAGATCTTGCCAGGCTTGGCTGTAGTTGGTCTTGATCCAGTCAGGATTGATTAAGGTGTTCATGTCGATGGCATAGCCTTTTTCCACGGCATATCTTAACAAACCTGGTTGCGGATAATCAACGATGTCAGGACGATCGCCACCATCCAGGCGGATGTTGATGTTGGCTTCAAATTCCTTGGAGCCGGTATATTGAATATCGATGCCGGTTTTTTCTTCAAAGCCTTTGATGCTGTCGTTGAAGACGACTTCATCCTGGTCGGTGAAGGGACCAGCCATGGTTACTACGGTACCTTTGTAATGACCGGCATAAGCGTTGGCCAATTCCTGTCCTTGGGGAAGGGCGGCAACGGTTTCGCCTGTTTCCCCTTCCTTAACAGGTTCTTCAGCGGGAGCAGCCTGGCAGGCACCAAGCAGCATGGTCCCAATTAGCAGTATGGCTATTGTTGACCAAAGAACATTTTTCTTAAACATAGTTTCTCCTTTGAATAATTATTAGTTGTTGAAACAATTTACAAACTTGGCAGACTTCTTCTCAGTTCCTCTCTTTGCTCTCCTTCCTATCTCCCGTGAAGATTGGCGAGGGATTACGCGTGTGGGCAAAGTAACCGAGCGTGACTCGGGTATTTCTCCACGCATCAAACGAGTAAGTAAATTATATGACTCAATGGCAATCTCTTGCCCCGGCACAGCCACCGACGTTAGCGTGGGGCTGATAAAAGATGCCAGGGGGATATCGTCAAAACCGACGACCGAAACATCGTCAGGGATCAATAGCCCGGCTTCACTCAGGCCAGAATACGCGCCTAGTGCAACATTATCACTGGCTACAAAAACAGCAGTGAATTCCTGCCCTGCTGCAAGAAGTGATTTCATCTCTCGATATCCGCTTTGGATGTCAAAATCACCTTCGCGCACTAAATCCGGATCAAAAGGGATGCCAGCCGATTCAAGTGCCCGGCGATACCCATCCAACCTCTGTACGGCAGAGGTGAAAGGCAAGGCTGCGTTTGTAATACAGGCTATTTGCCGGTGTCCCAGGCTAATCAGGTGCTCCACGGCCTCTTGTGCCGCCTCCAGGTTATTCACATCCACTGAGTGCAGTGTGGAATCCGGGATATAGCCCATTACCACCACGGGAATATCCGCTTCTTCTAACGCCTTGATGCCCGTATCATCGGTTCGAGGGGTCATCAATATCATTCCATCGATATGATGTGCCCGGGTTAATTCAAGATAGGTTTCCAGCTGCTGCCCCGGCTCTACCCACTCCACCAGTAAACTCAGTGAGTGTTGTTTAACCACATCCAGCATGCCGCTCAAAATTTGCGGGAGAAATGAATCCGAGGCAATGTACTCAGGGCTGCGGGTAAAGATAAGACCAATATTTTTAGTTTGATTGGAAGCGAGTGCTTTGGCAGACGCATTTGGGTAGTAACCGAGTTGTTGGGCAGCCAAGCGGACTTTTTCTGCCGTTTCAGGACGGATTGAAAATCGATTGACATTATTCAAGACAAAAGAGACAGTAGTTCTTGATACTTCTGCCAGGTCTGCCACGTCCTGACTGGTAACTCTTCTACTCATTAGTATCCTCAGCAACTATTAACGCGCGTTAATACAACTACAAAAAGCATAACAAAAATAGCCCCGAATGTCAATACCGAATCAGGCAATCCTTGTGAGGGGGTCAGTCAATCTACATTAAGTAGATTTTTTTGATCCCAAAATCCACCAATCAGGCCCCTCACAATCAGGTCCCGATTCAATATTTCATTTTATAATCTAGCGTACAACAAATACCTATGGCAAATCGTATCCGCTACCGCTTTTCGAATTTGTTCCGCATCCGCCCTGAGGATAACGTCCCTGCATCCGTCGCGCAGCATTTTCGCCATAACGTCATCATCAACACCCTGGATATTAGCTTCTTTTTCATGGCTGACAGCTTTTGGAACATCAACACCATCATGCCTGTCTTCGCTGCCACCCTCACTGACAACCCTTTTATCATTGGTCTCATGCCCGCCATCGTCAACGCTGGTTGGTTCCTGCCCCAGATGTTTATTGCTCCCAGGGTTACGCACACCCAAAAGATCCTGCCCCTTTCCATCCGCTTGGGTGCTTTTGAAAGGCTTCCCTACCTTTTCTTCGCTGTGCTCGCCCTTGCCATCCCGCATATTGGCAAATCCACCGCCCTTATACTCCTGATCCTGCTTATGAGCTGGCGGGGTATAGCGAGCGGCATGTCTGCCTTGCCCTGGCAGGAAGTGATGGCGCGCGTCATTCCCCTAAGTCACCGTGCGCGTTTCTTTGGTTTTTCACGCGTTTTCGGCCAGGGTGCCGGAATTCTCGGCTCCATCCTCAGCGGTCTCATCCTCGCCAATTTGAGTTATCCCCACAATTACGCCTTGGGATTTGGTATCGCCGTCATCTTCCTATGGCTCTCCTTCGCCTGCTATGCTCAGAATCGCGAGCCCGAACCAGAGCAGCTAAACCCACCCCCCTCCGAGCCCGGATTGCCACAGCTAAAAAAACCTGCCATTGACTTCAACGTTTTTGGGCAAGTCATCAAAAAAGATGCTAACTTCCGTCTCTACCTGATTGCCCGCTCAATTTCCTTCATTGGCAACATGGCTACTGCTTTCATTGCGGTTTATGCCATCAAAGCTTTCCACCTTCCTGATGAACAGGCTGCCGTCTTCACCGGCATCATTCTTGCCAGCGGAGTATTAGGGTATGCCTTTTGGGGAGCCATTGGCGACCACATTGGTCCCAAAAACATCATGGTTTTGTCTTTCATCTGCTGGTTTGCCGCTCTTCTCGTTGCAATCTTCAGTAAAAGTATCTGGCTCTATTACCTGCTCTTTGCTTTGTTTGGTCTATATCAATCCGGGGTTGGCGTTGGCGACAGCATGCTGATCATGGAGCTGGGTGACGAATCGCTCAGACCCACCTACCTCGGCATGGGCCGCACGCTCACAGGCTCTTTCCTGCTGCTTGCTCCTGTCCTTGCCGGCTCGCTTGTGGCGCAATACGATTACATTGTCATGTTTATTGTCTCAGCTTTCTTCACCGCGATTGCTACCCTGCTGATGGCGCGTGTCAAAGACGTTCCCCGGAGTTAATCCTCAGCAGGAAGCCGGTTAAATTTCTAACGCGAGGAGAGATAATATGCAACAACAAAAAGACCCCGACTTAGGGTCTTTTTGTGCTTACCATATCTGGTTCTAAATGAAGAAATGCGTGTTCGAGTTGCTCGCTGCCGCTGCCATCGTCGCGACACCTGCCACCTCTACACCGTCAATCAATTCTTCCGCCCGGATACCCATCAAGTCCATCGACATCTGGCAAGCAAGCAGTTTAACGCCATTCTCCTGGGCGGTTTTAATCATCTCGGGCAGGGAATCTACGTTGTGTTTCCGCATGATGCCCTTGATCATCGCTGCGCCTGCTCCCATCATGTTCATCTGCGAAAGATTCAGCTTATTAGCCCCTCTTGGCAGCATCCAGCCGAACATCTTCTCGATAAATGTCTTCTTAAGGGCGGGAGCCTGAGGCTTCTTCAGGATGTTAAGACCCCAGAAAGTGAAAAAGAGCGTTGCCTGCTGCCCCATGGAGGCAAATCCATTAGCAATAATGAACGCCGCGATCGCCTTATCCAGTTCCCCGGAGAACACTACCATCGTCAGGTCTTCCCCTTTGGTATGCTTTTGTGCCTGGGTCTCACTCACTGGCGCTGATGCTACCTCTGCTGTACCCTTTTGCACGACTGCCGTTATTTCTCCCGATTTCATCTCAAGTGATAACAACTTGTTGCCGGTCGACTTCGCCCACGCTTCCACATCCCGGGCAAACCCCATATCCGTTGCCTTCACCGCCACCTGGTCGCCATCTTCCATCTCTTTAATCTTCGTGTAAAGCTTCAGGATCGGCCCCGGGCACTGCAATCCGCAGGCATCAAGTTGGTACTGATTGCCTCCTGTTACGACTTTTTGTTCTTCTTTTTCCATATTCACCACCGGTTTTACCTCCATCAGCTTTGGTTCTATATGTGCCGCGGTACCTAAGGCATACGTCTTAAATCCTCCAGAAAGGTTGTAGGCGTCAAAACCCTTCTGGCGTAGCAGGCGAGTGGCAAAATAGGAACGCTGCCCGGTTGCGCAATTAACCAGGATCTTCTTGTCTTTCGGCAGTTCAGCCAACCGCCTTCTCAGTTCACCAAGCGGGATGTTGCGTGAGCCTTCCACTGTTCCCACAGCCAGTTCTTCTTCTTCTCTCACATCCAACTTAAACCATTCCTCGCTGTCCAGTGCCGCGACCTCATCCCAATGCTTCACAGGGCAGTCTCCCCGCAGCAGGTTCGCAGCCGTAAACCCAATATTGTTCACTGGATCTCTCGACGAGCCAAAAGGCGGCGCGTAACTCAGTTCCAAGTCTTCCAAGTCAAACACGGTCAACTTCCCATGCATTGCCGCCGCGATCACATCGATGCGTTTTTCCACGCCAGTCGTTCCTACCGCCTGGGCGCCATAAATCTGCCCCTCAGGTCCGAACAACAGTTTTAGTTGGATCGGGGATGCCCCCGGATAATAGCTGGCATGATTGTTATTGTGTGTTGTTACCGACTCGAATGCCAGCCCCGCCTGCTGCAATTGCCGGCTGTTCAAACCCGTTGACGCCACGGTCAGATTGAACACCTTGACTACTGATGTCCCTCTTACGCCTTTAAATGTCATATCCCTGCCAGCGATGTTGTCCGCCGCCACTCTCCCCTGCCGGCTTGCTGGTCCTGCCAACGCCAACGATGTCGGTTGACCGGTAATGGCTGACTTCACTTGCACGGCGTCTCCCACCGCATAAATATCAGGATCGGACGTCTGCATGCGTTCGTTTGTGACGATATATCCCCTCTGAGTAACCTCAATCCCGCTTTCCTTCACCAGCTTCGTGTTTGGTCGCACCCCAATTGCCAGGATGACCAGGTCAGTTTCCAATTCTTTTCCGCTGACGGTCTGTACCTTCAGTGTCCCTTTTTCTTCCACCTTTCCGATTGCCTTCAAACCATCCCCCAATACCAAACCTATCCCGTGCAGCGCGAGGTGCTCATGCACCTCTACTGCTAGTTCGTAATCAATCGGCGCCATCACCTGGTTGAGCATTTCCACGATGCTGACGTTAATCCCGCTTTCCGCAAGGTTTTCCGCGACTTCCAAACCGATGAACCCGCCGCCTATCACAACGGCACGCTTTACCTGCTTTGCCTGGATGTAGGCGTCCAGCGCATCCAGCTCAGGAATGTTGTGCAGCACAAAAACGCCTTCAAGGTTCACGCCTGGCAGCGGTGGTATGATTGGCTCTGCTCCGGGAGCCAGCACCAGCTTGTCGTAGCTTTCCCCGTACTCCCTGCCCCCGGGATGTTCCCTTACCAGCACGCTTTTTGCTTCCCGGTCGATTGAGATTACCTCGCTGTTGGTGCGCGCGTCAATATTCAGTGTTGCCTTAAGGCTCTCGGGCGTGGTCACCAAGAGCTTCTCCCGCTCGTTGATGGTGCGGCTTAGGTAGTATGGCAATCCGCAATTCGCAAAAGAGACAAACGGTCCCTTTTCCAGCATTACAATCTCCGCCTCTTCATCCACCCGACGCAATCGCGCCGCTGTACTTGCCCCGCCTGCCACACCGCCAATGATCACTACCTTCATTTATGCCTCCTCCGGCAAAATACCTAAAAATGTTTGTGCCTGATCCAAATGGCTCTCAAGGTGCCTGCCAAGGATCCTGCGTAAAATATCAATAACGGTTGTCAATTCCGGTTCTGCCAACGCATACCAGATCGTTGTCCTCTGCCGCTCCGCCCGAACGAGACCCCTCTCGCGCAGCACGCGTAAATGCTGCGACACCGAGCTCTGTGGGATGCCTATTTCCGCGGTTAATTCGCCCACGTTCAGCGATTTCTCATCCAGCAGGTACAGGATCTTCATCCGCAGCAGATGGCTCAAAGCCGGGAAAATCCTTTCATGCAGTAACTCTAACTCTTTGTCGAGATAATCCCTGTTCATTAATTTCCTTATATGCGTTTATCCGAATATTCCGAACAAGTTTACACCCATCCGCCCATTTATTGGCACGACTTTCCAGTTTCGGCGGGTCAATATGCGTTGGTGGCAATTGCATGTTCCAGTGCTGCACACCACCCTCCTCCTCGAACAAAAACCGGGATACCATGATCCCGGTTTG
>ENA-UPSM01003662-UPSM01003662.1-activated-sludge-metagenome-genome-assembly--contig:-NODE-3662-length-16939-cov-8.297441_pt1 | contig 16939 bp, 25 predicted proteins | sample MGYA00238181_ERZ773283 | MGnify/ENA primary metagenome ERZ773283 (study PRJEB29023, sample SAMN05720199) | activated sludge metagenome | isolation source: Anaerobic digester | place: Japan...
TGTTCGTCAAGACTCGATTGGTCTATCTTAGTGTCAATTATTATACTGCCGTCTGCCATCTTACCACCTGTCGAGCGCGTCGGCTATATTATCGCCGGTGTCGAGCCTGTATATGTTTTTAAGTTTCATTATCTGTTTTTTATATTCTGCGGAATCTTCTTTTTTGAATTTCTTTCCGCGAATGTCGATAACCTGCATGAGTTTAGTCTTTTCAGGTATCGCATCAAATAACTCACGGAATACGAACCAGTGCATATCAGTGTTGCGTAAGTCTATATTGTATGTTTCCCAAAAAGCCGCGAAAATACGCCCGTGGTCGGCGTTATAATCAAACACTTTCGCGCCTGAAGATTTCTCACCTTTTTGCGAATCATAACATATAAATGTTTCGATTTCTTCCCAAAGATTTTCAACGTGTGGGATTTTACCGTTAAAAAATAACTTTATTGTCAGACGTGTTTTTTCTTCTTCATTCAAGTCTTGAGCTTCAAGCACGCGAAAAAATTTAAGTACTGTCTTAAAATCAGTATTGACGATAATGCCGGAATATTTTTCCGGCTTATCTATTATGACGTTAAACTTAGGCATATGCCTTAAGCCTCTCATCCCACTTGTTTCTGATTTCTTCTGTAATGCACTTTGTCAGTTCTATCATGCAAAAGATATTCTGCTCAAACGCGATATACAGATAATCAAACGCACCGTCGCCGAGCGTAAAATCTACATACTGCTTGATGTTTGCTTTTGCTTCGTCAAGATTAGTACCTTCAAAGTTTTCAAGATTTTTGACAACGGCGTTTCCCTTATCCATAATTTCACGAAAGAACTTTTCAGAACCAACGTCAATTTTATATGACTTGATTTCTGTGCCGTCCTCTCTTGAAATTACAAACGGAAAACTCGTTGACCTGAAAACAAAATTTGCCATAAACTACTCCTTTTTAGTTTAATTTTATGATTTAATATCAGCAGATTCGAGCAATACTTCATCGTACTTAACTACGTGTTTATACGGGCTTAGCTCATACATGCAGAGATACTGCCCGGCTGTTGCTGCGATGTCTGCGCCTGTAGTATAAGCGATATAATTCTCAGCGTAAGAACCGCCGTAAACAGTGCCCTGAGTCGCTGATTTGAGTTTATACGCGAGAGAGTTTCCGCTTCCGGATGTTACTGTTGCTGTAAATGAAGTTGTACCTGCTACTGTGCCCGGTGCTACTGTTGCCTCAAGGTCTGTTGCTGCTGTTGCCGGTGTTACTGTCGGCTTGCCGTTTACGTCAATACCGAAAGATATTTCTTTCTTGCTTGCCGCGTCACCGCCACCGAAGTCAACGTCAACTACTGTACAGTTACCTGTTTTCCGGTTGCCTTTCATGTCGGTGTATCTAAACTGCGTCTTTCTGTTGTCGCCGAGTTCATGTTCGATTGATGCGATCCAGTCCTGAGCCGCGTCGCCGTGAACTCTGTGCCCTGAGAATGCGAGCGTAAACTGTGCGCCGATAATTTCCGACTCTGCATAGCCGTCGCCGTCGAGATAATTTGTCTGGTCTTTAGACTCGTTGTTTGACGGATCGGCACTTGTGATACCTGCCCCGATTCTTGACCATGTTGCTGTTGATGCTTCAGGAGTTGTGTTTATTTCGTACAAACTCTGATAATTCAGCTCAAAAATTTTTGACATATTTCTATGCCTCCTTGTTAATGTATTCTAATTTAAAACTCGCCGTCCAAATGTGTTCCGATGCTGTTGTCTTTTCTACGTACACCGGAACTGTCAACGCTTCGCAGTTCGCTATCATTAAAGCGTCTGTTATATCGACATTCTGTAAATCCAGAACGTTAATAATCGTTTCTAATTGATTTCTTGCTGTTTGCTGATTTTTGCTTTTAGCATAATAAGAAAAGTTTAGAGTTCCAACACGCGTACCGTCGAAGTATCTTGTTTCTATTGATGACGGGTCAGTCCGAGTCATTATTTCCTCACTGATACCGCTCCATGCGTTCTGAACAATCGGCGCGTAAGGAGTAGTTCTCGTCTTTAACCACGCGTTTACTTCACTTATTATATTCAGCATTTGCCAGCTCTACCCATTCCTTTTTCTTTAATGCCTTAGCGACTTCAAACCATTTCTGTCTTGCGTTAGGATTATATGTTAATGTTTTCATCGGCGCGTCATAATACTGCTTTCTTGCATATTTGATTTTCCATTCAATCACACCGCTTCCAATCTTTGTCGCGTCCGAAGAGTCGCGCAAGTCTCCTGTTATAAACGGAACATAATAGTTTGAGTCTTTAATTACTTGCGCATCAAGTGCCCGTTGCGCTTTCTCAATATTTCCGCTTAATCTTTTATGACATTTCCCAGTGTCGAATATCACGCTCATTTCAAGTAAACCTCGTAATGATGAGGCGAAAAATCTTTTACTTCTCTTATCTCATACGACTGACTGTTAAAAGTTATCTTATCGTATTTGTTAAACGTCTGCCCTTTCGGCGATGAATTTACGCAGTCAAAGTATAAAGTTAATACATCATCTTTCATCTCTCCGAGAGCCTTTAGAGCCGAAGACTTTACCGGTTCGCATCTAATCGCGCTTAACGGTGCGGATGCTGTGATAGTATCGTTGCCGTACTCGTCTTTAGTAACGCTGTAATGCGTTCCGGAATGTATTAGTACAATCTTCGGGATTTGCCGCATACTATAATAGCTCCGGTATAGAATGATGTCATATATAGATATTTAAGCGCGTTATCACAAACGTATGAATTTTGATTTTTCTTGCCACCGCCGGAAATTGAAAAAGCACCTAAAGATATATTCTGAAAGTCTTGGTCATCTTCACCGCGTACAGCATATGACTCAGCCTGCGCGCAGTTTGCCATCTTAACAAAGTTTTGATCTGTTGCGTCAAGTTCCGAAAAAGTAAAATTATAATTGCATATTAAATCAATATCGTTTGACGCTTTAGTCAATAATCTTTTCAGTTCGGTATCATCGCTTACTGCCGATCCGGCGTATGTATCGCGATAAAAAGTAATGTCTGCGTATGGCATTATGTAGTCCTCGCTGACTCATAGTAATAATTTAAAGCACGCCCGCGTCATTAGCGGACATGCTCAATCTAGGTTCTAATTCAAATAGTCGATTAAACGAAGCCGACTCTATCAGCCCATAAGTGCGAACATAATCCGCAGTGAGAAAATCACCTTCTTTTAGTCTGTCAAGAATCGACTTCGCCATGGATTAAGCCGTTGCCTGAATTGATTCGAATCTTACTGCGCGCCCGTTCTCGTCAAGTTCGACAAGCGCACCATAATAGCCTGAAGTTACAATGTCTGAAACTGCAGTTGCTGAAACAATTTCAACATATCCAGTAGTGTCAAAAACTGAGTAAGCTGTTGGAGCTGTAAAGTCTGTTGCTTTGCCGTTATCGTAGTAATAAAACTTATGACCAGTGTCTTTGCTTGCGTAAGTCGCGATAGTGTAAGTTACGTTAGTCGCACTGGTTGTTGAAAGTTCAGCCGCCGAGAAACCTGCGATAGTTGCGGTTTTCAATGAGATAAATATTCCGTTGTGTTTGTTCTCATATACCCATAGGTCATGAGACATTCTAGCCTGAATGAGTTCGCCGTCGGCAGTCTGATTGACATCTGCACCGAATACTTTAAGTTTGTTGTGCTTAGTGAAAGCAACAGCCGCAGATTTCGCCATGACGATCCAGTTCATAGTCATAGCCCACGGTTTAACCGAGTATCCATTAGTTGCACTGAATGCGTATTCTGTTTTCATACGTGCGGAAGGAACTGGAACGATCTGAACACCGTCAACGTCATAAATCTTAGTGGTTATTCCATTCGCGCCGGTTACGTTCTGCACACCAAGCTGTTTAGAAAGCTGAGACGACTGGGTGAGATACTTAAACGCTTCGCCAGAGATAAAGCAAATAAGAGGTTCCTGTTCGCCGATGACATCCTGAATGTCAGCAATATTACCCTGAAGTTTCCCGAGTACGGTTGACACATCAAGTGTGTAATACTCGAATCTAGCAGTCGAATCATTAACGATATTCTGAAAGATTTTAGAATATCTGTAAGAGTCTACTTCCGGAATTGACTGAGTTCTTGTAAATTCCGAGATAAGGTTAGTCGCAGAAAGTGCCTGCATAGTCTCATCCTGATCCATAACGTCAACTGTGAATTTAACGCCTCGGTCCATGCTGATAGTATGCGCTTCCCATGCAAGAGTCGCAGATCCGTCCGGATAACCTGAAGACCTTGAATAATCTCCGAATCCCGAAGTCGATAGTTTTGCGATCTCTACTGTTCCGCCGCCTGAATATCTGACACGATTTTCATCTGCTGTCAATGGCGCGGAAGTGAGACCAGCCGCAAGCACACCGTCAAGAATTTCGGTATACAAAACGGCTTTTGTTACTGTGTTTGCCATTTGTTTTTGTCCTTCGACAGGCATAAAAAAAGAGCCTGTCCTTAATCTTAGTTTTGGTTATTACCTTGATTTAAAGTTCAAGCCCTTTTACTTCGGATTAGCTCCCGAACGAGCGGAAATGATAGCGAGTTTTAGTCAATATACTACAATACTAAACATTTGTCAAGTACTATTTTATATTCTGGCAACAGCTCGCATTTTCTTTCTGAGTTCGTCATCTGCGTTAGGTGTCTGCCCATTAGTCTGCCCGCCAAAGTCCGCGCCGCCCTGTTTTGCGATAAACTCAGGAAATTCAGCTAGAACTTTCCCTATCTTGTCAGCAATGCTGTCTCCTTCGTAGTCTCCGGACATGGCAAGCTTTACGACTTTAGCCGCCTTTTCTGCCGGAACGCCTTTAGCAATAGCCTCAACTTTTGCCTCTGCAGCGTCTGCTTTTTCCTGTGCTGACTTATACGATGCTTCAAGCTCTGCAATCCTTGCGGCTGTCTTTTCTGCGTCTGACATTTGCGACTGCTTAAGCTTAACAAGTTCAGCTATTTCTTCAGGCGATTTAAGCCCGTAAGCCTCAAGCGTCTTTTTAAGTTCTTTTCCGCTGTTCTTAGCTATAAGGTCATTTAGCTGTTTATCTGTGTATTTCGGCTGTTCTGGCTGTACCTGTTCAACTGGTGCCTGTACTGTCTGTTCTGTCTGCGTCTGTTCTTCGCTCATATTTTGCCTCTCATAATTTTAATTGCAAACTTTAACCGCTTTGCAAACGGCATTCTAATTGTCTCAGCCAAAAAGCCGAAAACAACCTCTTTGATTACTGCTGTCGGGATTTCTCTTTTGCGTGCTCCTTTTCTTTTCATTGATACTCCTTAAAATATTTGTTCTCTTGCGTACTGTCTTGTTAAGTCATTATCTTTAACAAGAGTACGTAACTGAGATTGATATTCTTTGACCTTTTCGGGATTCTCTTCCCGTTTCGCTTGTCTTATGCTTCTTTCAAGCTTTCTCTGCTGCTGAGATAATTCATAAACCTTGTCGTTTTCTTTTTTCGGGTAAGGATTATATGTCTTTTCCGTCCCGGGCTGATACGGATAAAACGTATGTCTGCAATTACAGCCGAAAAGCCCCGCAGGGTCTCCGTAACTTGTATCTTGATATAATAGCGGATAGCCTTTTGTCTTGCCGTGTAGACTGTAGACTTTGCCTTGATACGGTTCACATAAAGGACGCGCACCTAAATGACTCGATACTTCCACAAGATCTATCTCTAATTCTGTACATCTTTCCGCGGCTGTTTCTGTCGATACTTGGCGAACGTTTGATCTTACAACAACCTGTGCGTATGCTTCAGACGACCATTGCCGTCCGGCTTTGTCTACTAACGCCGGGAGACCTTTTGCGCGCCATTCCGAGCTTGCTTTAGCTATTGCTTCCCGTGATGTCGTAACGCCTGATAGCCTTGCCGCAGTAGCCTTGTATATAGTGTCAATGTATAATCTTTCAGACTGCTTAATCAATGTCATCCCGAGATTGTTCATTTGGTTCATGGTCTGATTTTCCCATGTTCCGATAACTTCACGTAGTCTCGGACTTGCTGATACCGGCAAAGCGTCTTTAATCTTATTGTCTGATGCAAGCCAGTCAATTCTATTTGCGGCTGAATAGCCAGCCGCTTTTATTTCATTCTTTGCCTGTTCAATTATCTTTGGCAGTTCTCGTTCTGTGATCTTTCTATTCCGTGCTTTAAGCAAACCAAGTTCTGTCAGTCGTTCGGCTTGCCATATTGCAGAGTCGACCGATCCACGTTCTAAAAGACGTATCATATTATGTATGATTTCCGTCTCCATTTCAAATAACATCGCGGCTGCTGTCATATACCTACGAAACTGCTGTCAATAGTAGCATTCTGATCTTTGATCTTTTGCGCTTCCTCTTCAGCTTCTTCTTCAGTCATCCCGTCAAGCTCTTCAAGGACCGTCTTGAGTGTCGCTGTACCTTGGGAGTATCTCTGCAGCCAATAACTAGTCTTGCTGTTGCGGTCCTCGATCACGGCGTCATTAAATATCATACTGTATTCTTCAGTAGACGTATTTATGCCGTAAAGACCTCCGATCTCCCTTATGGTCTCAAGCAAGTCAAGCACGCCGCATTTTATCTGATTCTCAAAAGACTGCTTAAGTTTAAATGTCTTTGAGTTTTCGCTTATTACTTCAGTCGCGGTCTTCATGCTAACGCCGTCAAAAGAGAACGTACCCGCGCTGAACCCCGTCTGCGTTGCAAGAACATCAAGTAGAGTCTGAACTGCAAGTCTTAGTTCTTCAATTCTCAATTCTACGGTGTTGTCTGTGATCTTGATATTTTGAGCGTCTTCGGGGTTGAACGCCTGGAAGATTTCGTCTGATGGGTCAAAGTATCGTACACGCTTTCCTGTCTCAGTGTCAACGAATAGACGTGTTGCGCTTGCCGGAACTATAATGCGTTTGCGACCGAGAACAATCTCTTGCACTAATGCGTCAAAGGCAATATCAAGGGCTTCAAGTGTATCAACTGCATTAGCGTATAATGATATTCCAAGCGGTGAAAATAAAGAAAGATTGTTTGCTTCCGGGTTTGAGATATAGACAAACAATGGTCTTGATACTGTGATTTCAACTGATTCAGGCTCTAAAGATTGAACGCGTTTATAGCTTCCTTCAGAGCTGTCGTCGTATATTTCAACGTCGATAATATATCCGGTTTCGGTCTTGCGATGCTTTTCTTTTTTAAGATATGATTTCTCGTTTATTATTTCACGGCTGATAAAGTCTGCTTCCGCTATACGTTTGTTATCCCACGTAACCGGAATAAACATATTAGCTGGTACATAGTCAAGTTTAAGCTTCATGTCTTTACTGTAAAGCTTTAACGCATAACCACCGCCCGCCGCTCCGTATTCTGTAAACTGCACCATTTTATTCTCAAAGTTATTTTCTTCGAGGAACTTTTCGATGTCGTCGTCAATATTCATTTCCGGCATTTCCGACCACACAAGGCGCGACAATTCTGAGCATATAAGCTTTGCCGCGTTTAAAGATTTGCGTCTGCGTTCTATCTTTCGCCCTGTCAATGACGGGTAAGAATACTTAATCCATTCGGATTTTCCGTGGTAAATGTCAAGCCACTTGTTTATAAGCTCGTCTGACATAACAATATCCTGAGGGAGTTTACGCCCTGTAATGAAATTCCAGATTGATTTGAGTATCATATAAAATCCCCCATGTGTTTTTCAAAGGCGTATTCCATAGCATCAAGCGAGTCGATGTTTGTTGTTCCATCGTCGAGTCTTTTCTCTTCCTGACTTTTACTGTCATATACCGCCGATCTTATAGCGTCTATTGTTTTAGCGCAGTGCTTCAGTACGTAAAACCGCTTGTTAGCAAATGCCATATCTAAAAATCTTATGCGGTCAATCACTGGCTTTTTAAGCGAGTTATGAACATTCATTATTCCGGCATCACGCATTGATTTGAGTATTAACTGCTCCGCGCTATCAGTGTAGCAGTCATAGCAATTATATTTGTTTTTTACGTTGCTTGCGAACGTTCGCCATTTACTTAATATAGTATCGGTGTTCTTGTTTTCAATATCATATACTTCATCAATCAGTACAGCGTGCATCTTCTTATCTTTAAGATAATACCCTACTAATGCAAAGGCTGTAGCCGATTTATTACCTCCGATGTCAGAACCAAGAACAGAAAACAATATTCTTTCTTCCGGAAGATTGTCAATGATGTTTGCGTCTGTAAATGACGGATAACACGCACCTTCGGCAGCAACACGTAGACCAAGCACATATCTTTGATAAAACACGCCCGTATATTGAGCGCGTATCTCGTTTAGTCTTTCTGGTGTTATCGCCGGGTTGTCTTCCATCGTAAAATGAAAGTAATTATATCCCGGAATCTGCGCGTCTCTGTACTTGTCAATATAGTCAGTGTAAATGTAATGCCCGGGGCGGTCCGGGTTCAACGTCCATATATTCTGTCGGTCCACTGATGCAAAGGACCGCGCTAATGCTGTCTCGATAAAGTCGCGATCATGAAGATTTATTTCGTCAGCATACCATCCGCCAATCGTTAAACCACGGATCTTTTTGAATGACGCTTTATTGTCAGCTCCGCAGTAATATATCCGCTTATCTTTTAGCTGTAAATACTTTGAGCCGTCGGTGTCTGTTTTCGGTTTTGCTTTGTTTCCTGTAATAGCGATAAATCCGAAGTCTCCGTATAGACAGTTGCGGCTTATAGAACCAAGAGTATTTCCAGACATCAAAAAAGTCTTTTCCGGAGACATTAAGACGTATTTGTACCACTGTAATAGAGACGTGAAAGTCTTAGCAGAACGAACCGCACCTTCATAGACTGTAAGGAACCCGCTTGATTTGAAAGCCTGTTTGCTTTTATCGCTAATTTGTTGTATCAATGCCTAATGCCTGCTGTAATATTGATAAGTCGTTTGAGGTGTCGTCTGTTTCTTGCTTTTTAGGTCTGTCTTCCCAACCGAAGTTCTTTAGTGCAAATATGTCGCCACTTCTGCCGTTCTTGCGCAAGCTTCTTTCGTATGCGTTCTCGATCCGCATTTTAGCCATTGTTATTATATGCTTAAAGTCTTCTTTTTCTTGATAGTTAGCTAATGTCTGCTTGTTTGAATCAAGGGCAATACATAATCCCGATAAAGTTATTTCTTCATCAGGTGTTTTAGCAAAATAATCGTCTATTATTCCTTCTATATCTTTAGGGCTTGACCATTTAGCAATGTTCATCTATTTTCCTTTTTATGGGTCAATTTTCTTTTACTCATACTGCCTCATTCATATAATCGTCAAGTTCTTGTCTTATTAGTGCTTTACTGTAATTCCGGGATTTTGCATGAGCTCTTTTGATTAAAGCCTTTTTGCAACCACCGGCGCAGTCTCTTTTGTCGCATCCATAACAAATGGGTCTACCTTTTATCATTATAGATTTATTCACTCTATCGCCTCGGAATCCTTTCAAGCCTTAACCGGTGTTATCCGCATCATCCCCGCACCGCAACGGCATCTTATGACAGCACCTTCAATTACAGTATGTGCAGTTTCTCCGCACGTCGGGCATCTATACTCTATTGCTTCTTCCATTTTATACCTTATATGATACACTAAGGGGCTTGTGTCTCATTTTATACCCGATATGATACGCTAATATTGTTTGTCTTAACTAACTTTTAATCCTTAGAAACCCGCCGTACTTACGCAGAGGGCGGGGGCATATATATGCACTTAACATACGGAGGTTAGTTAAGCTGGTTTATCTGGTCTATTCCCGACAACTAATACAATATACCCGGCAATCAGCACAACAAACAAAGATGAATATAATGCTATAATAGCAGTCATTTAATGCCCCATGTACCGACTTTAACACCGAAATCGTATATAGCGTCAAGTATTGATAATTGTAGACGGACGGGGTGAGCATATATCATTTTAACCGTGCTTGTGATAAGTCTTGAAATAATGATTGTAGTTCGTGCCACTCTCCCGCCGTCCTTTCCGGTTTCGCCCGTCCACTGTAAAGAGTCAATCGACGTCCGGTTATCTTTGCATAACATCCGACACATTTGAGCTTCTTTGAGAGGCTTGTCAGATTTTCTATAACTGTAATCAATATAATATAATACTATTCATTTGTCAAGTACTATTTTATATTAGCCGGATCATATTCGGCGTTTAAATAATCTCTGTCTTCATCATGCAACCGCTGCAAAAATGTCACTTCATTCCAGATCAGCCATTTCGGTACTTTCCTATGCGACGCGTGACAATTATTGCAAAAGTACCGTATGTTCTGCTTGCTGTCAATGATTTTTCTTCCGTATTTCTTGACGTTGTGTTTAGTCTGTGAAAAGCAATGATGTCTATCTGTAGCGCTGTTATTGCATCCAAACGGCTTATTGTAGCACGGTACTACTATTTGTACACCGTCAATTATCATTTATAGCATCCGACGGACATATTGCCTCGCAAGCTCCACATTCACCGCACTTCGACGGGTTAATCACGAAATCAGAATACCCGCTTTTTTTTATTATCATTATCGCATCGTATGCGCACGCATCATAACATTGACCGCAAGCACCGCAGTTGTCGTTTATTGTCATTTGTAAAGCCTACCGTTTAATACGCATTTGTCATTGATAAAATACGACGGCACAAAGAAAAACTCTTTCGCCGTTTCGCTTAGATAAAACAATCCGAAAGACGTGGTCCAGTTATTAAGTCCGCCGTGTTTGATATATCCGGCTTTCTGTGCGTCCTCAAAAGTTCCAAGCTGAATCGCGCCGACTTCGCCGTTGTAATTTTTATGCAATTCAAAACCCGTGCAATGCGAATGGAATCTGACAACCGTTATTCCGTATTTGTTGGCGTCCTTTCTTGCCTGATTGACTGGATTAGCTGAAGAACCGCCGGAACCGTCGCCGTGCATAATCAAAAGTACGTCTTTATAATTATATTCCGACTGCGCAGTCCATCCGTATTTATTAAGTTTTAATTGGTTTTCAGGCTTCATATCTTCAAGATCGGACAACCAATGCTCACGCGTCATTTTATCAGCAAGACGGCGGAAAAAGTGATTATCTTCAAGCAAAACCTTTTCAGCTTTCGGCGCGACTTTATTTATTGACTCAATCCATGCATGCGCTTGCTTAAGTTCTTTTTGTAGTCCGACAAGCTTATCATGCGTTTTGCTATAATCGCTTAAACAATCGCAGTTAATCATGTCTCCGCCGGAGATAATAATATCTGGTTTTTCGTACTCTATAACGTCAAGCAGAATCCGAAGCCGCGCGGCGTGCGCCGTTGGTAGGTGTTCGTCGCCGAACGCAATAAGCTTTTTATATCCTTTCATTAATACTCCAACATAAAATAATCTTTTAGGCTTTGTTCTCCCATTAAACGTCTGATGACAGGAAACATGCTTGACGACTTGAAATATATGTGCGATTGATCATATATATGATCGCAACTTATTCTGTAACAGCGATTATAATGATTGTAAAATATATAGAACTTATTTTCGCGGCTTTTCCAATCAGGCTTCCATCCTTTGTTCAAGTATTTTGAAATGTGATACAGTTTTTTTTCTGCATTTTGTTTTTTAGCAATCATTATTGCTTCTTTTTCGTTTTCAAAATGATTATAATGCTCAGAGTCTTTTAAAGAATATTCTTTTTGATGATCTGCTTCGACGCGAGAATCGTAAGTAATATAATAATTTGATCTTATAAAAATATCTTCTTCAAACCCTTTCGATTTATCATCACATATTATTTCCTCAATTTGTTTGCGCTTGTTTTCATCTTTCAAAGTTTCGATTATTTGGTCAATTGTTATATTTTTCATAGTTTCTCCATTTCGTCAAGTAGTATAATGCAAAATTTATTTACTTCCGTGCTTCCGGTCGCGCCTTTTCCGGCTATGTAATTTCTAAACTTATCCCATCCGTCAGCTTGTGATTGATAATGTAGTACTTTAGCTTCGAGTTCTTGCCAAAATCGCAACCGCGGAACGTTCATATTTTGCGCGCCTGCAAAAAACTGCTTACGGCACAAAGAAAGCATCTTTTGAAATTTATGATTCATATTTGCGCCTTTTCCCTTAAGTCTGAATTAGTCGAGTATTGCCACATTTCAACCGCGAAAAACTCTACTTGCTGAATAAACTTTGCAGCGTCTTGATATGATAAGTCGCCCATAGACGGAATATATTTGTATGCGTACTCTATAATTTCACCGTTTTCTTCATACTCGCGTACGTATATTCTTGCGCGTCTTGAATATTTTGACGGTATTTTTTCACCGGGAGCAAGATGAAAAGTTAAATATTTATGTTTAAAATATTCGTGGCATTCGTCTTGGGTGTACCCCATATGCAAAGAGCAATACTCTAATAGTTCACCGCGGTAATATTTATGCTGAAAATATTTAACATTGTCAACGTCTTCAATGGTTATGATTCCGTTGCAATTATCAGGTAAGCCTTTGTAAAAGTCGCCCGGGTTAATCCCGAGCTTAGTCTTTCCGTTTACGCGCTCAAAAGTTATTTCTTTTTTCATCTCCAGTAATCCGACTCGTAAACTTCTTCAAGTTCGCTTATTTTATCAAGTGCTTTTTCGACTTCGCCCGGGACATCTTCAACGTCTTCAAGGAAATTAAATCTTGCCGTTACTTCCATATAATTACTGCTATCTATCCCATAAGAATCTACTTTGTAATTTCTTGCAACCGAAGCCGTGTGTGAATATTTGCCGTCTTTATCAAACTCAACACTACTGCATTTTGATCTGATTGCTTTTTCTAATACTTCCGTCATTTCTTCTCTGTAAGTCTGCATAACGTCCTCCGATTGCTTGACTGTATATTGATAGTTTTATTTGTCAATCAATTTTTCGATATAATCTGCAGTTTTTTTCACTCGGCAGTTTGCAAAGTGCCACGCGGTAAACCTGTAGACTTTCCAGCCCATCCGCTGCGCTTCGTTGTATTTATCGCAGTCCGCGGAAAGACCGACACCACGCGAGTGCCGTCCTTGCGTAAATACGCCGCCTTCAAACTCTACTGCGATCATCTGCGGGATAAAAGCAAAGTCAAAACGCCATTTGCGCACGGGGTGAAATCTATGTTCAGGAGTCGCTCCGTATGATTTTAGCAAATAAACAAAGTTTTCTTTTGCGGTCAAAACAGAGTTTCTTCTTTGTCGCTTAATATTTTAACTTCCGCAAGATTTTTGACCGCTTGCCTGAAATATGATTCTTTAAGTTCAACTCCTATTCCTCTTCTTTCGTTAGCTACTGCCGAATATACTTCAGACCCTACACCCATGAACGGAGTAAAAACAACTTCTCCGGGATTAGTTCTTAATACTACAATTCGGTTAATGACGTCAAGCTGTAAAGGGTGAACATGTTTTTCATCTTCTTCGTCTCTTGCTTCTTTAAACTTTAAAACGTGGTCAAGTCTAATATCATCCCAAAAACTGCTTGCGTACTGTCTCCATATCCAATGCGAAAAACGGTTTTCAGTCTGTTTACCGTCATAATGTTTATAACTCATTAGCTCTTCTGGTATCTGTCTTTCTCCAGAATAATAACTTAATCCTACCGGGTGAGCTACTGGAATTTCATTTTCTCCAGTATCTTTTCTAAATATTAAAAGATAATCGGCACCGGCAACGCCAGCATAAACAGAATCTGAAACTATTGTAGCGTGTGCTAGATTTTTTTGCATCGTTCTATTTCTAACTGTCAAAGGCTCTTTCCAAATCGCGTGGCGTGCAATATATGTCCATCCGCATTTCTCATGCAATCTTATTATATCTCCGGGAAAATCTTGCAATCCATCTTTCCCAGTATTGCTTCGTGGAGTATCCATGCAATGAACTGCGGTACATCTGCCCTTTTTTGTAATTCTGAATTTTTCTTTTACAACGTATTCATAGTGATTAAAAAAATCTTCATACGAATCGCAGTTTGACAAATCTCTTTCTGAACTTGAATATTGATACAATCCGCAAAATGGCGGTGAATACACAGAAAGGTCTATTGACTCGTCGGGCATTTCTTTCATTACTTCTATACAATCCCCATTATAAAGCGCGTAGTTTTCAGTTATTTTTTTCTCGATTATAGCCATTTTGGTAACTCCAATTTTTTATTAAATTCTTTTTTATTCTCCATGTTTAAACTATCGTTCATATGTTTAATTAGATTGTCAAACATTTTTGAAGCTTGATCTTGTTTTCTTTTAAGACCGTAAATCATATTCTCGTCGCCTTTAGTATAAACTAAATTAACGTTTACATTTCTTTTTTGACCGAATCTCCAGCATCTTCTTATAGCTTGATAATATTGCTCATACGAATATGTCGGGAAGAATATTACATTGTTGCAATGTTGCCAATTGAGACCAAACGCGCCTATTTTTGGTTTAATTATTACTCTTTTAATTTCGCCTTTTGAAAACGCTATTAGTTTTTCTTCTTTTTTCTCGTCTGAATCTTTTCCGGAAATTTGAACAGCTCCATCAATCATTTTTTCTAACAAATCGCCTTCATCATTGAGATTGCACCATGTAACAGAATAATCATCAATCGAATTTGCCAGTTCTGCGGCTTTTTCGCAACGCTTTAAAATAGTAGCGCGTGTTTCCTGTCTCTGTTCTTTTAATCCGACCGCCGGAATTTCAAAACCGGGCAAGACTTCATCAGTTATTCTACCGACAATATCAAGCTCATAATCATTTTCAATCAATTTAGGCAAAATAAAATCTTTATCATCAAATCCTATATCTGACGGTTTACGAACTGCACGAGCCCATGAAGTAATCCATCTCCAAAAAGCTTCCTCGGCATGTCCTTTTAGTCTCCATTTTGTAGCTTCTGTAAAACGTCCTCTTCTGTTTGTTGCACAATTATTTTGATCATTTTTAAAAAACTTCCCAAGCATATCCATATAACCAAGATAACCTAGAGCTTCAGAGCTTGTTCCCAATTCAATAAAATCATTCGGCGCGGCTGTTGCTGTTGCTAATAACCTATAAGGAATTTTCCTCATAAATATTGTTATATCGTGTTTGATGTGACCTTTAAAGTTTTTAAGAATTGAGCTTTCATCAAGAATTACACCCGAAAAACTTTCCGGTTTAAAATGATGAAGTCTTTCATAGTTTGTAATTACAATATCAGATTCTATTTCTCCATGGTGCGAACGTTTTGCATTGATTCCAAACTTTTCAGCTTCTAATTGCATCTGAATTGATACTGCAAGCGGTGTTAATAATAATACCGGTTTTTTTGTTTTACGAAAAACATTTTCACCCCACACTAATTGCATTATTGACTTGCCCATTCCGCAATCTGCAAATATTGCCGCTTTTCCTTTAAGCGTTGCCCATTCGACTATCGCGCGCTGAAAATCAAACAAACAGTCAGGCATAAATAACGGTTCAAAACCATAATTGCCGCTTAACTGCGTTTTATTTTCTAAAAAATCCATGTAATCCATATATCCTCCGTTAATATACGTTACTTGATTATTTAATTATTTGTCAATTATTATTTGTTAAAATTCTAAAATTCTCGGACTGTCTCCAATTATCATTCGTGACCGGTTAAAATACACCGGATTATTATTTTTTGATGATAATTTGAACTTGGAACCTTGCCTTTGTTTAGCAACATTTATATTCAATCTATTATTTGCTTCGTCTTCTTCATTTGCTGATAATAATAGCACCAAATCAGAATCTTCTTCACCACTTCCAGAATCTTTAAGATGATGTAGCTCTGGTTCTTCATCTGCCGCGACTCTATTCAACTGCCATAAGTTAACCCATGCAACATTGTTGTCAGAAACAAACGCTCTGCAAAATGCAGAATATTCTCCGATCTGTTCGCGTCTTACATACTTCGAATTCATTCCTTGAACCAGACCTACGTGGTCAACTGCTATTAAGCATGATTTATCATTATCAACAGATTTTTTAGACAAAGAAAACAATTTAGACATGTCACAAGGTTTATCATATACATGTATTCTATCAAGCCAATCAGCCCCGTAATAAAATTTAGCGATCTTTTCTTTTTCTGAATCATTAAAGAGAGTATCCGCAGATCTAAATCTGCTCAAACTCATGCCGACTTCAGCCGCAAATATTCTTTGCATAAGTGATCTGACTTTTGTTTCTTGAGAAAAAAATATAATATGTTTATCAGTTTTAACAATATGCCTCATAATTGACAATATAAAAGCTGTTTTCCCAACTGAAGGACGCGCCGCGATTGTTGTCATTTGATTTATAGGTATTCCAACAATACCAGAATCAAGAGCTGGTATGCCAGTCGGAAGACATGGGTCTTTCTCAAGCAGTTCTTCAAGCGTATGACACCGCATCGTCTTTAGTCCGCTTTCGTTCGTTTCGACTTCGCGCATTCTCTTTTCATGGTTAGCTATAGCTATTTCAGCGCCTAATTCAACAAGTTCACTTTTCATCAGTTCGGCAGATTCCGCGACTTTACGACGCTTATAATATTCTCTTAGCTGGTCAAGTGCAATTTTCGCGCTTGTAGTTGTTGCGTGTTGTGGTTTAGCGTATAATGACGCGAAATATGCGTTAAGCTCGTCACGGTCCGGAATATCAGAAAGAAACGCCTGTATGTCGGTAAGTCCGCATTTACCGGTAGACTGAACGCAGCGACGAATTACGGAATGCAAAACATTGTGCTCTCTGTGCGCAAAAAATCCGTCTGAAATCTGGCAAAGGTCAGCGGCGATTAAGTGATTGTTTAACGCGCTGCCAAGTACGCCGCCTTCGAGTTTGTGGTCAATCATTTAATTTCACACCTTTTATTTTATCTTTAATAGCATAATATATCATTGCTGCCGTGTAAACTATACCGAGACCGCCGATTATCAATATCAACGTCG
>ENA-UPSM01003666-UPSM01003666.1-activated-sludge-metagenome-genome-assembly--contig:-NODE-3666-length-16918-cov-9.608255_pt1 | contig 16918 bp, 23 predicted proteins | sample MGYA00238181_ERZ773283 | MGnify/ENA primary metagenome ERZ773283 (study PRJEB29023, sample SAMN05720199) | activated sludge metagenome | isolation source: Anaerobic digester | place: Japan...
TTTTAAAAAAGCTGATATGTTCGTATAACCCCTATCTACCTGAGTGAGATTTTCAACCGCCCCTCTCTTTCTATTATGCAAAATCAACATTTTTTTTCAAGAAAAATCATTATCTTTACTTATCGATGTTATAGGAATATAATTAAATCACAGATAGGAGGGGCATATGGAGATTCCAAAGCAATACATAGTTGACGAAAAAGGAAATGTTACAAAGGTTGTGCTGGACTATGACATATTTAAAAAGATAGAGGAACTTTTGCTCGATATAGGGCTTGGAAGGGCTATGGAAGAGGTAGAAGATGATGAAGAACTAACCCTCGATGATGCAAAGAAAGCCCTTTCTGCAAAATAGTGAAGACTCTATACAAACGGACATTTATCAGGGATCTATCCAGCCTTCCCGAACAGGTGAAAGAGAAGATACAAACCATTGTTTTTAATGAGATTCCGAATATGCAGGATATTTCTCAGATTAGTGGACTGAAAAAGATCAGAGGCCATAAAAGATACTACAGGATAAAAATTGGTGACTATAGGATAGGAATAGAGATAAGAGAAAACACGATAGTTTTTATGAGGGTTTTGCATAGAAAGGATATATATAGATATTTTCCGTGAAATTTAAAATTTCCAAAAAGTTCTTCTGGACATTTAACCTCCCCCATATATTACCTACCGTATCCGCTCATCCCCACCCCTCCTTATAGACTCATACATGAATTAATCAATTTTAACTTTGTCTTATATCGCCTGAGCTGGATTAATTAGTCTCAGTCTTACTGTATGGGATAGGTTACTTCTGAAGATTAAACCCCCTGTTCTGGATTATGCCCTGGATCTGTCTGTGGCGAAGATGGGGTATTCTTCCTTTGTTTCTTCTATGAGCTTTTTCTCATGGGGGGTGAGTTAGTTTACCTTAAGGGTCAGTGTTTTGAGTGGGTTAGGGGAAGGATTTGGTGGGAAGTCGTTAAAGTGGGGAAAAATAACTCAGAGCCCTTAAAAAAGGACCCTGAGTTATCTGTGGTATATTTTTTTGCTAAAAAGCCATCTCAGGTTTCCAGACCTTCCAGACATTGCCTGCAAGTTCGGGACTTGGTTTGAGCGTTACCCTGCCTGGTTGCCATCCAGAGGGTGTGGCCTCACCGGTTGCACGGACATGCTGAAATGCCTTAACCTGCCTTATAAACTCTATCACATTACGGCCTACAGGTGGTGTAAGAACCTCCATAGCCTGTATAATCCCATCAGGGTCAATAATAAACCTTCCTCTTATATCTACACCTGCCTCTTCGTCATATACACCATAGACCCTGCCTATCATACCGCCTGCATCGGTAAGGAGAGGGAAGGGTACACCTCCAGGTACCATCTTAGAAAGCTCGGTTTCCTGCCAGATTTTGTGGACAAAGCGGCTATCCACACTCATGGCAAGAACCTCAACGCCAAGGGATTTGATTTCTTCATATTTTACGGCAACTGCCGTAAGCTCAGTGGGTCAGACAAATGTAAAATCTCCGGGATAAAAACAAAGGACCACCCATTTTCCCTTGAATTCAGATAGTGTGATATTTTTAAAACCGCCGTCTATAAACGCACTTGCCTCAAAATCAGGTGCTGGTTTACCTACCCTTGCCATCATAATGGACACCTCCTTCTGGATGTTTTGTTGTACTTCTGGTGCTTCTGCCTTAGGGATGCCTATGGGACCCCTTGAAGGCTTAACGCATGATTCCTGTTTCTCATCCATAATAAAACCTCCTTTCGTTAAAAAATACCTGCCTTTACCCCTTCTGCTATAGTTCTGCCGAGTTCATAACATTTCTCCAGCATTTCCTCTGTTACCTTCCCCTTACATACTATTGGATTTTGCACCTTTTTGAATCTGTACCCCTTACATATACGCTCTATGTGAGAGAGTGCGCCTGTGCCGTCATTACCTGCGCTTATCACAACGGCATAAGGTTTTTTATATACCCTTACATCATCCTTTAATGCGTCATAGGTTCTGTCGAACAGGTCTTTTATCGCACCTGCCATATAGCCAAAGTATTCAGGAGAACAAAGGATTATGGCACTGGAATTTTTTATATCTTCTGTAAGGGTTTCTTTTGCTTGCTTCAGGAGTACAGTAATGCCCTCTGTTTCTTTAGCCCCCTGTGCACATGCCTGTGCGAGTTTATGCGTGTTGCCTGATTGTGTGTGGAAGACAACAAGTATTGTGGCCATAAAATATAAAACCTCTTTCAATTATAGCATGCTTATTATTTTTAGCAAGCATCCAGAACAATCTCAGATAAATCTCTGACAGCAATATGACCTTCGAGTTCTTCTTCTTTTACTGCATTATTGAGCATTATGAGACACTTTGGACAGGCGGTGATAAGCACATTCGCCCCTACTTCATATGCCTCTCGTATCCTTCTTCTTGCAGGGCTATCCGGGCTTCCACCTAAAAGGTCAATATAGTAATTACCGCTTCCACCACCACAGCATAAAGAGGCGTCACGGTTTTTTTCCATCTCTATAATCGCTGCATTGGGCATTTTTTCTATAATCTTCCTTGGTATCTCGTATTCTCTATTCCATCTGCCGAGAAAACATGGGTCGTGATAGGTGATTTTTAATCCTGAAGAGTCTTTTAGTTTTATCTTTTCTTGCTTTAGCAATTGGTATAGGATATGGGTGTAATGATAAACTTTAAAATTGCCACCAAAAGCAGGATAATGGTTTTTAAAAACATGGTATGCATGGGGTGAAAAGGTAATTATATCCTTGACTCCATTTTTTTTAAACACCTCTATATTTTGTTGGGTAAGCATCTCAAAAAGGCCTTGTTCTCCAAGGCTTCTTACCTCATTTCCATCACATACTTCATCCTCTGCCAGTATCCCAAAAGAGATACCGCCCTTTTTTAGTATAATTGTTAAGGCTAAAACTGCCTTCTTTGCCCTATCATCGTATGAGCCAGCACAACCTATATATAGTAAATACTCATGCCTTTTGAATCTTTCGACACTGTCATATAAGTAGGATGCACGCCGTGATTTACTCAAACCATATGGATTTCCGTATAACTCAACATTTTCAAGAAAGGTTTTCACCTTATTTGGGATAGTTCCTTTTTCTACCATGGCCTCCCTTGAGGCAATAACCATATTGACTATGTCGCCACTGAACCTTAAAGGGCATTTTATTTCGCAGTTTTTGCAGGTGGTGCATGCATAGAGTATCTCAGCAAGATGTTCTGACCATTCGAGCTGTTCGCTGAGCCATGCCCGCATGAGCCACAGCCTTCCCCCACAGGAGTATGATTCCATCCTGAATCTCGCATAGGGAGGGCAGTTATTCACATCTGTCCAGTTTACAGGGAATTTACAGTATCCGCACCTGAAACAACGGTGTATTATATCCTTGTATGGGAAATTATTGAGTGTCATCAAAAAATCTCCCAGTTTCCGGGGTTCATAATACCTTTTGGGTCAAGAAGTGTTTTTATCTTTTTCATGAGGTCTTTAGTGACAGGATCGAGCCTCTCCATAAGAAGCCTCTGACCGTAAACACCTGGTTTCCAGATAACACCCCCTAATTCTAAAACAAGCCCATCTGTTTCATGGAGCGCCTCTCTCGCCTGTTTTATCGATTCAGGTTCAGCCCTGTTGAATGCGTAAGTCCATGCAAACATCATGGAATTTGCCGCACCTATCACCCTTGCGGTGACTGTATAGGGTATATTGTGCCTCTCTGATATTTCCCTTCCTTTTTTATAACATATTGGATATGTTTCAACAGGCATAATCCCCCCTACATATTCAAAGCCACCACCTTTTTTGTAGTCCGATGTCTTGGATACCTGAGGTCTTTCAAGACCTCTTTTAAACCCTAAATAACCGGCAAAATCCTGTCTTATGTATTCACCGAGGACGTCATCCCATATAATTTCCTGTTTGAATTCAAGCTCTTTTTCTGAATCTGCACCAATGTTTACTGTTATGTGGTGGAGCCCGCTGGCAAAAGGCGGTATGGCACGACTGAAGGCAATGATGTCCTCGCATAACTGGGTGTGTGTGATTTTGTAAATAATCTCAGGAACAAGGTCCTCATCCTCTACAACTAACGTACCGAAACCTCTTATCTTTTTTGCAGGAAATAGTTTTATAGAGAGTTTTGTTATAATCCCTGTTGTCCCATACCAACCAAGAAATACATTTAAATCAGGTAGCGGATGCATGCTAAACCAGCCAGCATTAATGGCGCTTGAACCTATCCTTAGGATATCTCCATGGGGAAGCACTACCTCAAGCCCGCATATCATATCCGAAGTAAAACCATAAGGATGTGCAAGGTCTCCCTGACCGTGAATCATGATATTACCTGCCATGGTGGCAGCAGGTGGAGCCCCGGGCTCTGAATGTGTAAGGTGAGGGTAGTGCTGTTCGAGATAGGAGGTGAGTTGCCCCTGGGACACGCCGCATTCTATAAGGGCATATCTTGCCTTTTCATTTACATCTATAATTTTATCCATGCGCTTCAGGTCAATAATAATACCGCCTTTCAATGGCACGGCAAGTCCTGCAAGGGAGAGGCCTCCTCCTAACGGTATAACAGGTATACTATTTTCATTTGCAAGCCTAACTATTGCCTGAATCTCTTCTACTGATTTTGGTGCAACTACATAGTCAGGTCTTTTTGGTTCAAAAGTACCCAGGTCAAAGGAGTAGATAAATAATTCCTCAGGCCTATTAGAACAGTGCTCATTTCCTACAATCCTGCAAAGAGTCTTGTATATATCATCCATATTTGTTTATAAACCTTTTATTTTCTAAATTTATCTCTCCTATTGCATATCTACATAAATCGCTCATAAATACTGGTATTATGCCATGCTGGCTTACCTTTTCACTCAATGTATCATAGCAGGCAGGGCAGTTAAAAACGCAGACCTCTGCCCCGGAATCTTTCATATCCTCTATGTTTTTATTTTGTATTTCCAATGAGCGTCTTCTTGAGCCCTCTTTTTTCTGACCCTGAATTGTTAATGCACAGCATAGGGCATTTTCGTCAGCATATTTTCTTTTTACAGGTTCTGCACCTATAAGTTTAAAGATTTTTTCTACAAATTTATGCTTATCAGGACTTAGTCTGGATGAGCACGGTCTCTGGTATGCCACCCTCAGTCCAACGGGTTTTATGGTATCTTTCAGGACTGTAAGACGATTATACAAAAACTCAAAAAGATGGACGGGTTTAAAGGGGACATCAATATTATAGGCATTGCAAAACGATGTATAAGCACCGTAACATTCATCGTGAAAGCATATCACCTCTGTGGGTTTGTGTTTTGCAATATTGGCTATTACATTGGGTAACCTTTCTTTTATAATGGATATCTTTCCATAGTGGAGATACATGAGCTGACAGAAATAATGGAACATCTTTCTTTCATCATCAGAAATAACTGTAAGCCCTTCAAATAGCTTTCCCTCAATTAAGTGTTTAAGCGGAGAAAAGGCTCCCATATTTATTACAGGACCGTTTATTTCTTTTATATCCGGCTCTCCCCTGAAGGGAATGCCAATGTTGATTGCCCTTTTTATAAGGGGTGAGGGCTGCGGTGAAATACCAAGCATCTCCTGTCTTTCAACAATGAGATAAAATGGATGGTTACCATATGGACAGTATTCCTCACAGGCATAACAGGTTACACATTCGTGTAGAACAGGTGAGTCTTCACCACGGGCTATCTTTAAAATCTCCTTATGGGCAACATCCCTCTGTATTGATATGTGCTGGCATTTTGTCAGACAGGCTGCATCAGCACAGGACATGCATATATCTATGTCAAATTCTGGTAGATTCATTATATGCTCTTATATCATTTATGTTTGTCATTTTGTATAGTTAAATAACAGATATTTCATATCACGAAATACAGGTACAATCGGTCCTATCGCAGACGATCCGGTTCAATCACAAGGGGACCCTCATCCCTGCACCACTCCTCCATAGAGCCGTCATATATTGATACCTTTTTGTAACCCAGCACCTCGCTTAATACGAACCACCAGGAAGATGCATATTGTCCATTGCAGCACAGGACAATTACCTCCCGGTCTTTATTGTCACCAACCTTTCTATAGGCCAGAGATTGAAGTATCTCTTTATTTTCGAAGGTGCCATCTTTTTTAAATATAAGAGAATAAGGTAGGTTTATTGCCTTTGGTATATGGCCTCTTTTCTTTAATTTTGGATCCGGCTCTTTTCCTGAAAAGAACTTTTCAGGCCTTGTATCGATTATGGCTGCAGTATCCATAACCTTTATCAGGTGCTCTTTTGTCGCCACTACAGATTTATTAAGCTTGCATTTTTGTTTACCTTTCTCTCTCTTCTCCCACCCTGTTGAGACAGGCAATTTAGCATTTATCCAGCTATTAAAACCACCGTTTAAGATACCGGGAGATCTAATGCCTGCATATTTCAGAGTCCATGCCACCCTTGTCATGTTAACACAATCTTTTTCTGTGTCTGATTTACCTACTATAATAACATTTGCATATTTTTGGAGGCCAATTGAACATATGGTATCGTTCAGGTCGTCTTCAGGTGGAAGCTGACAGTCCATGTCTTTATCCATTGTCCTCCATGCAGTATAGGTAAGATTTACAGAGCCCGGTATGTGACCTTCCTTAAATTCCTGGACACCCCTTATGTCCAGGACAACAATAGATGGATTATTGAGATTTTTTTCCAGCCACCGGGTAGAGACTATAGGCTCAAAGTCATCTCCCCCATAGATAGTTGCTGACCATACAGTTATAGCTACTAATGCTATTAAAAACAAAAAATATCTCTTCATGACCCCCCCATTTTTTTAAGCCCGGACCTTTTCCATCCCTAATTTTATGTATTTGTGGGCCAGATTTACATATAATTTTTTTGAATATTCCCACCATTCCCTGTCTTTTTGTCTAATATCCCTTATCTTTCTTACAGGGTTACCGGCAACCATAATCAATCTGTCTATTACCTGATTGAATTTTACTACTGCACCCTCTGCCACCACAGAGCCGTCTCCTATCTCTGATCTGATGCTCAAGATAGCCCCCATGCCTATCAATGCCCCATCGCCAATCCTCTTTGAGTGTATAATAGCCCCGTGTCCGATTATAACCCCGTTTCCTATGGAACATACATCATCAGGAGGGGCATGGATGATAGCCCCCTCTTCTATTGCCGTTTCATTTCCTATCTCTATTCTGCCGTAATCACCGCGGAGAATTGCCCCGTGCCCTATGTAACAATCACTGCCTATCTCAACATCACCTATTACTATGGCGGTCTCGCTCACATATGTCCTTTGGCCTATTATTGGTTCCTTTCCATCGAATCTGTATATCATCTTTTAATTTTCCTGTATTGAGCCTTATTTATATATCTTTCAAAATAATCAATAATAGCCTTCTGTAAACCTGTTGCAGCAAGGGCAGAGCAGTGGATCTTAAACTCCGGTAATCCATCCAGTTCATTGACTATATCGTCATCTGTTATCATCATGGCATCATCGAGGTTTTTTCCTTTAGCCATTTCTGTCATGGCGCTGGCACAGGCAATGGAGGCAGGACAACCTCTTATCTGATATTTTACATCTCTTATCGTGTTGTCGTCCACCTTTATAAATACCCTCAAAAAATCGCCACAATCAGGATCTCCAATCTCCCCTATACCATCCGGGTCTTCTATGACCCCGGCATTTTTGGGATTTTTAAAGTGTTCAAGAACCTTTTTGGTGTAAATGTTCATATCTCATTTCCTCCTCTTTTTAGCATGTCCTTCTGCATCAAGGTTACAAGTTTTATAGCACCAGTTCTTTTTAATTGTCTGAAGTTTGCACCTTCACTGATATATTTAAGGGCTGTGGACTCATCAATAACCTTGCTGCCGGATATAATGTCAATTCCATATCTGAATAGAACATCTGTAATTGGCGTCGTAGGCCCTAATAATATTTTTATACTATTTTCAGGGCAAAGCTTCAAAATTTTATCAAGGGTATGGTTTATAAGTGTGGTGCTTGAGATTGCTACAATGTCTGAAATACCCAGATATTTTTCTGTATCCTCTTCCGGGTAGTCTCCTGGTCGTAGCCTTTTCTCTATAACCCATAGATTCTTTGCCACTTTTTTTAAATCTTCTGTGAATGGAAAATGACCTATAACAGAGACATTTTTGTCTCCACCTATTTCTAACAGCATATCCCCTGCATTTTTTTCAATGCACCTCGAATCATCAATTTCAATCAATGAGTTTATCGCAGCAACCCCTAAAGATGCCTCTGATATATTGTCAGAAATAGAAAGCCTTGCAAGTTCAGATGCCATCATATCGGTATAAGATTTTAAAAGGCCTTCCTCTTTTGTGTCCTGGTCACAATGTTCCCATAGCATGGTAGAGGAAAGCCCACAGAATCTACTGACCACAACCGTCCAGAAGATACCCCTTCTTACCTCTTTTACGGTTGAATCCTTGTCTATACTACCTATTATATCTAGCAGTATCTCTTTAGTGGTCACAGGTATTTGCACCGATCTGCAATGTGCCTTTAAGATATTGCTCTACCACATCGCGCGGGTATTCACCCTGTGCACCAGTTACTACCTTTACACCCTGCTGGGCAAAGAGCTGTTGAGCCCTTGACCCCATACCACCTGCGATGACACAGTTGACGCCTTTTTCTGAAAGCCATTTTGGTAAGACCCCTGGTTCGTGAGGAGGTGGGTTTTCAAATACCTCCTTTATGATATTGCCATTATTATCTGTATCAATAATGGCAAAGGCCTCACAGTGACCAAAGTGGGCACATAATTTACCCTGATAGGTTGGTACTGCAAATCTCATAAAGCCGTTACCTCCTTTTTCCTGATTGTCATCTTTTGTTTTAACATCAATGGGTGCAGAATTAGATATGTCATTTGCCTTAACTTCTGTATCAGATTTCCATATCTCTTTTGAACTTACAATACGGTCTACTATCTCATCGAATCTCTGGGCTGTCTTTGTCTGTGAATAGAGGTATATATAAGGTTGTTCTGCATCTCCGCTTTTTACTATATCCGGGTCAAGGGGTATACTCCCCAAAAATGGGATATTGTAGGCCATTGCGAGATTTTGACCACCACCGGAGGAGAATATATCTACCTCTTTGCCGCAGTGGGGGCATACGAACCCGCTCATGTTTTCTATAATACCTGCAATGGGTAACTCAAGCTGCCTGCAGAATGTTATGCACTTTTCCACATCGATTGTGGCAACAAGTTGAGGCGTGGTAACAATTATTGCACTTGCCTTTTTCCCAACAAGCTGTGCAATGGACAGGGGCTCATCTCCGGTTCCAGGGGGACAGTCTACAACAAGTGCATCCAGTTCACCCCATGCCACATTCTGGACAAACTGCCTTATTACACTGGCCTTGAGGGGTCCTCTCCAGATTACAGCCTGTTCATTTCCACTTATCAGTAGCCCCATGGAGACTACCTTAATATGTCCGTATAATTCTAAAGGGATAATCTCCTCTCCGGATACCCCCACCCTCATTCCGGTAAGCCCTAACAGCTTTGGAACGCTTGGGCCATGGATATCCACATCGAGTATGCCGGTCCTCATGCCCCTCAAGGATAGACTTAGGGCAAGATTTACAGCCACCGTGCTCTTTCCTACCCCGCCTTTTCCAGACAGGACTATGAAGGTATGACGAATTTTGTCAAGTTTGTTTTGCAGCAATACATCTTCGTTTAATTTTTCCGAACTCATAATTCCTCCAAAATTGATGTTAGTTTTTTATATATCTCCTTTATTGCCCTGCTTGCCTCACAATCAGGGGCAAATTCAAGGATAGTCTTCATCTCTTTCTGCGCCTGTGTTATCTTTACCTCATAGGGTATCTCACCGAGATAGATAATACCTTCGTCCTGGCAGTATTGCCTCATCTGGTCTACAAACCTGGGGTTTATATCGCTTTTATTCACTACAAGGGCAGTTTTAATCTGAAAATGACGGGCAAGCTCAACAATGCGCCTTAGATCGTGGGCGCCTGTTGGTGTCGGCTCTGATACAACTACAGCAAGATGGGTTCCAGTAAGAGAAGATATAACAGGACATCCAATCCCGGGCGGACCATCAATAAGTATGAGCCCCTTTCCTGCCTTTTGTGCCTCTTCCCTCGCCTCATTCCTCACCATAGCAACGAGCTTTCCAGAGTTTTCTTCTCCAGGCAGCAGTTCTGCAAAGACGAATATCTGGTCGCCTGATGTAGAGCAAGTATAGCAATAGCCTGCAAGTTGAGGGGTAAACTCCACTGCAGCTGCAGGGCAGAGAAAATAACATGCGCCACAACCCTCACATAAGGCCCTGTCTACTATATACTCATCGGATATGGCATTATAATTACACACATCCCTGCAAATATTGCACTGTGTGCATTTTTTAAGGTCTATCGATGCCTTTTTGCCACCGGTAAACTCCTTTTGCGATAGCACCTCTTCAGGTGCTACTATAAGATGCAGGTTTGCTGCATCCACATCGCAATCTGCTATGACCTTATCCTGAAATAGGGATGATAGAGCCCCTGCCAGTGAGGTCTTACCTGTCCCGCCCTTTCCGCTTACTATGACCAACTCTTTTATATCTGCCATGATATCACCCGAATGTTTTCTTCCCCAATAATCTTCTGATATTTACAGCAAGATCCATAAAGTTGTCTATGTAGAGGGGTAGCCTCTCTATTACAAGATTGCCCTCTGAATAATGACTGGCTATAGCCCTGTCTTCCGGTAATGTTGCCAGGATGGGTAATCTATTCTTTGAGAGATATTCCATAAGTGGTTTAAACTCACCGTTTTCTCTATTGATTACAATACCTATAGGTTTGTTAATTGTCTGGGCTACAGAAACAGCTATCTTGAGGTCATGGAGACCAAAGGGTGTAGGCTCTGTGACCATGACCACGAAATCGACATCTATAATGGTTTTGACTACAGGACATGATGTCCCGGGGGGTGCGTCAATAATCTGTACACAATCATCTCTATAGTAACCCTTTACTTTGTTGATAAGTGGACCTGCCATCGGTTCACCCACATTTAAGATGCCGTGGACGAATTCAATGTCTTTTATAGCCCTGCCTTTTTCAATATAGCCAATCTCCCTTTTCCCTTCAGTAATTGCCCCTGCAGGGCAGATCCTCACGCAGAGACCGCATCCATGACATAACTCAGGGAATAAGAGCACATTATTCGGTAGTGTGGCAAGTGCATTGAATTGACAATGAGAACTGCATTTTCCACAGTTTATGCATAGATCCTGATTGATGACAGGCACCATTATTTGTGCTGGGGTCCTTTCTTCAATATGTGGTTTTAAAAAGATGTGACCGTTCGGTTCTTCCACATCACAGTCAAGATACTGGACCTTCTGCTGGGAGTATGCCAGAAAAAAGGCAAGATTTACTGCCACTGTTGTTTTACCTGTTCCTCCTTTTCCGCTTGCAAATGCTATCCGCATTGCTGATACCTCGTTATGCCCTTACCATAGGGGTTGCACAATTTGGACACTTCTGTTCAAAACATGGAATGCCCTGCTGATGGGGTGTTCGGGTTCCACAGTTGGGGCATATGCACTCACCGCCAGGTCCTGCACCTCTCCCACCCATTCTGCCTCTTCCTCCACTGCCTGCTCCGCGACGGCCCATGCCTTGTCCTTGCCCTGTTGCTTTTTGTCCTTTTCCACCTGATCTCACTACCATTGTTTTTCTCCTTTCATCATGATAATGCGGGCAAGGAAGGGGGTATAAACCCTGCCCGCATTATCCTACTTATGTTTCTCCTTCAAGTTTAGCAAGACGATCCTTTATCTCTTTCAGCGTATTTTCTAAATCTTCCGCCTCTCTCTTGAGCAGGTCAATCTCCATTTCCTTGGCCATCTGGGGGCTATATCCCTGTGGCTGACCGTAAAAAGGCTGGGGTCCATATCCATAGGGATTCATCCTTGCCCAGAAAGGTAGTCCTGTAGCATAAAACCAGTGTCTGTAACCCCTTCCTCTGCCTGAAAACCCCCAGGGTCTCATAAAAAATCTTCTACCGAATGATGGATTCATATACCCTGGTACAGCAAAACCTGCGCAGTAACCTGCAGCCCTGCCTGTCCCTGGACCCATTCCCATAGGCCCTGTTCCATCTCCTCTTGGCATATTTAAACACCTCCTTTTTTATTTTTTTATTACCAGTGCCCTGATACATCAGGACCTGATAATTTGTTGAGCTTTCCCTGTTCATAGGCGGCAATTGCCTGAATAACTGTCATATTGGATGCTGTATATATATCGATACCTGCTGAGTTGAGCACTCGATAGGCATTTGGTCCTAAGTGTCCACTGATAACTATTTTTGCACCAGAATTGATAATATTCTGGGCAGTCTGAATACCTGCACCCTGGGCAGCACCCATGTTTAAACTGTTGTCAATCACAGTGTGGGTTTTTGTTTCAGTGTCATAAACAATGAATTTTTTACATCTTCCAAAACGCTCATCTACCATACCCTCCATTGTTCCATCTGTGCTTGTTATTGCAATCTTCATTGTGTCTCCTTTCTCTGAGATTAGTGGTTTTCTGCCTTTATTTACCCCGGGTCTTTCTTTCCACCCATACCTGCAGATATGGCGCCATCCACATGGTGGAACAGACCTTTCGTCAATAGCAACATTACCACCTTCAATCCTCAATGCCTTGCCATTAACAATGGCACTGGCAATCTTTTCATGGGCAGACGACAATAGTCTGTGAAATGTGGGTTGAGATACATTCATCTGTCTTGCAGCATCCTCCTGGGATTGCCCCAGAAGGTCTTTTAATCGTATGGCCTCAAGTTCATCATGTTGAAGAATAACCTCGTCCAGTTCAGTCAACTTGATACCTGCAGGTTTAAAATAGGTTATCTCTGGTAAAAACCCTATGCTTCTTTTACACCTTGGTCTTGGCATATTTAAAAAGCCTTTCCTAATTTTTCTGTTATGTTACAATTCACATATTGAATATATATTCAAAATTAATTTTTGTCAAGACCTTATTTGTTCATATTTTTGATTTTTCTATTGGTCGATATTACCTTACCTTGTAAGCAAACTGGGTAAGAAAGTTTATTTAAAATTTTATCGTAAACCCTAAGATAAATGAATGGTCTATTTCATATTTATTAAGCCCCAGCTTTAGCCCGCCATCTATGGTTAAATATCTTCCCATGTTATAGTTTGCCCCAAGCGCAAAAAATGCAGGGCCAGTTTTTGTCTCAGGATCGCAACTACTTGCAATACCTATCTCTCCTCCAATGATAAGTTCTTTTAACACCTCAACATTTAAATTAAAAGATGAAGAAAATAAGTTTCTTCTCTCATCTATTCTGTTTTCATATCTTTGATATCCTCCATTAAAATTTAGTGTGAAAGGGGCAATCTCCTTTGAAGCAATAAATTGTGCCTTGTAAGTTGTTCTTCCTGTTCCAAAACCCTGTTTATAGTCTCCTGAAGGCACACTTATCCCTGGTTTTATGGCAATACCAAGACCGTCTTTTTCAAAAAACCTCCACTTTGCCTCAATAGTAATATCGGATAATTTTTCTTTACTAAAGATAGTCACCCCATTCTCTTTCGTTTTTTTGCTCACATAAGGGACACCTAAAACCAAATCGAGATTATCTTTTATGCCGTAGGCAATTACAGTAGATACTTCTATGTCTTCTTTTTTTACCCATGCCCCATCTACATTAGATTTTTTCGAAGAAGATTCTAAGCCCGTTTCTATCTGGATGCTATTTTTACCAACAGTTCCTGTATCATCTGTTACAAAGGGGCGGGCAGCATATATAATCGAAGGAAATACCATTAGCATTAGAAAAATCATTATCATGTAAATTTTGAAAAAAACCTCCCCATGTCTCTTAAAGAGTCTCATTTTTACCTCCCTGATTTAATTTTTTTATTTATTTGCCTTTAAAAGGACCTTGGTTAATTCATACCTATCCCTAAAAAATTTCCTATTTGAAAGACAATTGTTGTAATGATATTACACCTGGATAGTTACCCACGTGTTGTCTTGCACCTGTTAGTTTGTTAAAAATGGTAGTTTTTCCCGAATTTGGATTTCCTGCAAGGGCTATTGTGATGTTTTTCATCTAAAAATCCTCCTGATTGATTTTATTAGTTGTTTTAAATAATATTAGTTACACCTAATAAATATTCCAAAAAAATTATGCTACTATTATGTTTTGGGCAATATCAAAAGCGATTATAATCCTTGCCCCTTTTATAGAGATCACAAGTGGGCCTTTTGTTGAATTTTTAACCACGTATAGTGGTGTCTCTGGTACAAACCCCATAGCATTTAACCGTGCCTTTAACAACTCATTTGTATCAATTCTTATTATCTGAACCTTTGTTCCTTCCTTAATATATGCCAGTGGAATACCCGATTTGTTGTCAATCATAATTATATAATCTCTACTTCTATCCCTTCTGCCTCTTCTTTTCTCAATGAGAGATGATAACCTCTGATTTTTATCTCAATGGGATCCCCAAGAGGGGCAATACGCTCAAGTTCGATGACTGCACCAAATGTTATACCCATATCCAATAAACGTTTTTTTATATCTCCCTTTGCAAAAATCTTTAAAACCCTTGACCTCTGACCGGGTTTTAAATCTTTCAAAGTTACTGCGTTTTTTGTATTATTGTTCTTTTGTTTTTGTGTCTTTTTTAAATCATCAAGGCAGGCTAATATACAGCTTTCACAGTTATCCATTGCACCTTCATTGTCACATTTATATGCAAATCCTTTGATCCACTTGTCTCCGCCTCTTGGGCATATACGAACAAATTCTACAAACTGGATGAAACGTTCCACAAGTTCCTTAGGTATTGAATGCTCCATCTTGCATGCTGCATCGTCTGCCTCCTCATAGGGTACTGCAAGCACCTCTATAAAAAAATCACGAAGGATTTCGTGTCTTCTTGCTACATCCTTGGCAATAGCCTCTCCTGTCTGTGTAAGGGAGATAAAATCATAGGGTGTATAATTGATGAGGTTTTTTTCTGCAAGCAGTTTCAGTGCACCTGTAACAGATGGATAGGTGATATTTAGCTTTTTTGCTATGTCTCTTGGCCTTACTGCTTTCTTTTCCAGAATAATCTGATATATAGCCTCAAGATAATCTTCTAGACTTGCAGATAAGGTATCAGAAATCGTCATTTTTCACCTCTATAATTTTATTAGTCATGCCTAATTAGTTACAATAAGACTAACAATTTGTCAAGAAATTTTTTTTCAAATAAATTAAATTTGAATTTTAAGAAGATGGTTGCTGCGAGCATTCGTGTCCATGGTGTCCACTAAAGGCAGTATAATACACTCCTGAAATCCTTTTTAGTAAATGGCTCCTTTAGATTTCCATTCTTTATTGCTGATACAATAGCTGAGTAAACTTTGTGTGCCATAACCCCTCTACCTTTTAGTTTCACTTTTTAGTTCTATAATGCTAAAGACTGAAATCAGCGGCGGCTCTCAGCCGTCCGCTGGAGTGTGATTTGTTATATGCACTGATTTATAATTCATTTTCGTCGATTCCGGCAATCTTCATAAAATGTTTAAGAAGACCGGTCTTTAACGGCTTATTTCCATGAATAGGAATTGATATACGAAATGATGTTCCTTCTTTGACATAAATATGATGGCTGCCGCTGATTCTTCGTAGCACCCAGCCTTTCTTCTCAAGGACTTTGGCAAATTCTTTTCCGGATATGGTTTTCAAACCGCTATTTCCAGAACCTTGTCTTTCTCTGTCATTTTTATGTCTTTCATATCTATTGATAGACAGCCCTCGACAGCCTCGTAAATATTGCTCAAAAGTTCATCGAAAGTCTCGCCCTGAGTGGCACATCCGGGAATGGAAGGAACTTCCGCCCAATAACCTCCTTCTTCAGCTTCGTGAATAATTACTTTTAGCTTCATATTACGTCTCCTTTTTGTTGTTATGCATATAATATTTGTTTTTAACTTTATTCAACATCATGATTAAACATAGCGAGCGGATACTATAGTGTCAAGAAAATTTCATGGAAATTGATTGGAAATCAGGCGTTAATGCAAATATGATGATTTATAAAGATATTATTATGTTACAGAACCATAGCATTCCATATCAGTTATATTAGAATCATTTAAGAGCTTTATGTCATCCAAGGGCAAGGTAAATACAGATATCTTCGGTATTATCTGAACTGGGTTGAGGAGGGTTATAGTTTCCCTGACATTCCATTATCTCAATTCATCACACATGTCGTTGACAGCAAAGGCAAAAAAGATTAGATTTAAACGCAATTATCCATAAATTATGGAGGAATAATGCTTATGAATACTTTGCTTTACTTACTTTTGGGATTAATTGCAGGAATAATAAGCGGCATGATCGGTATAGGCGGAGGGACAATTATTGTTCCTGCATTGGTTTTTATATTCGGCCTTTCGCAGCATCAGGCTCAAGGCACAACCCTTGCTTTACTTGTGCCCCCTATTGGATTTCTTGCAGCATATACATACTACAAGCAGGGATTTGTAGATATAAGGATAGCCTCTTTAATATGCATTGGTTTCTTTTTTGGAGGTCTTATCGGAGCCAAATTCGCTACAAAATTATCAAGTATAGTATTGGAACGCATCTTTGGTATAGGACTCTTATTGATCTCCCTTAAAATGATCTTTGCTAAATGATGAATATGTTATCGCATCCTTCTTAAAAAGAATAGAATAGGGATTGATAAAATTTGAACCGTAACAGAAAATATCACCAGGGCCATGATGGAATAGTCGTAGAGCCTT
>ENA-UPSM01003667-UPSM01003667.1-activated-sludge-metagenome-genome-assembly--contig:-NODE-3667-length-16917-cov-3.977583_pt1 | contig 16917 bp, 16 predicted proteins | sample MGYA00238181_ERZ773283 | MGnify/ENA primary metagenome ERZ773283 (study PRJEB29023, sample SAMN05720199) | activated sludge metagenome | isolation source: Anaerobic digester | place: Japan...
GTCACGCCGTTTCACATCGAAGGCCACGACCTCCATATCGAAGCCTCTGGCTATGCGAATGACGCACAGGCCGATATTGCCGGTCCCGATCACACCGAGTACCTTACCGTGGAGGTCGAACCCCTTGAGGCCCTCGAGGGAGAAATTGCCCGAACGCGTCCGGTCGATTGCCTCGGTGAGGCGGCGTGATATGGTGAGGATGAGCCCGAACACGTGCTCGGCAACAGTGCACGAGCCGTAGGACGGAACGTTCGAGATTTTGATGTCATGATCCCTGCAGTACCCCAGCGCGATGTGATCGAACCCGGTCGATCTGGTGGCGATGAGTTCGAGTGAAGGCAGTAACCTGAGAACATCCTCTCCCAGGGAGGAATATATGAAGGTGGAGATGATCTGCACGTCTGCGAACCCCGCTGCATTCGATATGCTCAAAGGTTCTTTCCGGAAGAGGATCTCGTTTTCGCGATCGAGTCTTGAAAAGAGGTCCTGCTCCCAGGGCTCTGCTTCGAAAATGGCTATCTTCATTTCTTATCCCTGTGCGCCTCTGCACAAAAGGCAGATTCATCCACCGGCTCGTATCTTCTTGTACAATTCTTCCGTATCCCCCTTCCGACACAGCTCGCTTCCAGGGGACATGACTGCCGAGGTCCCGGCCGCCACACCATATTTCACGGCCTCTTCGATCCCGCACCCCCTGCTTAAGCTCAAGGCAATGCCTGCAACCATGCTGTCGCCCGCCCCGACCTTGCTCACGACGCTGACGCTCGGTGCACGCACATACATGCTCCTGTCCTTTCTCACGAGGAGAGCGCCTGCCGCACCCAGGGAGACGACAATATTCTCGCACTTCCCCTCGTTCACGATGGCTTTGGCCATTTCCTCGATATCATTCTCTTTTCTGCCATCTCTGCCCCTGAGCATGCAGAGCTCACGTCTGTTGGGCTTGATCATAAAGATGGACAGCTGAACGGCATGCCTCAAGGCCTCGCCTGATGTGTCGACAATAAGCTTCGCGTTTAAACGCGATGCCTTCTTTGCCAGGAGGGCATAGAAGTGGGCAGGAACCCCGGGAGGGAGGCTGCCGCTTCCGATGATGTATTCGGGTTGGGAACCGAGGGTGTCCAGCAATCCGAGCAGGGATTGCCATTCATCTTCCTGCATGGTGGGCCCGGGCATTCCGAAGCGGAACTGGTTTCCGCTCGTTTCCTCGAGCACGATGAAATCTTCCCGTGTTTCACCGAGGATATCCGTCTTCCGGCAGCTCACCCCTTCCTGACCAAGCAGTGTGGTGAGCAGGTCGCCGAATATCTTGCCTGAGGGGAAGAGGGCGAGGGAGTCCCCGCCCAGGTTTTTGATCGCTCGCGAGACGTTGATTCCTCCCCCGCCCGGCTCATGCCTGGGAGAAGAGCACCGCAGCTTTTGTTCGGCAACGACCTGAGGTATGCGGCAGCTCGTATCGATGCTCGGGTTCATCGTGAGCGTGACGATCCCACCCATATGCGGTTCTCCTGTAGACCTTGTTTCAGCGATTTCATCGGTTCCTTCCTTTAAGGACATTGAAGCCGGATATGATGTCGAGCAGCTCCTCGGTGATGGCCACCTGCCGCACCTGATGATATTGACCCTTGAGCTCGACGATCCTGTCCCTGATATTTTTTTCCGCACCCTGCATGGCGGCAAGCCTGCTGGCGTTTTCGCTTGCAAGCGATTCGGCAAAGGCCTGGAAGAGGTTCGAGATGAGGTAGTGCTTCACCAGGTGCGAGAACAGGGTATCTGCATCCATCCGGAAGACGGGCAGCTCCCTGGTGGGCCACGGCCGGCCCCGGAGCTCCCGCAGCCATTCCTGATCGAGGGGGAGCAGACGTACCGTGACAGGCTCGTAGGCGGCGCCCGAGAGGTGATGGTTGTACTCGAGAATGACCCGGGAGATCTTCGATTCGGTGCTCCATCGGTCAATGATGCCGATGAGGTCCTGCACGGCAAACGGTATGCCGGCAGGCGAGCTCGGCACCATGAGATTTTCCTCCACAGGAAGCCCGATGCCGATGAGACGGTCGTAGACCCTCTGCCCGATGGATACGACCAGGCTGTCCTCACCGCCGATCTCGAGCCGGGCCATGGTACGAACCGTGTGCTCCGCGATCCTGTCATTGAACTGGCCGCACATACCCTGGTCCGATCCGAAGACAATAATGCCGGTGCGGACTCGTGAAGGCTCTCTCAATGGAGCTCTTCCGAGCGGATAGGCCTGAAGCAGACCCCGGAAGGCAAGCAGGATGCCCCAGCTGTACCCTGACAGAGATTCCTGGGCCTGCTCGTATTCCCGGATGTTCGCTGCAGCTAAGGCTTTCATCATTCTCACGACGGAGAGAAGGTCTTCCGCCGTCTCATACCTCTTTCTCGCCGCTTCAAGGTTGGGCATACCGTTCCCCCTGCACCCTGTTCTGAACGATTTCCCTGGCCAAACCGGTCAGGGCATCCCGATCCTCTTTCGAGAGATCCTCGTTCGCTTCTATCCTGCTGCACACCTCGGTGAGCCGGATTTTCACGATCGAGCGGATCTCCCGCTCTATGTCTTCGATCTCATCCAGGGCAATATCGGTAAACGCCCCATTCGTCACGGCCACGAGAATGGCCACCTGCTCGCATGCGCTCATGGGCTCGAACTGGGATTGCTTCAGCACCTCCCGGACGCGCTCGCCCTTTGCAAGGATCTTTTTGGTCTTCTCATCGAGCCTTGTACCGATCCGGGAGAAGGTTTCCAGCTCCTCGAAGAGCGAGTAGGAGAGCCGCAAATCTCCCGCTACGGAGCGGTATGCCTTGAGCTGGGTCTTTCCGCCGACCCGGGATACCGACCGGCCCTCATCCACTGCGGGCAGCTGCCCCCTCTGGAAGAGGTCGGGAGAAAGGTATACCTGACCGTCGGTGATGGAGATGAGGTTCGTGGGGATATAGGCCGAGATGTTCTGGGCCTCTGTCTCGACGATGGGCAGGGCTGTGAGCGATCCGCCCCCGAATTCCTCTTTCAGATGGGTAGATCGCTCCAGGAGGCGTGAGTGGATATAGAATATGTCCCCGGGAAAGGCCTCCCTGCCCGGAGGGCGCCTGAGGAGGAGCGATATCTCCCGGTATATTCTGGCATGATGCGTGAGATCGTCGTACACGACCAGCACATCCTTGCCCCTGGCCATGAAATACTCGCCTATGGAGGTTGCGCTGTACGGGGCAACGAACTGGAGTCCGGGCGGGTCATCACCCGATGCCGTCATCACGATCGTATACTCGAGGGCTCCCCGTGATCCGAGGTCGTCGATGACCTTGGCAACAGAAGCATTTTCCTTGCCGATCGCACAGTAGATGCAGATGACGTTCTGCCCTTTTTGATTCATGATGGTTTGAATGGCAATGGCGGTCTTGCCTGTCTGCCTGTCTCCCACGATCAGCTGACGCTGCCCTCTCCCGATGGGGATGAGGGGATCGATGGCCTTGATCCCGGTCTGAAGCTGTACGGTAACCGGGAGGCGGTCCATGATCTGCGGGGCAGGCCGTTCGATCGGCAGGTATTCATCAGAGCGTATGGGGCCGAGGCTGTCGAGGGGCCTGCACACCGAGTCCACCACCCTGCCGATCAATGCCTCGCCCACGGGCACGGAAAGCACGCTGTTCGTCCGAGAGACCTCCATGCCGGCCGAGAGATCCGAGCTTTCATCCAGAAGGACGATCCCCACATTCTCGGGGGTGATGTCAAAGGCGATTCCCAGATGGTCTTTGGGGAGCCGGACAACCTCATCCACTTTTATGCCGGGAAGCCCTGTCGCCTGGGCGATTCCCTGCTCGATGCGGAAGAGGGTTCCGACTTCCCTGATGCCGAGCTTCGGGTGGAAACCTTTGAGGACCTCCTTGGGCAATCCCGATGTCTGCTCCAGGGGGGCCAGGATATCGGCGAGGATATGAGGATCGGGAGGTGCTTTAGTCATTTCTCGCCTCCTGCCTGCTGCCGAAGGCATCGGTGATGACCTTCGATACCTGATCTTCAAGGTCTCCGAGGAATTGCTCGACTCCCCAGCGAAGCTTGTATCCGTCGATGGTCATCTCGATCCCCAGAACCCCGTCGGATATCCGCTGGTACTGAATGGCTCGGGATTCGGGGAATTCTTTGGTGATGGCATCGGAGAGCTTCCGGCGCAGGTCTTCGCTCAAATCGAATGAGCTCTTTACGACCGTGGGGGTTTTCCCCTTCCTGACCTCTGCAGCGAGCTGATTCTTGCGAGCCCCCTCGATTTTTTTGAGCTGTGCAATGAAGACATGGACGAGCCCTTCTTCAATGGGCGTGTTCGTGATCTCGGAAATGGCGGATTCTGCAATGCTTGACGCGTCGTGGAGGCTCATGATTCTCAAGCGCTCTGCGATGTCTCGTTTCTTCCGGCTCATGGCATCCTGGAGCCGGGCAAGATCCGCTTCGGCCTGTTTGCGCGCCTGCTCGAGGAATTCGTCGCCTCTCTTTTTCGCCTCTTCTTCAGCTGCCAGGAGGAGCTGATTTCTTTTTTCATCGAACTCCCGATTCTTCTGTCGGTACAGCTGCAGCTGCTCGTGGGCCTCTTCCTCTCTCTTTTTGGCGTCATCGATTGACGAGTCGATTTTTTCCCTGCGTTCGTTCATGGCGCTCACGATCGGATTGAAGAGGAAGTGCTTGAGGAGAGCCACCAGAATCAGAAAATTGATGATCTGCGCGATGACCGTAAACCAGTCGATAAGCACGGCTTGCTCCTTATCGGGTCGTGAAATGGCTCCAGAATGGGTTGGCGAAGAGCAGGATCATGGAGACGACGAGGCAGTAGATCGCCACCGATTCAATAATGGCGAGCCCCACGAAGAGTGTTCGTGATATGGTTCCCGATTCATCCGGCTGCTGGGAGATGGCGGTCATGGCCTGGGCGACCGCTCTGCCTTCACCGAGGGCAGAGCCGATGGAGCCGATGCCCATGGTGATTCCTGCGGTAAAAATGGAAACCATACCGATGAGTGTCGCTGAATCCATACAATAGTTCTCCTTTCCTCCTGAGAATGAAAAGAGAGGAGGTTCTCATTTCTCGTTTGCCTGTCTCTCCTCGGTTCCGACCCTCTCTGCCGATGCGATATAGATCATGGCGAGGACCGTGAATATGAAAGCCTGGATCATACCGATCAGAAGTCCCAGCGCCTGCATGATAACCGGGAAGAAGAACGGGATGACGGCAAGAAGGATCGCTGCGATCTTGGTCTCGGACATGATGTTCCCGAAGAGCCTGACTGCCAGCGCGAGCGTCCTGGTGAATTCACCCATGATATTGAACGGAAGCATGAGAGGCGTAGGTTTCGTGTACTGCTTCAGGTATGAGAGGAATCCCTCGTTCGCTATTCCATAAACGGGAACGGCGAAAAACACGCAGATGGCAAGACCTGCCGTCGTGGAGAGAGAGCTCGTAGGAGGAACGTATCCGGGAAGCTCCATAAAGAAGTTCGAGAAGGCGATGAAGAGGAAGAGCGTTCCGATAAAGGCAATATACTTCCCGGGCTGCTCGTTGGCGATATCCCGGATCTGGCCGGATATGGTCTCCACAACGGCCTCGAGGAAGTTCTGCCACTGTCCGAAGCTCCGGCCGGATGAAATACGGCGGGTGGCGAGCCATGACAGGATCGTCAGGGCAGCCATGGTTATCCAGGTGTAGAGAATCGTCACGTTGAGCTTTATCCAGCCCGCCTGCCAGAGGATGACGGCGTCGGGAGTGATCTCTCCGATCTTCAGGATTTCCATTGTTCCGCCTCGATCTCTTTTCCCGATCTGCTTCCCGAAGGCCTCCACAGCAATACCATGAGCTGCCTTGCCAGGATGAACCCGACGAGGCAGGCAGCGAACTTCTGCCACTCGCCGCTGCTGACCGCAAAGAAGACCCCGATCACGAAAGCTGCCCGCAAAATGAAGCTGCCCATGAGGAAAAGACCGGGCCTTCGCGCACATCGGACCTTGAGGATCGTAACCATGAGCCCGCTGAAATAAAGGAGCCCTGCGCCGAACCCACAGAGGAAAACGAGGGCTAGCTGAAGTGAGTGGCTCATGATCCGATCATCTCCTTTCCCTTCTGTCTCCGGTACGACCGAGCGAGTTCTGCACCCAGTACCACGCGTTCAGACAGCCGAGGATTATCCCGGCAAAGAGGAGGATCAAAGTCCATGAATGCGTGCTCGGCCATGTTCTGTCTATCCATATCCCGAGGGCAATTCCTGCCAGGGTCGGAATGGTGACCGCCCAGCCTACCATTCCGATCATGCCCAGGCCGAAGATGATGCTGCTCCGCTTGTTGCGTTCGGCATTCTCCTTCCTGAGGCCTTTTGCCCGCACCTTTCTGATGAACCGCTCAAACCGCTTTTGCCTGTTCTCCCTGTAATCATGCATGGTACTGGCGTCCGAACCGCATGAATCTGCGGGCAAGGTCAGCCTCCAGCCTGGCGGCCGCAGTGCGCACCTTTCTTTCCCTCTCATCCTCGATGAGAAAATCTCTCTGGAGAAGATCCTCGAGTTCGGGCAGGTCGTTCCCGAGGACTGCATGCGAAGTGGAGACGGATACATCGGGGCCTGCTTTCACGAGGACGCCCTCATTGATCGCTGCGTATCGAACGTTCCCGTCCTTATCCTCGTAGGTGAGAATCCCCGGGACAAGGCCGGTGATGAAATCGATATGCCTTGGCAACAGCCCGAAGTACCCGTTGAAATCTTCCGCGATGACCTTCCTGACCTTCGTATCCAGGAGTATTCGGGTCAATTCGTATATCTTCAGGTTCATGCCCTCACCTCGCTGATGGGGCCGATCATATAGAGAGACTGCTCTGGGTAGCCGTCGAACTCTCCTTTCAAGATTTTTTCGCAACCATCGATGGTGTCGTCCAGGGAAACCGATTTGCCCTTGTATCCGGTGAATTGTTCCGTGACCACGAACGGCTGTGTGAGGAACCGCTCCAGCCTTCTCGCCCTGTTCACGATCAGACGGTCTTCCCGGGAGAGCTCATCGATTCCCAGCATGGCGATGATGTCTTTCAGGTCTTCATATGTCGCCAGGGTCTTGCGTGTCTCCTGGGCGATGGTGTAGTGCTTCTGTCCCACGATATGGGGCACGAGTATGCCCGATCGCGACTGGAGGGGGTCGATGGCGGGATAGAGACCTTCGCTCGATCTCCTCCGGGACAGGACGATGGAGGAAGAGAGGTGGGCGAAGATGTGCTCGACAGCAGGGTCGGTCAAATCGTCGGCAGGCACGTAGACAGCCTGGACCGAGGTGATCGAGCCCTGGGGCGTACTCGCGATCCTCTGCTCCAGGTCGGATATCTCCGTGGACATGGTGGGCTGGTAGCCCAGGCGTGCGGGTATCTGCCCCAGCATTCCGGATATTTCCGATCCGGCCTGGATAAAGCGGAAGATGTTGTCGATGAGCAGGAGGACGTTCTGGCACAAGTCGTCCCGGAAGTACTCCGCCATGGTAAGGGCGGTGTGACCGACCTCGAATCTCACTCCGGGAGGCTGGCTCATCTGGCCGAAAACCATGACGGCATTCTCGAGCACGCCCACATCCCTGATCTCGCTGTAGAGCTCTTCTCCTTCCCGCGAGCGCTCGCCGATCCCGCAGAAAAAGCTCACCCCTTTGTACCGGACAGCCATGTTCTGGATTATTTCCATGATGAGCACGGTCTTGCCGACACCGGCTCCACCGAAAAGTCCGCTCTTGCCGCCCAGCTCGATGGGTGCCAGGACGTCGATGGCCTTGATGCCGGTTTCGTAGATCTTGTTTTCCGGTGCCTGCCGCTTCAGGGGGCCGGTAACGCCGTGGATCGATCTCCGGGGGAGAGTATCCGGGATCTCTCCCTTTCTGTCGATCGGCCTCCCGAAGACGTCGAGTACCCTCCCGAGGAGTTCCTTGCCTACGGGGACCATGATGGGCTTGCCTGTGTCGATGACGCTCGATCCTCTCTCAAGGCCCTGGGTAGAGCCCATGGCAATGCCCCGCACGAGCTGGGTGCCCATGTGCTGGATCACCTCGATGAGCAGCTCCTCGCGCCCCTCGACCCGAAGTAGGTTATAGATGGGGGGCGGTCCGGTGGGCATCGGCGGGAAGCCGACATCCACCACACTGCTGTGCACCGCTATGACTGTTCCGCTTCGATTCCTGTCTGCCATGTGAGCCTGCATCTTCTTTTAATGGGATACGAAAGCAGGTGCAGGACCCTCCTGGTATCCCTTTGCGAAAAGGGTATGCACCCTGCCCAATGCCCATATTGAAAGAAAAGACGTTGAAGGGTTTTATGCGGTTTATCCTGATGGAAGAGAGGGCGTTGACAAATCTTGAGGAGTCTACATGGTGTTACTGACCCGCCAGCCTGCAGGTCTTGTCCCCGTTCCCTCCGGATCTCAAGTCGTCGGATCTTAAGGTATTGATATCTTGATTCTCGAGGAACTGCTTCATCTTCTGGAGAGATCTGACCTGGAGCTGCCGTACCCGTTCCTGGCTCAATCCCAGCTGAGAGCCGATTTCCATGAGTGTAACCGGGGGATCCGAGTAGAACCGCTTGAGAATGATGAACAGCTCCCTGCGCGTCAGCATGGTGAATCCCTGCTGAAAGAGGAACGAGACCTGCCGCGAGATCTCTCTTCCGGAGTAGAGCGATTCAAGGTCGAAGTCGTCCGTGAGGTAATCGACCCATCGATCCGTCTCGCTGGGATCTCCTGCAATGGTTTCATCCAGGGAAAGGAGATCCTTTGTGTGCCGCAGGGTTCCTGTACGAATCTTGCTGCTCTTGCGGATGAAATCCTTGATGGATGCCTCGATCCACCATACGGCATAGTAAATGAAGTGCACGCCGCGGTCAGGATCGAACCGTGTGAGGGCCTTCATGAGCCCGAGGTTTCCCTCCTGAACGATCTCAAGATAGTTGTGGCCGCTGTTAAAATATTTCTGACTGACCTTCACGACGAACCTCAAGTTTGCATGGATGATCTTCTGTCCTGCATTCACATCACCCTGCTGGTACTGTTTTGCCAGCTTGTATTCCTCTTCGGGCAGCAGGAGAGGGTATCGTCTTATTTTCCGGAGATAGAGCTGAAGCTCTGAGTAATCATGTCTGTTTGCCATACGTCATTACCTTTCCCGAATACAGTTTCAGGGTTTCGATGGGATTCTTTGGCCCATGCGGTTTCAGATCCGGGCCAGCGAGTTTTACCTTTTGCCTTTGGGGAAGAGCAGTTTGTGCACGGTATGCGAATTCAGGGTACATTTCCCAGGCAGCCTTCGATATATGCTCGGCAGTGACGGTAAAGGCCTCGGAATAATCCCGCGCCCTGCCTATCACTGCCAGGACCTTCGAGAAGTGGCTTTCGGTGCTGTCCTGATACATTCCCGGATCGCTGAAGAGCGAAATGATCGCCTTCCTGGCGGATATATCGAGAGGTTTTCCCGAAGGGATCTCTCCCGCTTTGCGGGGATGCGTCTCTTGCGATTTTTCCTCTCTGCCCGAGGCGCAAGCGGTGATGGGTTTCCCTGCGAGATGGAGAAAATCCGGATCCGCCAGTGAGAGGATTGAATAGCCGGAGGAGCTGCCCGTGACGACAACGGTCGTATGGAGGGGTATGGCCTCGGGCGCAATGTTGCCCGAGGCGAACATGCAGCAGCGGGGGTCCGTGCTCATGCCCCGGAGCTCTCTGCACAGCACGGCAGCCTTCAGCAGCTCCCAGAGGTGAAAATGTCGCAGGACCCATGATGCCTCGACGACGAGAAAGCCCCCGTTTGCCTCGTGGAGCGCCCCGGCCCTGACAAAGGTGAAGCCGGCCTGGCAAGAGGGAAGAGCAGACTCGCTGGAGACACTGCCGAACAGGCTCTCCTGGTCGGCATCATGGGCAAAGACGAGGGGCGGTTCCTGGATGCTGCCCCTCGTTACGAGGACATTGACGGAGTATGGCGAGTACAACAGCTCCTGTGAGCCATCCCCGGAGCCCTCACGGGAGCAGGAGACCGAATCCGTGCTCACCGGCAGGGTAAAGATATGGAGGTTCTCGAGAATATCTTCACCCACTTCCTCCAGGTAAACGAGTATCCTCGAGTTCTTCCGGTATTTATTTTTCAGGGCCAGCAGCAGGGGAGCAATGGTTTCCCTGGCCTTGTTCGCAGTTAAGGAGTCGAGCTCTTCGGAGCACCTTTTCTTGAGCAGCCTGATTTTGTCCCGAGCCAGCTGTTCGTCCGCTCTTGCCGTCCGGCAGAACGGGATGCAGGGAGTATCTCCCGCAGCCGTGTAAGGGGTTGCTTTTCGGGGGTCTCTTTCCGTCTGACGAGACCCGATTCCCTGCTCCTCATCCTCTTCACCGGAGCCGGCCTTTGCGAGGGTCTGGTAGATAGGCTGAGCCACATCCTGCTCCTGTCTATCGAAGCTCGTCCTCAGACGGTCTGCCTCAAGCCGGTAGTCTTCTGAGGCAAAGATGCTCCGGAGCCTGCACCGGGCCTGCTCGATAAAAAACTCCATATCCGAGCGGAATATGGGCCCGAACCCTGGTGGAAGGCTTAAGATGCGCGGGCGTGATTCCGCATGGAAATTATGGACGCAGCACCAATCTGAGGCCGCAGGGTAAGCATACCCTTCGGATGTCAGGGCCTCCATCATCTCGCTTCGGCTCAGCTCGCTGCCTTTCTCGGACAGCAGGAACAGAAAGGAAGGACGGGTTGCACCTCTCATCCTCCTGCCCCTCCCGAGCACTTCCATAGGGGGAAAAGCCAATTTTTCCAGGAGATCATGATCATGTACGCTTCCCACTCATCACCCGGCTTCGCTCTCCTCGAGAATACGACCTGTCCATCATAGCGACCGATTCATTCGAACCATTCAGGGAAGTTTTTCCTGACATCCCTGGGACGTTTGAATTTGATGCGGCCGGATACGAACATGCCGGCGATCATTCGGGCGATAAGCCTGTCCTGGAATGGATTGACCCGATCCTGAAAAGCCCCGGACATGCAAAGCTCAGGTGTAATGCTGATACCATCACCGATCGCCTCCATGAGGTCATAGAGGGTGGTAGTAATTTCAGCCTTTTTGCTCCTTGAACCGAGAGCACTATGACCACTGTGTATGCTCATAGTAAATCCTCCTGTCGTTTCTCTGATGAGGCAGGCAATATATCGGACCTCATCCGACAGCCCCCCATCGCGTAGTCATACGTCATACCCTGTTTATTCAAATGGTATGCCGAAATATCCGAATCTGAAAAATCACATGATATCAGCACAATATGCGCAGACGGCCGTCCCATGCGGGTCCGTGGGGGAATGGTTGCCGTCCTATTATGTGGGATGAATCCTTTTTTACAAGAATCTCGCTGGTGATATTTCGGATTATATCCATTTCTCGACAAGTTATGTGAGAGCCCGCAGGGAGCGAAAATCTCATACGCCTGGAATCATTGCATTTTACGTATCAATCGATCTTTGATCTTTTCACGTTCCCGGGGAGATCCTGTGCCGATTCTTTCCACGGATGCTGCAAGTTAATGATTATTCGTATATTTCCGATCGCTCATCCCTGAGCGTACGGCATGGTCTCTCTTGCCGGCCAAGGGGAGTTTCCTGTGCAGCAGGGCATGGAGGAACTACATGTGCCGTGGAACTTCATGCTTATGGAGGAGGGCGTACAATCGAGATCGGGAAAGGCCGGAGATCCTGCATGCATTTGAAACATTTCCCGAGGTACACCGCATCAGCTCCAGGAGGTAGAAGCGCTCCACCTCGGCCAGATACCTGGTGCGGACCGAGCGCAGACCGGGAAGGGCAGGCGACGGGGTCCGTTTCACCTTTGATATGATCTGATCGAAAGAGGGCCTGTAAATGTTCATGGCATGGATCATATAACAAGCTGCATGCCAACATGGCCCTTCTTGAATAAAGAAAACAAAGGGCCTCGTTTTTTCAAGTAATTACAATTTTGACTGTTTTCTGATCCCCACGTTTGCCCAAACAGGAATCCCCTCGATTTTCCCCGGAGGCCTTTCCACGAAACGGTTGACGTTATCGATCAAACAAAGATCTATGGGGAGGCGGGATCTCTCCTCGAGAGTCCTGTTTTTTAATAAACTGGTCCGCTGAGAAAGACGAGACACTCTCCTGTACGAAGACAGGCGCTTCAGAGGGGGGAGGCAGCGGGATCAGGAGATCTCGTACTTTTTGAGCAGGGCGTAGAGGCGCGAGCGTGAGAGCCCCGAGACCTTGCATGCGCCTTTGATATCCGACTTCGTCTGGCGGAGAAGTTCCTTGAGGTACTGCTCTTCGATCTCGCTGACAGCCTCCTCCCTCACGTCCTTGAGGCTGGGGAGGCTCGCATCGCCGAAGATCCTGTGATTCTCGTGCTGCGACTGCTTCTTTGCCGCAGCGTTCCTCTTGACCTGGACATGGATATGGTAGGGCAGATGCTTGGGGACGAGGATGGGGCTGTCATGGGCAACGGCCATCGCACTCTCCAGCGCATGGATGAGCTCCCTGACATTGCCGGGCCAGGAATACTGGAGGAGAATGTCGCGGAACGCTGCACTGACACGCTTCGGCTTCATGCCGTACTTTTTGCTGTGCCGCTTGAGGTAATGGTTCGTCAGGTCCGGGATATCATCGATACGGTCTCTCAAGGGGGGCAGGTCGATGGTGATGGACCTGAGCCGGAACAGGAGGTCTTTTCGAAACCTCTTGTTCTGTACGAGGTCTTCCAGGTCGCGGTTGGTCGCGGAGATGACCCTGAAGTCGCTTTCCACCTCGCTCGATTTTCCGATGGGCCGGAACTTGCCTTCCTGGAGGACCCGGAGGAATTTCTTCTGGATCGAGAGAGGGAGCTCTCCCACTTCATCGAGGAACAGGGTTCCCTTGTGCGCCTGCGTCACCAGGCCGTGCTGGGCCCTGTCCGCACCGGTATACGATCCCTTTTCGTGCCCGAAGAGGATGCTCTCGACGAGGTTTGGCGGGAGCGCTGCGCAGTCGACCACGACGAAATCATTGCCGGCTCGAAGCGAGTGGTTGTGAATGGCCCGCGCGAAGAGCTCTTTTCCGGTGCCGGTCTCTCCGGAGATGAGGACGCTCGCATCGTTCGAGAGCGTCTTGCTCAGGAGGGTCAGGCATTTTTTCATTCCGGGGCTATGGCCGATGATGCCCTCTTTCTCGAAATCGAGGGCAGTCTGCGGCAGCGTGCTGCTCTCGTGGTAGAGCACGGCATCCTTGAGAAGCTGGGCCAGATCGGTTTTCGAAAAGGGTTTCTCGATGTAGTCCCATGCGCCCCGGGACAAGGCCAGGTCCACGGAATCAGGGTCTCCGTATGCGGTGATGACGATCACCTCGGGAGAGCCCGTGTTCCTGCAGATCTGGGGGATGATATCGATGCCGTTTCCATCCGGCATGCGGACATCGAGAAAGACGATATCGTAAGGATCGGCCCGTACCGCATCGAGCCCCTCTTCGAGGGTGAACGCCTGGGCGCTGTTATACCCCAAGGTTCTCGATACATTTGCAATCGAGCTGCAAACGAGCTTGTCATCGTCGATCACGAGGATCCTTTTACGTTCTTCCATGGTTAAATCTCATAAGACGGTTTTTGTGAAATGTAAATCATTTCTCCCCAGCGCCAGATCGATTGCATCCGCCAGGATACGGGAGGTAAAGGGCTTTGACAGGTAGACGGAAAAGTCATCGTGCCGCTTTTTCACTTCCCTGATCGCTTCCTCCGACCCCGAGCAGAGAATGACCGGCAGATCCTTGCGCATCCCGAGCATTTCTGAGGCCATCTCGTCGCCGTTCATGGAGGGCATGAGCTGGTCGGTGATGAGCAGGTCGAACGCCTCCGGGGTTTTCCGGAAGAGATCGAGTGCCCTCAGAGAATCATGCGTCGATGCCACCCGATACCCCAGGCGTATGAGCATCTGATGGATGCTCTTCAGTTCAAGGGTATTGTCGTCGACCAGGAGGATCCGCCCCTTGCGCACCGAACCCCCATGGAGCGTCTCCGCTGCCTGAGCATCCGGACCTCCGGCAAGCTTCGGGAAGAAGACCTCGAAGGTCGAGCCTTTTCCGGGCTTGCTGAGGACGATTATGGACCCTCCTGCATTCTTTACGACCGTATGCACGACTCCCAGGCCCAGGCCCGTGCCCTTGTTCGATTTCTTCGTCGTAAAGAGGGGATCGAAGATCTGATCGATGATCTCCGGGCTCATTCCGCATCCGGTATCCTTTACCGTGAGCTTGACGTATTCTCCGGGATTCAGAACGGACACGAAGGCAGGAGAAGCGTCGTTTACCCGAACCTCTGCCAGGGTTATGGTCAGGGTGCCTTCAGGGCTGTTCTCCATGGCCTGGACGGCGTTCAGGCCGAGATTGGTGAGAAACTGATAGAACTGGGGAGGATCGATTCTCACGAGGGCCTCGGTAGGGGCTATTTTCTGCCTCAGGATGATGTGAGGAGGGAGGGACCGGCTGACGGACCTGACGGCGTCCCGGGTAACGGCCTCTATGGACACAGGCTTGAAGGCATGCTCCTTCCTCGAACCGAAGAGCTTTATCTGGTTCGTGACCTCCTTGCCGATGCGTGCAGCCTCCATGATCTGGCTTAAGTACTCCCGCTCAGGGGCGTCTGCAGGAAGCGAGTCGCAGACGAGCTCGGCATTGATGATGATAGGCTGCAGGATGTTGATAAAATCATGAGCTATCCCGCCCGCAAGCATCCCCAATGCCTCGGTTCTCCGTTTTCTTTCGAGGGCTCTCTGCAAGACCTTTTCTTCCGTGACATCGTGCTCGATGACCGTATAGTTGGTGATGGTTCCGGCCTCGTCCTCAACAGGAGAGACGATGACCTCCAATTCCCGGATGCCGCCGTCGGCGCCGGTTCTCTTGACCTGTCCCCTCCAAGGCTTTCCGCCAAGCCGCTTGAGAGAGAATCCATCCGAGACGTACTGCTCATACGGCTCTCCCGGAAGCTCGCGTCGGGGAACCTCAAGCGCATGTTCTGCGGCGGGGTTGAGGTATTGGACCATGCCTTCGGAGTCGAGAATGAAAACGCTTTCGGTGGTGTGCTCGAAGGCAGAGACGAGGAGCCTATTTACCTGCTCCGTGCGCTTGTTCTCCCCGCCTTCCCGCCCATGGTGCTCATTTTGCCGCGCGTGCCCTGCCTTGTCCCTGAACCGAAGGAGAACATTTTTGAGCATTATGGGAAGGACGGCAGGGTAGAGGTCGGAATCCCTCTCAAGATAGGCATACATTCCTTCTTCGAGGGCCTCTGCGACCATTTGAGAAGATGATGCATCACTCAGGGCGATAAAGGGCGGACAGCCGTTTATTCCTTTGACCTCGCGATAGAGGCCGAGGCCTGTATTGTCGGGCAGTGTAAGCTCTGTGACCACGAGATCAAACCGGGCGCCTCGGCCACAGAGAAGGGAGACGGCCTCTCCGGCGAGACTGCAGTCGATGATCTCACACTCCCTGAAGCCCTTCTTCACAGCTCGGTGGAAAGCCTGGCGATCATGCCGGCTTCCTTCAACCAGAAGGATGCGATATGTATCGTTTCGAGCTGTCATATTTCCCAGGCCAGCCTATCTGCTCATGGAAGGGCACGCGTTCTCTTCCATGGTCTCATTGCCCACTCGATTCCCTGCAACACGGGTGCTTTACGGATATGGATAAAACCTTTTCAAATCTACTCCAAGCCGCAAAAACTCTCGCGAACGTTTGCCCCTGGATGGTGCGGATCAGCGCTGAATGACGTTTCTGAATTATCGGCTATAGCAATCCAATACAGGCCTCACCATGTACCATGGATTTCTCCCGATGGCAAAGAGAAAATAAAGGGTGAGGGTGTGCCCTCAAAGGTCCTTAAGGATGCTCGAAAAGGGAATGACGCCTTCTCTCAAGAGCTTGGGCGGCCAGACGGTCAGATCGACCAGGGTCGAGGGCATGCCTCCGGGCGTTTCTCCCCCATCGAGGATGGCATCGATATCGAGGTTCCATGCCGCCACTTCCCGGGGAGTCCTCGCAGGCTGCATCCCGGAGGGATTGGCCGAGGTCGAGGTTATAGGGCCTGCAATCCTCGTGAGGGCGAGGGCCATCGGGTGGGGGGATACGCGGAGTGCAACCTTCCCCTGGGGTGCGAGCAGAGAGTGGATCTCGGGTCTTGCCGGGAGAACCGCGCTCAAAGGGCCGGGCCAGAAGTGCTTGATAAGGGACTCCTGGCTCCCGCCGATCTCTGCAATCTCTCGAGCGGAGGCGAGGTCGACTGCCAGCACGATCATTCCCTTTGCCGCATCCCGCCCCTTGATACGGATGATCCGCTCGATTCCCTCATGGTCTGTGATAGCCGATCCGAGTCCGTAGAAGGTTTCCGTGGGGTAGGCAATGACCGTGCCCGATCGAGCGGCAAGGAGGGGGACGATCTTGGATACATCCTTTGTAATGAGCACGTTCAGAGCTTCTTGATGCTCTCGTCCGCTTCGAGCACGCCCTTCTTCATATCTTCGCGATAAAGAGCGAGCTTCTCGAAAAGCTCCGGGTGAGAGATCGAGAGGATTTCGGCAGTGAACAGAGCGGCATTCTTTGCGCCTGCCTTTCCGATCCCCATGGTCGCAACCGGTACCCCGGGGGGCATCTGTGCTATCGAAAGAAGCGCATCCATGCCGTTCAAAGAGGACGAATCAATGGGTACGCCGATGACCGGCAAGGTCGTGTGGGCAGCAATCACGCCCGCGAGGTGCGCCGACATGCCGGCTCCCGCGATGACGACGGAAAAGCCGTTCTCTCTTGCAGATCTCGCAAACTCGGCCACCTCATCGGGGGTTCTGTGTGCCGACAGGATGCGCATCTCGAAGGGGATGCCGAACTGTTGGAGAAT
>ENA-UPSM01003670-UPSM01003670.1-activated-sludge-metagenome-genome-assembly--contig:-NODE-3670-length-16912-cov-6.473572_pt1 | contig 16912 bp, 15 predicted proteins | sample MGYA00238181_ERZ773283 | MGnify/ENA primary metagenome ERZ773283 (study PRJEB29023, sample SAMN05720199) | activated sludge metagenome | isolation source: Anaerobic digester | place: Japan...
TTCCGACCAAGATCCTCTCGGTGGAAGACCTAGGCCTTCCCGACGAGGTGCGCCAGCTGTGCTACCTGTCCAAGGGACTCGTTCTCGTGACCGGCCCCACCGGATCGGGGAAATCCACCACACTGGCGGCGTTGATCGACCTGGTGAACAGCGTGCGCAAGGACCACGTCATCACGATCGAGGACCCGATCGAGTTCGTGCACGCCAACAAGCAGTGTCTGATCAACCAGCGCGAAGTGAAGATCCACACGAAGTCGTTTTCCAGCGCGCTGCGAGCCGCGCTGCGCGAGGATCCCGACATCGTGCTGGTGGGCGAGATGCGCGACCTGGAAACGATCTCCATCGCGATCGAGACCGCCGAGACGGGGCACCTCGTGTTCGGCACGCTGCACACGTCCACCGCGCCATCCACCGTGGACCGCCTCATCGACGTCTTCCCGGCCGATCGCCAGGACCAGATCCGTGTCATGCTCTCCGAATCGCTCAAGGGCGTGATCGCCCAGAACCTCTGCCGCAAGATCGGCGGAGGACGCGCCGCGGCCTACGAGATCCTGATCGGGACGCCTTCGATTTCCGCCCTGATCCGGGAAGGCAAGACGTTCCAGATTCCGTCGATGATGCAGACCGGCAAGAAGTACGGCATGTGCACCCTCAACGACAACCTGATCGACCTCGTGCGCCGCAGGATCGTGGAACCCAAGGAAGCCTACGTGAAGGCCGTGGACAAGCAGGGGCTCGTGGGACTGTTCAAGAACCAAGGGGTGGACATCTCGTTCCTGGCCGAGGTCGGCGGAGGATCCTGAACCTTACCCCTGGCCGCTGCCGGAGCTCGCGCTGCGGTTCAGGAACGCCTGCAGACGGCTTCGCGATTCGTTCCAGGTCGCCAGGAAGGCCTGCATCAGGGCGATGCCTTCGTCGCTGGCGCCCGCTCCCGCGACCCATTTTTCCAGATCCCTCGCGCAACCGGCCAGCATCGCGCAACCGAGGTTCGCCCCGGAGCCTTCGATCTTGTGGAGCAATTCCAACTGGACCGACACCTGGCCATCCGTCAAGGCGCGCCTCAAGGACTCGACCCGGGCCGGGGTTTCTTCCAGGAACACCTGGATCGCCTCGCGAGCCACCTCCGGGTCGTTCATCACCCGTTCCAGGAGCGCCTTCTCGTCGAAGATCGAGCCCCCCACCACGCTGGGGTCGGAATCGTGCATCCGGATCGGCGCAGGAGGATTGAAGTGCGGAATCCAGCGCCGGACCTTGCCCCGCAGATCGCGCAGGCTGAGCGGCTTGGTGAGGTAGTCGTCCATGCCGGCGTCGATGCAGCGTTCCCGGTCGCCCTTGAGGGCGTGGGCGGTCATCGCCACCACGGGGACCGTGGGATCCAGCACGCCGTCTTCGCCCGCGCGCAAGAGCCGGGTGGCCTCGAATCCGTCGAGCTCGGGCATCTGGCAATCCATGAAGACCATGTCGTAGCGGTTCTTGGCCAGCAGCTCCAGCCCGTGGCGGCCGTTGTGGGCGATGTCCACCGACACGCCCATGCCTTCCAGGCCGCGACGCGCGACGATCTGGTTGACCGCGTTGTCTTCCACCACCAGCACGCGGTGGCTCCCGGACGGCGGCGATTCCAGGGTGGATTCGACTTCCATGCCCGAAGCGATCGCGCCGGTGACGAATTCCGACACCGACTCGGGAACCGACAGGGCGTCCATCGGCTGGGTCCCGACGGGAAGCCCCAGCCGCACCCGGACGCGGAACGTGGAGCCCTTGCCGACCACGCTTTCCACCGTGACGTCGCCGCCCATCATCCTGGCCAGCTTGCGGGAGATCGCAAGCCCCAGCCCGGTGCCTCCGAACCGGCGCGTGGTCGAGCCGTCGGCCTGGGTGAACGGTTCGAACAAGGCACCGATCCGATCGGCCGGAATCCCCACCCCCGAATCGATCACGGCGATCTCCAGATCCCAACCGGCCTCGACCTCCACCGCGCGGGCCTCCACCCTCACGGAGCCCCGCTCGGTGAACTTGATCGCGTTGCCCACGATGTTCATGAGGATCTGGCGCAAGCGGGCAGGGTCTCCGCGCACCAGACGCGGCAGCGCGTTGTCGATCCAGAACGCGAACATGACGCCCTTGTCGCCACCCTTGACGGAAAGCAGTTCCCCGATCTTGCGCACGAGTTCCGCCGGATCGAAGTCGATCTCCTCCAGGTCCATCCGACCCGCCTCGATCTTGGAAATGTCCAGGATGTCGTTCAGAAGCCCCAGCAAGGTGAGCCCGCTGGCCTTGACCAGTCGCAGGTAGCGTCTCTGGTCCGGCGAAAGGGGGGTGTCCAGGACGATTTCCGTCACCCCCAGGATTCCGTTGAGGGGCGTGCGGATCTCGTGGCTCATGTTGGCCAGGAACTCCGACTTGGCCGCCGACGCCTGCTTGGCCTCCCGGGCATGCGCCTCGGAAGCGTCGATCGCCTGGAGGAGGTTGTGGTGGGCGTCGTACAGCAGCTGCTCGGCCTGCCTGCGCCCGGTCACATCGACGACGGTGACGACCGCGGCGACGGGCGAATCGCATCCTGGCAGACGGACCGGGCTCGCGCTGGCGTCGACGCTGCGCAAGGATCCGTCGTCCAGGCGGATCGTCAAGGCGATCGCTCCGAAACGCCGCCCCTGCCGCAAAGCCTCGAAGACGAAGCTCCCGCATTCTTCCGAACCCTCGCAGGCGAATCCGAGCTGTTCCAGTTTCCTGCCGCGAACGGACTCGAGATCGGTCGCTTGGAAAAGGTCCAACGCCGCCTGGTTGGCGTCCGACACCACTCCGGACCGGTCCACGAGAAGGACGCCCTTGTCCACCGCGTGCATGGCTCCCCTGTAGATCGCTCCCGATTTCCAGGCGTCGCCCGTTTCGCCGACCGCTCCCCCAGCGCGCGCCACTCGAAGCCTGGCCAGCGCGACGGCGAAAACCACCGCCAGGAGCGCGGCGATCGCGAGGACTGACGCAAGGAAACCGATCGACATGGGAGGAATTGTCCCATCGGTCCGTCCTTCGCGCCACTGGTGGCGTCGCAGGAATTAGACTTGCTGACCCGAAACTCGGAGGTAGGCGATGGGCACGATGGCTCCCCTGGTGGGGGTGGTGATGGGATCCCGCAGCGACTGGGAGACCATGAAGCAGGCGACGGCGATCCTCAAACAGATGGGGATCCCCTACGAGGCCAAGGTCGTGTCGGCGCACCGAACACCCGACCTGCTGGCGGAATACGCCAAGACCGCCCGGTCCCGCGGCCTGAGGCTGATCATCGCCGGCGCCGGCGGCGCCGCCCACCTGCCCGGAATGCTCGCCGCGTTCGGCCCGGTCCCCGTGCTGGGGGTGCCCGTGCAGAGCAAGGCGCTGTCGGGGGTGGATTCGTTGCATTCGATCGTGCAGATGCCCAAAGGGATTCCCGTGGCCACCTTCGCGATCGGGCCCGCCGGTGCCGCCAACGCGGCGCTGTTCGCCGCCGCCGTCCTGGCGTCGGAAGACCCCGCTGTGCGCCAGGCGCTGGACGAATTCCGGACCAACCAGACGAAATCCGTCCTGGAAGACGCCCCGTTGGAGGAAGACGCATGAGCGTGCTCAAGCCCGGTTCGACCCTCGGGATCCTGGGCGGCGGACAACTCGGCCGGTACATGGCCATGGCAGCCCAGTCGCGCGGCTACCGCGTGGCCGTGCTGGATCCGCAGGAAGACGCGCCCGCCCACCAGGTGGCCAACACCACGATCGTGGCCGCCTACGACGACCCCGCCGCCCTGCTCAGGCTCGCCGAAAGCTGCGACGCCGTGACCTTCGAGTTCGAGAACGTCCCCGCCACCTCGCTGGAACCCTTCGCGGCGCGGGGGATTCCCATGCGTCCGGGCGCCAAGGCGCTGGCCTCGTGCCAGGACCGCATCCTGGAAAAGACGCTGGTGAACGCCTGCGGGATCGCCACCGCTCCGTGGAAGCCCGTGCACTCCGCAAGGGAGGCTTCCGACACCCTGGCCGAGTTGGGTGGCGACGGCATCCTGAAGACCGCGCGTTCGGGCTACGACGGCAAGGGGCAGGCGCGGGTGCGATCGGCGGCGGAAGCCGAAGCCGCGTTCGCGAAGTTCGGTTCGGTGCCGTGCGTCATGGAAGGACTGGTCCCGTTCCTGATGGAATGTTCCGTCCTGGCCGCGCGCGACGTGCACGGCAGGTGCGAGACCTACCCCGTCTGCGAGAACACCCACGCCGACCACATCCTGGATGTCACGATCTGTCCGGCCCGCGTGTCGGAGGCTTCGGCCCGCGCGATGCGCGCCCGCACCGCCCGCATCGCCGAGGAGCTGGAATACGTGGGCCACCTGGCGGTGGAGTTCTTCGTGCTGCCCGACGGCGAAGTGCTGGTCAACGAGATCGCGCCCCGCCCGCACAATTCCGGCCACCTGACCATCGACACGGCGCTCAACAGCCAGTTCGAACAGCACGTGCGCTGCGCCATGGGCTGGCCCGTGGTCCCCTACGAATCCATCCACACCGCTTCCGCCATGGCGAACCTGCTGGGCGACCTGTGGGAAGGCGGCGAACCGCAGTGGGAAAAACTGGCCGACTTCCCCGAGGTGCGACTGCACCTGTACGGCAAGGCCAGCGCCCGACCCGGCCGCAAGATGGGACACCTCACGTCGTGGGCGCAAACCCCGACCGAAGCGGAACGGCTGGTGCGCGAAGCCCGCGCGGCCCTGGTGGCGAGGTAGCGGCTAGACGCTCGCGAGGCGCTCCCAGGCCTTGCGGTAGCGTTCCAGGCGCCCGATGTCCGCCGAACTCACCTGGGTGAGGCGGCGGATGTCCAGGTTGTTCTGGAGATCGGAACGCTTGACCTTCACGGCCAGACCGTTCTTGGCCACGCGCTCGATGCTGTCTTCGTAGGATTCGCCTTCGCGGCGCGTGAGGGCGTCCACGGCGTCCACCACCAACGGCGGGAACCCCTGGTCCTTGAGGTCGCGCAAGGTGAGCGTTGAGTCTTCCACCACGTCGTGCAACGCGGCCACGGTCGCGGCCATGAGATCGTCGGAGCAGCCACCGGCCACCTGCAGCACGTGCAGCAAGTAGGGACGTCCGGCGCGATCCACATGCCCCGCGTGGGCATGCACGGCCAAGCGCAAGGCCTTGTCGAAAAGGTGTTCGCTCGTGGCTTCGGACAGCTGGATGCGTCGGGTATCTGGTTGCACGGATGGGGAATGTAGCCCTTGTGAGCCGAACCTTCGCAATTTTCCGTACTCCACCGTTTTGGTCCCTCCGGAAATGGTTTTTGGGAACCGCCAGGCGTTTGCCACTTGACATTTGCGAAAAGGTCCGGTATGTTATTCCTATCAATCATATCTGATTGATCAGCTTCACACTTGAGGTGCTCCATGCCGATCTACGAAGACAACAGCCTGGCCATCGGCCACACCCCACTCGTGCGCCTGAACCGCGTGGTCGCCCCCAACGGCGCCCGCGTCCTGGCCAAGATCGAAGGACGGAATCCAGCCTATTCCGTCAAGTGCCGCGTGGGTGCCAACCTGGTGTGGGACGCGGAAAAGCGCGGAGCGCTCAAGCCCGGCATGGAGATCGTGGAGCCCACCTCGGGCAACACCGGCATCGCGCTGGCCTTCGTGGCGGCGTCGCGCGGCTACCCCATCACCATCGTGATGCCCGAAACCATGAGCGTCGAGCGTCGCAAGGTCCTCAAGGCCCTGGGGGCGCGCATCGTCCTGACCGAAGGCGCCAAGGGGATGAAGGGCGCCATCGAAAAGGCCGAGGAGATCGCGGCTTCCGACAAGGCCCGGTACTTCATTCCGCAGCAGTTCGAGAACCCGGCCAACCCCGAGATCCACGAACGGACCACCGGGCCCGAGATCTGGAACGACACCGACGGCGACGTGGACATCCTGGTGTCGGGAGTGGGCACCGGTGGGACGATCACCGGCATTTCCAGGTACTTCAAGCGGACCAAAGGCAAGCAGATTTTGTCCGTGGCCGTGGAACCCGCCGAAAGCCCGGTCATCTCCCAGCATCTGGCAGGGCAACCCATCAAGCCGGGCCCCCACAAGATCCAAGGGATCGGAGCCGGATTCATCCCCAAGACGCTGGACGTCTCGGTGATCGACCGCGTGGAGACCGCGACGTCCGCCGAAGCGATCGAATTCTCGCGCCGCCTGACCGCGGAAGAAGGGATCCTCTCCGGGATTTCCTGCGGAGCGGCGGCGTTCGTGGCGGCCAAGCTCGCGGCACTCCCCGAGAACGCCGGCAAGACCATCGTGGTGATCCTTCCCGACGCCGGCGAGCGCTACCTGAGCGGCCCCCTGTTCGAAGGCGCGTTCGAAGGCATCGAGACCGCAGGAGCCGGCTCGATCCTGTAGGCGCCTCCGCGGATTCCAGGATTCTGCCATTTCCCTCTTCGGCCCAGTCCGCCGAAGGGGGCTTTTTGCGATGTCCCGATATTCCCCGATGGGTCCGATTTATGGGATGATGGATGAAACCCATCGAAACCACCGGAGCCGGGACTGGCGTTGTCCTGCCAAGCATCCGCCTGCGGCGAAACCGGGACATCCCATCCATGGAACTCGACAAGACGATCTCGCGACTGCCAAGCGCCTCGCGAAAAAGGGGGGCCTGGGGCTTGTTGGCTGTCGGAGCCTTGCTCTCCGCACTGGCGGCCTGGAGCGTCAAATCGGACATCGAAGATGCCGCGCGGCGCGAATTCGATTTCGCCAGCGACGAAATCAGACTCAACATCACCGCGAGGCTGGCCGCGAACGCCCAGATCCTGTACGGCGGAGCCGCGCTGTTCAACACCCTCGATTCGGTGACCAGATCCGATTGGAAGACGTTCTCCCGAAGCCTGCCGATCGACCGGTTCGTTCCCGGCACCCAAGGGTTCGGATTCACCCTCCTGGTTCCGGAGGACCAGCTCGAGCGGCACCTCCGGGCGATTCGACGCGAAGGATTCCCGGATTACGCGATCCACCCCGCGGGAAAGCGGGATCCGTATTCGGCGATCGTGTTCCTGGAGCCGTTCGTCGGGCGCAACCTTCGCGCCTTCGGCTACGACATGTATTCCGAACCGGTACGACGGGAGGCGATGGAACGCGCCCGCGACAGCAACCTTCCGGCGCTCTCGGGAAAGGTCACGCTGGTGCAGGAGACGTCGAACGACGTCCAAGCCGGCACCCTGATGTACATGCCGGTCTACCGCCGCGGGCTCCCAACGGAAACCGTCGAGCAACGGAGGGCCGCCATCCTGGGATGGATCTACAGCCCCTACCGCATGACGGATCTCATGCGCGGCACCCTCCGGGGATGGGATGTCAAACGCGAAAACCACCCGATCGCGCTGCGTATCCACGACGGAGATTCGCTCTCTCCCGAATCGCTCCTGTACGACAGCCGGAACACCTCCGAAGGGAGGTTCGCCTCGGAACCCCACCGGAGCCGCCGCCTCTCGCTCGACGTCGCCGGCCGTCGCTGGACGCTGGTCGTGATGCAACTGGGAAAGCCGGACGCCTGGAACGAATTCAAGAGCGCATGGATCGTGCTCCTGGGAGGCACGATCATCAGCGCGCTCCTGTTCGGACTCGCTCGGTCGCTGGCCAACACCGGCGCGATGGCGCGACAGATGGCCCAACGACTGACCCGGGAGATGAGGGAATTGACCGATCGGCTGTCGCTGGCCACCCGGGCCGGCGGCGTGGGGATCTGGGACTACGACGTGGTCCAGGGCACGTTGCACTGGGACGACCAGATGCATCTCCTCTACGGAACCGATCCATCCCGGTTCGAGAACGTCTACGAAGCATGGCGCTCCGGCGTCCACCCGGACGACCGCGAGCGCAGCGACGCCGAGATCCGGATGGCGCTGCGCGGCGAGAAAGAGTTCGACACCGAGTTCCGCGTGACACGGCCCGACGGCGAGATCCGCCACGTCCGCGCACTCGCCCTGGTGCAACGGGACGCGGCCGGAAAGGCGCTGCACCTCATCGGGACCAACTGGGACATCACCGAACAAAAAGTTTCCGAGGAGGCCCTTCGGGAGAAGGAGACGCGGATCAGCCAGCTGCTCCAGACCACCGACCAGGGCATCTACGGCATCGACACGGAGGGTCGCTGCACGTTCATCAACCAGTCCGGACTGCGGATGCTGGGATTCGAGCTCGACGAATGCCTGGGAATGGACATGCACGACCTGGTGCACCACAGCCACCCCGACGGCTCCCGATATCCTGTCGAAAACTGTCCGATCTTCCGCGCCAAGCTGACCGGACACGGATCGCGCGTGGACACGGAATCCTTCTGGCGCAAGGACGGAACGAGCTTCCCCGCGGACTACTCGTCGTATCCGATCTTCGAAGGGGAAACCATCAGGGGGGCGGTGGTCACGTTCTCCGACATCACCGGGCGCAAGCAGGCGGAACAGGCGCTGCTGGCGGCGAACGCGGAGCTCCAGGAAGCCACGGTCCGGGCCAACGCCCTGGCCTTGCAGGCGGAGAAGGCGAACGTCGCCAAAAGCGAATTCCTGGCGACCATGAGCCACGAGATCCGCACGCCCATGAACGGCGTGATGGGCCTGACCGGCCTGCTCCTGGACACGGAACTCACCGACGAGCAGCGCCGCCTCGCGGAGATCATCCGCCAGAGCGGCGAATCGCTCCTTGCGATCATCAACGACATCCTGGATTTTTCCAAGATCGAGGCGGGCAGGCTCGAACTGGAATCCCTGGACTTCGACCTGCGCTCGCTCCTGGAGGACGTCGCCGACAACCTGTTCCCGCGCATCCGCGAAAAGGGGCTGGAATTCGTCCGCGACATCTCGCCGGACCTTCCCCGGTCCGTGCGCGGCGACCCGGGGCGGTTGCGTCAGATCCTGACCAATCTTCTGGGCAACGCGATCAAGTTCACCGAGCGCGGCAGGATCGCCCTGATCGCCGAACCCGAGACGGAATCCGGCGAGGGGACCATGGCGAGGTTCCGGGTGCAGGACACGGGGATCGGGATCCCGGCCGACAAGCGGAAGAACCTGTTCCAGAAGTTCATGCAGGTCGACTCGTCGAACGCGCGCCAGTACGGCGGCACCGGACTGGGCCTTGCCATCTCCAAGCAGTTGACCGAGCTGATGGGCGGACGCATCGGCATCCTCAGCAAGGAAGGCGAAGGCTCCGAGTTCTGGTTCACCGTGCGATTCACCGAGGCGTCCGGCGCCGGAAACTCGACGAGCGGCGCTTCGCCCGGGCCCTTCCCGTCCAAGGCGGTCCGGGAAGGACTCCGCGGCTCGCGTCCCGGAATCAGGCGCATCCTCCTCGCCGAAGACAACACGACCAACCAGATGGTGGCTCTGGGGATCCTCGGAAAGATGGGACTGCGGGCGGATGCCGTGGCCGACGGCCGCGAAGCGCTGGTGGCCTTGGAACAGTTCCCGTACGATCTCGTGCTGATGGATCTGCAGATGCCGGAGATGGACGGGCTCGAAGCCACGCGCCGCATCCGCGATCCGCGGTCGGGCGTCCGGGACCACGACATTCCCATCGTCGCGATGACCGCCAACGCCATGCAAGGCGACCGCGAGCGATGCCTGGAAGCGGGAATGAACGACTACGTCTCCAAGCCGATCTCGCCGGGAAAACTGGCGGAAGCTCTGGACAGATGGCTCCCGCGATCGCCACGACCGGCAGAGGTTTCCGCGCCGATTTCCGGGGAGGACGGCTGCGGGACCGCTCCCGAGGCGGAGGCGCTGGACTGGACCGCCTTCGTCGCGAGGGTGATGGGCGACCAGGAACTGGCATGGAAGATCGCCGACGCCTTCCGGAAGGAATGCCCGGGAATCGCATCCCGGCTCCGATCGAGCATCGAGGCGGGAGACGCGAACAGCGCCCGGCAGGAGGCCCACTCGATCAAGGGAGCCTCCGCCAACATCGGGGCCGACGCGCTTGGCGGCATCGCGCGCAGGTTGGAGGAGGATGCCATCTCGGGCGACCTGGACGCCTTGCGGTCCGATCTCCCGAGACTGGATGCAGAACTGGAGCGCGTGCTCGAGGCCCTCGAAAATAGGCGGCCCTGAGGCCGCCGCCCGCTCAGTCCTCCACGCACCTCACGCTGAACCCGTACTTCTCGAAATTGTAGGAACGCGACATCACCGACAGGACGTAGCGGCGGTCGGGACCCCAGGTGTAGAACCCGTCGAAATCCGTCATGGACCAGAAGTAGGCGAACCTCCCCATCAGGCCGAATTCGACCCCGTAGGTGCGGGTCTGCGAGTTCTGGGTGAGCATCAGGGTCAACGCTTCGGCCGATTCGCCGGTGCCTTTGCTGCGGATCCCGGCCGGCAGCGCCCGGAACCCGAGGGTGTCGCTGGCGACCCACGCCGGTTCGACGTGTTCCACTTTCCGCACGTACCGCGGCGGGATGGGCTTGATCCATCTGGACAGCGTCGCCTTCATGCCCACCTTGGTCGTGTCGCCGATCTCCCAGTCCTTGGCGGAAATCAGCTTGGCCATGAGCCGCGTGGAATCCAGGCGCCCCAGGATCGTGGCCCATTCGAATCCGGTGGGAAGATGCCAGCCCTCGGGACAGGCCGTCGAGGCGGCCTTCCACTGGTACAACCGCCCGTACTTGGCGCAGTTGGCCGAACGCCGCTCGTAGCACCATGAACTGTCGGCGGCGAAGTTGAGGTTCTGGGCCAGCCATCGCTGCGGACCGATCATGATGGTCCGGTAGACCTGGCCGTCGCGCGCATCGACGAAGGTATCGTACTCGACCGCCACGTTCCAGCCCAGCGAATCGGTCACCACCGCCGGGGGCGCGGGCAAAGCGTCTTCCACGACCGGAACCTGGGCGGCACAGGCCGCCAACGCGATCGAGGCGGCCAAGAACTCAACGGAAACCCGAACGAATCGCCACACAGGACATTACCCCTCTTTGCCATCGGAAGCCCAAACATACCCCATCGACCTTGGATAGGTCGCGTTCCGCGTCCGCGAGGATCAAACTTTCCCGAACATCGGGAGGCATGCCCGGGAACCGCTAACGACGCGGCGCCCCCTCCATGGCGGAATCCTCGGCCGCCAAGGCCAGGGGAGTGCGCCCCGGATGCCGTTCTCCATATAGACGCCACCCCTCGTGCAAAACCAGGAGGAACAAGGCCAGCGCCATGAAGTTCCCGGCCATCCGCGAGACCCGAAGACGGATCGAACCGGCCCACAGCCAAGCCGCGGCGACGAGCGGAATCCCGAGATGCAGGACGATTCGGCAGTAGTTGTTCGCGAGGAGATCGACGCCCTCCAGGAATCCCGACGCCGCCAGGAGCGCGAACACCTCGACGGGAAGCGACAGCGCGAAGAACGCGTTCACCAGGTTCGATTCCCGGCCCTTGCGGAAACGGGCGAACCGCGGATCGTCGTGCTGGATCATCGATGCCTCCGGGTGGATCTGGAATTGGATGGGCAGGACGCGCCCGCCGCATGCATGGGCGGACAAGACGAGATCCTACCATTCCGATTCCCACCAAGCGCACCCGGAAGGATCCATCGCCAGCACTCGGGATTGCCGACAGGATCCGTCAAGAACAAAAAACGCCTCCCGGCGATTCCGGAGAGGCGTTTTCTTCTCGTTCGTTTTGGAGCGGAACGGGCCTTACTGGAACCGATCGCCCACGGTGCGGCAGCCCCAGCGGCGGACTTCGGGGAGCGACACGAAGAAATTGTCCACAGCCAGATCCAAGGCCTGCGGGACCATCGTTTCCAGCGAGTCGGTGGCCTCGGTGCGCGCCTGTGCGGGCGAGCGCCACACGCGCTTGGCGGCCTTGGCGTCGATGATGGAGATGTCCAGGGCGACGTCGGAATACGACAGCTTGGACTTCACGCCTTCGCCGGCCTTGGCCACGTCGCCGCGGCGGACGTTGACCCGGTTCAGGACCACGATGTAGTCGGTGTTGGTGGTGCGGGTGTAGCTGCGCAGCACGGCCGCATCGCCCACGTTCCAACCGTCGGTGGCGTGCGCCAGGCCCATGCGGGGGTCCCAGGTGACGCGCTTGGGGATGTACTGGCTCCCGCAGCCGTCGCCCCAGGTGTAGAGGGCGTTGCCCACCATCTGGCGGATGGCGACTTCGGGCGCGCTCGAGCGCGGCATGGCAGACACCTTCTGCACCCGCTCGGACAGATCCTTGATGATCACGTCGGCTGAATCCGACACGAACACCACCCGCATCCCGCGGAATCCGATGGTATTGAAGGATTCGGCAGGCGACCGGGAGCAACCGGTGGCCAGGGCCGAAATGGCGGCAAAAGCAAGCAGAGTGGACGGAATTCGACGCATGGGTGCGACACTCCCTTTCTGGGTTCAGCCCTCAGTATACCACCTGAAACCGGTTTGCAGGGGATCGTTCTCCGCTTTCCGAACAGGTATCTTTCCGTCCGTGAAAATCGTTTCCTGGAACGTCAACGGTCTGCGTGCCTGCGCCAAGACCCATTTTCGAGACTGGTTCGCCCGGTCGGACGCCGATGTCGTGCTGATCCAGGAGCTGCGGGCCGAGCCCGAGCAGCTCGATCCCGACCTGGTCTCCACCCTGGGATACAGCTCCGTTTTCTTTCCCGCCAACTCCAAAAAAGGGTACTCCGGAGTCGCCGCCTGGGTGCGCGACTCGCTGGGCCCGTACGAAGCGCAAAAGGGCATGGGGTGGGACGTGGCCGATCGGGAGGGGCGAGTCCTGGTCCTGACGATCGGGAACCTCAAGATCTTCGGGTCGTACGTGTTCAACGGCGGCAAATCCGACGACGCGTTCCGGGACAAGCTGGAATTCTACGACAGGGTCCGTCGGATCCATTCGGACTGGGCTTCCCAGGGCTTCGATGTCGCCTTTCTGGGCGACTACAACATCTGCCACCAGGCCATCGACATCGCCGACCCGGTGGGCAACAAGGACAGCGTCGGATTCCGTCCGGTGGAGCGCGAAAAGCTGGGATCGTATTTCGATGCCGGGTTCGCCGACTGCTTCCGCAGGTTCCATCCGGGCGTCCCCGCGCAATACACCTGGTGGTCCAACCGGCCCGGGGTGCGCGCCAAGAACCACGGCTGGCGGATCGACTACGCCGCGGTGTCGGAAAACCTCTGGCCCCGCGTCAAGCGATGCTGGCACGAACCACAACAAATGGGGTCCGACCACTGCCCCATCGGACTGGAGCTGAAATGAGAATCCTCCCCGTTTCCCTGATCGCCCTCGCCTTGGCCGGATGCTCCGGCGTGTCGCAGGTGGCGAAAACCGATTTCGTCATGGCCCCGTGGACGCTTCCCACCACCGACGGAGGCACGATCTCCTCCGAATCGCTCAAGGGCCGCGCCGGTGCGTTGGTCTGGCTGGATCCCACTTGCGCCGACGTCCAGGACGCCTCGGCCTGGGAAGGCGCGCTGCGCATGTTCGAATCCCGTTGGATGGAGGATTCCAACAAGGTCTGGATCGTGTACGTGGCCTCGCGCAAGACCACCGACCCATCGTACATGGACGGCCCGATGTGGCGCGGCTGGCTCAAGGAACAGAAACTGCGCGGACAGGTGGTGCTGGACACCAACGGAATCCTCGCCAAGCAGTGGGGCGTCAAGCGGGTTCCCAACGCCTCGGTCGTCGACGCCTCGGGGAACGTCCGCTGGAGCGGCGCCGCGGAATACGCCGACGACGTCTTCGGCGAGCCGGATCTTTCCGTCGCGCTGGATTCGGTGGTCCACGGGAAACCGGTCCCCGCCCCCAAGGAATCCCCCGTCCGCGGCTGCAAACTCGCGTCCTGAGCATCACCCGAACCGGAAATGGTTGGGCGGTATCGGAACCCGGTCCCGACATTCGATGCTCGTTGGCGGCAAGCGGTGGAACAAAGCATCTTTGTCCCCGATTCAACGAAGGATGGACGACCGATGGCCAAGAAGATCCAGAACAAGAGCATTCCCGACCTCGAGCTGCGCCTGGGGCCCGCCGGCCTGGAATACGAGGCCGCGGGGGTGATCCATCTGTTCTCGTGGCCGGAGGTCCTGCGCCGCCTGGGGTCGGCCGATTGCGATCTCACCTTGCACCTGGACTGGGGCGAGGGCTACCGCATCGATTCGATCGACTGGATGGAATTGATGACCTACGAGGACGAGGTCGGCGAATTCGCCCACGGCACCGAACTGGACGGCAAGAAGGCGGGCTCGTCCAAGTGCATCGCCGAATTCGAGGACGAACTGATCCGTCTGTACTACGAAGGAACCGGCGACGACGAAGCCGGAATCCTGACCTTGCACCACGCCAAGGGCTCGCGGCTTTCCATCCACGGGGCCGATTTCCGTCCCTTCGGCGCCAAGACCGAAATCCAGGCGAAGGCGTTCTGGTTCTCGGGATCGGTCGCGTACTGAGAAAACCCGTCCGCGCGGACTTACCTTTCCCGCGCATATGGACCAGGATCTCTTCGAACAACTCGCCCAGCGCATCGACGCGCTGGTCGCCGACCGCAACCGCCTGAAGGCAGAAGTCGAACGACTCCAGGCCGAAGGCGGCGCCAAGAACCAGGAACTCGAGCTGGAACTGGAGCAGGCTCGCGCCGAGGCGGATGCCGCTCGCGCCGACCTCCAGGCCGCCCGCGCCGAAGTCCAGGAACGCGAAGCCCGCATCCAGGCCGCCACCGGCCGGGTGCAATCGCTCATCGAGCGTCTCCAGTCCGAGTGAGCGGCGCGACCGAGCTTCGCCTGGACCACGCCCGTCGCGTCGCCATCGGCGGCGAGACCTTCAGCGTGCGTTCGGACGCCTCGCCCGAGACCATCGAGAAGGTCGCCCACTACGTGGACGACAAGATCCAGCAGGCCCGCGCCGCGCTGGGCGAAACCGACCGTTTCCGCATCGCCGTGCTCGCCTCGCTGCAGGTGGCCGGCGACCTGATGGAAACCCGACAAGAACTGGAAGCCGCGCGCGAGGAGCTGGAAACCCTGCGCGGCAAGATATCGTCGCTCGCCGAGCGGCTACCGGAGGTTTGAGATGATCCGACTGGAAGGGAAATCCGTCGCCGAAGCGATTCGCGCAGGGCTCGCGCCCCGCGTGCAGGCTCTCAAGGCCCGCGGCATCACGCCGTGCCTCTCCGTCACGCTGGTGGGCGAAGATCCATCGAGCCAGATCTACGTGAACTCCAAGGACAAGGCTGCCAAGGAGCTGGGCATCGAAGCCCGCACCTTCCGCCTGCCGGCCGCCACCACCCAGGCCGACCTGGAAGCCCATATCCGGAAATTGTCCGCCGATCCTTCCGTTCATGGCATCCTGGTGCAGTCGCCTCTGCCCAAAGGGTTGGACGAGGCGAAGGTGGTGGATTGCATCGACCCCGCCAAGGACGTGGACGGGTTCCACCCCACCAACGTCGGTCTGCTTTCGCTGGACCGCCCCGGGCACCGTCCCTGCACACCGTGGGGCGTGATCCAGCTCCTGAAGCACTACGACCTGCCCACCGCCGGCAAGCGCGCCGTGGTGATCGGCCGCTCCGACATCGTGGGCCGCCCCATGGCCTCGCTCCTTTTGCACAAGGGCGCGTTCGGCGACGCCACGGTCACGGTGGCGCATTCGCGCACCCCCGATCTCCCGGCCGTGGTGCGCGAAGCCGACATCGTGGTCGCGGCGATCGGCAAAGCCGAATTCGTCAAGGCATCGTGGCTCAAGCCCGGGGCCGTGGTGATCGACGTGGGCATCAACCGTGTCGAAGACGCTTCTTCGCCCAAGGGCTATCGCGTGGTGGGCGACGTGGAGTACGAAGCCGCGACCCAGGTCGCGTCGGCCGTGACTCCGGTCCCCGGCGGCGTGGGCCTGATGACCATCGCTCTGCTCCTGTCCAACACCGTCGACGCCGCGGAGCGCCTTTCCTGAGCGACGCGCTTTCCGTCACCGAGCTGACCCGCGCCATCAAGGGGACGCTCGAAGAAGGCTTCGACGCCGTGCTGGTGGAAGGCGAACTGTCGTCTTCCAAGCTGCACTCCAGCGGACACTTCTACTTCTCGCTCAAGGACGAGGGCGCTGTGGTGTCCAGCGTCATGTGGCGCAACGCCGCATCGCGCCTGCCCAAGATTCCGCGCGACGGCGACCGGGTGGTGGTCAGCGGCCGCATCACGGTCTACGAACCGCGCGGATCGTACCAGCTCGTGGCCAGCATGATGAAGCCCGCGGGCCAGGGCGATCTGCAGGCGAGGCTGGAAGAGCTGCGCCGAAAACTGACCGCCGAAGGCCTGTTCGACGCGGAGAGAAAACGCGATCTGCCAGCCTATCCGTTCAAGGTGGCCGTGGTGACCAGCCCCACCGGCGCCGTGCTCCACGACATCTGGCACGTGTTGTCGCGCCGAGCGCCGCACCTGGAACTCATGCTGGTGCCCGCGCCCGTGCAGGGCGCCGAGGCCATTCCCGGCCTGGTGGCGGCGTTGGGCCGCATCGCCCTGCTGGAAGGCTCGCAAGATGCCTCCGACGTGGTGATCGTGGCGCGTGGCGGCGGATCGCTGGAAGACCTTTGGGCCTTCAACGAAGAGGCCGTGGTCCGGGCGGTGGCGGCCTGTCCGTTCCCCATCATCTCCGCGGTGGGCCACGAAACCGACACCACTTTGTGCGATTTCGCGGCCGATGTGCGCGCGCCCACGCCTTCGGCTGCGGCCGAGCTGGTCAGCGAAGAGCGCGAAGTCCTGCTGGCCATGCTGTCGGACCACCTGGACCGTTCCGGCGACGCGCTCCTGCGCATGGTGGAACGCCGCCGCGAGCGCCTGGAATGGATGGCCAAGCGTCCGTGCCTGTTGCGCCCCGAACAACCGATCGAACGCGCCAACCAGACGATCGACCTGCTGTCGGACCGCATGGAACGCGCCCAGGCACGCGTGACCGAACGAGCCCAGGCGCGGCTGGTGAACATCGCCGGTCGCCTGG
>ENA-UPSM01003675-UPSM01003675.1-activated-sludge-metagenome-genome-assembly--contig:-NODE-3675-length-16896-cov-7.451101_pt1 | contig 16896 bp, 9 predicted proteins | sample MGYA00238181_ERZ773283 | MGnify/ENA primary metagenome ERZ773283 (study PRJEB29023, sample SAMN05720199) | activated sludge metagenome | isolation source: Anaerobic digester | place: Japan...
GAACGCCTCGGGGTTCTGGACCCCCGCTTTGGGATCGCCGGGCTTGCTGCCGAGGCTGCCCTTGGCCAGCAGCTCCATGGTGATCACCGGCGTGAACCCGGTCTGCGCGGTCACGACCTGGACGCCGACCGTCTCGAGGCACTCCTTGTTGTCGGCCACCTGGTAGAGGTAGACCTTGCGCTCCATGCCGTCCTTCTTGCCGATGACACACGTACCGGCAGCGGTCTTGCCCACGTACTGCTTACCGATCTCGTTGGGGTCCGGGGCGGCGGCGGCGATCACGTCGCGCGGCGCCACCATGACGTCGCCCACCTTGATCTTCTCTTTCTTGTCGAGGTTCAGGGAGCGGAAGATCTCCATGGCCTGCATGAACTCGTCGCCGAGCGCGTACTTGAACGTGGCCTTCTTGACGCCCTTCAGGCGGTCGGCGTTGTGGGCGATCTGGACGACCTCCTCGTGCTCCACGTGGCCGACCTCGACCTCCCCGATGCCTTCGGGAAGCCAGAACTTCTCGAGCTCGGCGAACGGCTCGATGGTGTGGACCTCGCCGTTCTCATACACGATGGCCGGGTTGTTGCACTCTTCGATCGTCGTCCAGATGCTGAAGCCGAAACTGATGCCCTTAGCACCGGGGATCTCGAGGTTGGACCCGTCGCGGATGCCGATCTCGTCGATCTCGTCGAAGAGATGGTCGGCCGCGTACCGGGCGAAGTAGTCGGCCATGCCGGGCTCGACGCCGAAGCCGGCGAGCGCGTACTTGCCGATGGCCTTGAAGTCGCCGTCGAGAGCGTACTCGTCGTCACCCAGCTTCTTGCCGCACTTGTGGAACGGGTCGGTGGGGTGGGGCTCCGAAAGCGTCATCGCCGTGTCGAGGTAGTGCGTGCGCGCCTTGAGGGCGGCTTGCAGCAGCGGCGGGTTGAAGTTCGGCGCGCAGAGGTTGCAGATGATGTCGACGCCGTGCTTCGCGGCGAGCGCCGCGACGCCGTCGGGATCGCCGGCATCGGTCTGCTCAGGAACGAAGCGGCGATCGCCAAGCCTCGCACAAAAGTCCTTCGCGCGAGCGAAGTCGTAGTCGGCCATCACCATCTTCTCGAGCCACTCGCCCGCAGGGTCGCGGCGTTTGGCGATGGCAGCGATCGACTGACCGACCCCGCCGGTACCAACGATGAGAGCCTTCATGTCCGCCTTCCTCCAGGTCCGTAAGGACGTCTCGTCGGCGCCACAGATCCCCTCTTCGCGGGCACCGTGAGACACATTGTAGAAGATTCGTCAGGTGCTTCCAGGGCGAACTTCGCAAGCGCGCAAGATCCTGCCGTCCAAGGCGGCTGCTCGCCGGCGATCGAACCGGAAGAGGGGGCGGCGGTGCAACTGCCCCGCCGCCCCCTCTTCTTCTGCCGTTTGCAGGGATTTCGCACCTTGGGAACGAGAATGGATGCAGCCGCGCCCGCGGACAAGCTTGAGCAGGTTAAGAAATATGAATGGAGATGAACGACGACGTCCCGACGCTCGGGGCATGCCCCGAGCGTCGGGACGTCGTCAGGTGCTGACCCGGTACATGATCCGCTCGCCAAGACCCGTGGTGACCTTGACGTAGCCGCAGAGCTCGGTGTCGAGGTCCGGGTCGCCCGTGTCGACCAGCAAGGGTCGGCCGTCGAGCGAGAGCAGCTTCGTCTGGGTCGCGATCACGAGAATGCGGTCGCGGCCGACGCGACGGATCACGGCGGGACTGATCTGTTGGTTTCCGCGCCCGAAGATGTGCCCCTGCCCACCGATGGCGGTGACGATGATGCGCGCCCGGTCGCAGCGCTCGAGTAGGTCGAGCAGGTCCTTTTCGGTCGCGTCGCCGGCGACCAGCTCGCCGTCGATGACGGCGTCGACGCCGAGCAGGGTCGCCGGCAGGCCGAGGCGGTCGAGGATCGTGCGTGTCGTCGTCCCCGGACCGATGATCTGCAGTTCCCCGGGCTCCATCTGCTGGATCACGTCCATGGCCACATCGTGGAGGGCGCTCTCCTCGCCCGCGACGCCGCCGGCCTTGGCGCTCTGCACGAGACCTCGCGCCACGGGCACCCGCATGTATCCGTACAGCCGGGCCGAGACACGGTCTGCACGGAAGGCTTCCTCGTCGATGTCCATGACCTCGCATTCGCGCAGGTGCACGGACGACGGGCGGTCGTGCAGGTAGAGAGCGACGACGTCGCCGGCGGCGGCGGGTGTCGTCGCATACACCGCCGAGTGGATCTTGACCCCCGCCGGGACCCCGATGACGGGGACGCGGTCGCCGACGGCGTGGTACACGTTGCGCGCCGTGCCGTCGCCGCCGGCGAAGAGGATCACGTCGACGCCGGCGGCCTCGAGGGCGCGCGCCGTCTCCTCGGTGTCCGCAGCCGTCGTCAGGACGAAATCCTCGCCGGGCACCTGCGCGCTCCCGGCCACCTCCGCGCTCCCGACCACGTCCGCGCTCCCGACCACGTCCGCGCTCCCGGCCACCTCCGCGCGCGTGCGACCGCCGCGGTGCTCGCCCGCCCATGCGGCGAACGTGGGGCGGCCGGCGAGCGAGCCGACGGTCGTCGGCTCGAGACCGGCCGCCCGGGCCTCGTCCTCGCCCATCTCTCCGGGTCCCGTCAGGACCTCGATCTCGTCCTTGAGGCGCGCCAGGCGCTCGAGCGCCAACTGCGCGCGGTGCGGCGCCTCGCGCGTGGCGCCCCGCTCGAGCGCCTGGCGCACGACCTCGGTCCCATCGCTGCCCTTGAGCCCGACACGACCGCCGATCCCTGCCACGGGGTTCACGATGACCCCGAGGCGCTTCATGTCGCCACCTCGCCGGCGGCGATGTACCGTGCGGCGCCCCTCACGCGCGCTTCTTTCCCCCGCGCCGCTGCCTCGACCCACCGGCCGCGCTCGCCCTCGAACGGGCGAGCCGCTGTCCTGTGCCCCCTCCCGGCTGCCGGCCGGGACGACCAGGCGGGCGGCGGATGGGCTCCGGCCGCCGGCGCATCACCCCGAAGAGGTAGATCATGAGCGCCGGCGTCATGAGGATGAAGAACGCGGGGGTGCCGGCGAGGATACTCAACACGACGGCGACGAGCATCGTCACGAAGATGAGTGACCGGATCATCCTGAGTCTGGACGCGGTCATCCGCCGGGGGCGGAGCCAGTAGTCGAAAGCGTCGACCAGCATGGCGAAGAGGGCCACGGCCGCCGCCGACAGACCGGCCACTGCGGCGAACTGCTTCCCGCTACCCTGACCGGCGAGAACGTAGCCGCCGGCGATCACCGCGCAGACGAGCGTCGTCAGGAGGATGACGACGAGGCCCGCCGTGCGCAGGGCCAACTGGCCGAGGGTGATGTCGTCGCGTACGTTCGCCATGTGATGTCGTCGCGCCTGTCAGCCGTCGTGCAGGCCTGTCCGCGCCCCGCGCCCCGCGACCATGGGCGCGTCAGCGGCCGCTCTTCCGTCTCTTCTTGCCCTGCTTCTTGCGCCGGCGGGAAGCGGCAGCCGCGTTCGCGTCCGACCCCGGGCCCGAAGTCTCGTCCCAGGAGCGCGGCGGCCGCCTGATCGCCTCCTGGCCGGCGCGTGCGGTCCGTTGATCACGGTCGGGCTTCCACGTCCCGCCGCACCACGCCGGCAGGATGTCGCCCAGCGAGCGGCGGATCCGCAGGTAGAACACGACCAGGGGCATGAGGGCGATGATGACGCCCCCGATACCGTACTGGCCGGTCAGCACGATCAGCGGCGCAGCGAAGCCGGCCAAGACGATGCCCAACGTAGTGAGCACGCGGACGGCGCTGTCGGACGGCCAGCCTCGTTCCGGCCAGGCGACACGGACGCACACCACCGTCAGACACAGGGTCCCGGCCAGGGAAGCCCCCCAGATCGCCGCATAGCCTGCACCGACCGTGGTCCTGAACATCGTCAGCGTCTCGTACACCGCCAACGCCAGCCAGAGTGCGGCCAGCACGAGGACGGCGAACGCGAACCACGGCGTGATCCGGTTCGCCCAGTCCACGACCGCGGAGAAGATGGCGGCCAGCCGACGCCGCGGCGTCGGCCGGCCGTTGTCGCGCGCCTTGCTCACGCCCACAGCTTACCGTGTTTGCGACGTCAAGGGCGCCCGCCATGCGAGGACGGTCGTCGCCTTCACTCGGCGCCCCGGATCTTCTTCTTGTACGCGCGCCATGTGAACGCCCACTGGTCGTGCTCCTCCAGGGCCTCGGTGCGCCGCATCTGCTCGATCGCCTGGGCATGCGGCGCATCGAGGACGAACTGCGGGTCGGCGTAGGCCTCGTCGCTGGCCCTCTTGATGACCGCGGCCCACTCGTCGAGGTCGTCCTTGCTGTACGTCTCGCAGGGCTCGGGCGTGAACGGCTCGGGGACGATCCACGGATGGTGGCTCATCCAGTAGCTCTGGACGCCGAAGTCGATCATGCGGTCGCGGACGGCCTCGGTGCCGACGCCGGTGTCCTCCTTGAGCTGCTCCAAGCTGTAGCGCACCTGGTCGAGCCGGCGATGGCCTTCGGCGTACGGCCGGCTCACACCCTTCACCGCCATGAGCAGGTTGTCGAGGTAGTTGTTGTTGAGGACGCTGATCTCGGCCACTTCCTTGAGGCCGTCAGGACCCATGTTGCGGATCCAGGAGTAGGCCCGGACGACGCCCATCCAGTTACCGAGAAAGCCGCGGACGCGGCCGATGCTCTCGGGGCGGTCGTAGTCGAGGTGGTACCTGTCGCCGAGCTTGGTCACGATCGGGACCGGCAGGTAGGGGGCGAGCTTGTCGGTGCACATGTAGGCGCCGGTCGCCGGACCCTCGCATCCGTGCGGGCTGGAGAACGTCTTGTGCAGATTGAAGTGACAGGCGTCGAACCCGGCGTCGCGGGCGCGCGCGTAGCCGAGGATCCCGTTGGCGTTGGCCTGGTCGGTGAAGGCCAAGGCGCCGGCGTCGTGCAGCACCTCGACGTACTTGTCGATCTGCGGGTTGTAGATGCCGGTGTCCTCCGGGTTGGTGATCATGCACCCGACGGTGTGCTCGCTGACCGCCGCCTTGAAGGCCTCGAGGTCCGGGTAGCCGTTCTCGTCCGGCATGACGGTGATGACCTTGAACCCGGCGACCATCGGCGTGGCGGCGTCGCACGGGTGCGAGAAGATCGTCGTGATCATCTCGGTGCGCTGGTCGAGCTCACCCCGAGCCTCGAAGTAGCGGCGCATGACGCACGCGTTCGTGAACACCGCGTGCGACCCGCCGCCGGGCTGCAGGGTGAAGGCGTCCATGCCGCTGATCGCCTTCAGGTACTGACCGGTCTCGTAGACGATCTCGAGCAGGCCTTGCATGGTGTCCTCGTCCTGGAGGGGATGCAGGTCGGCCGCCTTGTGCCCGCGGATCAGCTCCTCATGCATTCTGGGCGAGTACTTCATCGTGCAGGTGCCCTCGCTGATGTCGGAGCCGAGATCCATGCCCAGGGTCATCTGCGAGTAGCGCAGGTAGTGGCGCATGACCTGGTACTGCGCCATCTCGGGAAGGACGGGGGCGGCCGCGCGGTTCATCCCCTCGGGGATGTAGTCCGCGGCCGCCCCGACGGCCTCAGTGACGCCCTCTTCGGCGAGCGGTACGAAGATACCGCGCTCGCCGGGCGTCCCCTGCTCCATGATGAAGGGCTCGTCGTAGCGAGGCGCGTGGTAGTCGCGCAGCATGCCGCCGTCGCGACGCAGTCGGCCGAGGCGGGCGACCTTCTCTTGCGGTGCCTCCTTGAACGGCGCGCCTCCGGCGCCCCCTTCGACAGCTCGGCTACACTGGCTGTTCATCGAGCCACCTCCTTGACGGCCGAGGCCAACTTCTCGATGTCGGCCTGGTCGTGGTATTCGGTGACGCAGTAGAGCGCGCTCTGGCCGAGCTCGGGGAACTCGGCCGTAAGGTCCTTGCCGCCGAAGATCTCGTGGCCGAGCAGTCGCTCGTTGATCTCGGCCACGGTCTTGCCCGTGCCGTCGAAGTTGACGACGAATTCCTTGAAGAAGTGCGACGAGAGCTTGATCTCGACGCCGGGGATCTCGCCGAGCAGTTTGGCCGCGTAGTGGGAGCGCGCGATGCAGGTCTCGCCGACCTCCCTGAAGCCCTGCGGTCCCATCAGGGCCATGTAGACGGCGGCGCCGATGGTCCAAAGTCCCGACGCGGTCCCGACCCAGTCCTTGCCCTGGTCGCGTGAGCCGTAGCTCGTGCGCTCGGCCATCGCCTCGGCGACGGCGTATTGCCCGGGGGTCTTCGTCTCGAGGACGGTATAGAGCTCGAGCGGACACTCCTGGGCGAAGATCGGGTCGTCGTCGCGGAAGGCGATGAAGCCCGAGCATCCGCCGCCGGCGTGCATGTGGATGCCGAGCGGCTGGATGTCGCCGCAGGCGATGTCGGCGCCGAGGGTACCCGGAGGCGTCAGCACGCCGAGCGTTATCGGGTCTACGCCGGCGATGGCCAGGGCGCCATGGTCGTGGGCCAGGGCGACGATCTCGGCCCCCTGGGCCTCGATCGTCCCCAGGTACGTCGGGTTCTCCCAGTACACGGCGGCGAAGGTGTCGTCGAGCTTCGCCCTGAGGTCCTCGAGGTCGACCATGCCGGTCTCGCGGTCCCACTCATAGAAGCGGACCTTGGTGCTCGTCGGCATCGACTCCGGCTGGCACAGCGTGCGGATCTCCATGAGGCGCATGGGGCTGATGTGGGCCGGGACGAGCACCTTGTCGCGACCGGTGATGCGCCGGGCCATGCGGAACGAGCGCCCCGCCACGTCGCCCCAGTCGTAGATGGGGTTGGCCACGCCGTCGAGGTCGACGAGTTCGCCAAGCATGCTGTTGAACTCGAAACGCGCGAGGTACTTGCCGAGGTCGGAATAGTTGCCGCCACAGTACGCCGAGACGAACTCCGCCCGGTTGATGACCTCGTCGACGACCGCGGGCACGTAGTGCTGCCAGCAGCCGGCGCCGCAGAAGTTCAGGAACTCGAGCGACGAGGTGTTCCTGTCGAGCAGGCCCTGGACATGCTTGCGCAGCTCCCGCTCAGACCGGATGGCGGGCGGGATGTCGAGGGTGCCCTTGAAGCGCAGGCGGTCGGGGATCTCGGCGTAGATCTCCTCGACGCTGCGCAGCCCCAGTTCGTCGAGCATGGCCCTCTTGGTGGCCGGCACGGCGTTGGGGATGTACGGATGCACGAACGGTTTGTCTCCCATGTTGCCTGCGCTACTCCTTCCCTGGTCGCGCTGACGAAGCTGATGCGGTGCATGCCTCGCGGGCGGGCACGCGGACGGTTCAGTCGTAGCCGTAGCCCGCAGAGGTGCCGAAATCGATGGAGACGTTGGCGCCGGTGATGGGCGCCGCCGGCGGCGAGGCGAGGTAGAAGATCAGCTCGGCGACCTCCTCGGGGGTGATGAAGCGGGCCTTGTCGCCCTGCGGATAGCTCGCGAGCAGGCGCTTGTAGTAACCCTCCGGGTCGCCGCCGCCATAGGTCTCGGCCTGGTACTGCAACATGGGCGTCATGATGTCGGCGGGGCAGACCGCGTTGACGCGCACGAGATCCGGGGCGAGCTCGAGGGCCAGCGCCTTGGTCAACAGGCTGACGCCGCCCTTGGACGCCGTGTAGATGGCGGTCTCGGGGGTCCCGACGAGGCCGCAGTCCGAGCTCAGATTGACGATGCAACCCTGCGTCTTGCGCAGCTCGGGGATCGCCCGGCTGCAGCAGAAGAACGTGCCCTTGAGGTTCACGTCGAGGACGCGGTCCCAGTCGGCCTCGGTCATGGTCTCGGAAGGACCCTCGACCCAGAGCCCGGCGGTGTTGACGAGGACGTCGATGCGCCCCGTCTCGCCCACAGCCTCGGCGACGAGGTTCTCGACGTCGGCGACGCAGCTCACGTCGCAGGCGACGGCATGCACCGGCGCCAGGGCAGCGAGCTCGCCGGCGAGCTCCTCGAGCCGGACGGCGTTCACGTCGCCCAGGACGAGGCTCGCGCCGGCGGCGGCGAAGCGGCGCGCGGTCGCGGCGCCGACGCCGCCGCCGGCGCCGGTGATCACCACGGTCTTGCCGGTCATCTCGTACGTCATGCGGTCCCCCTCCCTCGTCTTGCCCCTCGTGCCGATGAGCCGACGCGAAGCGCCGTCTTCCCGTCAAAGACTGAACGGTCCTTCAATGTCGGTACTCTATCGTGACCCGCATGCCCCGACCAGTGTCGAAGACGAGCTGTCACATGGTACGGCCGCTGCGGTGCGCCGCTTGGGCGCTGCGCCCCAGCCGACAGCAAGCGGTGCGAAACCCAAGGCGCGACGCGACGCTCAGCACGACGCGGCGAAACACTCAGTAGTAGAGCTCGCGCGGCCCCTTGTACTCCTGGATCGTGTTCCCGCCGTCGACGACGATGAGCTGCCCGGTGATGTAACTGGCATCGTCGGAACCGAGAAAGCATATGACGTTCCCGACTTCTTCGGGGTGGGCCGACCGTCCGAGCGGCGTGTTCATGCCGCCGACGTCCTCGCCGTCGGCCTGCGACCCTGTGGCGATCCATCCCGGTCCGACCGCGTTGACGGTGATACCGTGCCCGGCCACATCGAGCGCGACGCCCCGGGTCATGCCGAGGACCCCCGCCTTGGCGGCACAGTAGGCGGACTCCTGCGGGTTGGCGACGACCGGGCCGGTGACCGACGACACGTTCACGATGCGACCGTACTTGCGCGTGATCATGCCGGGGACGACGCAACGCGTCACGTTGAACTGGGTCTTGAGGTTGATGGCGATGCCGAAGTCCCAAGCCTCCTCGGAGAGGTCCTGGAAGGCCGTGAAGTCCTCCTCCTGCCCGTAGACGACCATGCCGGCGTTGTTGACGAGGACGTCGATCCGCCCGTAAGAGGCGAGGACCTCGTCCACCATCACCTTGACCTGGTCCATCCGTGTCAGGTCGGCCGTGTGCGACGACACCGTGAAGCCCTCGGAGCGCAACAGCTCGGCGCAGTCGTGCACCGCCTCGGCGATGTCGACGATGGCGAGCATCGCGCCCTCGCGCCCGAAGATGCGCGCGGTGGCGAAGCCGATGCTGTCCGGCTTCGCCACCCCGGTGATGAGGGCGACCTTGTCCTCGACCCTGCCTTTGCGATCCATGGTCCGTGCTCCTCCCTGCAGTCCGGCGGAACGGCGGACCCGCGCCGCCACGTGCCGTCAATCGTATGTCGCGCGCCTGACCTCGTCAGCCGCCGTGGCGAGGACTTCGGCGGACAGGACACATCGAACGGTGCATGGCGATGAGAGGTTTTGTAAACTTCCCGCATGTTGCTGCCGATACTCGATGAGTGACCACCGTCTTGTCCACCAGTTTGACCGACGAGTCCGAGCAGCCCACCTGGCTCCGGGTGGCGGATGTCGCCCGCCTGCTGGGCGTGAGCGCAAACACCGTGCGGCGGTGGACCGACGCAGGCCGCATCCCCGCCCGTCGCAGTCCCGGCGGGCATCGCCGTTACCTGCTCGACGAGATGCTCACTCTCGGGCCCGACATGCTCCCACCGGCACCGGCTGTGCGGCAGACTCCGCCGGCGGCGGCCTCGGCGGTCCTCGACCCGGTGATGCCGGGGCGGCAGCCGCCGGCGCCCGTCGCTTCGCCGAGGCCTGCGGCCGGACAGGAGCCCGGTACCGGCCTCGGACCGCTGGCGGAACTGGCCAGCGTCCTGTGCAACGCTCCGGAAGAGCTCCCGCGCCGTGCGGCTCGCCTGCTCCGCGATCTTGCCGACGTCGGGCGCTGCGAGATCCTCGCCGTTGAGGGCGACCAGATAGAGGTCATCGTAAGCGTCGACGCGGGCGGCGAGGACGCGACCCGGGTCGGACGGCGACGCCCTTCGACGGCCTGGCCGCCGCACGGCGACGACGGGGAGCCCGTGACCGCGGTCGTGCGCCGGTCGACTGCCCGGGCCGCCGACGCTGCGGCGCTGCGGGAACGCAGTGCCCACGCGCTGCTCTGGGCGCCTATGGTGGTCGGCGACCAGCGCTTCGGCGCTCTCGAGCTCATCGATGCGCGCGACCGCGATCTGACGCCATACGTCCCGATGGCGCAGACCGTCGCCAGCCTCGTCGGGCACGCGCTGGACGTCACGGCGACGAAGACGGCTCTCGCTCAGCGGCGGCGGACGATGCGCGAGCTTATCGCCCTTTCACAGGACGTCGCCTGGGCGACCGACCTGCATTCGTTCGCGCAGACCGTCGCCGAGCGCATCATGACGACGACCAACGCCGACTACGTCGATCTCTGGCAGGTCCAAGGCGCCCAGCTTCATGCTCTCGTCGGCATGAGCCGCGACGGCGTCGACGCGCAGCACGCCGGGGCGACCATGGATCTGGACAAGTACCCGGCCTGCGCCGTCGCCTTCGCCGCCGGGGCGCCGTTCGTCGTCGCCTCGCTGCGCGACGAGCGCCTCACCCCGGGGGAAGTCGAGAGCTACCGGCAGTGGGGCTACCAGAGTTCCCTGAGCATGCCGATCATGGTCGGCGGCGAGATGGTGGGGCTGATCGAGCTCTACGACGACGCCGAGCGCAGTTGGGACGCCGACGTCGACTTCATCGCCAATGTCTCGCAGCACGTCGCGGGCCTCTTCGCCAACGCCGTGCTGCTCGACGAGGTCAGGCGGCGAGCGGCATACGAGCGCGAGCTCGTCGGCCTCGCTGAGGAACTCTCGCAGGCGCAGGAGACGCGCGAGCTCGCGCGTGTCGCCGCCGCCACGCTGCGCCGTGTGGCCGACGCTGAGGACTGCGACATCTGGCACCTCGACGAAGGCCGCCTGCGCTGCCTGATCAGCGTCGACCGAGGCGGCGTCGACACGGCAGTCGAGGGCAAGCTGCTCGACCTGGACCGCTTCCCGACCACTGCGGACGCCGCTCGCGGCCGCGAGACACTCGTCGTGGCCGACCTCCACGACCCGCGTCTGACGCCGGAGGAAGTGGAAGACTGGGCTGAGTTCGGCTTTCGCAGTTGCCTGACGCTGCCTCTGGTCGCCGGCGACGAAGTGGTCGGCCTCATCGATCTCTTCGACACGCGCGAACGCACTTACGCGGAAGCGCGCAAGTTCGTCGTCAGCGCCGGACGCATGGTCGCTGACGCCTTGAAGAAGGCGCAGCTCCTGGCCAGTCTCCAGCAGAGCAACCGCGGCCTGCGTGAGCTGCTCGAGCTCGGCGATGTCGTCGCTGGGGCGGAAGACCTCGATGCCCTGGTGCGGATCGTCGCTGAACGGCTTCGCGCAGTGCTTCGCGCTGAGGACTGCGACATCTGGCGCGTCGAGGAGGGCCGTCTGCTCTGCCTCGCGAGCGTCGACAGCAACGGCTGGGACGAGAACGAGGTCGGCCTCACGCGTGAGCTCACCGACTATCCGGGCACCCTCGTGGCCCTCGAACGCGACGAGCCGATCGTCATCGGCGACCTCGACCTCGGCGACGACGCCCTCACCGAGTCCGAGCTCGCCGCCTACGAACGCTGGGGCTACCGCAGCATGGTGTCGCTGCCGCTTGTCCTCGACGGCCGTCCCGTCGGGCTCATCGACATCTTCGACACCCGGCCCCGCGACTGGGGCGACCTGCTGGACTTCATCCGCAACGTGGGCGCCCTGGTCGCCGGCGCCTTCGACAAAGCGGTGCTGCTCGAGCGGCTCGAGAACGCCAACAGGGAACTGCGCGTGCTGGTCGAGGCCAGCCTCGACTTCGGCGCGACCCTCGACCTGGACGCCGTCATCGACACCGTCGCGCGCCGCATCCGCGACGTCACCGGTGCTGACATCTGCGACATCCACAAGGTCGACGGCGACGAGGTCGAGATCCTCGCCTCGGTCACGGCGACCGGCCACGCCAACGTCAAGGGGCGACGCTACTCGATCGCCGACTTCCGCACGTTCTCGGAAGCGCGCGCGACGCGCGCCCCCGTCTTGCGACCCGACGTGTTCGCCGACGTGCGCACGACGCCCCAGGAGCGCGCCGACGCAGAGGAATGGGGCTACGCAGCCACGGCCGACGTCCCCCTCATCGTAAGCGGCGACGTGATCGGCTTCGCCACCGTGTACCGCAACGAGCCGGGCCACTTCCCGCAGATGGACGCGGTCATCGGTCTCGCCCAGATCGCCGCCCAGGCGATCGCCAACGCCAGTCTCTACCGTGATCTGGACGACAACGCCCGACGGCTCGCCATGCTGTCCGAGTCGATGCTCGAACTGACATCCACGCTCGACCTCGACGAGGTGCTCGCACGGCTCGCGCGACGCCTCTGCGCCGCGATCGACGTGCCCGTCTGCCAGATCCACGTCCTCGAGGGAGAGGACCTCGTCACCGTCATGCGCCTCAACGAGGGCGTCGTGGAACGCGACCACATCGGTTCGCGGTGGCCGCTTCGCGACGCGGGCGCGACCCGCGAAGTGATGCGCACCAGGCGGCCGACCGTCGTGAGATCGTTGGACGACCCGCGTCTCAGCGAGCGAGCGAAGAGACTGAGCACACGCGGGGACGACGATCATCCGATCCTGGGGAGATGCTGGGCCGTCCTGCCCCTCATCACGGGCGACGAGGTCATCGGCGTCGTCGAACTTGCCGAGACGAGGGGATCTGCCGAGACGAGGGAATCACGCGCCTTCACCTCCGATGAGCTCGAAGCGGCGGCTTCCATCTGCCACGCCGCCGCGATGGCGCTCACCAACGCCCGCCTGTTCGCGCAGGAGCAGGCCGCACGACGTGAGGCGGACGTGCTCAACGAGCTCGGCCGTGCGATCGCGGCCAGCCTCGACCTCGGCGAGATCGCCGATGCTACCGCGCGCCACCTGAAGGACATCATCGAGTTCGACGCCTTCGCGCTGATGCTCCAGACCGACGGCAAGGTCACCGATCTCATCACCGGCAGCGGCGAGCGGTACCCGTTCACGGCCGCTGACTTCAACGACATCGACCCCGGGTTCGGCCAGCGTTTGGCAAGAGAGGGCCTTCTTGTCCTCGACCTTCCCGACGAGAACCCGTTGCGACATCCTCATCCCGCCATGAGGACGTTCAGGCAGATGGTGGTCCTTGCTCTCCCGACGGATCCGGGGGTGGTCGGCATCGTCCTCCTCGCGAGCCGCAGCGACGCCGCCTTCGACCACCTGAACCGGGACATCCTGATGAGGGTCGCGTCACGACTCTCGCTGGCGGTCGCCAACGCGCGACTGTACGAAGAGAACAAGGCGATGCACCTCGGAAACCTGAAGGCGCTCTCCTCGACCCTCAACGCGAAGGACTACTACACCCTGGGGCACGCGGCGCGCGTCGCCGCCTACATGGTGATGCTCGGCGAGGAGCTTGGCTGGCCTGAGGAGCAGATCGAGTCGGTGCTGGAGGCTGCCTACCTGCACGATATCGGCAAGATCAGCATCCCGGACCGCGTGCTGCTCAAGCCCGGACGCCTGAACGACCGCGAATGGGAGCAGATGCGTCAGCACCCGGCGCTCAGCGCCGACATCATCCGGCCGCTGTTCCCTGAGGAGCTGGTGCTCGGCGTCCGCCACCACCACGAGAAGTACGACGGGAGCGGGTACCCGGACGGACTGAGCGGCGAACAGATCCCCTGGCTCGCGCGCGCGATGGCCGTGGTCGACGCCTACGACGCCATGTCATGCCGGCGACCTTACAAGGCGGCGCTCTCGTACCTCGACTGTCTCGAGGAGCTCGAGCGCTGCCGGGGGACGCAGTTCGATCCGGCGATGCTCGACGCCTTCCGCCGCGTGCTCGAGCGTGTCTTCGAGCGCCGTAACATGGCCGCCAGGGTGGCTGCGCAAGCCGCCGACCGCATCCCCGGCGAGTGGCACACAGCGTTGCACGGGCCCGAAGACGAAGGCGGCGAAGAGTACCGGCGCATCGCCCAGGTGCTGCGCGAGGTCCGCGACGCCAACCCGCCGACGCGGTTCTTGACCACGCACTGCCGCCTCGACAGGCGGTACGTCATCGCCGTCGATCCCGAAGAGGACGAGGGCCTGCGCTCACACTTCGGCGACGAGGTCTTCGCCGACGACGACCTCAGACTCACCCTCGACGGTCGCGTCCCAGACGTCAACGTCCTTTACGCCGACGAGTACGGCGTGTGGGTGACGGGCCTGGCGCCCATCCGTGACACCGAGGGCAACGTCGTCGCCGCCGCGGCCGCCGACCTGCCGGCCATCGCAGGGCGCGCCGGCGAGTCGCTGACGGCCGACGCGCGGGCGTCCTTCGCCTCGATGTTGCAGCCGGCCGTCGTACGCGTGGGCCGGATCGAGCTCGACGCTATCACCGACGGACTTACGGGGCTATACAACCATCGCTACCTGCACGAGCGCCTTCACGAAGAACTCGAACGCGCGCGTAGACTCGACTGCCCCCTCGCCGTCCTCATCTGCGACCTCGACCAGTTCGCGGAATACAACGAGCGCAGCGGTTACAGCGCCGGTGACGAGGCGCTCCGCGACGTCGCCCACATCATCGAGGAGTCGGTGCGCACCATCGACATCGCCGCCCGATACAGCGGTGAGGAGTTCGCCGTGGCGCTCGTAGACACGGCGCGCCCGGAGGCGCTCGCCGTCGCCGAGCGCCTCCGGGCGCGCCTCGAGCGCGCCGCACTCGGCGCGGACGGCGCGAACCTGACCGTGAGCATCGGCGTCGCGTGCTTCCCTGACGACGCGACCCGACGCGAAGAGCTCCTTGACAAGGCCAGCCGGGCGATGCGCGCGGCGAAGCGTCAGGGCCGGAACCGCGTCGTGTCGTTCACGTTTGACGACGCAGCCGACGGGCCACGCGCACGTCGCCGCGACGGCGCGTGAGCCCCTCGCGATCGAAGAGCTCGAGGAGTGATTGCGCGCTCCGCCGCCCAGAGGCAAGCGCATCGCGAAAACCCGCGAGCGTCACCTCGCCGTCGCCGGCCAGCATCGCCAGCAGCCGCTCCCGGGCTTCCGCGACGGCGGGCGTCGCGAACCACAGGTCCTTCTCGGTGCGGACGAGGTCGCCACGACGCGTAAGCGCGTCGAGCAGCGGCGCCAGCTCCCTCGCGTCGCGTCCGGTCGTCTCCGTCAGCGTCGCGAGCGTCGGTGGCGAGAAGGGCTCGGCAGCGATGCGTTCGAGGAGGACGCCGGCGAGCTCCCCCTGCGCCGACGAGAGCGTCCCGGACACGCCGGCCGCCGTGTAGCCGCCTTCGACGGCCACGAGGCGGCCCTCGGCGACCAGGCCGTCCAGCAACGCCGCGGCGGCGTCAGGCGGCAGTCCGGGCACAGCGGCCGCGAGCTCGGACGCCGCGCTGAAGGGACGCTCGGGGCGCGCGGCCGCGTTGGCCGCCGCAAGGCGGGCCAACGCCTCGCGCGCCCGCTCGAGCGTCCCCGCCGCGAACCACCGCTCGCGGCCGCCGGCCCCAAGGCGTGCGGCCTCTCCCCGTGACACGAGCGAAGTCATCGCCTTCGTCGCCCCCTCCGTCGTGAAGCCCGCGCCGGCGACATCCCCAGCCGTCACTCCCGCGGTCCCGCGTTCCGCCAGCAGGAGACCGCAGGCCCGCTCGTCATCACCGACGGCGAGCGCCCTCAGGTACGCGGCGTGAGCCTCGCGACTGCGCCAGCGCCGCGGCGCGACGTCGAGGATGCGGCCCCCGCCCACCGTCTCGACCGGCGAGAGGGCGCGGAGGACGAAGCGGTCGTGCGCCTCGACGGCGGCCTCGCCGTCGAGGCGCACGACCGCCGGCGCCTCCGCGCCCGCCGCAATCTCCCGTCCCTCGAAGACTGTCAGGCGGGCGACGAACTGCGCCGTGCCGTGGTGCAGACGCAGGGGCGCGTCCGCGCGCAGCGGCCGCGCACCAGGAAGCACGCGCACCCAGGCGTCGAAACGCCGCGTCACGCGTGTCGGCGCTCCCCGGCCGATGAGCCACTGTCCGCGACCGACCTCCTCCGCGTCGACTCCTCGCAGGTTCACGCCGACACGGCCTCCGCCCATCGCGGTCTCGGTAGCCTGGTCGTGAACCTGGACGCTGCGCACCGTGGCCTTCCCTCCCCTCGGCTCGACGGAGACCTCGTCCCCGGCGCGCAACGCCCCTCGCCACAGCGTGCCCGTCACCACGGTCCCGATACCTTTGAGGGGAAAGACGCGGTCGATCGGCAGGCGGGCGGCGCCCTCGCGTCGTTCCCCGCGGACGCGACCCGCCACCTCGTCGAGCGCCGCCAGCAGGTCCGAGACGCCGCGCCCGTCGCGCGCGCTCACCGTCACCACCGGAGCGTCACGGAAGGGCGTCCCGGCGAGGAACGCCGCCGTGTCAGTCCTCACCAGCTCGAGCAGTTCATCGTCGACGAGGTCCGCCTTGGTGAGCGCGACGACGCCGTCGGTCACGCCGAGGAGGTCGATGACGGCGAGGTGCTCGACCGTCTGCGGCATGACGCCGTCGTCGGCCGCGACGACGAGCAGGAAGAGGTCGATCCCCGTCGCTCCGGCGACCATGGTGCGCACGAAGCGCTCGTGACCGGGGACGTCGACCACGCTGAGTCGACGACCGCTGGGGAGATCGAGCTCCGCGTAGCCCAGCTCGATCGAGATGCCGCGTTCGTGCTCCTCGCGTAGACGGTCGGTGTCCTTGCCTGTGAGGAGCTTGACCAGCGCGGTCTTGCCGTGATCGATGTGGCCCGCCGTCCCCAGCGTGAGGAACGGCTCCCCCGCGCCCACCGCTGCACCGCCGTCGTCCGTCGCCCGCACCGGGAGCCTCAGCCTCGCTCGACCTCCGCCACCTCGCCGCGCAACGCGGCTCCGGCGACGGCGATGAGGTCGGCCACGTCTCTTTCGCACACGGTCCGCGCGTCGAGCAGCAGGCGCCCCTCGTGCACGCGGCCGACGACGGCCGGACGCCCGCCGCGCAGCCGCGCCGCGACACCCTCCACGTCGCCGTCCG